>VOFF01000789.1_pt1 | contig 172000 bp, 142 predicted proteins | sample 5384061 | NCBI WGS metagenome assembly VOFF01 (sample SAMN12384725, study PRJNA508395) | human gut metagenome | isolation source: healthy gut E | host: Homo sapiens | reverse complement strand
TTGTCGAAGAACGGCTCATCAAACTCAACGACATTCGCCTTGCGGACTTCATCCTCGTTCTTGCGGTTATCGTGGATGGTCTTACGCTCTCCGCATACCCTCACGTGCTCGTAGCCGTTTTCCGCTCCTGTCAATTCACAAACCCTGTGGCAGAAAGCCTTGTAGCGGAGTTCGTTGCTCTCGCTTGTGGATGCTGGAACGGGGGCGAAGACGATGTTCACGCAACCCTTGCCGTAGAGTGTCAGCATATTCTCTGCGGTGCGCTGCGCCACTTCCTCGTAGGCTCTTCCGTCCTTGAAGTCAAACACTAATTGTCTGTCGGTAATCTCCTTCTCACCCACATTGCGGATGCGTGCGGGATAGTATTTGCAGAACCAAGTCTGAGGCTTGTCTAACTGCTTTTGGATTTGATAGTCATTCTTGTGTGCCATTGCTCTTATGTTTTTTCTTCCCTTATTTCGGAGGCTTTTCCTGCCTGCCCAAGGGATATTTTTTGCTTTCCAAGAGTGATGGCGATCAAAAAGCCAAATCGGGAGCGAAAAATACGCTCTGCACGCAGAGGAAGATTTTTCGGTCAAATGCAATGGACGATTTGGTGTTTGAACAATCGCCAGCATTACCTTTGCAAAACAATATCCGCAGCGGCAAGGCAGGCGAAAAGAAATCTGTTATGTAAAAGAGGAAACGGGCGGGATGGCGTGGGGCGAAGCTGTATATGGGGAAGGACGATAGTTGATATGAGGGAAAAAGAGAAAATCTTGTAATAGGGAACGACATTGCCTTTTATCAGCATGGAGACAGTCCTACAAGCAGAGAAAACTATTGCCCTAAAAATGAGTTGGATAGTATTTTCTAAAAGTAGTATCGACTACGAATAGTATAATAGTCGAATAGTTTTTACTACCATACTACGGATAGTAAAGTCTGTTTATAGAAGAGATAGCGGTATCATCGTCTGTTCGGCGATGATACCGCGCGGCACTCATGTGTCATGCCGCTTTAGGTATTCTGTCATTGCCTCATTGACAATATCACGCAAGGACATCCCTTTCTTGATGGCGAGGTACTTCATCCTCGTGTGGATGCTCTTGTTGATAAGGAAATTGCAATGCACCGGCACTTCGGTAGTCTCAGAAACAGACACAGGTGGTGCTGGTGTAGTTTCTGTGACTATCTGCTCCTTACTCGGCTTCTTTGTGGAAGAAAGGAGTCCGTTGAGACCGCCTTTCATTCCCTCTTTCAACATACTGCTCTTGCTCATGGCTATGCTATTTTAAGTTTAACACTTCTTTTGCCAAAGACATAATCACTGGCACCATTGGATTTGGGATTATACTCAAAGATAGTCTTGCCGTTGATGGGTGCTTCTGCCAAAGCCACATTATCACGGATGACGGTCTTGAAAACCTTCTCGTGAAAACTGTCATTGACGATTTCCCTCACGCTTCGGTTCAACGTCTTGCGGCGATCGAACTGGGTGATGACGATGCCGCCCACTTTAAGGTTGGAGTTGAGCCGCTCCTGAACGATGCGGATGATGTCCATCAACTTTGCCATACCTCTCATGGCAAGGTATTGCGCTTGAACAGGGATGATGATGTAGTCGGCTGCGGTGAGGGCATTCAAGGTCAGCAAGCCCAATGACGGTGGACAGTCGATGATGATGTAGTCGAAATGCTCTTTGGCGATGGCTTTGGTGATAAGTCCCTTCAAGATAAGCTCCCGTCCCGGCTCGCTGATAAGCTCTAACTCAGCCGCAGACAGGTCAAGGCATGAGGGTGAGACGGTGATGCCGTTGTGCAACTTGACCAACGGCAAGGTGTACTGTCCACACATTGCGCCATAGACTGTCTGTTCTTCCTCGATGGACAATCCCAAGGCTTCCGTGAGGTTGGCTTGTCCATCCATGTCAATAGCCAAGACGTTCTTCTTACTCAGTTGCAGAGCTGCCGCAAGGCTTACTGCGGTCGTACTTTTCCCTACACCACCCTTTGTGATTTAATACTGCAATTATCTGTGTCATAACATGATACTACTATTAGTGAATACTACTTTACTATTCTACTTACTGATAGTACATACTAACCATAGTAAAAGCGGATTTACTACGATTAGTACGTACTACTCTCAGTTGATACTACCCTCAGAAGGGAAGGTCTTCGCTCTTGTCCTGCGGTGCATCGGCTGGCGGTACGGGAGCCTCGCCCTCTGCCTTGGCTGCCTTGCGTGCCTTTGTTGCAGGTGTGTCGGTTGCATCCTTCTTCCCTGCATTGACAAAGGCGATGGAGTCAGCTATGATGCTATGCTGTATGTGGTTCTCTCCGTTGCGGTCTGTCCAAATGGAAGAAGTCAGTGTGCCTTCCACAAGCACCATACGACCCTTTGGTGAGGTATTCAGCCAAACGGATATGGTTCTCCTTGCTGCTCTTCACCCCTTACCCAAGTGGTGATTTGCTTGCCCTTACTGTAGTCGTCCACTGCGATGTCAACAGCCATGAATGTTCCGTGTGTACCTGTGATGACGCGGCAATCCTTTGCTCCGATGCGTCCGATAGTGTGAGTGTAAATCATAATGTGAAAATGTTATAGTGGCAAGTTGGTTGGACTTGCCGTTACCTTGTTATTTAAATGACTTTTCTTGTTGATTGAACATAAGCTATTGCTTCATTCATAATTTCTGCTCGTGACCTACTCTTGTTATCTTGCATCCACTCATCAATTTCAGATTTGAGGAACATGATACGTTTCCCCTTCTTATGGAATGGTATTTGTTTATTGCTTGTCCAACAATAGATTGTGTGTTCAACTGGATGGGTAGGGAGATACTCACTCAATTCGAAACACTAAGCCATTCCAATCCCTTATCGGGCTGAATTTGAGTCATTAGTGTGGAAAACTTTTTCTTCTAAAATCTCCAGCTTGTTTATTACTAATGACAATGCTGATGGCAAGTCATTAAAACTCAATATTTGCTTTTCCATATCAATATATGTGTGGCAAGTTGGTTAGGCTTGCCGTTACCTTGTTATTAATATCCTTTCTTCGTCTGCCTTGTATTGGCGACAAAAAGACTTGTTGCTGCCTGTGAGACTGATAGAGCCGCAATTAACAAACTCTCCGTCGGAATAGACTCTGTACTTCTGTCCGCTTACCTCATGCTTCTGTTTGATGCGCTCGCATCCACTTCTTGGCTGCGGTCAATGAGCAAAAGGTCTCGCTCTCCTTGGTCGTCTCGTCATATACGATGCACTGGGTCATACATGCTCCTACTTCATCCATGCACCTATACTCGACGTGACATAGTCCAACTGACCGCCAAATATGTCGCTTGGCTCTATGTCGTATTGTCCATCCCTCACTTCCTTGTCCTCTCCAAGAATCGACAAGTTTCCGTCGGCATCCAAACGTGCTGCGTCTATGACGATGTCACGAGGCTCGTCAAAGAGATAACCTGCCACGATGGGCTGCTCTCCCCTCGAAATGCACCTCAAAGCCTCCGTCCACCTCCGTGCCGTACTTGCGAAGAGCCGCTTTCAGCTCGTCCTGCTCCCGGTGCTGCAATGCCTGGAGTTGTCCGTGGATAGTGAGGTCTTGCAGTTCTGCCTCTCGTTTGGTGTGGGTTGCCTCGCCGGTCTTGCAGTCGATGTCATACTTGTGGTAAACCACTGGGATATGGTCTGCCGATGTGACAAGCCATGTGATGTTGTTCACTGAGAAGCCCTGTCTGGTGAGGAACTCCTCGATGTCTGAGCCGAGAAGGTGGTCGGCTACGTCAAGATACTCGATGCGTGCGTCAGCATCATGCAGGATGATAATCTTCATTGCCTTTCTATTTTTAGTGATACAAATAAGTTTGTCGCCCATGTCGCTGGACTTGTTTAACTACGTTGAAGAAACTTACGCTCAGCATAGTGAATAAATTCCCTCTGCGTTCGCTTAACCGTTTCTTTCTCTTCCCTCCTTTCGAGACCTTTCAGCCTGTGGAGGGATATTTTCTGCTCCCACAAGCCGCAAGAAAAGACATAAAGACAAATTATGTGTGAAGAATACTCTTTTCCGAGGAAAAGGAAGATTGTTCACAGTCACAAGACCTCAAGCAGAATTTGACGATTGTCTCAGACGCGGCTAACTTTGCAGGAAATATGCCTACCACTGCGCTGATTGGAAGAAGATTATTGATATTGGCTGCAAGAGGAATGATGTGTTATATATAAAGAGGTAAGAAGAAAGATTGAAACAGTAAGGGTGGGCAGTGAAGTGTTTGCAGGTCTGCTGTACCGACATAAAGCGAGTGTGTTGGCTGACCGGGATGCAAGTCATCAAAGCTTCAGCCTTGATAGCTTGTAGCACGGACAGACAATTCTCTCGCGTCGGTACTTCGGCATACTGTCAGCTTTGGCTAATAGCAACGTGTTGCCATCAGCCAAGGATGTCTGTATGACGACAGACCATGTAACGCTTCGCAAAGGCGTGGGGCAAAGCAGTATAATTTAGAAGTAGATAGTAACGTATATCAGGCAAGAAGAGACAGTTGCGCAACGGACAAATCGGGCACTCCTGTCAGCATGACAAATGTGCCTTGTCCTTGCCGCAGGACACTGAGGCAGATTGGACGTAGCAGACATGTCTGCCACATTCAATATGCCTGAGTGGACAAGAACTGCCTCTTGTATAGCAGAAGAGAAATTGTAAAACAGTTGATTAGTGGTAAAGGTGGTATGGGTGGGCAGAATGGCATTACACGGACATTGCCGAAGCCCGATAATGGGACAGCCAGACAGCAATAAAGGCAGTTATCAGAAGTGTCAGTTTCTGATAGTGACATTGTTGGCTGCCTGTCACATGGGATTCGTGCGGTGTCCGTACAGTAATGCCGTTCTGAAGGTGTGGGGCGAAGCGATACAACGCACTTGGACGAAACCACCGCTTATAACAGAAAATATTTTGCAGTCAAAGAGAAGAAGAATAGTAAAGCAGGTGTGGGTGGGTAGTGAAGCTGTCGCAAGATTGACGGTCTGAATATCAAGGCGAGTGGATAGCCAGTAAAGGACACAATTATCAGAAGCCTCGGCTTCGGCATCTTGTGGCATAGATGGCAGTCCTCTCGCGTTCAGACCTTGGCATACTGTCTTTCTTGGCTAATAGCGACTTTGTCGCCATCAGCCGGGAATATCTGTATGCCAACCATCTTGGTGACGTTTCGCAAATGGTGAGGGACGAAGTGGTTAGAATAAAGGAAGACGGCGTTGCCGTTATGGTTAATAAATGCACATGGTTGTTATTAGAGAAGATTATCACACGCTATAACAGCAGATTGATGTCCCTGAGCAAAGCAAAAGCGACCCGAAGGTCGCCTTGTTATGGAGAGGAAAGGCTATTTCTTGCCTTTTCTTGGTTGCTGGCTTGGCCGGCTCTTCCGCAGGAGTCTCCTCCTTGTCGGGACACTCGTAGAACTTGGTTGCAACCATGATGATTCTGGAGTGCTTCACGCCATCCTTGTCTGTCCACTCCTCTGGCTTGAAGAAACCCTCGACGGTGAGCAACGTGCCCTTGGTGAGCTTGTCGAATGATTCGGTGTGCTCGTTCTTGCGCCATGCCTCCATATTCATGAAAGCCGATACGCGGTTGGTTTCCTCGCCGTTCTTCTCCTGACGGCCTACTGCCAATGAGAAGCGTGCTACGCTGGCGTTTGCGAACTGACGGATTTCTGCATCCTTACCTACGAAACCTGAAACTGTGAAGTTGTTCTCGATCTTTTTCATTTTGAATTGAATTTAAAAAGTGAAACTTAATTTTTACATGCATTCAAAAGCAGGGATGTGGCACCATGTGGAAGCACCATGAAAATCGTTCGCAATACTCTTTTTGTCGTTGGCGGTAAGGGAGAAAAAGGAAGATTACGCACTATTTTATTGGTCACAGCGATAGCGGCCACACAAGAAGGAGGAAGTCCTTCGCAGCATCACGCTACCTTTGCATGGTAATTGCGACATGAAGTCGTACAGATAATTGTTCTTTGAAACTAATGAACCTCTTATTCCGTTAAGAGTAGCCTACCGAAGCGTGCGTAGTTGGCAACGACTGGGTGCGAAGCCTTCGGGACAATATGGCGAGGTCTTGAACATCACAAGACGCAGCTGTTAGGCTGACTGACAAGGACAACGTAAAGTAACCGCCGTTACCAACCATCGTGACAAAGAATTGGCTCACGGATGTTTATGAGCCATGCCAAAACGGCAAGTGGATAGGTTGGCTATGTTTATCTAATAGCCACACGGATGTCGCTCCACCGGTGGATAGGCGGGTCCTAAATCAGTCGAAGTTATCCGTACGGAACATGGTAAGCCATAGGTCTCCTCATCTCATTATGGGAACAGGTAAGTCAATCGCAAGAGCAACCGAACGGCTTGTAGGTAAATGACGATGGAGAAAGCGAATGCCCCTCTGTAATGGCGGGGATAGGGGTTGGGACATCACCCCACGCGAAAGCGGGCAGACTTCCATCAGGTAATTCGCTACGAAATGAAATGTAGAACTTGTGTAAATGAAGAAACGACAATTGACGAGGCGCAAGCCAAGTGTGCATCCTCAGCCGCACTGACCGCATGGCAGACCATCAACTGGGTGTCGTGTGAGAAGGAGGTACGCAAGCTGCAAGTCAGAATAGTAGAGGCTCTAAAGGCAAACCGCATTGGAAAGGTGAAATCTCTCCAACGCATCTTGATTAGCTCGTTCTCCGCCAAGGCATTGGCAGTGAGACGCGTGACATCAAACTCGGGCGGTAGCACTGCTGGGGTTGGCTCACTCCCATAAGACGCTACAAAGCCATCAGCTCTTTGACAACGAGGGGTTACAAGCCAAAGCCTCTTCGCCGTGTCTTCATCCCGAAGAAAAACGGCAAGATGCGCCTGCTCGAATCCCTACCATCAAGGACAGGGCTATGCAAGCCCTCTTCCTAATGGCACTTGAACCCATAGCAGAGACACTTTGCCGACGGCAACTCCTATGGTTTTCGCAAATACCGCTCATGTGCGGATGCGACAGACCAGATATACAAGTGCCTTCACAAGAAGACCTCGGCTCAATGGGTGCTTGAGGGTGACATAAAGGGATGCTTCGACCATATCAGCCACGAATGGTTGCTTGACAATGTCATAATCGACAAGGAAATGCTCCGCAAGTGGCTTAAGGCGGGAGTGATAGAAAAGAATGTGTTCCACATGACCGACGAGGGGACACCCCAAGGCGGAATAATCTCCCCGACATTGGCGAACATCACACTTGATGGGATGGAAGCATTGGTAGCCAAACACTCAACCCGAAGGGACAACGGCAAGACCTACTCCAACAAGGTAAACCTCGTACGCTACGCAGACGACTTCATCGTCACTGGCGATACGAAGGAGGTACTTGAAGAGATAAAGTCAGAGCTAATCGTATTCCTAAAGGACAGAGGTTTGGAACTCTCAGAGGAAAAGACGCTGATAACACATATCAAGGATGGTTTTGACTTCCTCGGTTTCAACATACGGAAATATGGCAACGGCATGTTGCTGATTAAACCGAGCAAGAAGAATCAGAAGAAGTTTGCGGAGTCGACACATGAAGTAATATACAAAATGCGCTCAGCCAAGCAGACGGATGTAATTGGCAAACTCAACCCCAAGATAAGCGGTTGGGCGAACTATTACAGATATGTGTCCTCGAAGGAGGTGTTCTCAAGCTCGACCACATAATCTTCCTCCAACTGAGGAGATGGTCGATAAGAAGACACCATGACAAGTCGTTGAAGTGGATAGAGAAGAAGTATTGGCAACACGACGGGAAACGTGGATGGATATTTGGAACAAAGGGCAAGGATAAGAAAGGCAAGGAGAAAATCTATCGCCTTATCCAACTGACCCACACACCGATACTCCGCTACACGAAGATAAGGTCGAAAGCCAATCCGTTTGACCCACGATACGACGAATACTTCAAGCAACGGCAAGAAACAAAAAGCCGTACACGCCCGCTCAAATGCAGTGCATGACAGCACACAGAGCCGATTATTTAGAACGAGAGATAATTAAAAGAATTACACGAGCCGTGTGCGGTGAAAGTCGCATGCACGGTTCTTGAAGGGGAAAGCGGGGGAAACCCCGCAGACCTACTTAGAAAATAAGTGGCTTTCAAATAGCTCAATTCAGAAAAAAGACGGGGCCAAACAATGGAACAAAGGTTGTAAGCAAGGAGGCAATCCGTATGCAACAGACAGGGGCACTGCTATGGCTGTATGCCTGGAGAAACGAAGCGGGAAATCCGACCTTACAGCTGTATCATCAGAAGAGTGAGGAGCATGAACACTGATGCACGATGAACGACAAGCCTAAGGGTCAGCTTAGCAATAGAGGCATCAAGCCAAAAGAGGACAGACATCAGAGGATTGGCGATAGCACTGTCATCATGCTAAGACCAAGTTCTGTGTCCGACAAGGAAGAGTCGCAAAAAAGACAGACGAGTAAAACCAAAAGGCGAAATGACCATTCCTATAACAAGGTACAGAGACGCTTAAAACGGCGAAGGGACTTTGGCGACGTATCGCTATACAGGTGTCGAAGCATCGCTTCTATAACAGGACTGGAGCAAGTGAGCAAACCGCACAACTTGCTCCCAAGGTATTTCAGTTACAACAGCCATAACCTCATTGGAGGATTGTCCTAAAAGAGTTTTTGCAGTCAAAGGAAGAAAGAGTCTGCAAGCCACATAGCCAACAGACTCTCTCCTGATTATTCACAGATGACAACATCATCCTTGTACTCCGTCACTTCCTTGCCGTTGATGAGCTGGACAATGACCTCACAACCCAAGTCCTCGACAATCGTTCCCTCTGTCTGACCTCTTCGGGGATAAAGCAAGGTGCAGAAACACCCTACAACGCCGTCCAACTGCTCCATGTCTATCGTTGCCATATCCGTTCCTCCTTGTTAGCCGAATGTGATTGGATTGATGCAGAAATTCGTGTCCTCTGCCTCATACTCGTATTCATTGATGAAGTCAATCATCTTCTGTTCGCTTCTTCCGTCCTGTGAGACACCAGTCTTCTCACACCACAACTTGATAGCATCACCAAAGGTGGAGTAAGCACCCTCACAATCCTCAAAGAGTTCTCCGTATGCAGTGACGTAGCACTCTTCGGGGAAGAAGTCGTTCTCATCGTGCGTATAGAAGATGTCGCAACCTGGCTCAACCTCTCGCCAACTGATTGAAAGTTCATCGCCAAGTGCCTTGTTCACCTCCTCAAAGAACAAGTCGCATGAAGACCAAGCACTTTCGGTGTCAAAGGACAAGAGGGCATAATCGTCTTCCACGTTCTCCTCATACTCTGCCCAATAGATGTGTCCTCTCACCGAGATGCCTTTCTTCTCGTAGTCAATGCCATAGTGTTCTGCCAAGAGATACAGATACACATTATTACTGTTCACCTCCAACTCTTGGAGTGTGTTCCAAAGGTCTGCCACGGCTTTGCGTGAGCCTGTCACCTTGTACTGAGTGTCGCAAATGTTAGCCATAAGATAAAATTTTTATTTTCTTCCCTTATGTAGAACCAACTACCATCGGGATTGATTAAAGAATTATGTTGCCCCAAAAGGTGTTATGGCTCATCAATGCAAGGTTTTGCCGTCAAATACTACCTCTGCCACAATCAGAGCGTGGAGATTTCACGGACAAACCACAGGCACCGACCTTGCAGGATGAACGCCATGACAGGTACCTTTGCAACACAATTCTTATCAAAGCCCGATGGGGTGGTACATGGCAGACTGCATGGTACAGCAGTGTGAAGTGACGTTATAGGTGGAGATAAGGCTATAAGAGGTTTTTGCAGTCAAAGGAGAAAAGAGTCCACAAAGTGCAGTATCTACAGGACAAAAACACTTTAGTTTACCTTGGTTAGCTCTTATATATATGCTAACCTAAAGTAAACTGTATATATGTCCGTCTAAAACCCGAAAACCGTACGGGTCAGCTTACGTCAGAAACAGAAGTATAGAACCATAGAAGTGGTTCAAGAAGTCTTTCTTCCTTTGACTGCAAAATATTATCTTTGCACGAATCATAATTGCCCTGTAGGATTTAATATAATTTAACACTCTTTGTTGAATGCAAGGAAGAACAGCTTCAATATGCTGAATATCAGTAGTATAACATTGTGTTAACCCTTAATCTGTAGAAAAGGATGTTATCATACAAAGTAATGTCCATTTGTACTTTTTCTATATGGTTTTATACTTACATTTGCATATCATTTGTATCTTGATAACAGTAACTAACTGATTATCAATATACTTTATATTTGAGGAAGGAAGTCACCGCTCCGGAACGGCGCGCCCGCTCCAGTGACAGCGAGATGATGTCTATTTTACCTTGTATGAAATTGTTCTCCGAGATTTTCATCTGAGCGTTGTAGAGGGCGGCGTTCTCCGCTTTGGCTTTGATGGTTGCCAATTGCGCCGTCACATTGTTATATGCTTCCAGCACTTTGAGCCGCCGTTCTTCCATTACTTCTTCCTGCGTGTATTGAAGCTGCTCGATGTTGTAACGATAGTTCTTCAGCCGGAGCGGACGGTTGAATAAATCGCCGAGACCTACACTGAAGCTGGCTCCTACGTTGAAGGTGTGCCGGGAGCTGGCTGTGGTGGACTGATACCAGTCGTTGTAGGAATCGCTGTTGTCGTTCAATACGTTGTAACGCCCGTATGCATAATTTCCGTTCAGCCGGAAGTAGTTCCACCAGTTTCTTTTTTCTATGCGGTATTGGTCCTTTACCTGCTCTACCTGGGAGTGTGCCCGCTTTACAGTGGCGTTTTCTATTACGGCATCCATGAATACGGAAAGGGGCGGCAGTTCAAAACCTTCTATATAGTGCCGCGTTTCCGGCAACTGGCTTCCTGAGATGCTCTTCTCCAGGATGGTATCGCTTTCTTTCAGTGCCTCCAGAATTTTGATACGCTCTTCACGGGTCATGTCCGTCTGGGCATGGATGGACTGGGGCAACAGGAACAGAATAAATGTAGCTGCACAGAGATATGATAGGGGATATGTATGGGCTTTTATCATTTGTCTGTTTGTTTTTTTAGTTTTAATACTTACACGTTCTCTTTCTGTACAAAAGCGGTGAACGTTCTTAGAAGTATCTTCATGTCCAGCCGGAAACAGAATTCTTGTGCATATTTAATATCCAGTTGCTTTCGTTCTTCCGCCGACATCTTACCGGCTCCGCCACGCTTTTCGACTTGCCAGAGCCCGGTCAGTCCGGAAGGAGCCATGAAGCGGTCTATGTATGCGTCGCTGGTCAGCAGTTCGGCCTCATAGAGCGGAAGCGGACGGTTGCCTACGATGCTCATATCGCCTTTCAGGACATTGAATAGTTGTGGTAGTTCGTCAATGCTGTATTTACGGATGAAACGGCCGATGCGTGTGACGCGCGGATCGTTTTCTATCTTGACAAACGGGCTTTCTTTGGATTGGGCCTTTTGCCGGAAAAAATCTTTTTCCGGTATGATGAAATCATCAGAAATCAGTAAGTTTGCTTCTTCATCGGAAGAGCCTGTAAGGTCGTCGAACCGGATGTCGGGAGTATCGTCTGCCGCTTCTTCTTCCATTTTGTACTGGTTGAGGGCATTGAGCTCCTTTAGCTTCTTGTCCGCATTGGTGTACATGGAGCGGAACTTCTGGAAGTTGAATATCCGGTAGTTACTGCCTACGCGTTGCGACTTATAGATGACTTTACCCTTACTTTCGAGACGGATGGCAATGGCTGTGCCGATAAGTAACGGAGATAGTATTATCAGGGCGCATATGGCAAACAAAATGTCAAAAGCACGTTTCCATGCGGGCAGATGAAATGTGTTAAGCATCTTTCGGTGGCTTTGGCTGAATTCCTGCATTTTATGCTTTTGACGTACTTGCAGGAACTGGGTCATTCGGTGGATGCTCGTTTCATCGGCTTGTGGCGGCAGTGTATTATTGACGCCTGCCTGCAGATAGGCTTTGCGGGCTTCTGCCGGCAATCCTTCGGTGATAAGTATTATGTATACGCGTGGAAATCTTTTGCGAAGGTTGGTGATGTCAAGGCAATCCTTTTCTGTGTCGGTTTGCTCGTAAAGGATGGATGTGTTATACCGTTCGCGGATGCCGTCTATGATTTTGGCAGCTTTACGGGCACCGGAGACAGCAACGAACATGCCATTTGTAACCTTGTTCAGGTGGTCGATGGCAGTCTGGCTGTTTCCTATGTAGATATAATATAGCATATCTTCCTTTCAGTTCTTTTTCAGATGTATTTCTTGATGCGTGCCCTGAGTTCCAACGGGTTGAATGGCTTGAGTATGTAATCTGCCGCTCCGGCTTCGAGCAACTGGATGCGTTCGACGGTACTTTCTTCACTGGAAAGCATCACTACAGGGATATGCTTGAACAGCTCGTTCCCTTTCAGATAGTACAGGAATTCATTGCCGCGCATGTGGGGCATGTGAATGTCGGAGATGATAAGGTCGGGGACATTACCTTCGTTAAGCCACTCAAGAGCCTTTAGAGGGCTTTCAAAATATTCCAGGTCGTATTCTGTCCCTAAATAAATCTTGAGTACACGGCCTATGGTGGCTTTGTCATCAACCAATAAGATTCTTTTCATTGTTCTGTTTATTATAGCGTTGTTGCTTTGTTTATTTACTATGTAGTAACAAAAAACAGCTATTGTTTTATTGAACTCGTCCGGTTACTAACGACAATGAATACTTGTTAACCTGCTTTAACGGCAAAGTGAGAGAAAATGTGAGAATATGTTTGCCGGTATATTTCTTCACGTTTTTCGGGTTACCGTATAGGTTGGCCATATTTCAGTCTCTATTGAGCGGAGTCAAATTTTCAATAGGATATACGTCTTTGTTGTGTGACTGATACCAGTCGTTGTCTCGTTGTCCGCCGGTGGTAATCCACGACCGGAACCTGTCATATACCATAGTGACTTTCCTGTTTTCGGCAGGCCACGCAAATTCTTGAGGGATTACAACTGCCCAGGCAAGGTTTTCTTTACTGAGATAGTATCTGTTTTCGGCAACGGATGAGTCGTCATTACCGCTATTGAAGTAATGGGTACCGCCCAAGTCTGTCGGAGTAAAGCCCGCTACGTGTACTTCCGTACGCTTCCTTTTGGTTGTGGCGGGAGCTGTGATGGCGAAAACATCAATATTGTTGATGTTCAGGTCTTCCGGCTTTACATTGGCGGATACGGGAAGTTCCATGATGATATTATATTCCTTGGTATCTTTTTTGAACGGACCGTTCTCAAGGGTATTGATACGCTTTTCAGTACCGGTATACTGGCTGCCCCACAATTCGGTGCATGCATCACTGAAGAGGAGATAAGTGGGGATGCTTTGCTTATTCTCGAATGATACGTCTTTTCCATTGGTTCTGAACTTGTCGGGCTTCATAGCTTGAGAGAGTTTAGTGAAGCGGACACCTGCTCCCAATGTTTTGGCTGCACCTGCAGCTCGCAGTTCAAGTGTCATTCTGAGGCGTGTCACTATACCGTTTTTATCTACTTGCAGTTCTTTTCCGGACATTACGATTACGAGGTCGTTCATGTCAAAATCGCCGTATGCAGGCCAATTGTCCTCAAAAGCAAACGTATACACGTCGCTGTCTTTGATTTCGATGGGGAAGTCGGGGTCTTTCTCTTCTTCACCCTTATTGCCTTCGTCATAGATTCCGCCGCAAGTCTCGATGGTGTATCTGGATTCATCATAACCGGTGTTGACGCTTTCGTTCTTCTTAAACGGGTGATACTGGCTCGGCCCCTCTATTTTTCCTTCTATGACCAGATTGTTGCTTAATAATTGGACGTTGGTGGGCTCTTCGAATTTAATTTTTTCGGCCTTAATCATTGACTTGTCATTGTTGGTGATATTCACAGCCTGGAAAATGACGTCACCGCGTTTTACCTCGAACTCTCTGGCTTTAATCATGGAGCCGTCTATCAGCGTGAATTTGGCGTCGGTCTGGCTTTCTATTTCGGGTACGGGCAGCCACTCTGTGTCAGTTTCGTTGGCACGGCCGGCGGTAATGGATCCCTTGTTTAATGTTACGTTTCTGAACTTGAATTCCTTTTTCACAATAACGGTGCAACTGTTGTATAGGACATCGGACGATGAGTTTGTAAATTTGGACGTTTCGATGAAGCCATCGTTGTACACAGACAGGCCACCCTCTATTTCATAGCCGCTTATCCGGGCCTCATAATGGTTGACGATGACGGTTGCGGTGGAGTTGTTGGTTCCTGTCTCACCGTCAGTTTCATCAAACTTGACACTGCCGTAATTGAATAGCCGACTGCCATTGAGCTTTATATCGGTAGCACTGTTTAAGTCGGCCTTATTCAAAATCCTGGCATCGATGAAGTTGAGTTCATGGGCGTTTAATGTGCCGTGATTGATGACGTTGCTGCCGTTGATGGTGATTTTGTCAGCGACTTCGATTTTGCCTGCGTTGAATAGTTCCGGTTGCTTGCCAAGATTCATTGTCAGGCTTCCATTGGCTGAAATAGTACCGAAGTTCTTGGTGGGACATCCTAAACTGAGAGAAGTGCATTCGAGGCTGCCGTCATGTTGCAGGGTAAGGGTGTTTTCATTACCGATGGTGAGATTGTTTGCAATGATTCTGCCTCCGTCCATTACATATATATCGAGGTTTGAATTTAGGCTGCTCCAACCGTTTAATTTCCAGATGCCCTGTACGAATACAGTTGCTCTGCCGCTGTTCGTTTTTAGCTGGATGGTATAAGGAGAATCCGCTGTGTATTCTTTTCCTATGATATACTTGGCTCCGTTGGCAAGTGTGCCTGTATTCCAAGGGTCGATGTAACCATCCGATACGCTTGGAACGGCTGGTGTCACTTCCGCTTCCTTATATTCTCTATCGGCGATTTCCGTTATTCCGGCTGCCTGCGCCGCTTCGAATGCCGAATGGGAATTACCGGCAGTCTTGTTTGCGGCTCTTGTTCTTGTACCGGTTGAAACATGGTACAGTTTACACTCCAATATACCTCCGTTTTCAGGGATACTGTATTCGTATACTTCCTTGCGTTGCTTGGGGTCGGTCTGACGGATAAACAGTCTTGTTGCGGCTTTGGAAACGTTGATTTCCGCGCTGTAATTTCCGTTCCTGTTGGCAGTACCCACCGCAATGGGGACAGCGCTTACGTCGGATATCGGGTTGGCGGTAAAGATTTCAATAAGATACTTATATCGCCCGTCAAATTCATCGTTTATCTCAACATTCAGATTTACGGTGTTGACCATGGACCAGTTAAAACCATCGGGGGCGGTAAAGTCTTCTCCTAAGGGATTTTCTTTCGGTTCTGTCTGAATGCCCCTTTCAGGATCGTACACATCGTCTGTACAACTGGAAAGTATCAGAGTACCGACAATGGCTACCACGACTGAAAAACGGTAGAATAATTCCATAAGCTAATCTATAATGTTTCTATGTATTGTTTGCTTGTTGGATAAAATACTCAACTTTTAGTTGCGCATGCCGCAAAGATAGCCATAATATTCGGATTGCAAGTTGGAAATATTGTCTTTTTTTGATAAAAATAGGCGAATATTTGCCAAATACGACCATTCGCCCGTTTTTGAAAACTTGTAAATATTGTCCGGAGTGAATAAAAAGGAGAAGTCTGAAAGGGGGTAAAGAGAAAAGAGGAAATTACTCTTTGGTAATTTCCCCTGCCAAATCCGAATTCATCCGGCGGCGGATTTCCGCCTGGCTAAGTCCGTGCCCAAGCAGGAACATGAGTTTGGTTACAGCGCATTCGGGCGTACTGTCGTAGCCGCTGATAACGCCGGCTTCGAGCAGATGCAGTCCGGTTTCGTAGCGTCCCATCTCAACACCGCCGCTTTGGCATTGGGTAATGTTGACGATGACGATACCTCGTTCTGTCGCGTCCTTCAGTTGCCGGATGAACCAGTCCTTTTGCGGTGCATTGCCGGAACCGAATGTCTTGAGAACCACTGCTTTCAATCCCGGAACGTGAAGTACAGAATCGATGATGCTTTCCTGAATGCCCGGAAACAGGGTGAGGACTACAACGTTGGTATCGAAAAGATAATGCGGTTTCATCGGTCGTGCAGGGTCGGGGCGACGGATGATGTGTTCGTTGTAACGGATATGGATTCCTGCCTTTGCCAGAGCGGGGTAGTTGAAAGAGCGGAAAGCGTTGAAATTTTCGGCATTGATTTTGGTAGTCCGGTTGCCGCGCATCAGCTCATTTTCAAAGAAGATGCACACTTCGGGGACAAGGGCTGTGCCGTTCGGACGTTTGGCGGCAGCTATTTCGATGGAAGTAATCAGGTTTTCCTTTCCGTCCGTGCGCAATGTCCCGATGGGTAGCTGCGAACCGGTAAGGATAACCGGTTTCGCAAGGTTTTCGAGCATGAAGCTGAGTGCCGATGCCGTATATGACATAGTGTCGGTTCCGTGCAGGATGACAAAGCCGTCGAAGTTTTCGTAGTTGTCATTTATAATTGCGACAATTTTGGCCCACAGGGAAGGTTCCATGTCAGAGGAGTCGATAGGCGGATCGAACTGATAGGACGAGATGTGATAGTTGAAGCGCTTCAATTCGGGAACATGCTTGAGCAGGTGGGCGAAATTGAAATTTTCCAGTGCACCTGTTTCCGGATTTTCTATCATTCCGATAGTTCCGCCCGTGTAAATCAAGAGAACGGAAGGATAATCTGCTTTCATAAATATCTCTTTTTTCTTTTTTTCGGGCACAAAGATAATGTAAACCGATAACAGAATAAAATGAACTTGTCCATTTTTTATGCTGAAATGTAGCTTATCTTTGTATTATTCACAGAGATACGTAAAAAAAATGGAATTTAAGTTGTCTTACTGTCCTACCGCTTTACCGCTTTTACCCAAATCTTCTTTCAGATGTGAGATGGCTTTTTGTGCGTTTCCTTTGTATTCGTCGAGCAGGGTAACGAAGCGGCTTCCGATAATGGCTCCGGACGCATGGGAGCAGGCTGTATCGAACGTCTGCCGGTTACTGATGCCGAAACCTACCATGCGTGGATTGCGCAGGTTCATATCTTGAATCTTCTTGAAATAGACTTGTTTCCGGGTGTCGAAATCTTTCTGCGCGCCGGTGGTGGCTGCTGATGATACCATATAGATGAATCCGTCGGTATGGGTATCTATTTCGCGGATGCGTTTTTCGCTGGTTTCGGGGGTGATGAGCATGATGACCCGTATGTCGTATTTCTGTGCGACGGCCTTATAATTTTCTTCGTATTCCCTGAAAGGCAGGTCGGGGATGATTACTCCGTCGATGCCGCATTCCGTACATTTCCGGCAGAAAGCCTCAAAGCCGAAGTGCATAATCGGGTTGAGATAGCCCATTAATATCAACGGGATACGGACATCCCGGCGGATGTCCTGCAACTGCTCAAAGAGGATGCGGAGAGACATTCCGTTGCGCAGGGCGCGGGTGGCGGCATCTTGAATGACGATGCCGTCTGCCATCGGATCGCTGAAGGGAATGCCGATTTCTATCATATTCACTCCGTTCTTTTCGAGTGTACGGATTACATCGGCTGTGCTGTTGAGCGTGGGGAAGCCGGCACAAAAGTAGACAGACAGCAGGTTTTTGGGGCTGTCTTGGAAGAGTTGGTTGATACGATTCATAGTGAGTTTGTTATTACAGATTTATTGATGACAGTTACGTTATCTGCCGGTCGGCGGTTATGCCGTCAGCCAGCAGTTTCACCGGTTCTTATTGCCTGGAGGAATTTTCCGATGCGTTCTACATCTTTGTTTCCCGGAGCCGTTTCAAAGCGGCTGTTGATGTCGATGCCGGCTAGTTTGGGGTGATGAAACTCCCTGATGGCTTTAACGCTGTAAGGGTTGATTCCGCCGCTGAGCAGAAAAGGCGTCATTCCGCTGTAACGGTGCAGCAGGTTCCAGTCGAACTGGTTGCCGGAGCCGCCATACAGTGATGTCTTGGCATCAAAGAGGTAATAATCGCATAATCCCTTGTAGTCGGAAACGGTTGCCAGGTCTTTTGACTGTGAAATGGAAAAAGCCTTGATAAGGTGCAGACCGCTGCTGCGTAAGGAACGGCAATATCCGGGCGATTCGCAGCCATGAAGCTGGATGTAGTCCAGTGCAAAACGGTCGGCATACATCAGGATAGTTTCCTTGCTTTCATTGACGAAGACTCCCACGCGCTTTGCGCGAACCGGAAGATATGCCGGTATCTCGCACAGGCAACGGGGAGACTTGGGATAGAAGATAAAGCCTATCATATCTACATCCAGTTGCTCTACATTGCGGATATTTTCCGCTTCGGTCATGCCACATACTTTTATGATAAGAGGAGCCATTTTTTTAATGATTTATGTAATTAATACTTCATTTTCAGGAACGGAGTGGAGAAATGAAATCTTTTAATGCATCTCCCGGCCGACGGGTTTTCATAAAGGTTTCTCCGATAAGGAAGCCGCGGAAGCCTGCAGCGCGCAGCCGGCAAATGGTTTCGGGATGTGAAATTCCGCTTTCCGAAACAAGTAGCGGCAGGCTTGGGCTGTCGGAAGAATCCAGGGCTGTGGCCGGTATCTGCCGGAGTTTTTCGGCTATATGGAAAGAGTTTTTCACATCGGTGACGAATGTGCCGAGATTACGGTTGTTGACGCCTACCATATCCACATCCGCGTTTACATAAGCGAGTTCGGAAAAAGTGTGGATTTCGAGTAGCACTTCCAATCCCAGGGCATGTGCCTGGGCGGTGAGGGTGGCACATTCTTCTTGTGTCAGGCAAGCGGCGATAAGCAATACTGCATCAGCTCCTACGATACGTGCCTGGAGCAATTGGTATTCGTCGATGATGAAATCCTTTCGCAAGATAGGAATGCCGATCAGTGGGCGTGCCATGCGTATATCCTGCAGCGAACCGCCAAAGAATTTTTCGTCCGTAAGGATAGAGACTGCGGAAGCACCGGCTGTTTCGTATGCAGCGGGTATTTCTTCAGCACGGGCAGTCTCGTGTATCCATCCTTTCGAAGGAGAACGGCGTTTGAATTCGGCAATGATTCCCGTGGGGGAAGAAGCAAGCGCCTGTTTCATGCTGCGGACAGGTATGGCGACGGAAGTTCCGGCAGTGGCGTCTTTCTGCATCATGGCGGCAACCTCTTCTTGCAACCTTTCGAGGGAGACGGCTTGCTTTTGCAGTTCTATTTCAATTCGTTTATGAGCGATGATTTCCGATAAAATATCTGTCATGACTGTTTTAGTGAAGAATTACGGGATATGCGGCTATAGATACCTTTTCGCACCTCATCCCTTACTGGTTAATTTCTATAAATTTTTTCAATGTTTTCAGCGCCCGTCCGCTTTCCAGCGATTCGCGGGCTATGGCAATACACTCTTCAATCTTCTTTTCCGGTTCCATGACCTGAATGGCGAAGGCGGCATTGACAATGACACATTGAGTCTGGGCGGCTTCTGCGCGGTTGTTCAGGATATTGTCGAAGATACGTGCCGCATCTTCCTTGCAGGCTCCGCCGGAAAGTTCTTCGGGATGTACTGCGCTGAAACCGAGAGTTTGTGGGCGATAGATGCGTTCATAATGACGTGTCATCACTTTGAATTCATCGGTCAGTGAGATTTCATCGTAATTGTCCAGACTATTGACTACGGCAAAGTCGATGCCGAGTCTATAGAAAACGTTCGTATAGAGACGCATTTGTGCGAGGTCGGCTACGCCCAATAGCTGATAGGCGGGCTGACACGGGTTTACCAGCGGTCCCAGCAAGTTGAACAGTGTGCGTACTCCCAAGGCTTTGCGGACAGGACCTACGAATTTCATGGCTGGATTGAACAGTTGGGCGTGCAGGTAGGCTATGTTACACTCTTCCATGCTTCGCTTCAATATGTCGGGATTGTTGGTGAAGCGCACGCCATGCTGTTCTATTACGTTGCTTGCTCCACTGACGGAAGTAGCGCCGTAGTTTCCATGTTTGGCTACTTTATAACCTGCTCCCGCCACAACGAAACTGGCGCAGGTGGAGATGTTGAAGGTGTTCTTCCCGTCACCGCCTGTACCTACGATATCAATGGGGCGGTAAGGCGCAAAGTCTATCGGAATTCGTGTCTCCATAAGTGCTTCGCGAAAGCCTGCCAGCTCGTCTACTGTGATGCTGCGCATTTGAAAAACCGTGAGCAGTGCGGCAATCTGTGCTTCGGAATACATCTCCCGGCTGATGTTGAGCAGGATTTGTTTGCTTTCTTCTACAGTGAGTTCTTCATGGTTGAAGAGCCGGGTTAATATTGTTTTCATCTGATTAAGTTTGTGGTTTAAAAATAGGTTATTCTTCCAGCCAGTTCTTCATAATCTGCTTCCCGTCCGGGGTAAGCACGGATTCCGGATGAAACTGTATGCCTCGGACATCATATTCCCGATGTTTCAGTGCCATAATCTGTCCTTCGGGACTGACAGCTGTAACGGCAAGCGTTTCGGGCAGTTTTTCAGTATCTACTACCCAGGAGTGATAGCGTCCTACGGCTATATCTTGGGGTAATCCCCGGAAAATGTAATCCGGTTCTGTCAGCCGTATAATGGTCTGTACACCATGAAACACTGTGCTGAGGTTGACTAACTTCCCACCGAATGCCTGTCCGATGGCTTGTTCTCCCAGGCATACGCCCAGTATTGGTTTCTTGCCTGCGTAGGTGCGTATTACATCCAGCAGTAATCCTGCTTCTTCGGGCACACCAGGACCCGGTGAAAGGATGATTTTATCATATTGTTCCAATTCTTCTATGCTGAATTGGTCATTGCGCAGTACATCTACCGCTATGCCGAGTTCTTTCACCAAGTGCGCAAGGTTATAGGTGAAAGAGTCATAATTGTCTATGATTACTACCATTGTTATTAACTGTTTGATTAATTTACTTTTGATACTCTTGTTGATTTATACAATTGGCCGATTTTCTGTTTTACAGGGAATTTTCCGCCATGGCAATTGCCTTCTTCAATGCTCCCAGTTTGTTGTTCACCTCTTGCAGCTCGTATTCGGCATTACTTTTGGCTACAATGCCGCCGCCTGCCTGAAACCATAACATCCCGTTGCGGCTGACGAATGTACGGATGGTGATAGCCTGGTTCAGGCTGCCGTTCAGGCCGATGAATCCGATACAGCCACCGTATGCGCCACGGTTATGCGGCTCCAGTTCGCTGATAAGCTGCATGGCGCGAACTTTCGGTGCACCGCTCAAGGTTCCGGCCGGGAAGGTATCGATAAATGTCCTGATAGAGTCTGTATCACTGTTCAGCGTACCGCTGACGCGGCTCACGAGGTGAATAACGTGACTGTAATATTGCATCTCTTTGTAAAAGTCCACTTTTACGTCATGGCAGTTGCGGCTGAGGTCATTGCGGGCAAGGTCTACCAGCATCACGTGCTCTGCATTTTCCTTGGGATCGTTTTGCAGGTACCGGGCATTTACAGCATCCTGTTCCGGATTTCCGGTACGTTTGGCAGTGCCGGCGATGGGATCTATATAGGCATGGCGGCCTTCAATGCGGCAGTGCGTTTCGGGAGAAGAGCCGAAGATACGGAAGCCGCCGAAATCAAAGTAAAACAGATATGGAGATGGGTTGATGCTGCGCAAAGCACGGTAAAGCTTGAAGTCGTCGCCTACGAAACGTTGTTCGAAACGGCGGGAGAGGACTATTTGGAAAACATCTCCCCGCATGCAGTGGGCTATTCCTCGGCGGATATTGGCTTTGTGTTCCTCATCGGTCAGTGAAGAAGTGGTTTCGCCAACAGCACGGAAGTCATAGGCAGTGTAGTTGCGGTTGTGAATGGCTTTCTGCACCTTGTCCAGTTCGCTCTTCTCATCGGGAGCGAGCATTTCCAGTAACAGCATTTCATTTTTGAAGTCATTAAAGACGATAAGATACTTATATAATATGTATAGTATATCCGGTGCATCGTTGGTGGCTTCGCGACTGTCTTTACGGCGATGTTCTCAAAATAGCGTACAGCATTGAAAGATGTGTAACCGTACAGACCGCAATAGTCGCTGTATTCTCCTTCCACGTGAAAGCGGTTGAGGAAATCGCGTAACGCATTTTCCGCATGGTATTCTTCGGTAACGGGATATTCCTCACGTGTGCCGTCGGGCAGACAGAATACGGCAACAGCGTGGTCTATACTGACGCTTGCTACCGGGCAAAGTCCGATGAATGAGCGGTTGTTTTCACTGCCATGATAGTCGGAACTCTCCATGAGTGCGCTTTGAGGAAAAATGTCGCGCACCTTCAGGTACGTGCTTACGGGTGTATGTAAGTCGCCGAGCATCGTGCGGCTCACTGTCTGATAATCATACTTCATATTTTGTATTTTATTCTTTATACATCAAATACGTTTCTACATCCTTATCCCCCCGTCCCGAAACGGTCAGTACCACCACATCATCAGTTTTGAAGTTCAGCTTCTTCAATGCACCGAGGGCGTGGGCACTTTCCAATGCGGGGATGATGCCTTCGAGCTTAGTCAGTTCGTAGGCGGCGCGGATGGCCTCGTCGTCATTTACGGAGAGAACGATGGCGCGCTTTTGTGCGGCAAGGTTGGCATGCATGGGGCCGATGCCCGGATAATCCAGTCCGGCGGAGATGGAGTAAGGCTCTTCAATCTGTCCATCCTCGTTTTGGATAACGTAGGTGCGTGCTCCATGGATAATGCCCAATTTGCCTAAGGCAATGGTAGCGGCAGTCATTCCTGTTTCTATCCCTTTGCCTCCGGCTTCGGCAAGGACAATCTGTACCTGGCGGTCGTCCACATAGTGGTAAATGGTTCCGGCAGCATTGCTTCCACCGCCTATGCAGGCTATGAGATAGTCCGGAGACTCGCGTCCTTCTTTTTCCATGAGCTGTTTTTTGATTTCCTCGCTGATGACCGATTGCAGGCGTGCCACCATATCGGGGTAGGGATGCGGGCCTACGGTGGAGCCGATGATGTAGTAGGTGTCGGCGGGGTGGCAGCACCAGTCGCGTATGGCTTCGTTGGTGGCATCCTTTAAGGTCATGTTTCCGCTGGTCACGGGCACTACGGTTGCACCCAGCATCTTCATCTTCTCTACGTTGACGTGCTGGCGTTCCACATCGGTCTTGCCCATATATACGATGCACTCCATATTCATCAATGCACATACGGTGGCTGTGGCAACGCCGTGCTGTCCGGCACCTGTTTCGGCTATGATGCGGCGTTTGCCCATACGGCGTGCCAGCAGAATCTGCCCGATGGTATTGTTGATTTTGTGTGCGCCGGTATGATTCAGGTCTTCCCGTTTCAGGTAAATCCGGCAACCGTACTTTTCCGATAGACGCCGTGCCTGGTAGAGCGGTGAGGGACGTCCTACGTAGTCGCGCAGCAACCGGTCGTATTCCTGCTTGAAATCTTTATTTTGCAGGACTGTGAGATAAGTTTTCTGCAATTCCTCTACACACCTGTGGAGTATTTCGGGAACGTATGCTCCGCCGAATTCTCCGTAATAACCTTCTTTGTCAACTAAGAAACTAACCATATATTGTTTTATTATTTAATTGTTGGCTGCCAGTTACCGGTTGCGAACTGTTAGCTATATACATCGTTTAAATAAAAGAGCCCCGTCGCTTGGTGCGACAGGGCTCTTTTTATATCTATATTGTACATATATACATACGAGCACTGCTCCCTTACGACTGCCGGAGTTGTAACGGATGCCACCACCAATATGTATTTACGAACATTGTTTTCATTATCTTTTTTATTTTTGACCGAGGCAAATATAAGCACATTGTTTTAATAATCAAAGCAAATCTTTCTTTTTTTCTTATGAGAACTTTTTTCTTAAAGTTTTGTTGTTTATGGCGGATACTATTATTTACTATAAAAAAGAAAGGAACGGACTATGAAACGGAAACATCTGATTACTATAGGTGTGATTATTGCCATTGTTTTATTATTGTATTGGCTTTTTATAGCCGAAGACTTGAATGCCTGGCTCAATGTAAATTGATTTTTCAGTATTATCATGCGAGGTTGTTCGGATAAATAATGTATCTTCGCAAAAAATCAAAAACTCATGAAAGGATTAAGTTATTCGTTTTTGCGCGCTGTGTGTGCGCTGGTAATCGGTTTGGTGCTGGTGATGTTTCCCAATCAGGCCGGTGATTATTTTGTGATAACGATTGGCGTCATTTTCCTTGTGCCTTCGCTTATTAGTATTATAGGATATTATGCTCAAAATGCAGAAGTGCGCCGCCGATTCCCTATCGAGGGGATAGGAAGCCTGTTATTTGGACTATGGCTGGTTATTATGCCGGGCTTTTTTGCCGATTTGCTGACGTTCGTGCTGGGCTTTATCCTCGTGATGGGTGGTGTGCAGCAGATAGCCTCGCTGTCGGCTGCCCGCAGATGGACGCCTGTGCCGGGCGGATTCTACGTTGTTCCGGTGGCTATATTGCTGGCCGGGCTGGTTGCGCTGTTCAATCCTACGGGCGTGCGTTCTACGGCGTTTATCATTATCGGAATCACCAGTCTGGTCTATGCGGTTTCGGAATTGATAAACTGGTTCAAATTTACCCGTCTTCGTCCTAAAGCACCTGTTACCGGCAGCAAGAGTGATGATGACATAGAAGATGCAAAGATAATAGAATGATGTATATGTTTTAGACAATATACTCTCTGTTACATAAAACGCAGCAAAGCATCTATTCTCTGATGAAAGATGCTTTGTTGCGTTTTGTATGACAATACCGGGTAGCTTGTCACTCTGAAATGTTTTTAGAAATTTTCCGTAAGTATTCCTCTATTTCTTGAGCTGTAACATCTTTCAACAATACAGTTTTGTTTTTATTCAATAGATATAAAGTTGGGATAGCTTTTAAGTCGTAAAGGCTTTTTAGTTCGATTGCTTGTTCTTTGTCGTAAGCATTAATCCATTCTGCAGGAAAATCGGAGAGGTGTCTCCGCCATTCTTCTAAATCAATATCGGGGTAAATGGAAAGGACTTTCATCTGGTTCTGTGCAATAGCTTGGCAGATGGAAGGGCTTTGTTTCAATGTTTCTATCGTTTCGCTGCAGGCATGGCAGCCGGGATTGTTGATGAATAATAGGGTATAGGGAGCCTTTATGCTATACAAATTGCCTTGTTTGCCATTGGCAAGCGTATAGACAAAATCCAATGCTTTAGTTCCTATTCTATTTTTTTGTGCCAGCTCGCGTCGGGCTTTGGGACGTATTTTTTCTGTATTATCCATAACAGGAGATTGCAACATGGCATCTAAAACAGATATGTATAATTCTTCATTACGCATCGGTGAGTTGGGATCGTACAGGTACTTGTCTGCAAGAGAAGTCAGATATGTATAGCACTTTTTCTCTTTTTCAGCTTGTGTAAATAAAGTTTTCAAAGCAATATCCCTCGTTTGAGCAGGTACCAGTTGTAATATATCAATAAAATTCACCCAAGCCTGCTCCGTCACTTCGGGGTGATGTATGTAGTTGGTATCGGCAAAGTTTACATGCTCCCAATAGTGACGTGCCAGATAGTCGGCGCGTAATTCGGGAGTGTTCAACATTGTGGGTACTTCAGGGTATACGAAAGTTGTAATAGTATCTGTTACAGTGTCTTCCGTCTGCTTATTATTTGCTTGCCCATTACTACATGCACTGTTTGAACTTAATAGGAAAATAAATAATGTGTAAGCTGGTAACAATTCTATGATCTTTTTGTATTTCATATTATCTAAAATAGATGTAAAATTAGGTACTGTTTCATTTTTTTTCAAGAAAAGAAAAGGAGCATTTTTCTCTATCCAATAAATTATTTTTAGAATTTGAGTTTCAAGTAATAACGTATTACGTAAAATTAAAAGAAATATGGTGCAAGTTATTAAGAAAATCTTGCACTTGCAAGAAAGAAGACTAAATTCTGATTTGAAAATTAAGTCTTTTGTTAGTTATTCACTTTTCCTATGCTTACTGCACATTGTCAGTTTCTACTTTTCTGTTCTGTCCTGTTAGCCTTTTTCTTGTGTCCGACACCCGGGTGTCGTGCATACCGAGACCCGGATGTCGAACATGCCAAGACCCGGGTGTCATACAATACCCTTCCGTATCTCCGTGTTTTCTTTCAGCCTTACCTTTGCACCCGCTTTCAAAAAGTAAGCAGCGTTGGTTGACACTTTTTCTTGAATCCGGGTCGGTGAAACCACCTTTCCTTTGTTCTCCCTTTCGCAAGAGAGATGACGGGAAAAAGGAAAGATGAAAAAAAAAAACTTCCGAAAATATTTGGAAGATATACTTAAAAGTTCTTACCTTTGCATCCGCTTTCTGAAAAGAAAATCAGTTTAAAAAAGAAGCGATCTTTGAAGAATTTACATAAACAATACAAGTAGTACAAGAGCAAGACTTGTTTCTGAAAAAAAGAAACGGTCTTGGGTAAAATAAAAAAAAGAACCGTCATTACTTATTAAATAGGTAATAGATACTTTTTTAAAAATTCGAGCGCCCTGAACAGAGCAACAACCGTTCCTTTATGGAATGATTAACAATACTTTTACAATGAAGAGTTTGATCCTGGCTCAGGATGAACGCTAGCTACAGGCTTAACACATGCAAGTCGAGGGGCAGCATGATTGAAGCTTGCTTCAATGGATGGCGACCGGCGCACGGGTGAGTAACACGTATCCAACCTGCCGACAACACTGGGATAGCCTTTCGAAAGAAAGATTAATACCGGATGGCATAGTTTTCCCGCATGGGATAATTATTAAAGAATTTCGGTTGTCGATGGGGATGCGTTCCATTAGGCAGTTGGCGGGGTAACGGCCCACCAAACCTACGATGGATAGGGGTTCTGAGAGGAAGGTCCCCCACATTGGAACTGAGACACGGTCCAAACTCCTACGGGAGGCAGCAGTGAGGAATATTGGTCAATGGACGAGAGTCTGAACCAGCCAAGTAGCGTGAAGGATGACTGCCCTATGGGTTGTAAACTTCTTTTATACGGGAATAAAGTTAGCCACGTGTGGTTTTTGTATGTACCGTATGAATAAGGATCGGCTAACTCCGTGCCAGCAGCCGCGGTAATACGGAGGATCCGAGCGTTATCCGGATTTATTGGGTTTAAAGGGAGCGTAGGCGGGTTCTTAAGTCAGTTGTGAAAGTTTGCGGCTCAACCGTAAAATTGCAGTTGATACTGGGGACCTTGAGTGCAGCATAGGTAGGCGGAATTCGTGGTGTAGCGGTGAAATGCTTAGATATCACGAAGAACTCCGATTGCGAAGGCAGCTTACTGGACTGTAACTGACGCTGATGCTCGAAAGTGTGGGTATCAAACAGGATTAGATACCCTGGTAGTCCACACAGTAAACGATGAATACTCGCTGTTGGCGATACACAGTCAGCGGCCAAGCGAAAGCATTAAGTATTCCACCTGGGGAGTACGCCGGCAACGGTGAAACTCAAAGGAATTGACGGGGGCCCGCACAAGCGGAGGAACATGTGGTTTAATTCGATGATACGCGAGGAACCTTACCCGGGCTTAAATTGCAACTGACTGAACCGGAAACGGTTCTTTCTTCGGACAGTTGTGAAGGTGCTGCATGGTTGTCGTCAGCTCGTGCCGTGAGGTGTCGGCTTAAGTGCCATAACGAGCGCAACCCTTATCGATAGTTACTAGCAGGTCATGCTGAGGACTCTATTGAGACTGCCGTCGTAAGATGTGAGGAAGGTGGGGATGACGTCAAATCAGCACGGCCCTTACGTCCGGGGCTACACACGTGTTACAATGGGGGGTACAGAAGGCAGCTACACGGCGACGTGGTGCTAATCCCTAAAGCCTCTCTCAGTTCGGATTGGAGTCTGCAACCCGACTCCATGAAGCTGGATTCGCTAGTAATCGCGCATCAGCCACGGCGCGGTGAATACGTTCGGGCCTTGTACACACCGCCCGTCAAGCCATGAAAGCCGGGGGTACCTGAAGTACGTAACCGCAAGGAGCGTCCTAGGGTAAAACTGGTGATTGGGGCTAAGTCGTAACAAGGTAGCCGTACCGGAAGGTGCGGCTGGAACACCTCCTTTCTGGAGCGACGCTCAGAAAAAAGATTAAAAGTTGGTTCTAAAGAGATTACCTCCATAAGAACCTCTTGTACTGCGAAGATTGTTTATTAATAATATAAAGAGAAAGTAGAAGCCGAGCCTTCGGGCTAGGGTTTGACTGACAGTCCTATAGCTCAGTTGGTTAGAGCGCTACACTGATAATGTAGAGGTCGGCAGTTCAACTCTGCCTGGGACTACGACATAGTCTTGGTGACAGGTACAGACGATTCCACTGACCGCCCCTCACTAATCACTATCTCGGGGGATTAGCTCAGCTGGCTAGAGCACCTGCTTTGCACGCAGGGGGTCAACGGTTCGAATCCGTTATTCTCCACTCTTGAGATTCCAATTGATTGGAATATTCTCAAACGATCTTTGACATGATGTAACAGAAAAAAGTAAAGTTAAAGCTGAAAGTATATATCGACCATACGTTGTCGGTAAGACTAAAAGTAAGCAAGGGCGCATGGCGGATGCCTTGGCTCTCGGAGGCGATGAAGGACGTGATAAGCTGCGATAAGCTTCGGGTAGGTGCAAATAACCTTTGATCCGGAGATTTCCGAATGGGACAACCCGATTGGTTGAAGACCAATCATCCAACGTTGTTGGAGGCTAACGCAGGGAACTGAAACATCTTAGTACCTGCAGGAAAAGAAAATAAATAATGATTCCCCTAGTAGTGAGCATGATAGTTGCGTATACGAAGCCAGTCGAAGCCTAGTGGTATCCTGAGTAGCGCGGAGCACGAGGAATTCTGCGTGAACCAGCCGGGACCATCCGGTAAGGCTAAATACTCCCGAGAGACCGATAGTGAACCAGTACTGTGAAGGAAAGGTGAAAAGCACTTCGAACAGAAGAGTGAAATAGTTCCTGAAACCATGCGCCTACAAGCGGTCGGAGCTCTTAAGAGTGACGGCGTGCCTTTTGCATAATGAACCTACGAGTTACTTTTTCCGGCAAGGTTAAGGGTCTTGAGATCTGCAGCCGAAGCGAAAGCGAGTCTTAACAGGGCGTTCAGTCGGAAGGAGTAGACGCGAAACCAAGTGATCTACCCTTGGGCAGGTTGAAGGATGGGTAACACCATCTGGAGGACCGAACCAATAAGCGTTGAAAAGCTTCTGGATGACCTGAGGGTGGGGGTGAAAGGCTAATCAAACTTGGAGATAGCTCGTACCCCGAAAATGCATTTAGGTGCAGCCTTGATTTATACTAGCATGAGGTAGAGCGACTGATAAGATGCGAGGGCTTCACCGCCTATCAAGTCTTGACAAACTCCGAATGCGTGTCAGTTCTATGTCAGGAGTGAGGGCATGGGTGCTAAGGTCCATGTCCTAAAGGAGAACAATCCGGACCAACAGCTAAGGTCCCTAAATGAATACTAAGTTGAACTAACGAAGTCAGATTGCTAAGACAGCTAGGATGTTGGCTTGGAAGCAGCCATTCATTTAAAGAGTGCGTAACAGCTCACTAGTCGAGGAGTTTGGCGTGGATAATAATCGGGCATTAAGTATTCTACCGAAGCTTTGGGATGTGTAAACATCGGTAGGGGAGCATTCCACTCAGCGTTGAAGGCGGGGCGTGAGCCTTTCTGGAGCGTGTGGAAAAGCAAATGTAGGTATAAGTAACGATAAAGGGGGTGAGAAACCCCCTCGCCGAAAGACTAAGGTTTCCTGATCAACGCTAATCGGATCAGGGTTAGTCGGGTCCTAAGGCTCAGCCGAACGGCGAGGCCGATGGCAGAACCGGTTAATATTCCGGTACTACCTCAAGGAGTGACGTGGAGACGGAGCAGTGACAGTGCCGCGGACTGACGGAATAGTCCGTTAAAGGGTGTAGATGTTGATTCCTGCAGGCAAATCCGCAGGAAGAGTCGAACCTGACAGTATGGAGCGTCCTTCGGGACAATCCAATAGTGCACGTAAGCATACTCCCGAGAAAATCCGCTAAACTTAATCCTTGTGGTACCCGTACCGCAAACGGACACACGTAGTCGGGTTGAATATACTAAGGCGCTTGAGTGATTCACGGTTAAGGAACTAGGCAAACTGACCCTGTAACTTCGGGATAAAGGGTCCTCAGGGTGACTTGAGGCGCAGAGAATCGGTCCAGGCAACTGTTTAACAAAAACACAGGGCTGTGCGAAATAGAAATATGAAGTATACAGCCTGACACCTGCCCGGTGCTGGAAGGTTAAGAGGAGAGCTCATCGCAAGAGAAGGCTTGAATTGAAGCCCCAGTAAACGGCGGCCGTAACTATAACGGTCCTAAGGTAGCGAAATTCCTTGTCGGGTAAGTTCCGACCTGCACGAATGGTGTAATGATCTGGACGCTGTCTCAACCGTGAGCTCAGTGAAATTGTAGTATCGGTGAAGATGCCGATTACCCGCGATGGGACGAAAAGACCCCGTGAACCTTTACTATAGCTTAACATTGAATTTGGGTAATTGATGTGTAGGATAGGCCGGAGGCTTCGAAGCAGGTACGCCAGTATTTGTGGAGCCGCTGTTGAAATACGGCCCTTTGATTATTTGAGTTCTAACTCGTGGATACGGGGACACTGTTTGGTGGGTAGTTTGACTGGGGTGGTCGCCTCCAAAACGTAACGGAGGCTTCTAAAGGTGCCCTCACGACGATTGGTAACCGTCGGCAGAGTGTAATGGCATAAGGGCGCTTGACTGGGAGACTAACAAGTCGATCAGGTAGGAAACTAGAGCATAGTGATCCGGTGTTTCTGTATGGAAAGGACATCGCTCAAAGGATAAAAGGTACTCCGGGGATAACAGGCTGATCCCTCCCAAGAGCTCATATCGACGGAGGGGTTTGGCACCTCGATGTCGGCTCGTCACATCCTGGGGCTGGAGAAGGTCCCAAGGGTTGGGCTGTTCGCCCATTAAAGTGGCACGCGAGCTGGGTTCAGAACGTCGTGAGACAGTTCGGTCTCTATCTATCGTGGGCGTATGAAATTTGCGTGGCTCTGACACTAGTACGAGAGGACCGTGTTGGACTGACCTCTGGTTTACCGGTTGTGTCGCCAGGTGCATTGCCGGGTATCTAAGTCGGGATTGGATAAGTGCTGAAAGCATCTAAGTACGAAGCCAGCCACAAGATTAGATTTCTTAGGGTCGTCATAGACGATGACGTTGATAGGATGCAGGTGTACAGGCAGCGATGTCATAGCCGAGCATTACTAATTGCCCGTTCACTTTTGGTTTTGCCGTGTATGGGTGGTATATACGTTCAGTTTACCGGTTTCATTACCGGTTGTTCTTTACTTTTTACATCATGTCTGCCTTATTCAGGTGACTATAGCACTGAGGTTCCACCTCTTCCCATTCCGAACAGAGAAGTTAAGCTCAGTCACGCCGATGGTACTGCGTAACAGTGGGAGAGTAGGTAGTCGCCGTTTTTTAGAGAGGGAAGCCCTTGTATCGGAAGATGCAGGGGCTTTCTTGTTTTTGGGTTATCATTCCGAACAGGAATGCTATGCATCCGTTTATTTGCCCCTTTCATCTGTCTATTTTCCGGTTTTACTCTTTATTTCTTTTTTCCTTGTTATCTTATTGTTATCTTTACGGAACAAAACTGGTGAAAAACGATATTTTTTATGAAAATGGGTTACTTTTATTCCATTCTTCTTGTTTAATATCAAATGGTTTTTCGTAATTTTGGCGTGAATCTAATAAGGACTGAAAAAATCATGCAATTAATATTGTAATAAATCATATAATAACTCCTGTAAAATATGGAAAACAAGATTCAAGAGCTAACCGATAAGATTTACCGTGAAGGGGTGGAAAAAGGTAATGAAGAAGCCCAAAAACTTATCGTAAAAGCTCAGGAAGAAGCCCAAAAAATAGTAGAGAATGCACAGAAAGAGGCAGATTCTATTGTGGCTGCTGCTCGTAAATCAGCCGATGAGCTGGCGGAGAATACCAAATCAGAGTTGAAACTGTTTGCCGGTCAGGCTGTGAACGCCCTGAAATCTGAAATTGCCACTTTGGTAACGGATAAAATCGTAAACGCCGATGTGAAAGCTTTTGCCGCAAACAAAGATTTCCTTAACGCTTTCATCGTAGCGCTGGCATCCAAATGGAGTGTGGACGAACCTATCGTGATTTCCACATCGGATGCGGAAGGCTTGAAAAAGTATTTCACCGCTCAGGCAAAAGAATTATTGGATAAGGGCGTGAAGATTGAGCAGGTGAATGGAAACAAGACACTCTTCTCTGTTTCACCGGCCGACGGCTCTTACAAAGTGAACTTCGGCGAAGAGGAATTTATGAATTATTTCAAAGAATTCCTGCGTCCGCAATTAGTGGAAATGCTGTTTTAATTCCCCACAGGATTATGAGTAAATACTATTACTTGGTAGCCGGTTTGCCGGAACTCACTTTAGAGGATAGCAAACTGAGCTATACGGTAGCTGATTTCAGGACGGAATTGTATCCGGCTTTGTCTGAGGATGATAAAAGGCTGATAGACTTGTTTTATCTTCAGTTCGACAATGCGAATGTCTTGAAATTATTGAAAGACAAGGACGCTGCGATTGATCCGCGGGGAAACTACTCGGCGGAAGAACTGACCGAGTATATCTCGCTGCTGAAAGAAGGCGGCGAGGTATCGGATCGCGTGTTTCCCTCTTACCTTTCTGTCTTTATCTCCGAATATGTCAACTTGTCCGCAGAAGACGGCTTCTTGCATGAAGACCGTTTGGCTGCGCTTTATTATGCCTATGCCATGAAGTGCAAAAACAAGTTTGTATCTGCCTGGTTCGGTTTTAATCTTGTGATTAACAATGTGCTGGTTGCACTGACGGCGCGAAAGTTTAAAATGGACGTGGCTCCTCTGATAGTGGGAGATACGGAAGTTTGTGAGGCTTTGCGTACATCCGGGGCCAGGGACTTCGGACTGGGCGGTGAAGTGGAATGGCTGGAGCAACTGGTGAAAATCAGCGAGACGGAAGAACTGGTGGAGCGGGAGAAAAAGATAGACCGGTTGCGGTGGAACTGGATGGAAGAAACTACTTTCTTCGACTATTTCACAGTGGAACGTCTGTTCGTGTTCCTGTTACAGCTCGAAATGATAGAACGTTGGATTTCGTTGGATAAAGAAAAGGGTAGCCAACTGTTCCGCAGCATAATTGCTGCGTTGAAGGATGAAGTACGGATACCCGCAGAATTCAGATAAAATAAATTACATAATTATATGGCAACAAAAGGAACTGTTAGTGGCGTAATAGCCAATATGGTGACCCTCGTAGTTGACGGCCCCGTGGCACAGAACGAGATTTGTTATATCTCGACCGGCGGAGACCGATTGATGGCGGAGGTTATTAAAGTGGTAGGCACTCAGGTCTATGTACAGGTGTTTGAAAGCACCCGTGGACTGAAGGTGGGAGCCGAAGCTGAGTTTACCGGACACATGCTCGAAGTGACATTGGGTCCCGGTATGCTTTCTAAAAACTATGACGGTCTGCAAAACGACCTCGATAAAATGGATGGCGTTTTCCTGAAGCGCGGACAATATACGTATCCGTTGGATAAGGAAAGCAAATGGCATTTCGTGCCTTTGGCAAAGGCAGGCGACCAAGTGGAAGCCGCTGCATGGCTGGGGCAGGTGGATGAAAACTTCCAGCCGTTGAAAATCATGGTTCCTTTCGGGCAGAAAGGCGTATGTACCGTGAAGTCCATCGTAAAGGAAGGCGACTACGGTATCGAGGATACCATTGCTGTCCTGACCGACGAGGAAGGTAATGATGTAAAAGTGAATATGATTCAGAAATGGCCCGTGAAGCGCGCCATGACGAACTATAAAGAGAAGCCGCGTCCTTTCAAATTGTTGGAAACGGGTGTGCGCGTAATCGATACCGTCAATCCGATTGTAGAGGGTGGTACGGGATTTATCCCCGGCCCGTTCGGTACGGGTAAGACAGTGCTCCAGCACGCTATCTCCAAACAGGCGGAAGCTGATATCGTAATCATCGCCGCCTGTGGTGAACGCGCCAACGAGGTTGTGGAAATCTTTACGGAATTCCCCGAACTGGTCGACCCGCATACAGGCCGTAAGCTGATGGAGCGTACCATTATCATCGCCAATACGTCCAACATGCCGGTGGCAGCCCGTGAAGCATCTGTGTACACGGCCATGACCATTGCGGAATACTATCGCAGCATGGGATTGAAGGTGTTGCTGATGGCCGACTCCACTTCCCGTTGGGCACAGGCATTGCGCGAAATGTCCAACCGTATGGAAGAATTGCCCGGTCCGGATGCGTTCCCGATGGACTTGTCTTCTATCATTTCCAACTTCTACGGCCGTGCCGGATACGTGAAGCTGAACAACGGCGAGACGGGTTCCATTACCTTCATCGGTACTGTATCGCCTGCCGGCGGTAACTTGAAAGAACCCGTAACCGAAAATACCAAGAAGGTGGCCCGCTGCTTCTACGCCCTCGAACAAGACCGTGCGGATAAGAAGCGTTATCCTGCCGTAAACCCTATCGACTCGTATTCCAAATATATCGAGTATCCCGAATTCGAGGATTATATAACCAAGCGTATCAACGGCGAATGGATTGGCAAGGTAAACGAAGTCAAGACCCGTCTGCAACGCGGTAAGGAAATTGCGGAGCAAATCAACATTCTCGGCGATGACGGTGTACCCGTGGAATATCACGTAACCTTCTGGAAATCGGAACTGATTGACTTCGTTATCCTGCAACAGGATGCTTTCGACGAGATTGACGCCGTAACTCCCATGGAACGTCAGGAAGAAATCCTGAACATGGTTATCGACATCTGCCATACGGAATTTGAGTTCGACAACTTCAATGAGGTAATGGATTACTTCAAGAAAATGATTAATATCTGCAAGCAGATGAACTACTCGAAATTCAAATCGGAAGAGTATGACAATTTCTACAAACAGTTGCAGGAATTGATTGAAGAACGTAAAGCATAAATAATAAGATGGCAACAAAAGCATTTCAAAAAATATATACTAAGATTACTCAGATTACGAAAGCCACGTGCTCGCTGAAAGCCACGGGGGTAGGGTATGATGAGTTGGCAACCGTAAACGGCAAGCTGGCCCAGGTGGTGAAGATTGCCGGTGACGATGTGACTTTGCAGGTTTTCGAGGGTACTGAAGGTATCCCCACCAATGCAGAGGTGGTGTTTCTGGGCAAGGCTCCTACCATTAAAGTGAGCGACCAGCTTGCCGGACGTTTCTTCAACGCTTTCGGCGATCCTATCGACGGCGGTCCGTCCATCGAAGGTCAGGAAGTGGAAATCGGCGGTCCGTCCGTGAACCCGGTACGCCGTAAGCAACCGTCCGAACTGATTGCAACCGGTATCGCAGGTATCGACCTGAACAATACGTTGGTGTCCGGACAGAAGATTCCGTTCTTCGCGGACCCCGACCAGCCTTTCAACCAGGTGATGGCCAACGTAGCCCTGCGTGCGGAAACTGATAAGATTATCCTCGGCGGTATGGGTATGACGAACGACGACTACCTGTACTTCAAGAATGTATTCTCCAATGCCGGTGCGCTCGACCGTATCGTCAGCTTCATGAATACTACCGAGAATCCCCCCGTGGAACGTCTGCTGATTCCGGATATGGCGCTGACCGCTGCCGAATACTTTGCGGTGAACAACAATGAAAAGGTATTGGTATTGCTTACAGACATGACGTCCTATGCCGATGCGCTGGCCATCGTGTCCAACCGTATGGATCAGATTCCGTCCAAAGACTCCATGCCGGGTTCGCTTTATTCGGATTTGGCGAAGATTTACGAGAAGGCGGTGCAGTTCCCCAGCGGCGGTTCTATTACGATTATCGCCGTGACTACCTTGTCCGGCGGCGATATTACGCATGCTGTGCCCGATAATACGGGGTATATCACCGAGGGGCAGTTGTTCCTTCGCCGTGACAGTGACATCGGTAAGGTTATCGTCGACCCGTTCCGTTCATTGTCTCGTCTGAAACAGCTCGTTACCGGTAAGAAGACCCGTAAGGACCATCCGCAGGTGATGAATGCCGCCGTACGTCTGTATGCCGATGCCGCCAATGCCAAGACGAAGCTGGAGAACGGTTTCGACCTGACGAACTACGACGAGCGTACGCTTGCCTTTGCCAAGGACTACTCCAACCAGTTGCTGGCTATCGACGTAAACCTCGACACCACGGAGATGCTCGACGTAGCCTGGAGCTTGTTCGGCAAGTATTTCCGTCCGGAAGAGGTGAACATCAAGAAAGAACTTGTGGACGAATTCTGGCCCAAAACAGAAAACTAATCACTTATAATTAACCATTAATCACTAACGAAGTGGCTATTAAGTTTCAATATAATAAAACGTCGCTCCAGCAGTTGGAAAAGCAACTGAAAGTACGTGTGCGCACGCTCCCCATCATTAAGAACAAGGAGAGCGCTCTGCGTATGGAAGTGAAGCGCTGCAAGGCCGATGCTGCTGCGCTGGACGCGAGGTTGGAAAAGGAAATCCAAGCTTATGAAGCCATGTTCGCCCTTTGGAATGAGTTCGACGCCTCATTGATAAAGGTCAGCGATGTTCATCTCGGTGTGAAGAAGATTGCCGGCGTAAGAGTGCCGTTGCTCGAGAATGTAGATTTCGAGATACGCCCTTATAGCTTGTTCAATGCGCCCAAATGGTATGCAGACGGGTTGCATTTGCTCAAGGAACTGGCACACACGGCCATTGAACGGGAGTTTACCGTGGCCAAGCTGAACTTGCTGGAACATGCGCGTAAAAAGACCACCCAAAAGGTGAATCTTTTTGAGAAAGTACAGATTCCGGGCTATCAGGATGCACTGCGCAAAATCAAGCGGTTTATGGAAGACGAGGAGAACCTCTCCAAGTCGTCGCAGAAAATCATGAAGTCCCACCAAGAGAAAAGGAAGGAGGCAGAAGCATGATTACGAAAATGAAGAAGCTCACGTTCCTTGTATATTATAAGGAGTACGAAGCATTCCTGAACGGTGTGCGCGACCTCGGTGTGGTGCATGTGGCCGAAAAGCAGCAAGGTGTTGCCGACAATACGGAGTTGCAGGACAGTATCCGTTTGTCTGCCCGCCTGCAGGCTACGGAAAAGCTGTTGCAGGCGTTTAAGCTCGCCAGACCGGCGGTGGAGGAAACACCCGCCTCGGCAGCCCGCGGACTGGAAGTGCTGAACGAAGTGGACGAGTTGCAAGCCGAAAAGAATAAGTTGCAACAGCAGTTGCAGACCTATCAGAAGGAAAAAGCTGCGCTGGAGCCATGGGGCAACTTTGAACCCGCAAGTCTGTCGCGTCTGCACGATGCCGGACTGGCAGTAGGCTTTTACAGTTGCTCGGAAGGCAATTACGACGCAACCTGGGAAGATGCCTATAATGCGATGGTTATCAGCCGCCAGTCCTCTCGCGTTTATTTCGTTACCGTGACCAGGAATTCGGAAGAAACGGATTTGGATGCAGAGCAGGCCAAGTTGCCGCCTTACTCATTGGAGCGCGTACAAGTGCTTTGTAACGAGACGGAACAGGCTCTGGCGGATAACGAGGAAAAAATGAAAGTGCTTGCCGAGAGAGAAATCCCTTCGTTGCGTGCAGCCTTGAAAGAGGTGAACACCGACATGGAATTCTCCAAAGTAATGCTGAATACGGAAGCTACGGCAGGAGAGAAGCTGATGCTGCTGCAAGGCTGGGCGCCGGCATCCAGAGTCGGAGAAATCTCCGAATGGCTTGATGCGCAGCACGTGTACTACGAGGTAACCTCTCCCGTACCGGGCGACAACGTGCCTATACAGTTGAACAACAAAGGTTTCTTTGCCTGGTTCGAGCCTATATGCAAGCTCTATATGCTGCCCAAGTATAACGAGCTGGACCTGACGCCGTTCTTTGCACCTTTCTTTATGGTGTTCTTCGGCTTGTGTCTGGGAGACTCCGGTTACGGACTGTTCCTGTTTCTCGGAGCAACCCTGTACCGTCTGTTTGCCAAGAACATCAGCGCTGCGATGAGACCTGTCCTCTCATTGGTGCAGGTATTGGCGGCATCCACTTTCTTCTGCGGATTGCTGACCGGCACGTTCTTCGGAGCGAACATTTACGATATCGACCTGCCTTTCTTCCAAAAGATGAAAGCGGCCTTGTTCATGGACAATAACGATATGTTCCAGTTGTCGTTGATACTCGGTGTGGTGCAGATATTGTTCGGTATGGTGCTGAAAGCGGTGAACCAGGGTATTCAGTTCGGGTTCAAGTATGCCGTGGCTACGATTGGCTGGATTATATTGCTGGTTTCCTGCGGAGTAGGAGCCTTGCTGCCGGAAGTCATGCCATTGGGCGGTACGGTGCATCTGTGCATCCTCGGTGTGGCGGCAGCTATGATATTCCTCTACAACAGTCCGGGAAAGAACATATTCCTCAATATCGGGCTCGGGCTTTGGGATTCCTACAATATGGCTACCGGATTGCTGGGCGATGTGTTGTCGTATGTACGTCTGTTTGCCCTCGGACTGTCGGGTGGTATCCTTGCAGGGGTGTTCAACAGCTTGGCGGTGGGCATGAGCCCTGACAATGTCATTGCAGGTCCCATCGTAATGGTACTGATATTCGTTATCGGCCATGCCATCAATATCTTTATGAACGTGCTCGGTGCAATGGTTCACCCCATGCGTCTGACCTTTGTGGAATTCTTCAAGAACTCCGGATACGAAGGCGGCGGCAAGGAATACAAGCCGTTTAAGAATTGAGAGTTGAAAATTTAAATTGAGAAATAGAGAATAAAGGATTGATAAAAGAGGAAGATAGGAGTTGCGCAGAGATGGCGTGATCTTTTCTCCGAGAGTCTTCAGGAGAATTCTTCAAAAGAAATCTTTAAGAGAAACAAACAAGAGAAACAAATAAAATATAAACAATAAAAAACGAATAAGATTATGGAAATGAATTTATTGATTGCCTATATTGGCATTGCAGTGATGATTGGTTTGTCGGGTATCGGTAGTGCCTACGGTGTGACAATTGCCGGTAATGCGGCTATCGGTGCGCTGAAGAAGAACGACGGTGCTTTCGGTAACTTCCTTGTGCTGACCGCTCTTCCCGGTACTCAGGGCTTGTACGGTTTTGCAGGCTACTTTATGTTCCAGACTATTTTCGGCATCCTTACTCCGGGCATGACTGCCATTCAGGCTGCTGCCATCCTGGGTGCAGGTATTGCTTTGGGATTGGTTGCCTTGTTCTCCGCTATCCGTCAGGGACAGGTTTGCGCCAACGGTATCGCCGCTATCGGCCAGGGACACGACGTATTCAGCAACACGCTGATTCTTGCCGTATTCCCCGAACTTTATGCGATTGTAGCTTTGGCTGCCACTTTCTTGATTGGCAGTGCGCTGACCGCATAAACAGCAATTACCGACTGCACAAATAGCAGTTGAAATAACAGAAGAGGGTGTCAAAATATACTTGCTGATTTCTTTTAGTCACGGAATTATACGGAAAAAGAACAAAGAAAATCTGTGTTTTCCGTGTAATCCGTGTCTAAAAAGAAACAGACAGCAAGCGAGTTTAAGTTTTGATATACCCTCTTTTTCTTATCTTCTTTTCTGTCTTTTCCTTCTATTCCGTACAAACTTCTGTTTTTTCTCTTTTCATCGGTAATCTTCGCTCTTCTCTGTATTGGTGGGCTTTTAGCGTTTGCCGGTAGTATTTATGCAAACGATTGTTTATGCACATTTAATCAGTTTTTTCGATTAAAAGGCTATTTTTCAAAGAATAATGCGTACTTTTGCAGCCACAATTACGATAAAGAGATTATAACATATATGGTTAAAGAACTACTTACCCCCGATTACATCTTCGAAGCGAGCTGGGAAGTATGTAATAAAGTAGGCGGTATCTATACAGTTTTGTCTACCAGAGCAAACACTTTGCAGACAAAATTCCGCGATAAAGTATTTTTTGTAGGTCCGGACTTCTGGCAAGGTAAAGAGAACCCTTTATTTATCGAGTCCGATAACCTTTGTGCCGCATGGAAGAAATATGCTATTGAAAAAGACAACCTCTCTGTTCGCGTAGGCCGCTGGAACATTCCGGGCGAACCTATTGTCATATTGGTTGACTTCCAACCTTTCTTTACACAAAAGAATGAAATTTATGCGGAGATGTGGGAACACTATCAGGTGGATTCACTGCACGCATACGGTGACTACGATGAAGCCTCGATGTTTGCATACGCCACTGGAAAGGTGGTGGAGAGTTTCTACCGGTATAACCTGACGGAAACGGACAAGGTTGTATTTCAGGCACATGAGTGGATGACCGGTATGGCTGCGCTTTACTTGCAGACTGCCGTTCCTGAAATCGCTACGATATTCACCACCCATGCCACTTCGATAGGCCGTTCTATTGCGGGCAACAACAAACCGCTATACGATTATCTTTTTGCCTACAACGGCGACCAAATGGCGCAGGAGCTGAATATGGAGTCCAAACATTCCATCGAAAAGCAGACCGCCCATTACGTAGACTGTTTCACTACCGTAAGCGAAATCACCAACAACGAGTGCAAGGAACTGCTCGACAAGCCTGCCGATGTAGTCCTGATGAACGGCTTTGAAGACGATTTCGTTCCGAAAGGCTCCACATTTACCGGTAAGCGCAAGCGGGCGCGTTCCACTATGTTGCGTGTGGCAAACAGCCTGTTGGGACAGGAATTTGATGAGGATACGCTTATCATCGGAACCAGCGGCCGTTACGAGTTCAAGAACAAAGGCATCGATGTGTTCCTGGAATCATTGAACCGTTTGAACCGCGATAAGAATCTGAATAAGAAAGTGCTGGCTTTCGTCAACGTACCCGGTTGGGTGGGTGACCCCCGCGAAGACCTGCAGCAGCGTCTGAAAAAGAAAGACGAGCATTATACCACTCCTTTGGAAGTACCTTTCATCACGCACTGGCTGCACAACATGACGCACGACCAGGTGCTGGACATGCTGAAGTACCTCGGTATGGGCAACCGTCCCGAAGACAAGGTGAAGGTAATCTTCGTTCCCTGCTATCTGGACGGTAAGGACGGCATTCTCAACAAGCATTATTACGACCTGATACTGGGAGAGGACCTCAGCGTTTATCCCTCTTACTATGAGCCGTGGGGATATACCCCGTTGGAGAGCGTGGCTTTCCGCGTGCCCACCATTACGACCGATCTTGCCGGCTTCGGACTTTGGGTGAACAGCCTGAAGAACCAGCACGGTATCAACGATGGAGTAGAGGTGCTGCACCGTTCGGACTATAACTATTCCGAAGTGGCGGACGGTATCAAGGACACCATAACTTTGTTCTCTACAAAGACAGATGCGGAAATCAAAGAAATCCGTAAGCGTGCCGCCCAAGTGGCAGAGCAAGCCTTATGGAAGCATTTCATACAATATTATTATGAAGCCTACGACCTTGCGTTGCGCAATGCGATGAAGCGTCAGTTGGGCTGATAAAAAGAAATATTAATCAATCAAGTAATCATACAATGAAGATTAAAGTTAGTAATGTAAACACTCCGAACTGGAAAGATGTGAACGTTAAATCTCACATCCCCGTTGAATTGGAGAAGTTATCCGAACTTGCACGTAACATTTGGTGGTCATGGAACTTTGAAGCCACCGAACTGTTTAGAGACCTTGACCCTGCTCTTTGGAAAGAAGTAGGACAGAACCCTGTTCTGCTGTTGGAACGTATGAGTTATGCCAAGCTTGAGGCGCTTGCTGAAGATAAGGTTATTTTGCGCAGAATGGAAGATGTATATTCCAAGTTCCGCAATTACATGGATGTAAAACCCGACAGCAATCGTCCTTCCGTTGCATATTTCAGTATGGAATACGGTTTGAATCATGTACTTAAGATATATTCCGGTGGTCTGGGCGTACTTGCCGGCGACTATTTGAAAGAGGCTTCCGACAGCAACGTAGACTTGTGTGCCGTAGGTTTCCTGTACCGTTACGGTTATTTCACCCAAACCTTGTCTATGGACGGACAGCAGATTGCCAACTACGAAGCCCAGAACTTCGGCCAGTTGCCTCTTGACCGCGTATTGGACGAAAACGGAAAGCAGGTTGTAGTCGATGTTCCTTACCTGGATTACTACGTACATGCTTATCTTTGGAGAGTGAACGTAGGCCGTATCTCCCTTTATCTGCTCGATACGGACAACGAGATGAACAGCGAGTTCGACCGTTCCATCACTCACCAGCTTTACGGCGGCGACTGGGAGAACCGTTTGAAGCAGGAAATCCTACTCGGTATCGGCGGTATCCTTACCTTGAAGAAGCTGGGTATCAAGAAAGACGTATATCACTGCAACGAAGGCCACGCAGCGTTGATTAACGTACAGCGCATCTGCGACTACGTAGCCGAAGGTCTGACCTACGACCAGGCTATCGAGCTGGTACGCGCCTCTTCTCTGTACACCGTACACACTCCGGTTCCTGCCGGCCACGACTACTTCGACGAAGGTCTCTTCGGCAAGTACATGGGCGGTTATCCTGCCCGTATGGGTATCACTTGGGACGACCTCATGGACCTCGGCCGCAACAACCCCGGCGACAAGGGCGAGCGTTTCTGCATGTCCGTATTCGCCTGCAACACTTCTCAGGAAGTGAACGGTGTAAGCTGGTTGCACGGAAAGGTTTCCCAGGAGATGTTTGCTCCCATCTGGAAAGGTTACTTCCCGGAAGAAATGCACGTGGGCTACGTTACCAACGGTGTACACTTCCCCACATGGAGCGCAACGGAGTGGAAGCAGCTCTATGCCAAGCACTTCGATGAAAACTTCTGGTACGACCAGTCCAATCCTAAGATTTGGGAAGCAATCTACAGCGTACCCGATGAAGAGATCTGGAAGACGCGCATGGCCATGAAGAACAAACTGATTGACTACGTTCGTAAGGAATACCGCAAGACATGGCTGAACAACCAGGGAGACCCCTCACGTGTTGTGTCTCTGCTGGACAAGATTAACCCGAATGCACTGCTGATAGGTTTCGGACGCCGTTTCGCCACTTACAAGCGTGCACACCTGCTGTTCACCGACCTGGACCGTCTGTCCAAGATTGTGAACAACCCCGACTATCCGGTACAGTTCCTCTTTACGGGTAAGGCCCACCCGCACGACGGTGCAGGTCAGGGATTGATTAAGAGAATCATCGAAATCTCCCGCCGTCCCGAATTCCTGGGTAAGATTATCTTCCTCGAGAACTACGACATGCAGTTGGCACGCCGTCTTGTATCGGGTGTGGATATCTGGCTGAACACTCCGACACGTCCGCTCGAAGCATCCGGTACTTCCGGTGAGAAGGCGCTGATGAACGGTGTGGTAAACTTCTCCGTGCTCGACGGATGGTGGCTGGAAGGCTATCGTGAAGGTGCAGGCTGGGCGTTGACCGAAAAGCGTACTTACCAGAATCAGGAATACCAAGACCAGTTGGATGCCGCTACCATTTACAGCATCCTCGAACAGGAAATCCTGCCGTTGTACTATGCACGCAACAAGAAGGGATATTCCGAAGGCTGGATCAGAACCATCAAGAACTCCATCGCGCAGATTGCGCCTCACTACACAATGAAACGTCAGTTGGACGATTACTATAGCAAGTTCTACACCAAGGAAGCAAAACGCTTCAAGGCATTGGCTGCCAATAACTATGCCAAAGCCAAGGAACTCGCAGCATGGAAGGAAGAGGTTGTGGCCAAGTGGGACAGCATCGAAGTCGTATCCTGCGAAAAGACGGAAGAACTGGTGAAAGGCTCTCTCGAAAGCGGTAAGGAGTACACCATTACCTACGTTATCGACGAGAAGGGTCTGGACGATGCTATCGGTCTGGAACTGGTTACTACTTATACAGCTCAGGACGGCAAGCAGCACGTTTACTCCGTAGCGCCGTTTGAAGTAGTGAAGAAAGAGGGCGACCTCTATACGTTCCAGGCAACACATAAGCTGGAGAACGCAGGCAGCTTCAAGGTAGCTTACCGTATGTTCCCGAAGAACGCAGAACTGCCTCACCGTCAGGACTTCTGCTATGTTCGCTGGTTCATCTAAGATAAGATAACAAAACAGATGATGCGTTGGTATGAAACGCATCATCCGTTTGATACAGACGAGGTTGTGTCAAAACGTTGGCACAACCTCATTTATATTTTAAGTTCTGCTATATTTTCTTTTGGCTATGCTACTTTTTCCTCATGCATTTGGCAACAAGTTGCTATATTCCAATTATATCGGGTTATAAATAGTCCCATAAACATATATTTGGCAACTGTAATGAGCCCCTTTCCTTCTTTTATCAGTTTAGCACACATTGATATTAAAGGCTATAGCAAAGAAAGCAAAGTCCATTGTAACCTTGTCTTCTCCCACATGCCGAAATCTTCTGTATGCCATGTTGTATTTCATTTGTCCAAACACAGCTTCTGGTTCTATACACCTCCTGCCTCTATGCTTGATACCTTCTTCTGAGAGCAACCTTTCCCGTGCCTGCCGTTTGTATTGATTTAACCGGTGGTTGACTTCTATCATACGGTTCCCCCGAGCTTTAAAGCAACTGCCACACAAAGGACACCCTTCACATCTTTTTGCTTTATACCGGGCACTTTCGGTGATGTATCCGCTCGCTGTCTTGTCACGTTTGGTTCCTATACGGTTCATGTGCTGTCCCATAGGACAAACGTAATAATCCTCCCCCTCATTGTAATGGAGACTTTCGGCATGGAATGGATTGGGAGTATAACGGGGACGCTGTTCTTTATGGAAGTAATTGTACTTGATGAAGGCTTCTATCCCATTCTCCTGCATGAACCGGTAATTTTCTTCCGAACCGTAACCGGAGTCTGCCACGCAGATATTCGGTAAACGGTTATAGCGGTACTGGAAAGAGTGGAAAAAAAAAGGTATGAGGGTCAGTGTATCGGTAGGGTTGGGAAACAGACAGAAGTCTGTGATAAATTGGTTTTCAGTACCTATTTGCAGATTATATCCGGGTTTGGTCTGCCCGTTCTTCATGGCATCTTCTTTCATGCGCATGAATGTGGCACCAGGATCGGTCTTGGAATAGGAGTTACGTTCTCCAAGGGTATCAAGGTGATTGTCATATTCTATCAGCTTGTCACGATACCCTTCAAGTTCCCTGACCTGCTTCTTCTTTTTTTGCGCAGGGCTTTTCTTTTCTTCCTTCTCCCTTGTTGCAGGCTGGTGTTCCAGGGCTTCTTTAAGTTCATCCACTATGTCAGAGAGCTTGCAGGAAGTAAACTCCACGGATGTGTCTTTTATAGAGTTCTCCTGTGCAATGGTTTCATCCACCTGCTCCAAGAGAATACGGATTTTATCCATTAGTCTCGTACGGTTCCGTTCGACTGTCTTGCGCCAGACAAAAAGTATATTTGTTGGCTTTGGATTCAATCTTAGTACCGTCGATATACTCCACATCAAGGCTGATGAAGCCTTTATCGGCAAGGACAAGAACCAACTGGGTAAATACATTATTTATTTCCTCCTTTACACGGTTACGAAAACGGTTGATCGTGATAAAATCCGGATGCTCATTACCGGCAAGCCAAATATAATGAATGTCACGAAGGAGGTGCTTCTCTATTTTACGGCAAGAATAGATATTATTCATGTAGGCGTAGATTATCACCTTAAGCATCATTTTAGGATGATAAGGACAACGGCCCGTTTCCTTATAAAGCTTCTTGAAACTCTCAAGATTGAGGTTGTCAATAACAGCATTCACGATGCGAACCGGGTCGTTCGCAGCTATGTTTTCATCAATTCTTCGTGGAAAAAGAACGGTTTGGTTGGGAATGTAAGGACGAAAATGTAACTTTGCCATAACGAAAAACTTTATGCCTAAAGATACGAAAACTTTGGGTAATAACAAAGCCCGGGCTTGAGAAAGTCTGGGCTTTGCGCATAAAAAAAGGCTGTGTCAGCATTTTGACACAACCTCGTTTTTTTATAGGGTGTTATTATATGGGCAAACGGTGATGAATACGTGTGTCGGTCTGTTTATTTTCCTACCTCTTGAAAGAGGGTGATGCTCAGGAATACCCCGATAACGATGCACATCAGAATCAGGAACCAGTTCATGAGACGTGCGCTCAGTTTCGTTTCCTTGTGCAGGTTTTGGGCTATGTAATTCTTGAAGAACAGGTAGATGGCAGGTACGGTGGCGCTTGCCAGCAGCAGGTCTTCGGGAATCTTGTACACATACACTTTGGAGAAAGCGATGAGCGCCCAGTGGCAGAGGAAGAGGATAACGAGCAGATTGACTTTGCGCGAGAACGCCAACAGCAGTCCGATGGTAAATGCGGCTACCGAGCAGGGCATTACTGTGGTCGTCATCATCGGGAACTCCATGCCGCGCGCCCACGAAAGGAGCGGGTATAGGAAGGGCATCGCGTAGAGCACTCCTGCCAGCATAGGGTACTTGGGGTTACGCTCGAACGGAGTGTAACCGGTAAATAAATCCCACAGCCAAATCAATGCGACGGTTCCCCAGAATGCGGAGAGAACGTAGTGATAGTTGCGCGTGTCGCAGTACATTGCGTAGTACACCAGCGCTATCCAGCCGTTGAGGAATACCATATATATTTTCATGGAGCGTTTTGTCCAGACGGTGGGACGGCGGTATAGCAATGCAGTCAGCAGGATGCCCGCTGCGGTAATGAGAATCTGCGCCCACCAGGTGCTTTCATTATACTGTGCGATGGTGTTCCAAAATGTTTCCATATAAGTCAGCTTTTGTTTCCGGGAGATATGATAAACATTCGCTCTGCCCGTTTTCTTTTGTCCGAAAATGTGTACAAAGGTATCGGTTTCCGATGAGATATGAAATTCTTTTCCCTATTTTGCCTTTCTTTCTTCTAAAGAAAAAATGATTTCTTTGTTATGCCGGTGTAGGAAACTCATGCTTTTTATGTACTTTTGTACTCCTTTTTGAAAATAGGTAAAAATCAGATATTAGTTAGTGGAAAGTTTGATGGACAAAACAATGGTCGAGCAAGAGATTATCTTGCGCAGGAAGCTTGATTTATTGCTTCGTACAGGGAAAATATTAGTGGAGAGTGCTGCCGATACCAATCGCATTGTACGCAATATGAATCGTGTGGCGGCTTATTTGGGATTACCTGAGGAGAATCTTCACATCGACGTGACTTATACAATGCTGGTGGTAAACCTGAGTGACGAATCGCACTCTTATTCCAAATTTCAGAAGTGCGAGAAACATGGTATCAACATGACGGCCATATCCGAAATCAGCAAGCTGTCCTGGCGTGCCATTGAGGAAGACTATTCGCTCGACCGCTACGAGGAAGAGCTGGAGAAGATAAAAAGCAAGAAGCGGAACTATACTCCCTATCTCGTTGCCATCGGTGCGGGTTTTGCCTGCGGCGGTTTCTGCAAGCTGTTCGGTAGCGACTGGGTTGCATTTCTGTTTGCCTCCATCGCCGCTTTTGCAGGTTTCCGTGTCCGTGCGCGCTGCATAGAGTTCGGTATCAATCTGTATATGAGCATCACCATTGCGGCGCTGGTGTCCACATGTCTGGCTTATATCACCACCTTTACAGGGCTTTCGGGCACGCCTTACCATCCGCTGCTGGCGTGCGCGCTGTTCATTGTGCCGGGAGTTCCCATTATAAACTTTGTGGACGACATGATTGACAACTACATACAGGTGGGCATCGTGCGTGCTGTCAATACGGTGCTGATGGTGTGCGCCATGGCTTTCGGCATTGTGATGGCCATGCGCCTGCTGGCTATGGAAGATGTGGTGATTGACAAGAAGTTCAGCGAGCTGAGCATGGTTCCGCACGATCCTTATTATATATACGCCATTGCGGCAGCCATATCCGCGATGGGCTTCTCCATGATATTCAATATCCAGCGCCGTCTGCTGTGGGTGGTTGCGGTAGGGGGAATCCTTGCCGTGTGTACGCGTAATTTTGTCAACTTCGAGCTGGGGCTCGGTCCGGTCATCGGTTCTTTCATGGGAGCCATGGTGGTGAGTCTGGTGGCGGTGAAGGCAGTCCACTGGTTTCATGTGCCTAATCACGTGCTTACCATTCCTTCCGTCATTCCGATGATTCCGGGAGTGTTGATGTACCGTGCGCTGGTGGCCCTCATTAATATGCACGGAGTGGTGGGCGAGGTCACGGTGGCTGTGTCCAATGGTATCAACGCTTCGTTGATTATCCTTTGCATTGCGCTGGGGGTAGCCGTTCCCAACATCTTTGCCCGCCGTTATATAGCCAAAGACCGTCAGCGCTTCCTGAAAGAGGAGTTGCAGAAGCGCAGGGAGAGGGGAAAGTTCCTTGAGTGGTAAGAGTGGTATGTTTGATATAAAAGGGGCTGTCTCAATCGCTGAGGCAGCCCTTTTCCGTTTGTGTCTTTTCCCTTATGCGGCAGAAACAGGATGCTGCGAAAGAACGGGTGCGTTTACCGCAACCATTCGTTTAGCAGCTTCATCACTTCTTCTTTCTCCTTTTCGGGCAGTGTGGAGATGCGTGCCAGATGGCTGCCGCCCGGCTGAATGAATACGTGAATATTCTTTTTCTCTTTGAGCCAGGTAACTCCGGCAGCCGTCCAGGGATCGTTTTCACCGTAGATGAATATCATTTTCGGGTCGTTCTTTTGCAAGAATCCCTTAATCTTCCTACTGAGTGTCTTGTCAAAAGGCATATCTTTCAGTTCCTCGGGAAGCATCAGGCGATGCAGGTAGCCTTTGCCGGACTTGATGGAGAGATACTTTTTGAAAGGACGGGTGTCGTAGCCGTAATAGCCCAATTCGCGTGCGGCCTGTACGAAGAAAGAGGCGTTGGTACTGTCGGTTGTGAAATAGGACGGGTCGCTGATGGCCAGCAGGTGGGCTATGAGTTCTGCGTCGGTGGCTGTGGGTAGCGGAATGCTGCCGACGGGAGTACCCCATTGCCAGAGCGCGAATGAATATTCCAGTACCGAATAGTCGTATATCTCTTCGATAGGAGCACGGAACTTATACTCTTGTTCGGTGCAGTATTTCTCGAAAAGGGGGAGTAAGGCCGCTTTGCGTTTCAGGATTTCCAGCTGGAAGTCGGTAATTCTTTTACGGTCTTCATCCGTAGACACTTGAGGAACGGTTCGTGACGGCCGTCCTCTGTTCCGTAGCAGAGGGGAGCCACGTAAGGAACGGATACATCCACATCGTCCGGATAGAATGTGCGGTAGAGCAGGGCGGTCTGTCCGCCTTTGCTGATACCGGTAGCAATCCATTTTCCGGGATATATGTTTTTGAATGCGGTTGTTACCGCGTGCAAATCATCGGCGGAACTTTCGGCTGTAAGGTATCGCCAGTCTTTGGGTTCGGGAGTGGATTCCAGGAAATAGCGGTATTCCACAAATACCATATTGGCATTGAGGAGCCTGGAAAGTTCCTCGCGATATTGGGGCTTGAGCGCGTAGGCGGCTCCATATCCTTCGGTTATAATGACCGTGGGACGATCGAAGCCCGCATGCGCCACGATAACCCGCTGGCGGAAACTTCCTTTCTTGGGATGCCGGTGGTCGAGCGGCTGGGTGAAATAGGTTACATACTTCTCCGAAAACTCGGTAGATTCCAACGGTTGGGTTTCCGTTATGGCGGAAATCTCACTTAGTTTCTGCTGTAAGCCGGTCTGTGCGGATAAGGATACCGATGCCAGCAAGAATGTAAACAGCAGCAATGCTGTATGGCGTGTACGCAGGTCTTTCATAATGTGTTTATTTGTAATTGGGGACAAAGATAATCTGTTTTCCTCTTCAGGCTGCTGTCTGCCGGATAAAAAAGGGGAAAGAACTACCATCACGGCATTTCTTTCCCCTGCAAACTTAAAACAACCAACAAAAGAAATAGATAATTTCCGGTTTCAGAGTTTGTATGTCTGAAATAGCTCTTTATCTTATAAACAACAGTTCCCTGTATTTCGGTAATGTCCACATCTGGTTGTCAACGATGAGTTCCAACTTGTCGATGTGATAGCGGATTTCTTCCATCATCGGTACGATGTTGTCGTGATAAGCGATGGCTTTGTCGCGTTCACATTCAATCTTGTTGGCAACCTTGCGGGCTTCTATCATGGTATCTACATGTTCCTTGATGAAGGTGGTACGGTCGGCAATCTCTTCGATGAGTTCCAAATTCTTGGCAGACAGTTTTGCAGCTTTCTCTACCGGGAAGAGGTCTTTCATTTTGTAGACATTGTCTATCAAATCCGTCTGATATTGAGTGGCTACGGGAATGATGTGATTCATCGCCAAGTCACCGAGCACGCGGGCTTCAATCTGAATTTTCTTGGTATAGGTCTCCCACTTCACTTCGTTGCGGGCTTCCAGTTCCTTTTGCGTCATTACGCCTACAGACTCGAACATACGGATGCTTTCGGGCTTCAGATAGTTGTCGAAGATGAGGGGTACACTGGTTTCGCAGTCCAGACCGCGTTTTTTGGCCTCGGCTTTCCATTCGTCGCTGTAGCCGTTACCGTCGAAGTGAATGGGCTTGCATATCCTGATGTATTTGCGGATAACGTCGAGGATAGCCGAAATCTTCGGTTCACCCTTCCCGATAAGTTTGTCTACATCCTTCTTGAATTCTACCAGTTGCTCGGCAAGAGCGGAGTTCAGGGCAATCATGGCGCTGGCACAGTTGGCTTCCGAACCTACGGCACGAAACTCGAAGCGGTTGCCCGTAAAGGCAAACGGGCTGGTACGGTTACGGTCGGTGTTGTCTATCATTAGCTCGGGTATCTGCGGAATGTCCAGCTTCATGCCCTGTTTGCCGCTGAGGCTGATGAGGTTATCCTTAGTGCTTTCCTCAATATGTTCCAGAACCTGACTCAACTGCTTGCCGAGGAAGCTGGATATGATTGCAGGAGGCGCTTCATTCGCTCCCAGTCGGTGGGCGTTTGTGGCGCTGGAGATGCTGGCTTTCAGTAATCCGTTATGTTTGTAGACTGCCATTAAGGTATTTACTACGAAGGTGATGAAGCGTAGGTTGTCTTCGGGCAGTTTGCCGGGGGCATGGAGCAGGATGCCCGTGTCCGTACCCAACGACCAGTTGTTGTGCTTGCCGCTGCCGTTGACACCCTTGAATGGCTTTTCGTGCAACAGTACTCGGAAGCCGTGATTACGTGCCACCTTGCGCATCAGAGCCATGATGAGCATATTGTGGTCTACTGCAAGGTTACATTCCTCGAAGATAGGAGCCAACTCGAATTGGTTGGGAGCTACTTCGTTGTGGCGGGTCTTGACAGGGATTCCGAGTTTCAACGCTTCGATTTCCAACTCCTTCATAAAGGCTGCCACACGCGGAGGGATGGCGCCGAAGTAGTGGTCTTCGAGTTGTTGGTTCTTGGCACTATCGTGTCCGGTCAGTGTGCGGCCGGTCATCAACAGGTCGGGGCGGGCGGCGTAAAGGCCTTCGTCAATCAGGAAGTATTCCTGTTCCCAGCCCAAGTACGCCACTACTTTCTTTACGTCCGGGTTGAAGTAGCGGCATACGTCTACCGCTGCCTTGTCCACTGCACGCAGTGCTTTGAGTAACGGCGCTTTGTAGTCAAGAGATTCACCCGTGTAGGCAATGAAGATGGTAGGAATGCAGAGCGTATCATCTACTATGAACGCGGGAGAAGAGGGGTCCCATGCTGAATATCCGCGTGCCTCGAACGTGTTGCGGATACCGCCGTTGGGGAAGCTGGATGCGTCCGGTTCCTGCTGCACAAGCAACTTGCCTGTGAATTCTTCCATCATGCCGCCCTTGCCGTCGTGTTCCACAAAAGCGTCGTGTTTTTCGGCAGTGCCTTCGGTGAGCGGATGAAACCAGTGCGTGTAGTGGGTGGCTCCCATCTCAAGCGCCCATTTCTTCATTCCTGCCGCCACTTCATCAGCAATACTGCGGTCCAGCGGCGCACCGTTGTCAATTACATCAATCAGTTTGGCATATACCTTGCTCGGCAGATACCTGAACATCTTTTCCTTGTTGAATACATACTTGGCGAAGTATTCCGACGGACGTTCCGCCGGGACTGCCACTGCAACGGGTTTCTTCTTGAACGCCGTCTCTACTACTCTGAATCTCAATTTTGACATAATACCTTAGAATTGTAATTGTTGGTTTATAAATATATGATAGAATAAAAAAACTTTGTTTTAGTTGTAAGCGGACTCTCCGTGCTCGTAGATGTCAAGTCCTTCTTCCTCCACGCGAGCCGGAACACGCAAGCCGTGTATCTTGTCGAGTACTTTGAAGATGATGAAGCCCATACCTGCCGCCCAAAGTCCGACAATTACCGCACCGAATATCTGTGCTCCGAGGAAGCCCGCACCCGCACCGTAGAACAGACCTTCACTGGTAGAGAACAGTCCGGTAAGTACCGTTCCCGTGAAACCACATACGCCGTGTACGGAAGATGCGCCTATGGGGTCGTCAATTTTCAGTACTTTGTCAATGAATTCTACGGCATATATCATCAGTACGCCACAGATGGCGCCGATGATGACCGCACCCAGCGGAGCAACGGCGTCGCATCCTGCCGTAATGCCTACCAATCCCGCCAAAATACCGTTCAGCGTGAGTGACAGGGACGGTTTGCCGTATTTCAGCCAACTGACGGCCAGGGCAAAGAAACCACCAGCGCAAGCTGCCAAGTTAGTGTTGAGGAATACGAGCGAGACAGTTACCTGATCCTCGGTAGTGGCTGCCGCCAACTGAGAGCCGGGGTTGAAACCGAACCATCCGAACCATAGGATGAACACGCCCAGTGCCGCAATGGTGAGGTTGTGTCCGGGGATGGCTTTTGACCGGCCGTCTTTGCCGTACTTGCCGATGCGCGGACCGAGGATAGCTGCACCTACCAATGCAATCCAACCGCCTACGGAGTGTACAATGGTAGAACCTGCGAAATCGTGGAAGGTAGTTCCGAATGTTTCCGTCATGAAGGAACCTGCTTCACCGTTCATCAGCCATCCACCACCCCAAGTCCAGTGCCCGGAAACGGGATAAATCAGTACGCTGATGAAGATTGTGTAAACCAGATACATGGAAAACTTTGTACGCTCCGCCATAGCTCCCGAAACAATTGTGGCGGAAGTGGCGCAGAATACGGTTTGGAATACGAGGAAACCTTCGGTAGGCAATGAAGCGGGGTCGGGCAGGCCATTGCTATCGAACAACAGGCTCATGAGGTGAGGAGTTCCGAAGAAGTCGCCTAAACCGAACATGATGCCGAAACCTACCAGCCAGTAAAGAAGTGAGCCGAACATGAAGTCCACAAAGTTTTTCATCAGTATGTTGGCGGTGTTCTTGGTGCGGGTGAAACCGGCTTCCACCAATGCGAAGCCCGGTTGCATAAAGAATACCAACATGGCCGCAAGTAACATCCAGACGGTGTTGACACCAGAAACCAACTGGGCGACGGTATCGGTTGCCACACTATCCGTAGCTACGGCGGTTTGTGCATACATATCTGTTGTGAGGCAGCAAGCTATGAGTATAGCAAGGGCCGTACGCAGTTTTGTGAAACTGCGTTTCATATATTTGTCCATAATCTTTTGGGTTTTTAGTTGTACTTGTATTTTGTTTTTCACTGAGCACGCCGCTCAATGAAAATCCTGTGGGTTGAGTGCTGCCGGTTATCTTTCCTGTTCGGCATTATAGAGGGCAATGTCACCCCGTTCTCCGGTGCGGATGCGGATAGCGTCTTCAATGGGGATGACGAAGATACGGCCGTCGCCGATTTCGCCGGTTTGTGCGGCTTTGATGATAGCTTGTACTGTCTTTTCTGCGTTTTTATCGCGTACAACGATAGAGATGAGGATACGTTCGATGGAACTGGTGTCGTACAGTACACCACGGTAAATACGGGCTTGTCTGGATTTTCCGATACCTCTTACATCGTAATAAGAGAACCATTCGATATCTGCTTCGAGGAGTGAGTCTTTCACTTCCTCGAATTTGGTTTTGCGGATGATAGCTTCAATCTTTTTCATACCTTAAGTGTTTTATTGTTCTTAAAAACTTAATCCTACTACGAAGTATGCTCTTTCCGAACAGGGATTCCAAGTAGCTTTGGCAAAGAGTGGCAGGGAGAATGAATTGGTTATCCTGATATCCTTTGTAGCTCCGAGGCTGACGTCGCATACGGCAAATCCGCTTGCTCCGTAGAAGTCCGTTTCCCATGGAGTGGCGCCTACTTCGGCTGTCCAGTCAAGTCCGCCCAATTTGAACGGAGCGGCTATGGAGATATAGGATGAATAGGCTCTGTCACCATTCTCCTTGACACCGTCGTCTCCGGCAAAGTTGGTGTACCAGTTTACTGCTACCGGTCCGAAGTCGTAACCCACTTGGGCTTCGTACAGGTGGGTTGTATTGTGGGCACCGTAGTGGAAGTAACCTGCTCCGGTATTATACCAATAATCAGTGATTGATACGCTAAAACCACCGGTGGAGTAGCCCAGTGTGAGGTCGAACTCTTTAGCATCGTAACCGTCGGCATCTGTCTTTTCAATACCTACCGATCCCCATGCTTCCAAAGACAAACCTTTATAGGCGATGGATGCGTTGGGTTGAAGGCTTACACCGCCCAAGTCTTGTCCGCGCCAGATGTAGCCGCTTACGATGTCTGCGCCTACGGATGCTTTTACTTTGTCCTGTGCCTTTGCCGTGAAAGGCATTGCAGCTGATAGTAACGTTATTGCTATTACTCCTAATTTTGTGATTCTTGTTTTCATACCTTCTTACCTTTTTTAGAGTTAGAAAAATTGCGGATGATCAGTCCGGCTTGTTTGTGCAATATTGCGTTTGAACTATTAAATAGTAGTTCACTTTTATTTCAGCCAGTTGCGGATGCGTCTCATGGCTTCCACACAGTCTTCGTGTTTGCCGAAAGCGGTCAGGCGGATATATCCCTCACCGCTTGGCCCGAAGCCTACACCCGGAGTACCCACTACATTGGCTTCGTACAACATTTGTTCGAAGAACCGCCAAGAGCTTATGCCGTTCGGGGTTTTCAGCCAGATGTATGGAGCGTTCACACCGCCGTACACTTCCAGCCCGGATGTTTCCAGTCCTTCTTTCATGGTGCGGGCGTTGTTCATATAGTAGCCAATCGTTTCTTTTACCTGCCGTCTGCCTTCTGCGGTGTAGATGGCTTCGGCGGCACGCTGGGTAATGTAGCTTGTACCATTAAACTTGGTGCATTGGCGGCGGTTCCACAGTTTGTTGAGGGAGATACGTTCACCTTCCAGCGTAGCGGCGGTCAGTTCTTTCGGTACTACGGTGTAGCCGCAGCGCACGCCTGTAAATCCGGCGGTCTTTGAGAAACTGCGGAACTCGATGGCGCATTTTTTCGCCCCTTTTATTTCGTATATGGAGTGGGGCACATCGTCCTCTTGGATGAAAGCCTCGTAGGCGGCATCAAATAGGATAAGCGTGTCGTTGTCAAGGGCATAGTCCACCCACTTTTTCAGTTCGGGTTTGGTAAGGGTAGTACCCGTAGGATTGTTGGGGTAACAGAGGTAGACGATGTCGATACGTTTGTCCGGTATTTCGGGGATAAAGTTGTTTTCGGCCGTACAGGGCATATAGGTTACATTGCTCCATTTGCCGTCTTTTTCCAATATGCCGGCGCGTCCGCACATTACGTTGCTGTCAATGTAGACGGGGTAGATAGGGTCGGTTACTCCCACACTGTTGTCATGGCGGAGGATGTCGCCTATGTTTCCCGTATCGCTCTTGGCTCCGTCGTTGATGAAGATTTCTTGTGGGCTGAAATGAACGCCGCGTGTCGCGTAATCGTGTTTGATAACGGCATCAATCAGAAAGTCATAACCCTGTTCAGGACCGTATCCGCGGAATGTCTTGGCATCAGCCATCTCATCCACTGCCTTGTGCATCGCTTCGATGCAAACTTGCGGCAGCGGACGGGTAACGTCTCCGATACCCAGACGGATGACTTCTTTTTTAGGGTGCGTTATCCTGAAAGTATTAATTTTTTTAGCTATGTCCGAAAATAAGTAACTTCCGGGCAGTTTCAAAAAATGTTCATTAACTAATGCCATATCTCTGTTGGTTTAATTATTTAATAATGATGAATTAATAATGAAGAATTGCCATGTGGCACAAAAGCGTATATTCATTCATAATTCTTCATCCGTCTCCATCTCTCCCTCGAACACCTTGGTTGCCTCTCCCGTCATAAAGACGTGCTTGGTGGCTATATCCCATTCAATGGTGAGTGTTCCTCCATCCATGCCGATGATTGATTTTCTTCCGGCACGTCCTGTGAGGAAAGCGGCTACGGCTGTGGCACAGGCTCCTGTTCCACAGGCTCGGGTGACGCCCGAACCCCGTTCCCATACGCGCATCCTTATCTTTCCCTCTTCCAATACTTGGGCAAACTCCACATTGGTGCGGTCGGGGAAGAGAGGGTGATTCTCCAGTTTGGGGCCGATAGAGGAGAGGTCTACCTTCGTAATGTCGTTCACGAAGATTACCAGATGCGGGTTTCCCATGGATACGGTAGTACCCGTATAGCGTATGCCGTCTATTTCGATGGGATGTTCTGTCATCGGCTTGCTCCCCTTGCCGTCATAGTTCACGGGTTCGTCAGACGGAATACCCATGTCAACGGTTACAGTGTCTACTTTATCGCCTGTCGCGTGTAGTTTTAGAATCTTGATGCCGGACAGGGTATCGAGTGTGATTTCTGTTTTGGAAGTCAGCTTGTAGTCATAAAGGTATTTGCCGATGCACCGGCTGGCATTGCCGCACATCTTGGCTTCCGAACCGTCCGCATTGAAAATGCGCATGCTGAAATCGGCTTTGTCGGAGCGCCCTATAAGTACCAGACCGTCACTGCCGATTCCCGTATGCGGTGCGCTCCATTTCTTCGAGAGTTTCTCCGGGTTCTCGATAGGATAGCGGGTAGTGTCTACATATATGTAGTCGTTTCCTGCGCCATGCATCTTGGTAAACTTTATGCTTCTTGTCATTTTGTACTTACTTGGTTAGTTGACTATATCCTTTTGTCTTATTTCAATGCAAATATACGACGTTTTGGATGATTTTTATCTATATTGATATCTGTTTTCTATTTATTTCTATTCCTGCTTTCATTCAGTGCAAATATATATGATTTCCCTTTCAATTTAAAAGTATATGATGCTATATTCGTAAAGATTGTAATATAATGCTCTCGCACTCTTGCGGGGAAATAATAAAAATGATTGTTTTATTCGCTTATTACTACCTTTTTGAAATATAAAAGCTGCTTCATTGTTTTCATAATGAAGCAGCTTGTCTGTAATAACTTTCTAAATGTATTGTAAGCTGATGCTTTTACTGTAATATTTCTTGCAGTTCTACGGGGACGTTGGTAGTGATGAAATCCACACCGTGGTCAATCAACCACTTCATGTCTTTGGCATCGTTTATGGTCCAAGCATTTACTTTCATGCCCAAGTCGTGGGACTCTTTAATCCATTCGGGATGTCTTTTGAATACGCTGAAGTGATAGTCGGGTCCGGCGCATCCCCATTCTTTCAGTTCTTTGGGAGAGAGGTCGCCTTCCAGATAATATACCGGAGTTCCTTTGGGGGTAAGACGGATAAATTCTTTGGTGGCGTGTCGCGAGAAAGCGATGTATTCCATGCGGTTCTCCAATCCCATGTCTTTCACCATCTTCACGATACTTTCTACGGCACGTGTTTCCTGTTCGGGTGTCTTGTGGGATTTCAGTTCCAGAATAAGGCGCGTTTTCAGTTGTCCGGCCTTCTCCAAGTATTGCCGCAGGGTGGGGAGTTGCTCTCCGTTGTCCAGTATGACGGCGGTACACTGTTGTGCGGTGGATTTCTGCATATTCACTCCCTTGAAAGTGCTATCGTGGTTTACTACAAGTTGGTTGTCGGCGGTGAGCCATACATCGAACTCGGAACCGTAACAATTTATGGAGTCGGCTTTCACCAGTGCGGCAATGGAATTCTGTGCCGAACCGTCTGTTTTCCAGAAGCCGCGGTGAGCAATGACTTGGGTGGACTGTGCCTGTGTATAGCCACAAGCGGCAAGTAGCAGGGCGGAAGTGATAATAAGGCTTTTCAGTTTCATGGGCTTTAGAATTAATTATTTTCATCGTTCTTTCGCAAAGGTAGCATAAGCTTACGAATATGAAACAGAAAGTATATTAAAAATCCGTTGCATTTGCCGTGTGGTTACTTTTTTTAAGGTTCAGTCCTTGTAGGCTTCTTCGTGCACACCGGCAACGGCGCGTCCGCTAGGGTCGTTTTTCCCTTGGAATGAGACGTCCCATGCCAATGCTTCGGCGGTGGAACAGGCTACACTCGGTACGCTGGGTACACTGCGGGCGGCACTCTCGCTGGGGAAGTGCTCCTCGAAAATAGTGCGGTAGTAGTATTCCTCTTTGTTCATCGGTGTGTTTACGGGGAAGCGTTCGGAGGCTTTCCGCATCTGTTCATCACTGACGGCAGCGGCAGTGACAGCTTTCAGCGTATCAATCCAGCTGTAACCCACACCATCAGAAAATTGTTCTTTCTGACGCCATGCGACGCTTTCGGGCAGCATATCCGCAAAGGCTTCGCGAACCACTTTCTTTTCAATTTCTTTTCCGGGACACATCTTCGTGGCAGGATTCAGTCGCATGGCTACATCCAGAAATTCTTTGTCGAGAAACGGGACACGTCCTTCCACGCCCCAAGCGGCAAGACTCTTGTTGGCGCGCAGGCAATCGTAAAGGTACAGTTTGGAGAGCTTACGTACTGTTTCTTCATGGAAGGCTTGTGGTGTGGGCGCTTTGTGGAAGTAGAGGTAGCCGCCGAATACTTCGTCCGCACCTTCACCACTAAGTACCATCTTGATGCCCATGCTCTTGATGACACGCGCCAGCAAGTACATGGGCGTGGATGCGCGGACAGTGGTTACGTCGTAGGTTTCGATGAAGTAGATGACATCGCGAATGGCGTCCAGCCCTTCTTGAATGGTGTAGTTTATTTCATGGTGGATAGTGCCGATGTATTGCGCCACTTCACGTGCTTTGATGAGGTCGGGAGCGCCTTTCAAGCCTACTGCAAAAGAGTGGAGTTGAGGCCACCACGCATCTGCTTTGTTGTCCGTCTCAATACGTTTTCCGGCGTATTTCTTGGCGATGGCCGAGATTACGGAAGAGTCCAGCCCGCCGGACAACAACACGCCGTAAGGTACGTCCGACATCAGTTGGCGCTGTACGGCGGCTTCGAGGGCATCATGTACGGCAGAGACCTGAGTTTGGTAGGTTGTGGCATTGACGTCAGGGTAACTAGTATGATAGTTGTCTTTTACGTTAGGGTATTGCATCCAGTCGCGAGTGTACCAGCGGTGCATTTCGCCCTCACGTCCCCGGTAATAGTGTCCGGGCAGGAAAGGCTCGTACTCGTCGCAGAAGCCTTCGAGAGCTTTCAGTTCGCTGCCGAAGTAGATGCGGCCTTCCTTGTCGCGGCCTATATATAAAGGTATCACTCCGATGGGGTCGCGGGCTATGAGGTAATCGTCCGTCTCTTCATCGTAGAGGGCAAAGGCGAAGATACCGTTCAGTTCTTCGAGGAAATTGATGCCTTTGTCTTTGTAGAGGGCGAGGATGACTTCGCAGTCCGAACCCGTCTGAAAGGTGTACTTTCCGGCGTAATGTGCACGGATATCGCGGTGGTTGTATATCTCACCGTTGACGGCAAGGATTTGCTTGCGGTCGGGCGAGTACAGAGGTTGTCCACCCGATTGAGGGTCGACGATAGAAAGCCGCTCGTGTGCAAGGATTGCGGAGCCGCCTACATAAATACCGCTCCAGTCCGGTCCGCGATGGCGTATCTTCTGTGCCATTTTTAGTGCTTTACTTCTGAGTTCCGGAGTCTGGGACTTTATGTTGAAAATACCTGCTATTCCACACATGGTTGTAGTTGTTTTAGAAGTTGATATCGGGATGATGTTAGTTGTATCGGGTGGGACCGGCAGTTTCGTCCGTTGGAACGGATTGTTTCAAGCGTTGAAACGAGTCGTCTCACACCGGGGGACAGAAAGTTTCATGCGTTGAAACTCTTGGTATCCCTCTTTGAAACTTTTTTCGTTGCCGCAAAACTACCGGTTGAAGTATTGGTCAATCCGCCGGGCTACTTTGCGACCGTCAGCCAGTGCACGTACTACGAGACTTGCACCATTGGCGGCATCTCCCGCCACGAATACATTCTCTGCAAATGTTGGCTGTTCCGGTTTGAGGAAGCCCATAGCCAACAGCACCATATCGGCTTCAATGACTTCTTTCTTACCCGTAGGTTTCATGGTGGGGCGGCCACCGTCTTTTGCCGGAAGCCATTCCACTTCTTCCACTTCCACGCCGCAAACCTTTCCGTTCTTACCGATGAATCTGTTGGATGCCAGTGACCAGCGGCGTGTGCATCCTTCTTCGTGACTGGAAGTGGTTTTCAGGACAACGGGCCATTGCGGCCAGGGCGTAGCGTCATTGTGGCCTACGGGTGGTTGTGGCATGATTTCTATTTGTGTCACGCTCGTAGCTCCTTGGCGGATGCTCGTGCCGATGCAGTCCGAGCCTGTGTCGCCACCGCCAATGACAAGCACCCGTTTGCCACGGGCATTGACAAGCTGCTCTTTCGGGAATGTCTCTCCGTCGAGGATACGGTTCTGTTGAGCCAGCATATCGAGGGCAAAGTAGATACCTTTCAGTTCACGGCCGGGGATGGTAAGGTCACGGGCAGTGGGAGTGCCTGTGCAGACGGCGTAAGCATCGAAACCTGCGGGCAGCTTCTGCATATCGATGCAGACACCCATTTCAAACCGGATACCTTCGGCTTTCAGTACATTCATGCGACGGTCTATCACTTCTTTGGGTAGTTTGAAATTGGGAATACCGTAGCGAAGCAGTCCGCCCGGCATCGGTTTGGAATCGAATATCGTGACTTCGTAGCCACGGGCATTCAGCCGTGCGGCAACGCTCAGCCCGGCAGGCCCTGCACCGATGACAGCTATTTTCCAGCCATTGCGTTCGGGGCGGACAGGCACGATATATCCCTTCACGAAAAGCGGCTTCGGCAATGGCTGCCTCATTCTCGCGGATGGTTACGGGAGCATCGCAGGAGAGTTTCAGCACACATGACTTCTCACAAAGTGCGGGGCAGATACGTCCCGTAAATTCGGGGAAATCATTCGTCTCGTTCAGTACTTGATAGGCTTCGCGCCATTTTCCTTTGCAGAGTGCGTCTTGAAACTCCGGTTGCTTGTTGCCCAACGGACATGCCCAATGGCAAAAAGGTACACCGCACTCCATACAGCGTGAGGCTTGGAGCTTGCGGTCGTGACTGTTCAGCGTCTGTTCCACCTGGCTGAAATCTGTGATACGTTCGTGTATCGGACGGTAGCCCGCTTCTTGGCGGGGGATATTTAAGAATGCTTTTGAATCGCCCATGATTGATAAATTGAGAATTAAAAATTGAAAATTAAGAAATAATACTCAGAGAATCGAAAATTAAAAAAGAACGTGGAATTTGTAAGTACGCACTTCTGTATTTTTTAATTCTCAATTCTCAATTTTTAATTTAATAGTCTCTTTGCATATCCGCAATCTTCTGTTGCAGCTTCTTCATCTGTTCTTCTTGCAGCACTTTCTTGTACTCGATAGGGACTACTTGGATAAACTCGTCTACGTAGTGCGTCCAGTCATCGAGTAGGATGCGTGCCAGTTTGGAACCGGTGTAGAGATAATGCTGGCGGATGAGTTCGTGCAACTCCTTGCGGTATGAGGTTTCTTCAATGAGGCTTAGTTCCACCATTTCCATGTTACAGAAGTAGTCGAAGTTTCCGTCTTTGTTCCAGACGTAGGCCACACCACCGGACATACCTGCGGCAAAGTTACGTCCCGTCTGTCCGAGCACCACTACACGTCCGCCGGTCATGTATTCGCAGCAATGGTCACCCACACCCTCTACAACGGCTATTGCACCGGAGTTGCGGACGGCAAAGCGTTCACCTACGCGACCGTTGATATATACTTCGCCGCTGGTTGCACCATACAGAAGGGTGTTTCCGGCAATTGTGTTCTTCTCGGCCTCGAAGTTGCTGCGTACAGGGGGTAGTACGGCGATACGTCCGCCACTCAGCCCTTTGCCCAGATAGTCATTGGCCTCACCTTCCAGCTTGAAGTTGATACCCGGTACGAGGAATGCTCCGAAACTCTGTCCGGCCGAGCCTTTGAACTTGACGTTCAGTGTATGTTCGGGCAGGCCTTTTGCGCCGTACTTGGCGGCGATAGCGCCGGAGAGCATCGCACCGCAGGCGCGGTCGGTGTTGGCGATGGTATATTCGAGAGAAACTTCTTTCTGTTCGTCTACGGCATTGGCGGCGGCATTCAGTATTTCCACGTCTTTTACGCGGTCGATGCCGTGTTGCTGGTTTATGATGTGGCGGATGGCGGCTCCGTTGTCCACACGCGCCAGTACTTTGTCGAAGTTGATGAGTTGATGTTTCTTGATGCTGTCATCCGGTCTGCGGATGATGAGGTCGGTACGCCCGATGATATCATCCAGTTTTTCCACTCCAATCTCTGCCAGATACTCGCGTACTTCGCGGGCAAGGAAGGTAAAGTAGTTCACAAGGTATTCGCTACGGCCGATGAAACGTTTGCGCAGTTCCGGGTTCTGGGTGGCTACACCTACGGGACATGTGTTTTGGTTACACTTGCGCATCATCACGCATCCCAATACGATGAGGGCAGCGGTGGCGAAACCGTATTCTTCCGCACCGAGCATGGCCATGAGTACTACGTCGCGTCCGGTTTTCAGTTGTCCGTCCACTTGCAGCAGCACTTGTCCGCGCAGCCCGTTCAGTACCAGTGTCTGTTGCGTCTCACTCAGTCCGAGTTCGGGCGAGATGCCGGCATATCGGATGGAGCTTGCGGGTGATGCGCCTGTACCGCCTTCGGCGCCGGAGATGACGATGAGGTCGGCTTTGGCTTTCGCCACACCTGCGGCGATAGTTCCCACACCGCTTTCGGCTACCAGCTTCACGCTGATTTTGGCTTTCGGATTGACGTTCTTCAAGTCGAAGATAAGCTGTGCCAGGTCTTCGATGGAATAGATGTCGTGATGGGGCGGGGGAGAAATCAATGAAATACCTGGAATGGAGTGGCGCGTGCGGGCAATCACTTGGTCTACTTTGAATCCCGGCAACTGGCCGCCTTCACCCGGCTTGGCGCCTTGTGCCACTTTTATCTGTATTTCGTCGGCATTCACCAGATATTCCGTAGTGACCCCGAAGCGTCCGGATGCTATCTGTTTGATGGCACTGCGCATTTCCGTTCCGAAGCGTGCGGCATCTTCACCGCCTTCACCCGTATTGCTTCGCCCGTGCAGTTTGTTCATGGCAACCGCCATTGCCTCATGCGCTTCCTGACTGATGGCTCCGAAAGACATGGCGCCCGTAACGAAACGTTTCAGAATGCTTTCCACCGGTTCCACCCTGTCTATGGAAATGGGGTTGTGACGGAAGTCGAGGAAGTCGCGCAGGAAGATAGGCTTTTCTTTCTCATCGACCAAGCGGGTAAACTCTTTGAATTTCTTGTAACTGCCCAGACGGGTGGCTATTTGCAGGGTACTGATAGTTTCCGGATTCCAAGCGTGCTTTTCTCCGTCCTTACGGTATGCGTACAGTCCTTTGTTCGGCAATAGGGGAGCTTCACCACCATCATTCTTCATGCGCATTTCTTCCTTTTTCATCGCTTCTCCTTCGTCGTGAAAAGTGATGGCGTCACGTGCCACCTCATCCAAACGGATGCCGCCGATAGCCGATTTTAATCCGCCGAAGTAAGCGTTGCTCAATTCTTTGCTCAGCCCGACAGCCTCGAATATCTTTGCGCCCCGGTAGGAGCGGATGGTGCTGATACCCATTTTGCTCATAATCTTGAACAGACCTTTGCAAATGGCTTTGATGTAATTCTTCTCTGCGGTGGCATAGTCCAACTGTACCTCTTTCTTGGCAACGAGTTCGTTCAGTACGGCAAATGCCATATAGGGGTTCAGTGCGCTTGCACCGAATCCGAGGAGCAGTGCGGCGTGCATCACTTCGCGTATCTCGCCGCTTTCCACGACCAATGCGGTCTGTACGCGCTTTCCTACCGAAATGAGGTGGTGGTGCACTGCCGATACGGCAAGCAATGAGGGGATGGCGGCATGGACGGTATCTACGTTGCGGTCGGTCAGTACAATGTAGTTCACGCCTTCGGTGACGGACTCTTCGGCTTCCTTGCACAGGCGGTCAAGCGCTTCCTGCAGTCCTGCACGTCCTTTGGAGACTTCAAACAGTATCGGCAGCTTTACGGTCTTGAAGCCTTTGTAGCGGATGTTGCAGAGAATATCCAATTGCGCATTCGTCAGGATGGGGTGGTTCAGCCGTACCATTTTGCAATGGCTTTCGTTGGGTGTCAGTATGTTCATGCCCACTGCGCCGATGTACTCGGTGAGAGACATTACCAACTCTTCGCGGATAGGGTCGATAGGCGGATTGGTGACTTGCGCAAACTGTTGGCGGAAGTAATTGTATAGTAGCTGCGGCTTGTCGGAAAGTACGGCAAGCGGGGTGTCGTTACCCATTGCGCTGACAGGCTCGGCGCCGTTGGATGCCATGGGTAGGATGATTTTCTCGACATCTTCTTTGGAGAAGCCGAACGTACGTAGCATACTGTTATAGTTGTCCACGTTGTGGGGCACTTTGCGCCCGCTTTTCAGTTCGTTCAGTTCGATGCGGTTGCTGGCGAGCCAAGTGCGGTAGGGCTTGGCTTCGGCAAGTTGCTTTTTCTGTTCGCCGTCGTAGTAAATCTCGCCTTTCTCGGTATCTATCAAAAGTATCTTGCCGGGTTGCAGACGACCTTTCTCTTTGATGTCGCCCGGTTCGAAATCCATTACGCCGACTTCACTTGCCACTACCATGATGTCGTTGTGCGTAATAAGGTAGCGTGCGGGACGCAGACCGTTGCGATCCAACATACCACCCGCATAGCGTCCGTCGCTGAAGAGTAGTGCGGCAGGTCCGTCCCAAGGTTCCATGAGGATAGAGTGGTATTCGTAGAAGGCCTTGAGGTCTTCGCTGATGGGGTTCTTTTCGTTGAAGGATTCCGGTACGAGCATTGCCATGGCATGCGGTAGGCTGAGGCCGGACATGACAAGGAACTCCAGTACGTTGTCCAGCGAGGCGCTGTCGCTCATGTTCGGCTGGATGATGGGACGCAGTTCTTTGATGTCGCCAAGGGCGGGAGAGGACAGGACGCTTTCACGCGCTTCCATCCAGCCGCGGTTACCGCGTATGGTATTGATTTCACCGTTGTGCGCCAAGAGACGGAACGGCTGTGCCAGTCCCCATGTAGGGAAGGTGTTGGTGCTGAAACGGGAGTGCACCAGAGCCAGTCCGCTGGTGAAGTAGTTGTTTGTCAGGTCGGGGAAGTAGTTACGTAACTGTAGGGAAGAGAGCATACCTTTATAGATGATGTTCTTCGTAGACAGCGACACGATATAGAAATCCTCTCGTGCGGCTATATCCGACCTGCGTACTTTGTTTTCTATTCTTTTCCTTATTATATAGAGACGGCGGTCGGCGGTTTCACTGTCCGTAAATCCGGTGATGAAGATTTGTTTGATGTCGGGTTCGTTGGCAAGTGCGGCCTCACCCAGTATTTCGGGGCAGGTAGGTACATTGCGCAGGTGCATCAGCGTCAATCCTTCTTTCTCTATTTCTTCAATGATGATACTCAGGATGGCTGCCCGGTCTTTCTCATCTTTCGGAAGAAAAAGCAGTCCTGTTCCGTATTTCCCTTTTTCGGGAACGGGGATGCCTTGCAGCAGGATGAATTCGTGCGGTATTTGCAACATGATGCCGGCGCCGTCTCCGGTCTTGTTGTCGGCACCTTCCGCTCCGCGATGACGCATATTCTCCAATACTTTCAATGCGGATTCAACCAATTCATGTGATTTGCTGCCGTGAATGTTCACTAACATTCCCACACCGCAAGCGTCGTGTTTCATTGGTGGCATCGTACAGGCCCAACTGCATGGGCTGTCGTTGTGCGGGTTGTTCCTTTGTTTTGTTGTTAAAAAGCTCTTTGTTTTCCATTTTTGGTTTACTCTAATTTATGTAATACCTATTTGTTGTATCAAAATGTTTTGCAAATATATATATTTAGTTTCAAATTGATAACAATATTCCTCGATTTGTGCCTTGCTAAATACTTACACCGGGGGATGAAGTTATAATCTGATAGAAAATACCCTTTGTTTTCTTCTAATCTTAAATCAGATTTCGTCTGTTTGCTTTAAGATTATAAATTAGACCTTTTGCTTTTAAAATATTATTTTCCTTGTCTTTTTGATAATAAAATAACTTTTTTCTACTCTTTTGACAAATAAATAGTGAAAAGGTTAACTTTATGTTCTAAAGAATATATATCTTTGCAGCGCAAATCAAATACTGATATATTATGTGTGGAATAGTAGGCTATATAGGTCAAAGAAAAGCCTACCCCATTCTTATCAAAGGTTTGAAGCGGTTGGAGTACCGCGGATACGATAGTGCAGGGGTAGCATTAATCAGTGATGACCGACAACTGAACGTGTACAAGACGAAAGGAAAGGTTTCGGATTTAGAAACTTTCGTTACTCAAAAAGATATTTCCGGTAGTATAGGTATTGCACATACCCGCTGGGCTACACATGGAGAACCTTGTTCCGTTAACGCTCATCCCCATTATTCCTCTTCCGAAAGATTCGCTCTTATTCACAACGGTATCATTGAAAATTACGCCGCCCTTAAAGACAAACTCCAAGCCAAAGGCTATACTTTTAAAAGTAGTACCGACACCGAGGTACTGATACAACTCATAGAATACATTCAGGTTATAAACCGCATCGATTTACTGACTGCCGTGCAACTGGCTTTGCAGGAGGTTATCGGTGCATATGCCATTGCCGTGCTCGACAGGGAGAATCCTGATGAGATTATTGCTGCGCGCAAAAGCAGTCCGTTGGTGGTGGGTATCGGGCAGGATGAATTCTTCTTGGCATCCGATGCCACTCCGATTGTGGAATATACGGACAAGGTGGTCTATCTGGAAGATGAGGAGATAGCCGTTATTCGTTGTGGGGAGAAACTGAAAGTGGTGAATCTCAAGAATGTGGAGTGTCCGCACGAGGTAAAGACGGTGGCGCTCAATCTCGGCCAGTTGGAGAAGGGCGGTTATCCGCATTTCATGTTGAAGGAGATTTTTGAGCAACCCGATTGTATTCATGACTGTATGCGCGGACGCATTAATCTGGAGGGTACTAACGTGGTGCTTTCCGCCATTATAGATTATAAGGAACGTCTGCTTGCTGCCAAACGTTTTGTAATTGTGGCTTGTGGCACGTCGTGGCACGCTGCGCTTATAGGCAAACATCTGATAGAGAGTTTCTGCCGCATTCCGGTGGAAGTGGAGTATGCTTCGGAATTTCGTTACCGGGACCCGGTGATTGACAGTAGTGATGTGGTGATTGCCATTTCGCAAAGCGGGGAGACAGCCGATACGCTGGCTGCCATAGAACTTGCCAAAAGCCGTGGTGCATTTATATATGGCATCTGTAATGCTATCGGTTCGAGTATTCCGCGCGCTACGAATACGGGGTCTTACATTCATGTAGGGCCGGAAATAGGTGTGGCGTCCACCAAAGCCTTTACAGGTCAGGTAACTGTGCTCACCATGTTGGCATTGACTCTTGCACGGGAGAAGCGTACGATTGATGAAACGCAATACCTCGCCATAGTGAGGGAACTCGGACAGATTCCCGGAAAGATGAAAGAGGTGCTGAAGCTGAACGACCGTATAGCGGAGCTTTCCAAAATCTTCACTTACGCACACAATTTTATCTATCTGGGACGCGGTTACAGTTATCCCGTAGCGTTGGAAGGCGCTTTGAAGCTGAAAGAAATCTCGTACATCCATGCGGAAGGCTATCCGGCCGCCGAAATGAAGCATGGGCCTATTGCTTTGATAGATGCGGAAATGCCGGTGGTGGTTATTGCCACACAGAACGGATTGTACGAAAAAGTACTGAGCAATATACAGGAAATTAAAGCGCGCAAAGGCAGGGTGATAGCGATTGTTACCAAGGGAGATACGGTTATCGGTAAAATCGCTGACATTTGTATCGAACTTCCCGAAACAATGGAATGTCTTGGCCCGTTAATAACTACGGTTCCCTTGCAACTGCTCGCTTATCACATAGCCGTATGTAAAGGCATGGATGTAGACCGACCGCGTAATCTTGCCAAGTCGGTAACGGTGGAATGACCGGAAGCGGATGATATGTATGGGTAAAACAGATAATGCGTTTGCCCTTGACAGATGATATGTTCTCAGAACATAAATAACGCGTTTTTAAAAGAAGTAATTACTCATTAGTAAATATATAAATGGAACAACTGAAGCATGAATGTGGCGTCGCCATGATACGCCTGCTGAAACCGCTGGAGTATTACGAAGAAAAGTACGGTACATGGATGTACGGGCTGAACAAGCTCTATCTTCTCATGGAGAAACAGCACAACCGGGGGCAGGAAGGCGCCGGACTGGCTTGTGTGAAACTGGAAGCGAACCCCGGCGAGGAATATATGTTTCGCGAACGGGCGCTCGGTTCGGGAGCCATCACCGAGATATTCGGCACGGTGCAAAGCAACTTTAAAGACCTTACGAAAGAACAACTGCACGACGCCGGCTATGCCAAGCGCGTGCTCCCCTTTGCGGGAGAGGTGTATATGGGGCATCTGCGTTACTCCACCACGGGGAAGTCGGGCCTCTCGTACGTGCATCCGTTTCTCAGGCGGAACAACTGGCGTGCCAAGAACCTTGCCCTGTGCGGCAACTTCAACCTGACGAACGTGGATGAAATCTTCGCACGCATCACCGCCATCGGCCAGCACCCGCGCAAGTATGCCGATACGTATATCATGCTGGAGCAGGTGGGCCACCGGCTCGACCGCGAGGTGGAGCGCCTCTTCAACCTTGCCGAAGCCGAAGGACTGACGGGCATGGGCATCACGCATTACATCGAAGACCATATCGACCTCGCCAACGTCCTGCGCACCTCGAGCAAGGAGTGGGACGGGGGCTATGTGATGTGCGGACTTACCGGAAGCGGCGAGACATTCGCCGTCCGCGACCCGTGGGGCATCCGCCCTGCATTCTGGTATCAGGACGATGAGATAGCGGTGCTTGCCAGCGAGCGCCCCGTCATCCAGACCGCGCTTAACGTCTCGGCCGACCGCATCAGGGAGTTGCAACCGGGACAGGCTTTGCTAATCAACAAAGCCGGCAAGCTCCGCACAGTGCAAATCAACAAGCCGCGCGAGGTGAAGCCTTGCTCCTTCGAGCGTATCTATTTCAGTCGCGGCAGTGACATGGACATCTACAAGGAACGTAAACTGTTGGGTGAGAAACTGGTACCTAACATCCTGAAAGCCATCGACAAGGATATAGACCACACCGTCTTTTCCTTTATACCGAATACTGCGGAAGTGGCTTTCTACGGAATGTTGCAGGGACTGGACGACTATCTCAACGAGGAGAAGGTGCGGCAGATTGCCGCTTTGGGACACAACCCCAGCCACGATGAGCTGGAGCGTATCCTGTCCCGCCGCATACGGAGCGAGAAGGTGGCCATTAAGGACATCAAGCTGCGTACTTTCATTGCCGAGGGCAACAGCCGCAACGACCTTGCCGCCCATGTGTACGACATCACTTACGGCAGCCTCGTGCCCGGCACGGACAATCTGGTTATCATAGACGACAGCATTGTGCGCGGCACTACCCTGAAGCAGAGCATCATCGGCATCCTCGACCGCCTCGGCCCGAAGAAGATAGTGATTGTAAGCTCCTCGCCGCAGGTGCGCTATCCCGACTATTACGGTATCGACATGGCGAAGATGAGCGAGTTCATAGCTTTCAAGGCTGCCATCGAGTTGCTGAAAGAACGCGAGATGCGCGATGTCATCGAATCCGCCTACCGCAAGTCCAAAGAACAGGTGAGTCTGCCCAAAGAACAGATGGTGAACTACGTAAAGGAGATATACGCTCCCTTTACCGACGAGGAGATTTCCGCCAAAATGGTGGAACTGCTCACCCCGAAAGGTACGAAAGCCCAAGTGCAGATTGTCTATCAGCCTCTCGAAGGCCTGCATGAAGCCTGCCCGCAGCACCGGGGCGACTGGTACTTCAGCGGTGACTATCCCACGCCGGGCGGTGTGAAGTTGCTGAACATGGCATTTATTAATTACATAGAACAAGTATATCAATTCTGAATATGAGAAATGTGACTCTTATCCTTGACGACGGGAGCCGTTTTCACGGCAAGTCGTTCGGTTATGAAAAGCCGGTAGCGGGAGAGGTGGTGTTCAACACTGCCATGTCGGGTTATCCCGAAAGCCTGACTGACCCTTCGTATGCCGGACAGTTGATGACGCTTACATATCCCTTGGCGGGCAATTACGGTGTGCCGCCTTTTACCTTCGCCCCCGACGGGCTGCCTGTATTTATGGAGAGCGAACGCATCCACGCCGAAGCCCTTATCGTAAGCGATTATTCCGGTAACTACAGTCATTGGAATGCCGTGGAAAGCCTCGGCAACTGGCTGAAACGCGAACAAGTGCCGGGCATTACGGGCATCGATACCCGCGAGTTGACGAAAGTGCTGCGCGAGCACGGGGTGATGATGGGAAAGATTGTCTTTGACGATGATCCCGATAATGTGCCCCAAGCTGCTTATGCGGGTGTAAACTACGTGGATAAGGTGAGTTGCAGGGAAGTTATCCGCTACAACACGGGCGAGGGCAGAAAGAAAGTGCTCCTTGTGGACTGCGGCGTCAAGGCCAACATCATCCGTTGCCTCTTGAAGCGGGATGTGGAAGTAATCCGCGTTCCCTGGGATTACGACTTCAACGGACTGGAGTTCGACGGGCTGTTCATCTCCAACGGTCCCGGCGACCCCGATACCTGCGATGCCGCCGTCCGGAACATCCGCAAGGCGATGCAGAACGAGAAGCTGCCTATCTTCGGCATCTGCATGGGCAATCAGCTACTCTCCAAAGCCGGCGGAGCCGAAATATACAAATTGAAATACGGACACCGCAGCCACAACCAGCCCGTACGCATGGTGGGTACGGAGCGTTGTTTCATCACTTCGCAGAACCACGGCTATGCGGTGGACAGCAACACGCTGGGCGCAGACTGGGAACCGCTCTTCGTCAATATGAACGACGGCTCCAACGAAGGCATCCGCCATAAGCGCAATCCGTGGTTCTCCGCACAGTTTCATCCCGAAGCGGCCAGCGGACCGACGGATACGGAATTTCTGTTCGATGAGTTCGTGAAACTGCTATAACCGTTTTATCGGTATCGAAAAAGATTCGGATACGTGTGAAAACAAATTATTGGTACAATCAAATCAAGACAAATGAAAGAGAACAATATAAAGAAAGTCCTGCTGCTGGGGTCCGGTGCACTGAAAATAGGTGAGGCGGGAGAGTTTGACTACTCCGGTTCGCAGGCGCTCAAGGCATTGAAGGAAGAAGGTATCCACACCGTCCTCATCAATCCGAACATTGCCACGGTGCAGACCTCGGAAGGTGTTGCCGACCGGATTTACTTCCTGCCCGTAACCCCTTACTTCGTGGAGAAGGTTATCGAAAAGGAACGTCCCGACGGCATTATGCTCGCCTTTGGCGGACAAACGGCTTTGAACTGCGGTGTGGAGCTTTACAAGGAAGGTGTTTTCGGAAAATACGGTGTCGAGGTGCTCGGTACGCCCGTACAGGCCATTATAGATACGGAAGACCGCGAGATATTCGTACAGAAGCTGAACGAAATCAATGTAAAGACCATCCGGAGCGAGGCTGTGGAGAATGCTGCGGATGCCCGCCGCGCCGTTGCGGAACTGGGCTATCCGGTTATCGTCCGTGCCGCCTACGCGCTTGGCGGGTTAGGGTCGGGCTTCTGCGACAACGAAGACGAGCTGAACGTACTGGTGGAAAAGGCTTTCTCTTTCTCCCCGCAAGTGCTGGTGGAGAAATCCCTGCGCGGCTGGAAAGAGGTGGAGTACGAAGTGGTACGCGACCGTTTCGACAACTGCATCACGGTGTGCAACATGGAGAACTTCGACCCGCTGGGCATCCACACCGGAGAGTCTATCGTGATTGCTCCGTCGCAGACACTGAGCAATACGGATTATCATAAACTGCGAGAACTGGCTATCCGCATCATCCGCCACATCGGCATTGTGGGCGAGTGCAACGTGCAGTATGCCTACGACCCCGAAAGCGAGGACTACCGCGTTATCGAGGTAAACGCCCGCTTGAGCCGTTCGTCTGCACTTGCCTCTAAGGCAACGGGTTATCCGCTGGCATTCGTTGCTGCCAAATTAGGATTGGGCTACGGCCTTTTCGAATTGAAGAACTCCGTAACCAAGACCACCGGCGCATTCTTCGAGCCGGCACTGGACTATGTGGTCTGCAAGATTCCCCGTTGGGATTTGGGCAAGTTTCATGGGGTAGATAAGGAACTGGGTTCGAGCATGAAGTCCGTGGGCGAGGTCATGGCTATCGGACGTACTTTTGAAGAAGCCATTCAGAAGGGGTTGCGCATGATAGGACAAGGGATGCACGGCTTCGTGGAGAACAGGGAGCTTGTTATCCCCGACATAGACAAGGCGCTGCGCGAGCCTACCGACAAGCGTATCTTCGTTATCTCCAAGGCCTTCCGTGCCGGATATACCGTAGACCAGGTGCACGCGCTGACAAAGATAGACCGCTGGTTCCTTGAAAAGCTGATGAATATAATGGACACCAGCAGGGCGCTGCACGAATATTCGGAAAAGGTGCAGGATGAACCGGAAGCCGCACAAGGTGAAGGTACGTCGGAAGCCGTGCAAGGTGAAAGGATGCTCCACTCCCTCCTGAATGACAAAGCCGCGCGGGAACTGTTGCACAGGGCCAAGATACAGGGTTTCTCCGATTTCCAGATAGCCCGCGCTTTCGGTCTGGAACGGTATATGGACGGTGAGGACGCCATCCTTGCCATACGTGCCCTGCGCAAGCGTGCAGGCATTCTGCCCGTAGTGAAACAAATAGACACCCTTGCCGCCGAATATCCCGCCCGTACCAACTATCTGTACCTGACGTACAGCGGCATTGCCCACGATGTGCATTACCTGGGCGACCGTAAATCCATCGTCGTACTCGGTTCGGGTGCATACCGTATCGGTTCCTCGGTGGAGTTCGACTGGTGCGGCGTACAGGCGTTGAACACCATCCGCCAGGAAGGCTACCGCAGCGTCATGATCAACTACAACCCCGAAACCGTATCTACGGACTATGACATGTGCGACCGCCTTTATTTCGATGAGCTTACCTTCGAACGCGTCATGGATATTCTCGAACTGGAGAATCCGCACGGCGTCATCGTATCCACCGGCGGCCAGATACCCAACAACCTCGCCTTGCGTCTCGATGCGCAGCGCGTGCCCATTCTCGGTACGAGCGCCAGGAGCATCGACAACGCCGAAGACCGCGACAAGTTCTCCGCCATGCTGGACCGTATCGGCGTGGACCAGCCCGAATGGCGTGCACTTACCTCGCTGGAAGACATCAACGCCTTTGTCGACAAGGTAGGTTTCCCGGTGCTGGTTCGTCCCAGCTACGTGCTTTCGGGCGCGGCAATGAATGTCTGCTCCAACCGGGAAGAGCTGGAACGCTTCCTGCAACTGGCGGCAAACGTCTCGAAGAAACATCCGGTGGTGGTGAGCCAGTTCATAGAGCATGCCAAGGAAGTGGAAATGGATGCCGTGGCGCAGAACGGGGAAATCGTTGCCTACGCCATCAGCGAACACATCGAGTTTGCAGGCGTGCACTCCGGCGATGCCACTATCCAGTTCCCGCCGCAGAAACTGTATGTGGAGACGGTGCGCCGCATCAAGCGCATCAGCCGCGAGATAGCCCGCGAGCTGAACATCTCCGGCCCGTTCAATATCCAGTATCTCGCCAAGGACAACGACATCAAGGTAATCGAATGTAATCTGCGTGCGTCGCGTTCATTCCCCTTTGTAAGCAAGGTGCTCAAGATAAACTTTATCGAACTGGCTACGAAAGTGATGCTCGGTATCCCCGTGCAGAAGCCGGACAAGAACCTGTTCGACCTCGATTATGTAGGAATCAAGGCCTCTCAGTTCTCCTTCAACCGCCTGCAAAAGGCAGACCCCGTATTGGGCGTGGATATGGCGTCTACGGGCGAGGTGGGGTGTATAGGCAGTGATACTTCCTGCGCTATTCTCAAAGCGATGCTTTCGGTGGGTTACCGTATTCCGCAGAAGAATATCCTGCTCTCCACCGGTACGCCGAAGCAGAAGGTGGACATGCTTTCCGCAGCCCGCATGCTTCAAAAGAAAGGGTATAAACTGTTTGCTACCGGCGGTTCGAGCAAATTCCTTACCGAGAACGGGGTGGAGAATACCCGCGTCTACTGGCCGAGCGAGCCCGACATGCACCCGCAGGCGCTCGAAATGCTGCACAGAAAAGAGATAGATATGGTGGTGAACATTCCGAAGAACCTCACTGCGGGCGAGTTGGACAACGGTTACAGAATACGCCGCGCCGCTATTGACCTCAATATTCCGCTGATAACGAATGCACGTCTGGCAAGTGCGTTTATCAATGCCTTCTGCACCATGACACCAGACGATTTGGCTATCAGGGCTTGGGACGAATATAAGTAAAAGTGCTTGGGCAACCGTTCCGAACTCCGGTCCGGAGCATCCGGTTTGCCGGTGTTTTTCTACGGTATCTCCGCGATATAAAGCAGAGATACCGTAGGTAAAACCCGGTTATGGAGTATTGTTTTCTTCGTCCCGTAGCTGCGGGCTGTACAGCCCGCATATGGAAACCGCAGAGCCCGCAATTGCCCCCCGTGCGGCCCGCAACTGCAAAACGGGGTTTTCCTATAAGCATTCCGTAGTTTTATCGATGGCTTTTCGATATTAATCAATGGATAAAGTATGAAAAAGCAGGCGGATAAAGAGAGCGTTTCCCCGGTTTTTTTTCTTTTTAGGCACGGAATTACACGGATTTCACGGAAAAAGGATAAAATAAATCCGTATCTATCCGTGTAATTCCGTGTTTAAAAGGAAATTATCAAGTATATTTTGACAAAACCTCTTGTCATAACAATGGTCGTCACCGCTCAATGCCCCATAAACAAAGGGATAGAAGGCGAAAGTGACGAGTGATGAGAAAACGTGTTTTTTCTAATGCTCCAACGCTTTGTTTTAGTCAGAATGCAAAGAAGGGATAAATCAGGTAGCCGGCACTTTTATTATACCCTTTGATGCCGATTCTGTCCCAATCATCGAGAAATCCCCAGATGATAATCCAGCTGAACTGTCGGTTGAATTCGGTGCTGGTCTGGTATATACGTCTTTTATCAGCCGACAACTTTCTTGCCGACCTGCCTGCTTTGCCCAATTGTGCGTTCAGCTTGTCCAGCGTTTCGGTTCCGTATTTGTAGAACTCTTCGAAAGCGATACTTGTACGGCTAAATGTCATCGGGTCTTTTCCACATATATTTTTCAGCATGTCACACCATTGTCCGATGCTTGGAATGAACCATGGGCTGCGTGAGTTGTTGGGGATATTGTCCTTTTGGCGATATTTTACGAGGATGGAGAGAGCTGTGTAGACAGTTGTGAAGTTCTCTTTGTCGGCATGATGCTCCAGCATTGTTTCCGTTTCGGAATAACCGTTCATGTTCAGGTCTACCCGGACTTCTGTGTTGAAGTTATCTATGGCTTCATCAACGTTGTCATCTCCCCACCTGCCTGTTCCAATGCTGTCGAGTGCCATTACGTAGGCATGGTTCCAGTTGTTTTCATTGCATTTAGGGTCTGTCAGTTTGTCGGCTGTACAGGTAATCACCATTCCGATGGCTTGTTGGTACTCCGGAATTTTTCCGTCTGTCAGCAGGCCGTCTCCGGGATATACTTCGATGCCATCCGTTCCTTGAAAAACGAAATCGCCGGGGGCAAGCGGGCGGATAAGGCTGCCCGGACCAGGAATCAGGCTGTTTATTTTGAGTGTGTGGCATTCGCCTGCATTAAAAGCTGTTGTACTGCCGGCGGCAGTGACTGTTTTCTCCTCATTGAGTATTACATTGTCTGTGGAATAGCTGCATTGTATCTGTCCTTTTTCTTGGGGGGCGATGATGGCACGGAAAGTTCCGTTATCCATTTTGCAGGCTTTTACGCCGTTCATGGTTACCTGCCGCGCTTTTGTGTCCGGAGCCCAGGTGGTGGACTGGTTGCGGTAGGTGAAGCCGGCATCGGCAGGTTCTATACAGGTGACGTGTATCTGCGGTTCCAGTATCAGCAGGGTGAACTGATGGGCGAAAGACAGATTGAGTGTCTTACGGCCGGTACTTTCGTTGCCGGTGTCCGGGCTGCCGGTGGCAATCATCAGGTCGGATGCGGCATATTTCCCGGCATCGGACTGGTCGGCAGCGGGTGGCATGGCGGCGGCCAGCGCCCCGATAATCATTTCTTCTGTTTGAGTGGGGTCGATAGTGATGTCTTTTTTGTATGGATAATAGGCTATGTAGCTTGTTCCTTCGTACCAGTAAAGGTCTCCGTTGGCAGTTTTCCATTCGTCCGTTTCGGGGGTGTATGTCAACCGGATGTTATTTGCACCGTCTGCAATCGCTTTATCTTTGATGGCAAACAATCCGATGGCATCGTCGGCGGTAAACCGGGTGACGAGTCCGTCTTCCTGTGGGATGCGTGTGGCTGTTTCCGGAGATACCGGTAAAGGAGCAAACCCGGCTGCCGTGGCGCGGACGGTAAGAGGCATCCGTTTGTCGTAGCCATTGTTGTATGGTTCGTGGTTGTTGTCACATCCGTTGCAGATGAGAAGGCTGCAAAGCAGTATATTGGCAGATAAGTGTTTCATGTCGTTTCGTTTTTAGTTTATCACAACCGTTTCACTTACCGTTTCAGTACTTCCTGTGTTCCATGTCGGAAGGCTGCCTGCTGTTACGGTGACTTTCTTCCGGGAGATGCCGAGGGTATAACTTATGGAAGCTCCTTCCGTCCACATTTCAGTCGATGGCAGTGTCTGGTTGCTCAGGACGATAGTCTGGGTGATGTCCGTATTATCGGAATTATAGGCTTGGTAGGTATAGGTGAGGTTGAAGACACTCTCTGTTCCGTAAGGCAGCAGATAGAAGGTTGCGAGCAGTTCCTTGGGGGCTGCGGTGTTATCCGGAATATCGAAACGGGTAGCGGTGGCGGTGAATGTTTCCGTTTCGGCGGGGGCGGGATAACTCCAGCCGAATCCTTTGTCTTTACTGTTTTCCGGGATATGGCAGGTGAGGATACCGTTTTTCATTCCGCGGATGGAGAATGCCGTGATTTGCTTTCCGGTCGTGTTGTCGTCGCTTTTTACGTAGATGGCAATCCGGGTCAGGGTATGGTGGAAGCGAAACTTCACCAGGCTGTTGTCCGAAGCGGAAGTCTGGTTCATCAGCGGGACGGCGGCAAGAAGGTCGGTCTGTGCGCTTTCGGACCGGGGCGGGGTATATTCGATGACGGGCGGTCCGCTTTGTGCATTGCCGGATACGTTGAAACTGCCCGTGTTGTATGGTCCGTAAGCGAAGAAGCTCAATTTGTCCGCCGGGTTGTTGGGCCAGTATTTCAAGGGAGAGTACGTCCAGGTGGAGCTGCCTTCGGTGCGTGTTACCTTCTGATTGCACATGAAGTTCGGGGTGTCCGTTTTCTGCATGTTTCTGCTGCCCGTATAGTAAGCATATACGCCTATGGCGGAGAGATTGTCTGCGGTCAGTCCGTCGTTTCGGGTTTGCCGCGTCTCTGCCGGCGCAGTGGAGAATCCTATGGGGAGTTCTTCCGTTTGCAGGACTTCGGACGTTCCGTTGCCGGCATTGCAGGCAGTAAGCAACAGGCATGCGATAAAGACCGGCAGGTGTCTTGTACCAGATATACTTTGGGTCTTGTTCATTGGTCAATGTTCTTGGTGGCCGGGAAGAGACATCCAACTCCGCCCGGCCTGTGTGGTGAGGTTTATTCTATTGTTACGTCATTCGTTATGTCAGACCAGTTTTCTACTTTGGCTTCTTCTATCTTGATTTCGTGCAGGTTGATTTGCAGCGTGTAGAGATAGGATTCGTTTCGCTTCATATGGCCTTTGGGCAATGAGATTACGGATTCGGCATGGCTGGCAATGTACTTGCTGGAACCGGAACTGGTATTGTCCTTTGTAACGATGTCATAATGGAACCCTATCTTGATATCTCCTTCGGCACAACCGGAGTTTTTGGTTACATCAGCGTCATTGTCTCCGACTGGAATCAGGTATAAGTATTGTTTTTCCGGAAACAGGCTGACGGGCGTCTTTTGCGATTCGGCAGTCAGTTTTATTCCCTTGACGCTACCTTCGTGCCCGGTGGTGGCATTGGTTTCAATGATTCCTTCTTTCTCCAGCGCCAGGATATTATCGAGGCTGAAGTCCTTATCAGGAATGGCAGCGTTTTCATAGTTCCAGTGCAGCTGTGACCATTTGGCGCTTGTATAGAACTTGGAACCGGGGTTGGATGCCGCTGAAAGGTTGGTCAGTGAAAGGTTACCGCTTTCTGCTGTCGTGCCGTGGTCTTTGCCCACAATCCACATATGCGTGATGTATACGAAGCTGTTATTGCCGTCCATTCCGGTAAAGTCACCGCTTCCCAGCTTTGCCTTGAACGAGATGCGGGAAAGCGTGTGTTTGAAGTTGAAACTTACTTTTCCGCCATTGGCTTGAGTGTATTGCTGGTCGAGTGCATCAGCTACTACAAGGTCTACCATTTTAGTAAGTTCGTTCTCTTTTTTGAGGCTGAAATTAATGTAAGGAATTCCTGCTTCGGTAGCAGCGGAAATGGTTATTCCCGTTTTGGTGCCGCTTTGCCCGTTGCTTTCGTAAGGCGCGTAAGCGAAGAAGGAAATCTTGTCGCCGTCGCGGTTGGGCCAGTACTTTACGGGGCTATATGTCCATGCGCTGGTTTTCGAGTCATACTCCACCGCCTGATTGTACATATATCCTGCAGTGACTGTGTTTTTTACATTATCGAACGTCTCCTGCCCCGTAAAATATCCCATAATGCCGAAGCCACCGTATTTCTCTGCATCCGAGGGAGAGTCTTTCATACTTTCCGTGGTCATGTCCACGCCACGGGTTGCCAGTCCGGTGTATACACCGAATCCTACTGCCGGATGGGAGTCCGGGTTTACATCTGTTACTTCATTCTGCGAGCAGCCTGCTAATAGCAATACTGTCAGCAATTGCGTGATTGCGCTGGTTCTTTTCATCTTTCTTTTCAATTGATAGTTGTTTGTTTACTTAGATTATATATGTATATATTGATGGTATGATGGCTTATATAATAGGTATGTCGGTATTGATATCGTTTTCCCATCCGTTTACGTCTACGTCAAAGCTCGAACCTGAACCGGTTTCAGGTTCCACATCCGGTATCTTTCCCGTGTTCACTTCTATCCGGAGTGTGGTTGTTCCTTGTCCATCGTCCGTTTCTGTCACTTCCACCTTGTCGTAGCTTTCTGTAAAGTGGGTTTTGCCGTCTGTAAGTAATGCGTCGATGTATATCCTGTGTTCGCTTCCGGTATGGAGGCCGAATATTTCGAACGTGCCGCTAATCGTTCCGTCGGCTGGTGATTCGGGAGTGAATTGGTAAGTGGAAGGCACAAATTCCTGTATCACGGTATTGGCCGACGGCTTGCCGGTGGCGAGAAATACGGATTCAGACACACCGTCCAAACGGCAGGTGAGTGAGCGGACATTGTTCAGCCCCTTTATGTGGAATGTGGCTATAATCTTACGGGTCATCTTCTGCGGTGTGAGGTGAATATGACAAGGGTCATCGCCGGTTGCGGTAATCTCCGGATGTACGGTGGTCTGCTTGTATGGAGTGCTGCCGTAGTTGCCCAGCATCTTTTCCGTAACCTCGAATCCTTCCATTGTAGCTACGGCAAGTTCTTCGGGAGAGGATACAAGGGTACGCATTCCTTCATCCGGACGTGTGATTATTTTGCCGGCACAGGCTTCCAGTGTTTCATAACTCTCTTTTCCACGGAATGTAATGTTGCTGAAGTCGTTGAAGGAACGATTAAAGAGAAGGACATGGTATATGCCTTCCGGCAAACGTATCTTGTCTCCCGAACGGTCGCCCAAAAGGAATACTTTCGGTTCGCCGCCTGTTTGCGGATAAAACAGGGCGGTAGCACCGAAATCCGCTTCTTTACTGTCCAGTCCGGATAAACTCCAGTCGGCACTGAGGCTGATTTCGGCTACTTCATAGTAGGTCAGTTCGCGGCGTTCGCAGGCAAGGAATGTGATGTGCAGGAATACGATGCACAGTAATGGAAAGCTAGCGGGGTATTTGTGTTTCATTTTATGCCTCCTTCCTGTGTTTTCTGCTTGCGGGCAAGCAGCCATATGAGCGAGACTTTGGCTTTGGTAGGGCCAAACCATGTATAACGGCCGTTCTCTTGCCATTGCAGGGTCTGGTAATTGTTGCGGGCATGGTAATGACGGTAGTCTGTGCGCAGCAACCCTATACCTATATTGAATTCCAAATGCAGGTGACGCGAAAGTTTGTGGGCATAACCGTAGCTGAATCCTGCTGCTATGAAAAATTCGCCCTGATAGCCATTGGTTTTCCATTGCAGGTCGTATTTGCCGCCTCCGGCATACAGACCGACGAAATGCCCTGTCAGTATGTCTTGTCGCTTCCGTTGTCTGTATAGCTGCGGCCAATAGCGTACTTCGAGTCCGCCCGCCATGATTTCAAGGCAGTATTTATCACCGTCAAGCAGCCACCAGGGAAACATGTATTCTCCGTTTACCGACCAATGTCTGCCTATAGGTATTTCAATCTCGAAGTTGGGAATCAGCGCAACGTCAAATAGCAGGTTGGTCTTTAGGGCGAACAACGGGTGTGTGGCGGGATGTCCGGAACCGGAAGCAGGCAGAAACCTGTCGGGAATTTCCATGCTGGCCGGTAGCGGATACTCCACATTCCGAAAGAGATTCGGGACGGTATCTTGAAGGCAAAGGTATCCGGGGTATGCCGGCAGACGTACTGTTTTTTCCCAAGCTATCTGCAGAATGGCCGAACGCAGGCTACGTAATATCCGGGCACGGATATGCGGGTGGATGGAAGCACTCTCCAGTAGCTTTAGGGCTTTTTTACGTTGGATGCCGGTATTGCTGTTGTCGATGATGTACAGTATCTGCCCACGGTGGGGGAGATGGCGTTTTTCGTCGACAAGACGCCGCAGTCCTTGCCAGTTTTCTCCTTGCGGACAAGTGTGTATGCGGCAGGTATCGATATGCGGAAATTTACGTATCAGATAGTTCTTGATGTTTATCGCTCTGCGTTCTGCCAATTGCTCGTTGTAGGCGGTATTGCCATCGGGAGAAGCAAAAGCGAGGATATGTATGGAACTTATCTTTTGTGGAACGGTATCATGGCTGGAAAACAGGCTGTCCAGAGCATTGAAGACATGTATATTGTCCATGTATCCGCTGTCGGGCAACGTCCGGTCGAAACGAAAATGAAGTTCCATCGGTTGGGCGGGAACATACGTTCTTCTTTCTTGCTGGGCATGGCAATATGGAATGATTATAAAAGGTATCACCCAGCCAATAATAATGCTTTTCGCACTTTTATTAAGAACATTCATAAGACGAATGGTTTGGCCGCTGTCGAAAAGATTGTTACATTTTTCCGATAAACATTGCTGTGTGGAGCGGCTGTATATATTTGTTTGTTTGCTTTGCTTGTCCGTATTATCTCTGAATACGACGCTTATAGCAACAAATATATATTATTTTTCTATAGATGGTTTTATTTTTACCAAAAGATTTTAAAAAAATGCGCTTTTTCGTGGAAAGGATATCTGGGGGACGGTATAACGGGGCTTGTCAGCAGCAAAACAGGGAAAATGCTTCTGATAAAACATTTTCCCTGTCGGGTATAAGGAGTGTCGCTTGGGAGGCGAATAAATAATTTTACATTTTGTTGGTAGGGTGCAAGAGTATCCGTTATTTTATTCTTTGCCGGCCTCCTTATATATTTTCTAATTGTCCGTAATCTGATATATGTACGTTTTCATTTCAGCAGCGTTCCCGTTGCCTTTAAATAAGTGATGTAGTTCAGGTACAGCCGGAAACGTGCATCGACTTTGGTTTCGTACGCCTGCTGCCACAGAGCTTGCGCTTCCAGGTGGTCGGACAGGGTTTCCAGTCCCACGTCGTATTGGCTGCGGCTCACTCTCATGTTCTCTTCCGCCTGTTGCAGGGAGCGTTCGGCAATGGTGCTTTCCAGCCGGGCTTCGTCGAGGTTGTTGACGGATTGTGCCAGCTCAAGTAGCATTTGTTCGTTCATGTTCTCCTGTTCGAGGCGCGCCTGCTCCAGTTTGGCTTTGGCTGCACGTACTTTATTGCTGTTTGCACCGAAGTGGAAGAGCGGTACGCTTACGTTCAGAAGCACAGAGAAGCTGCCGCCGTCGAACAGGTCCTGGTCGCTGATTTCCAAGCCGTGGATGTAGTCGTACGAACCTTTCACGCCGATTTTGGGCAGGAGTTCGCTGCGGTTCAGTTTCACCTGCTGTTTGGCGATGGCCACTTGCTGGTTCAGTATGGCATATTCGGGGCGGGCGGAGATGTCGGCTGTTTGCAGCCGGATGTCCTGTGCCACTTCGGGAAAAGTATCGGCGGTGCGTATATCTGCCGTCAGTGGTTTGCCGATGTAGTGGCAGAGGTTCATGGTGGCCAGGCGCAGCGCATTGTCGGCCTTGCGGATGTTGAGTTCGCTTTCGTTCAGCTTTACCTGTACTTTCAGCACGTCGTTCTGGGGCTTGAGGCCGTGTTTATGGGCGCTTTCCACGTTCTTCATCAGTTCCGTGAGCACGGCATTGTATTTGTCGGCCACTTTCTTCATCTCTTTGGCTTTGATGACTTGTGCGTATGCCTGCTCTGTCTTTACAATGACTTCCGAGGCTGTAAGCGTCTCGCTCAACTGTGCCATTTCCTTACCCAGCAGGGACATTTTGTATGCCGCACGGATTTTACCGCCCATGTAGAGCGGCTGTTCCACTTGTATGCCGCCCATATATACCATGCCTATCTTGTAGTTCAGGTCTATTCCGGGGAAGTAGGCGAACCCCTTGTTGGGAAGGAATTGCCCTGTGGCATCGGGCAGGAAAGTAGGCAGGTTGCCGCCGGCTATGCCGAGGCTGCCATTTGATGTACTGTAGATACCCGTACCGCTGAGGCTGAAGTTGGGGAAGAAGTTGCCCTTATAGCTCTTTGCGGTGTAGCGTGCACTTTCCGTTTGTCTGGCGGCTGCTGCCATTTCTTTATTGTATTTCAACGCCATTTCCCTGCATTGTTCCAGTGTCAGCGTCTCTTGGGCGGAGATGCAGGCAGCGGAGAGCAGGGCGGCGAGGATGAATGTTGTCTTTTTCATTATTGTTCGTTTTTTATATGAAAGAATAATGCGTATAGTACAGGGATAAACAGGAGTGTTATCAGCGTTCCGAATGTGAGGCCGCCCATGATGGAAGCCGCCAGCGAACCGAACATCGCGTCGGGTAGCAGCGGTATCATACCCAGAATGGTGGTCAGCGCAGCCATGGTCACAGGACGGAGACGGCTTTGGGCGCTGTCCACCAGTGCCGTAATGGGTTCTACCCCTTGGTTGAGCTGAAGGGTGATTTCATCCATCAGCACGATGCCGTTCTTGATGAGCATGCCTATCAGTCCCAGTGTACCCACGATTGCCACGAAGTTGAACGTCTTGTCTGTAAGCAGCATCACAGCCACCACTCCCACAAGCAGCATGGGCAGACTGCAGAAGATGATAATCGGCTTGCGGTAGTCCTTGAACAGCATGATAAGGATGGCAATCATCAGGATGATGGCAAGCGGGAAGTTCTTGAACAGATACTCCATGGACTCGTCGCTGGCGCTTTTCTCTCCCTGCCAATGCAGGGTATAGCCTTGCGGAAGCTCTATCTGTTCTATCCGACGGGCGATAATCTGCCTTGCCTTTTCGGTCTCTATGCCGGGAGCGGGAGAGCATTGCACGCGCTGGCTGCGCTGTCCGTTATAGCGTGGTACGACGGGGTCTTCCCAGCGGATGTCGATGCGCTTGCTGATTTGTTTCAGCGGGGTGCTTCCCATGAGGCTTTCCACCAGTTCTTCCTTGCTCAGCGTACCTGCCTTCAGTTTCACCATGGTTTCCTCGTTCAGCAGTCCGTTCAGCGAGGGCAGGGCGGAGAATACCTGCGTATTGCCGAGGTCTTCTATCGGCTTTCCTTCCTCGTCCAGACATTTCAGGTAGATGTTGTCGCGGTGGATGCCTTCGTAGAAGAACCCGATGGGTATGCCGCCGTTGGCGGAAAGCAGGGACATGCTTACGTCGTTGCGGCTGAGACCCAGCGCACGGGCGGCTGCCTGGTCGTACTCGATGGAGAGTACGGGTATTTGCGGTTCCCAGTCGGTGGTGATGAGGCGGACCTCTGGCGTGTGTTCCATAATGTACCGCGCACTGTCGGCCAAGCGGTGCAGTACGGCAGGGTCGGGACCCATAAACTGCGCTTCGATAGGGTACTTCTTGAACATCAGGTTGTAGCGTTTCAGGTTGATGTAAGCATCCGGATAACGCCGTGTCAGGTATTCCTGTATCTCATCCATATTCTCTACCAGGTCGTCAGGAGAGGTGAAGTCTATAATCAGTTCGCCGTACGACAAGGACGGATTGGCGATGCTGCGCACCAGGTTGTAGCGTCCCGGCGTGCCGCCGACAGAGGCGGTGACGTGGGTAATCTCCTTGCGTGTTTTCAGGTAGGATTCTATCTCCCTTAAATCGCGTGCCACGCGGGTGGAGTTATTGCCTTCGGGCAGCTTGTACTCCATGTAGAGCTGGTCGTACACCATATCGGGGAAGAAACCCTGCCGCATGTAGCCGTAGCCGAAAATGGAAAGTCCCAGCAGGGCGAGCATCGCCAGTACGACGCTCCAGCGATGTGCCAGTCCGAAGTAGAGGGCGGTGCGCAGCAGGGCATAGGTACGTCCTTTGTATTCGCGCTTTCCGGTGGCGCTGACTTCAACGGCAGGGTGCAGCTTGCGGTTTGCCATCAGCGGCACGTGCACCAGCGCCAGCACCCAACTCAGCAGTAAGGACACCGCCAGTACGATGAACAGGTCGCGGGTATATACCCCGGCAGTGTCCGGCGACAGGAAGATGGGAAGGAAAGCGATGATGGCTATCAGTGTGGCGCCCAGCAGGGGCATTGCCGTCTGGCGGCCGATGGCTGTCATCGCTTCCATGCGGTTTTTGCCGGCTTTCAGGTCTACCAGTATGCCGTCTACGATGACAATGGCATTATCTACCAGCATACCCATTGCCAGCACGAAAGCGGCAAGCGATACACGCTGCATGGTTCCGTCCGCCGTGTACAGGAACAGGAACGAACCGAATACGGTGACAATGAGGCTGATGCCGATGATGATTCCGCTCTTGAAACCCATGGCCAGCATCAGGATTACCACAACGATGATGACGGACTCTATCAGGTTGATGACGAAAGTACCCAAAGAGGCTCCCACACGTTCGGGCTGATAGAATACCTTGTGGCACTCCACGCCTGCGGGCAGGCGGCTTTCTTTCAGTTGCGCCAGCTTCTTTTCTACGGCAGCGCCCACTTTCACGATGTCCGAACCACTGGAAGCTGCGATGAGGATTCCCTGCGCCCGTTCGCTGTCGAAGAACAGTTCGTTGCGGGTAGGTTCTTCGTATCCTTTCTCGATGCGGGCGATGTCGCGCATGCGGAGCTGGTCGTCGTCATGCCCTTGTATCAGCATGCTGCCTATGTCTTCCACTGTCCTGAACTTGTCGCTGACGGTGACGCGGATGCGGTTGTCGCCATTGTCGTAGTAGCCGCTGTAGGTGGTCTTGTTCTGTCCGTTCAGGGTGGCGAGGACTTCGGCGGGCTTTACGCCGAGGTTTGCCATACGGTCTTGCAGCAGGGAGATGTTGATGCATTCGGGACGTTTGCCGTACAGTTCCACCCGTTCCACGCCTGTCATGTCGCTTATTTCGCGCTTGATGAGCTCTGCGTAGTCGGACAGCTCCCGGTCGGACAGTCCGTCACCGGTCAGTGCGTAGAACATTCCGTATACATTGCCGAAGTCGTCTTTCACGATGGGGGTGCTCGCTCCGTCAGGCAGCAGGGCGCAGGCGTCGCTCACCTTGCGGCGCAGCATGTCCCAGCACTGCTCCACTTCATCGTCCGGGGTAATGGTGGTGAGTTCTACCTGTATCAGGGAGAGGTCGTTGTACGAGTAGCTTTCCACATTATCTATATTGCCCATGCTGCGGATGCTCTTCTCCAGCACATCCGTCACTTCCAGCTCTACCTGGTGGGCGGATGCCCCCGGATAGGTGGTTACCACCATGGCGAGTTTCACTTTTATTTCAGGGTCTTCCAGCTTGCTCATCTGGTAGCAGGAGAGGATGCCGCCTACAAACAGGACGGTCACCAGGAAGTAAACCAGATTGCGGTTTTTGAATGCCCATTTGCTTATATCCATAATTGCTGAGTTTTAAAGGAAAACAATGCTATAACAGTCCGCCGATGTTTGTGTCGCTGGCAGCAGGCAGAGGAGTCACGGTTTCTCCGTCCTTTATGTGATGTATTCCTGCCGACACCACTTGGTCGCCGGGTTGCAGCCCGTCGGAAGCGATGATGCTGCGTCCGTTGCTCAGCAGGCGTACGAGGGTTACTTCGCGGCTGTGTACTTTGCTGTCGGACGGGTTGTATACGAATACGCAGGCTTTGCCGTCTTTTTGCAGAACAGCGCTGCCGGGTACGGAGAGGTTGCGTGAACTGTCATTGTTGCAAAGGATGGTAACCATGGTGTTCATGCCCGGAGAAGGAACGGGGCGGTTATCTGTAATCAGTTGCAGGCGCATGGTGTAGAGCTGGTTCGCATTTGCTTTGGGGGTGACGCTGATGAGTTTCAGCTCATAGGTCTGTTCCGGATAAATGTCGAACGTACAGCGGTATCGGTCAAATTGCTCGCGCCGGATGTATTCGGCTGCCGGAAGGTTTATTTCCACTTCCGGGGCGCTGTTGCTTATCATGGACAGGACAGGCATTCCGGCTCCCACCGTTTCGTGCGCTTCAAACAGCCTTTTCTGTATATAGCCGCTGAAAGGGGCGTAAAGGCGGGTGTAGCCCAACTGGTCTTTGTGATGCCGGTATTTGGCGGTGATTTGTTTCAGTCCGTACACGGCCTTGTCGTTGGCACTGGGCGTGGTTCCGTTGTCTTTGTAAAGCGCCATTACGCGTTCCGCCTCTGCCTTAATCTGTTTGTATTCGGCCTCGGTGGCGTCCAGTTGCACCTGGTAGTCCGTAGGGTCCAGTTCGGCAAGCAGTTGTCCTGCCTGCACGCGGGCGCCGTCCTTTACATATATCTTCTGTATCGTGCCGCTCACTCTGAATGCGAGACTGATGTCTTGTGCCGCTTTTACTTTTCCGGGATATTGCAGGCTGGTTTGCCCGCCGGCGGAGACAACCGTATCTGTTTTTACGGTCTGGTATTCTCGTGTGTCTTTAGCTCCGTTGCTACAGGATAGCAGCGAGTAGAGTGAGATGCTTGTTAAAATCCAATAAATTCGTTTCATAATTCAAGGTATATTAGTTTTGTGACAAAATTACTCAGTCTCTTCTATATATAAAAGGTTTATAAGCATTATAAAATGTTCTGTTTATGCCCTCTCTTTATAAAAAATGGACATTTTCCTGTCTATTGCGTACTGGGGTGTCAGATTCGTCGTGTGGACTTTATACTGTGACAGCCGATATTCAGGTGATGAAAAGTTACAGAAATTGGGAATTGAAAAAGGTAATGAGATAATCTTTTTCATATCTTTGCAAGTACATATAATTAATATCTTATACCGAATGAACACGCAAAACTCTTATCTTGCTTCAAAGCCGCATTACGAGATACTCGACGGGCTTCGTGGCGTAGCTGCCGTAATGGTAGTCGCTTTTCATCTGCTGGAAGCGCATTCCGGCGGCAATCACTTGGAACAAATTATCAATCACGGTTACCTGGCTGTAGATTTTTTCTTTATGCTTTCCGGTTTTGTTATCGGTTATGCTTATGACGACCGCTGGAGCAGGATGAGCATCGGTACTTTCTTCAAGCGGCGTATTATCCGTTTGCATCCTATGGTGATAGTGGGAAGCATAGTAGGTGCGGTATTCTTTTATTCAGGAGTCGTCCTGCTTTCCTGCTATTCAGGATACATCGGTAGGGACTATGCTACTGGTAATGCTGCTGGGGTGTACGCTGCTTCCGCTTCCTTTGAAATGGGACATTCGTGGCTGGACCGAGATGCATCCGCTGAACGGACCTGCCTGGTCGCTTTACTACGAATACATAGGCAATATTCTTTATGCGTTGTTCATCCGCAAGTTCAGCAAGACAGCTTTGTTCGTTCTTGTTTTTGTGGCGGGATGTTTTACGGTGCACCTTTGCCTTACCGCACCTGCGGGTGATATTGTCGGCGGCTGGGCGTTGAATTGGGAGCAGCAGTACGTAGGGCTTGTCCGGTTGATGTATCCTTTCTTTGGCGGATTACTGCTGTCCCGTCTGGGGTGGCTTGTTCGTATTGAGAAGCGTGCGTTCTGGTGGTGCAGTCTGATGATTGTGGCAGTTTTGGCATTTCCCCGTCTGGGCGGTGAAAATCATTATTGGATGAACGGACTCTATGAGGCCTGCTGCATTCTTTTTGTCTTTCCTGTGATTGTGTCCATGGGGGCGGGAGGTAAGGTGACGGGCAAACGTTCTACCGCTGTGTGCAAGTTTCTGGGAGATATTTCGTATCCGGTATACATAACGCATTATCCGTTGGTGTATACCTACACGGCGTGGGTGTGCAATAATAATGCTACTTTAGCGGAAGGCATTCCTTATATGATACTGACCTTTGCCGGTGCTTTCATTCTTGCCTATGCCTGTCTGAAACTCTATGACGAACCTATACGCAAATGGCTGACAGACCGATTCCTGAAAGGAAAGAAAGCTGTTAAAAGTTAGTTCTCGTGTAGTGCGGTAAACGCATGTACAATGTAATACAGTTCCGGTATGATAAAAAAGTCCCGATGCAGTTTATTCAGAATCTACACCGGGACTTTTCTCTAATTACCAGTTATCTTATTTTACGTCAATGAATCTTTTGGCCTTTTCTTTTTCCTGTTCGGAAAACTTCGGCAAGTCTATGTTCAATACGCCGTTTTCTACTTGGGCGGAAATCTTTTCTTTGTCTACATCGTCCGGAAGGATCATTGTCTGTTGGAATTTGGAGTATGAGAATTCGCGACGCAGATAGCGGCCTTCTTTCTTCTCTTCCTTGTTTTCCGTTTTCTTCTCCATGCTGATGACCAAGTTGTTTTCTTCGTCGATATGGACGTTGAAGTCTTCTTTGGTCATTCCGGGAGCTGCCAACTCTACCTTGTATTCCTTTTCTGTTTCAAATACGTTGATGGCGGGAGCCGTTGCATTGGCTTTTACCATCCAATCGTTATCAAAGAAATCGTTAAAGATACTTGGTAACCAATTCTGAGTTCTTCTTACAGGCATCATAATCATAGTCTCCTATCTTTAAAAAGTTATACATTCGGTTTGTTCTGAACTTCGGCTTTCGATGTTCCCCGATGTTTACCTTTCGGCTTTCATCGTCTGTATCTTGAACCGTCGTTCACTTACTGTTATGGCAAACTGTATGCCAACAGGCTTGTACTCACTTTATTGACTAATTGTCATTGTTGGTCTGACTATTTTACCTGTACAATGCCAATATTGCTATCTTTTTATTTAAAATTGATTGAATTTCATACTAATTTAAAACGCATTCGCCAGCGCTTGCTTTCTTCGTCCCAGTCGTGGCTGATAATTTTGAAAGTTCCTATCTCGGAAGTGTTGGCAACGTGTGTACCGATGCAAAGGCATTCGTCATAATCACCGACTTTTACTATACGTACGGTTTCCGAAGCATCTTCGGGTAACCGTTCCAAATCGAACCGTCCTTTGGCTTCTGCCTGAGTGATGAACTCGGTAGTGACAGGCAGATGTCGTGCTATCACTTCATTTACCGCTTTTTCCAGACTCTCTATTTGCTCTTCCGTGGGGCAGGCATTGAGCCGATAATCCAATTTACTTTTTTTGCGTTCTATATGAGCGGAGACGGAACGGCCGCAACCGAATAATCTGATCATTGTCTGATTAATGATGTGTTCGGTGGTATGCATAGGTGCGATTGACACATCCTGAAACTTGGGGGGCTGCTTGATTTATTTCCATAATAGATAAATTTTTATTGCTTTGAGACATAAGAACAAAAGAACAAATTTTTTCTTATGCGTAATTTTTATGTTTATATTCTCTGAATTTCCTTATTTCGATACGTTCACCACCAAAGTTTATTAATAAGCCGTGGTCTGTATTGGTAGCGGTTAAGTAATTTACTAATTGTGTTTCGTGTATAGGAAGAAGATGCTGTACCGCTTTAAGTTCAATGATTATTTCTCCTTCTACGATTATGTCCGCTCTAAATTCTCCAACAATTTCATTTTTGTAATATACATTTATAGGAGTTTCTGTATCTGCATGAATACTTTTTTCTTTTAATTCTATTATCAATGCTTTCTGATAAACATTCTCGAGAAAACCTGCTGCAAGGTGTATTCTTACATTATAAGCACACTGAATAACAGCTTTTATCAAATTTTCTATTTCCATGTTTTCTTTTTGTTCTTATGTTCTTTTGTCTAAAAAAAATAAGAGAATGTGTCTCATCTGTCTGCATGGGGCGGGTATTCCTGTTTGTTGTGCTCATTGAGTTTCGCTTGTTGTTCCATAAGTTCTTCTTAAAATACTGTATACATGTATGTCCGCATATTCTCCCGAAGCCAATAACTCTCCGGCCCGTTCCGTTCCTTCAAGGCGGAAGCCAAGCCTGACGGGAATGCCGTTGCTTGCTACATTGCCCGTGGCACAACGTATCTGTATGCGTTTTATGTTTTTGGTTTCGACGGCCCATCGGCATAGGCGGCGGACACAATCGGTCATGATGCCCTGATGCTGGTATTCGGGCAGAAGCCAGTAACCGATTTCCGTGCGGTGATTGGCAAAGTCGGAAAAATGAAAACCTATCAGTCCGCAAATTTCATTCTCTCTGTTCCAAATACCGAATATAGGTTCGTAGCTGTCGGCAGGGGCGGAGAGGACCCCTTTCAGAAAGTTTTCCTCATCGGCTACGGACTTCAGGTTGTCTACAAAAGGCAACCATGTCCGCATATAGTTGCGGTGGGTATCTATGGCACGGTATATGGCAGCGGCATCTTCTACCGTTACTTCACGCAGCACAATATCCGGACGGATTTCAAAAGATACATTTAAATGGTTGAAAGGCTTTGTCTCTTTCTGCCTGTCCTGTATCCTTTCCTTGAGTTTGCTCCAGGCGTGGGTGTCGAACAGGCAGCTTTCGCGCATGGTGTGATACATCTCCTTGAACCGGGACATCGGAATGGTGAAACTTAATAACTCTGCCTCGAAATGAGGACGGACAGACGGGTCGAAGAATCCCAAAAAGGTTCGTTTGCCTTGTTTCCGGTTTTCAAGGATAGCCTGAGTCACTACGGAACAACAGCCCGAACCGAAAGGAGCTGATACGGCATCCGTTGCATTGCTGTCGAAAAAAGCCCATGTGGTAAGTCCTGCCAGCATGTCCGGCGTAGCAAGAAACAATATGCCTTCCACTTTGTCGAAAGAACCAATCTTGTCGATCCGTGCAAAGTGCAGGTAGGCTTTTTCCGCTTTAGGCACTTGCAATTCCTGTATGAAGTCAACAACCATATCGGGTGTTTTCTTGTATTTCTCTTTCAAAGAGACGAAGCCGGGCACATGTTCCGGCATATCCGTGAAGCCTGTGTAGAACTTGCCGCCTCCACAGCCTATTGTTTCGGCATTGAGGCTGATTATTTTTCCGTTTCTTACTTGCGCCATGCTTTTAAAGAAGCACCCGTTTACTTTCTCTGCCGGAGCTTCCGGTTGGTCGGAGTACCAAAATACGATGGGAAGTCCGGCCTGCTGCCCGAAAGCTTCCCTATAATTGCCTATAAACGTATGTATATCCATTCCCTTCTATTTTTCACCAAAGATAATTAATATTCCGGGAATTTCTTTTCCGGTATGCGAAAATACGGTTTTATGCTAACCGAGCAGCGCCATATAAGCCAGTTCTCCGATGATAAACAAGCTGACTGCACCTATCAGAACCGCTTCGCCCAGCAAATACCCTAATGCTGCATGCAAAATAGTGCAGTGGTATTTGGATATTTCGCTATGATGCCGATGCCGCCAGGCTATCATTCCACACAAGGCGGGAGCAACGAACAGCAGGAATATGAATCCCGCTGTCGATGCTCCCGACCACATGCCGCTTATTCCTAACAGAATTTCCATGAGCAAAGTTCCGCAGATAAGAAAAAGCATGAATAAGGAGAATTTCGGAATGGCAGTTATCTGCTCTCTGCGCATTTTACGGATTAACCGTATGTAGGCTACTACTCCTGCAATGGGCAATGCAAGAAGAAAAAGAAGGATGATAGTGGCCGTTATATAGGACAAGATTATCTTCATTTTCGGTAAATATTATTTTTCTTTTCCAAACAGTAAGTACATATAATTAGCTAATGGCGTATTTCATTGATACAAACTTAAACTATTTGCTTCTCTCAAATTAAAAGGTACTGACGAGAACCTTTGATGCAAATATATAAGAAAGAAAATATAAAACCAAACAACCGATTGGTTTTTGAAAAATAAGAAAGAAAAACCGGAAAAGTGGCTGGAAAATTAATCAGGAGTGGACAGGAAAACCGGGAGTGTTATAGTTGTTTCTGAATACGAGATACATTATGATTCCCGTTAAAGCATGCTATAAATAGAGGAAATGGTGGTAAAAGACACTGCAACGTAAAAAAAGATGGTTCCGAAAAAGAAGCGGATGAAATGCATGGGCATAAAAAAAGGAGTACCGCTGTACTCCAACCTTTGTTAACCTTAAATCTAATACTATGAAAAACACGTTGCAAATATACGGACATTTGATAAATCTGCAAATTATCCAAGAAAAAAAGCATGTTTTATAACATTTATTATAAGATTGAACTTCTTTTTCGGACTTGTTTAAATTTTGTTCGGTATTCTTCTCAGAGCTGTTTTGCAGTTGGCTGAGGAGTATAACGGGTTATGTGACGAATAAAAACAAGAGAATAAGCCGGAAAGAGACTCGGAAGAAGCCTGAATAAAATTCTTTTTTAGCTTGTAAATGTCAGGGGAAATTGTGAATATTTGTATTATAAAAATCATAACTCTGCTAAGAGCGGTATATATTAACTGAATTATCGGTATATGATATGACAAATAAACAAATGAACCCGGAGAGCATTGACAGAATAGAACATAGTACTTATACGCCTCTGGAAAAGAAATATCTGAAAGTGCAGTTTGTCAAAGTGGCATTGGTTTATCTCAGCCTTATGGCTGTTTCGCTTTTTCTTCTTTGTGCAGAGGGGTTTGCCTACCGGTATGCCGCTACTATCATTGTTGAATGCGGTTTGCTTGCAGCATCCGTTGTTAATTTGCTGATTCTTCCCAGGGCATACAACTATAAAGGATTCGTTATTCGTGAGCACGATATAACCTTTCGCTCCGGGATTATCTTTCCTTCGGTTATTACCGTTCCTTTCTGTAAAATTCAGCAGGTGAGTGTTTGTCAGAATCCTGTTACACGTCTGTTTGGACTGTATTCCGTTGACTTGGTAAACGGAGCTCAATTGTTGGCTACAATCAGAATTCCCGGACTGACGGAAGAGAGAGCAGATAAAGTGAAGGCGCTTGTCATAGAAAGTATAAAAAATGAAAACAAATGATTTCTCTGCGCCGAGGCGAATGAGCAAAAGCGCGTTCGTAATATTCCTTGTCAACAACCTATGGCTTTATGCGAAGTATTTTCTTTTTATAGTCATTCTTGAATTGTTTAATTCGGAAAAGAAATTATCTTTTATTGAAGCGGCTTTGGATTTTTTGGTTGTTTTGGCAATCTGTCTGACCTTGGCAGCAGTCATTGCTTTTATCAATTATTATTCCAAAAAGTATTATGTGGAGAATGGAAATCTGATTTTCATTCACGGTTTGGTACGTAAGGAAATTACCAGTATATCTTTGACGAAAATTCATTCTTTGCGTACTAAACAGGGATTGATTTATCGTTTGCTGGATATGAAGGGAGTATCATTTGATACGCTTGCATCGCAATCGGAAGAAATAGAAATGATTCTTGACAATGAAGATTGGGAAGCATTGCTCAGCCGGATAGAAACTTTGGATAGTCAGACACAGATACAGGCATCCGAAGCAGATAAGATTGAAGAGAAAACCGATGGATACACTACCAAGTTGAGCGTTGGTAATTTGAATCTGATTAAAGGAGCACTTTGCCAAAACCACCTTCGGGGCATGGTTGTATTTGGAAGTATTTTAGTTACTTTATATGACCAGATTATATCGGTCAATGAAAATGCTGTGGAATATTTTTATGGTTACATGGCTACACATGCCGATTTCTTACGGCTTTCATTATCAAGTTGTATCACTGTTGCTGCTATCTTGTATATAGTTACATTGCTACTATGGTTGGGTAAAGTCTTTTTGCGCTATTTCAATATGGATATACGTATAGACCGGGAACAGCTGTTCTTTGAGAGCGGACTGCTTTCGCGTAATAGCAGCCGGTTCTCATACGATAAGATTTGTACTGTTTATATCAAGCGGAATATCATTGAAAAATGGTTGGCTTGCAGCACTGTTATGCTGAAACAGGCATTGAATGCCACTGACAGGAATAGAGGAGCGGATGTCAGAATTTATGGTTCAGACTCTGCTACAACTTTTCTGGACTGGTGGTTGGGAAAGGATTATGCATCTTCGCAACCTATCGTTTCTGCTCAATCCGGATACGGTTTATTAGGCTATACCATCCGGTTCGATCTGTTGGTTTCGCTTGCAGCCGGTATAGCCTTATGCTATTTTCAATATTACGGTTGGCTTTGGCTCCCGGTCGTTTATATGCTGATATCCCTGATAAAAGGGATTTTTGCCGTACGTCGGAGTTCTATCACTTTAAAAGAGGATTATGTGGAAATCAATTCAGGAAAGTTTGCAGAAGTGAAAAACTATTTCAAATATTCGAACATGGAAGTGGTTCGCATGACAGCTACTCCTTTTACTCCTTTTTATCACAGAGTAAATCTTGTCATTTCTACCAATGGTTCCTCCTTTACCGTAAGAAGCCTGAAAGAACAAGAAGCTAAGGAAATCTATGAATTGCTGCTGTATAATTGCTATATCAAATGAGGCTGATGGAGGCTTGCTGTTTATTCCATCGGCGGAATTATCTGTGCACATATATTAATTCCGCCGTTTTTTCTCTATCTCTTTTTTAAGAATTTCAGCCTTTGGCTTCCTGATACATAAAGCGTTTGATACTCTTCTTGGCGGTCTTTTCAAACTCCTCGAAGTGTATTTTTACTTTGGTAATCTGGCAATATGCCGGCAGAAGTAGGTTCAGTTCGTTCCGGTTGGCTTCCATTGCCTTTTCTATATCGGTTTGTTGCAGGCCGTGGGCAAAGGCATCGTCGAAGTCGGGATAAATCAAGGCTACGAGTTTGTCATGCTGCAAGACAATCAACGACTCCGAGACGTAAGGCATGTTATTCAGTTTGCTTTCTATCTCTTCGGGATAAATGTTCTGTCCGCTGGAAGTGAGAAGCATATTCTTGCTGCGCCCGCGTACGGTAACGTAGCCGTCGGCATCCATTGTGGCGAGGTCGCCTGTGTGCAGCCAGCCGTTGACATCTATGATTTGGGAAGTGGCTTCGGCATTCTTGTAATAGCCCAGCATAAGGTTGCTTCCCCGGCAGATGATTTCGCCCGCTACATGCTGAGGATCGGGAGAATCTATCTTTACTTCCATGCGGGTGGTGGCTTTTCCGCAAGAGGCCAGTTTCAAGGTTTCCCAACGGCTGGAACAGATGATAGGACCGCATTCCGTCATGCCGTAGGCAATGGTGTAGGGGAAGCCTATCTGTTTGAGGAAGCGTTCCACGTCGGCGTTGAAGGGTGCGCCGCCGATGATGATTTCATCGAAATTGCCGCCGAAGACATCCATAGCCTTTTTGCGCATGTCCGCTTTTATCTTATCGTTGACGATAGGCATCCGTAACAGCAGTTTGCCTATCTTGTTGTCTATGAGTGGCAGGATGTTTTTCTTGATAATCTTCTCTACGATGAGCGGTACGCAGGATATGACGCGCGGCTTGATTTCGGAGAATGACTGCGCGATAATCTTAGGCGACGGCATACGGGTGAGGAAGTAAAGGTGTGCGCCTGCCGAGAATCCGTAAAGAAAATCGTATACCATGCCGAAAACGTGTCCCAGAGGGAGCATGGATACGATATGGTCGCCGGGACGTACGGGCAGCATTTCGTGGCAATAGGCTATATTGGACCATAAGCTGCGGTAGGGCAGCATCACGCCTTTGGAATAGCCGGTAGTGCCGGACGTATAATTGATAACCGCCAGCTCTTCGGGCGACTGTTCTTTGCGGTAGCAGATATGTTCGGGGCGGAAGTTCTTGGGATAGCGCGCGCCGTAGATGGCGTTGCGGTGTTCGAAAGCTTCCATGAGCCGTTCGTCCCGGCAGACAACCGGAGTAAAATCCGTCAGCAAGACAACTCCCATGAGCAACGGCATGGCTTCTTCGTTCAAGTTCTCCCAAGCCCGGTCGCCGACAAAAAGGAGTTTGGCTTCGGAGTGGTTGACGATATTATGTATGTTGTCTGCCTTGAATTCGTGAAGAATAGGAACGATTACAGCACCATAAGTCACTGTTGCCAAAAAGCAAACCGCCCAATGGGCGCTGTTACGACCGCATACAGCTATTTTATCACCGGGCTGGATGCCGGCACTTTCCAATACGATATGAAATTTAGCGATCTTGCGGGCAACATCTTTATATTGTAGGGTTATTCCTTGATAGTCTGTCAGAGCGTTTCTGTCCCAGTTTTGTATGATGCTTTGTTCGATATAGTCGATGAACAGTTGTTCTTGTTCCATGCGTATATTTGCACACTTTAGTTAAAACTGCGCAAATATAGGGCTTATAGTGATGCAAAGCAAGTGGTTTAAAGTTTTTTTCATGAGGGTATATCAAATTAAAATTCGCTTGCTTTTTGTTTTTTAGGCACGGGATTACGCAGGTTTCACGGAAAAAGATAATAAAGAAAATCTGTGTTTTCCGTATAATTCCGTGCCTGAAAAAACAAATAGTGCATTTTCTCCCTCTTATTTCCTATTCTTTGGTCTTTTCAGAAATAAGCAGCAGCTTGTCTCCCACATGAAGTTTCAGAGTGCCGTTGGGTATCAGGTATTCGTTGTTGCGCTTCACTATCATAACGAGAGTTCCCTGGGGCAGGTTCATGTCTTTGAGGGTATCGCCTTTCGCGTCGAGCATCTCCCGGGTGACGGTTACATCGCGCAGGTCGGAGTCGATATCTTCGGGCAGTTCCACTCCGAAGTCGTTACCAGTCTTTTCCATCGGGGTGGAAAGCCCCATGATACGTGCTGCTTTAGAGACGGTAGTACCTTGGATGACGAGCGAGAGGATGGTGATGAAGAACACGATGTTGAAGATTACATCCGCTCCCGGCACACCTGCCACTACCGGATAGGTAGCGAAGATAATGGGAACCGCGCCTCGCAACCCTACCCAGGACACAAACAGCCTGGACTTCATATTGATACGTTTCCCGAACGGGAGCAGGCAGAGGAACACGCTGAGCGGACGTCCTATGACAATCATGAATACGCCGATGAGCAATGCCACGACTGCCACTTCCAGCATTTCGTGCGGGTTCACCAGCAGACCGAGACAGAGGAACATGATAATCTGGAAAAGCCATGTCAGTCCATCCATAAACGTGTAAATCTCTTTGCGGTGCATGATTTTGTTGTTACCCACCATCATGCCAGCAATGTAGACGGCGAGGTATCCGTTGCCTTTCATCAGATCGGTAATGGAGAAGGTAAAGAATACGAACGACAACAGCAGAATGGGGTAGAGCGACTGGTTGTCTATATTCAGCCTGTTGAGCATAAGGATGGCCAGCTTGCCCAGCAGATAGCCGGCAGCAGCACCTACCACAAATTGTATCACGAAAGAGAAGGCTATCTGCGAAGCGCCCATACCCGAGGACTGGATGAGCTGGATAAGTACGACAGTCAGCATATAGGCCATCGGGTCGTTGCTTCCGCTTTCCAACTCCAGCATGGGACGCAGGTTGTGCTTCAGGTTCATCTTCTGCGAGCGCAGGATGGCGAATACCGATGCCGAGTCCGTAGACGACATAGTGGAAGCCAGCAGCAGGGAGGTGATGAGCGGTAGGTGGATATTGGTCCAGCTCATGCCCGACAACCACCATATAAACAGTCCGGTAAACAGCGCCGTCAGTAGCACACCGAAAGTGGACAGTACAATACCGAGGGAGAGGATAGGCTTGATTTCGGTGAACTTGGTATCCATTCCGCCCGAAAACAGGATAATGCTTAAAGCCACCATACCGATGAACTGCGCTTCTTTGGCGTTGTGGAATTGCAGTCCGAGTCCGTCGCTGCCGAAAAGCATGCCCCACCACAAGAAAAAGTAACAAGGCGGGAACTCCGAAACGGTAACCGGTTTTGCCTACGATGATGCTGACAAAGTAAAATAGAACCTACAAGTAAAATGTTTTCGGCTGTAAATAGCATAAATAGTGTGTTATGAGTTTTATTGGAAAATGCTTTTCGTACCTTTGTGTACAAAGATATTCATTCTTGACAACAAAACCAAAACTTAATTGGTTCAATTAAATTTCAATACAAAAGTTGTCTCCTTCCCGGCTATCAGAGAGAGGCTTCCGCCGGATAGGCGCATGATTTGCCGGGAGATGCTCAGTCCGATGCCGCTTCCGTTCTCTTTGGTGGTGAAGAAAGGAATGAAAATATGCCCGGCAATGTCCGGGGGGATGGCAGGGCCGTTGTTGGATATTTCTATCAGTACGGCTTCGGCTTCGTTGCAGTAGGCGCGTATGTTGATGTGTTTTTCCGTAGTCGCTGCGCTTGTTTCCGCTGTCGTTTCCGCATTTGTCCCCGTTGCTGCCGTAGCACCTGTTTCAAAAGCCTGTATGGCATTTTTCAGTAAGTTTATGATGACTTGCGAAATGAGGTTTTCGTCGGCATAGAGTATCAAATCGTTGGGAACGATGGAAACATTGAACGTAACCGGGGTGTCGGGATATTGATGCCGCGCCAGTTCCGCCATACGGTTGATGAAGCCTTTGAGGTAGAATAGGGACGGTTCGGGAGTGGGGATGCGCGTAAACCTGCGGTAGGATTCTACAAAAGCGAGCAACCCTTTGCCTGTGGTACTGATTGTTTGCAGACCGTGCCGCATCTCTTCTTTCGATATTCGGGCTTCGGTCAGTTTCAGCAGGGTGTCGCTCAGGGAGGTGATGGGGGTTACGGCGTTCATGATTTCATGGGTCAGCACGCGTGTAAGGCGTATCCAGGAGTCTATCTCCTTTTCGTCCAGTTCGTTGTTGATGTCGTTCAGGGCGAGGATGCGCAGGTGCTCTTGGCGTACGGTGATGTCGCTGACGCGGACAGATAGGTTTACGGTTCCGCGTTCGTTGCCGAATGCCGCCTGGAACTTGTCGCCGGGACGACAGGCGGTGAGCGTATCCGTCAGATGGGCGTCCACACGCGACAGTTGGCGGACATGCGTAAAAACTTCCAGTCCGAGCAGGCGCAGGGCTTCGTTGTTCTTTTGATAGACGGCTCCGTTGTCGTTCAGCACGATGATACCGGTGTTTACACAGTCGAGGATAAGCTCGTAGTACTTCTCCCGTTGGGCGGTTTCACTCTTTACATTATGCAGGATACGGGCTACGCGGTTCAGCGAACGGTTTACGAGGCGGTTGTCTTCAGTTCCGTCCGTTTCGGAGAAGTGAACGGAAGTATCGCTGTTCTCAATGGCATCGAGCATGAAAAGAACTTTACGGGTGTGGCGGCGGTACAACCGTTGCTGCCAGTATACTGTCAAAGAAAGAAGCACGGTGAACAGGACAGCCCAGAGCAGAGGGTCGCCCCAGCCACGCGCACCCGGCGGCTTCAGAAAGAACAGCGTCCACATTATTCCGGCGGCCGCGGCTGTGAGCAGGCTGACGACAGTCCGGAAAACGTAATATTGGCTGATATCCTTAGGTTTTTCAAAGCCCATACTTCTTCATTTTATTGTAAAGCGTCTGCCGGGTAATTCCCAGTTGCGAGGCCACCGCCGAGAGATTGCCGCCGCACTTGTCCAGCGTGCGGCGTATCATTTGCTTTTCCATGTCTTCAAGAGTGGATGCGGCGGGCATTTCCGGGGCTTCGTTCCTGCGTTGCAACTGGAACAATCCGGCAGAGAGGAATGCACCGTCGCAGATGATAACGGCCTTCTCGATGGCATGTTCCAGTTCGCGGATGTTGCCGGACCAGGGGTGCAGCATCAGCTTCTCCCGCGTCGCATTGTCCAGACGCAAGGCCGGCTTCCCGTATTGTTTGCAGAAACGTGTGATGAAACGCTCTGCCAGCGGGATTATATCTTCCTGCCGTTCACGCAGCGCGGGAATTTCAAGATGGATGGTGTTGATGCGGTAGAGCAGGTCTTCACGGAATTCTCCTTTGTCCACCATTTCGGACAGGTTGCGGTTGGTGGCGCAGATAAGGCGGATATCTACGGGAACAGGCGTATTGCTGCCCACTCGCACGATGCTGCGGCGCTGGATGGCGGTCAGCAGTTTGGCTTGCAGGTGATAGGGGAGATTGCCTATTTCATCGAGGAAGAGCGTGCTGTGGTCGGCAACCTCGAACTTTCCGGGACGGTCGGCATGGGCATCGGTGAACGCCCCCTTCACATGGCCGAAAAGCTCGCTTTCAAAAAGGCTTTCGGTAATGGCGCCCATGTCCACGCTTATCATTTCCTTGCGGTGGCGTGCGGAGAGGGCATGTATCTCGCGGGCAAGCATCTCTTTACCCGTGCCGTTCTCGCCGGTGATGAGGATGTTGGCATCGGTGGCCGCTACCTTTTCTACCAGCATGCGAAGCTGCTGCATGACGGGGCTTTCTCCCCAGTACATGGAAGAAGCGGTGCTTGCAGACGTGGTTGCCGTTTTCTTCCCGGATGCAGGGGCGTTTTGTGCGGCATTCAGCAGGGTTTCCACTAACTTTCCGTTATCCCAGGGCTTGACGATAAAATCCGTTGCTCCTTCCTTTATCCCCCGTACGGCAAGGTCTATGTCGGCATAAGCGGTGAACAGCACTACGGGGAGCGCCGGATATTGTTTCTTTATTTCGTGCAGCCAGTACAGCCCCTCGTTTCCGGTATTGATGCCGGATGTGAAATTCATATCGAGAAGCACTGCCTGCCAGATGTCTTCGCGCAAGGTGGCGGGAAGGGTGACCGGTGAAGAAAGAACGGCTATCTTATCAAAATAAGGTTTCAACAGCAGTTGCAATGCGGTGAGTACGCCGCGATTGTCATCAACGATAAGAATGTTTCCGGATTTCTTCATGGCAGAACGATGTCTTGTTATATTTGTGAGGGCAAATATATTCTATTTTCCCGAGAAAGAAGGGAAAGGAGAGGAATAATTCGGGGACTTTTCATTGGGCTTTGCTGCCCGGCAAGACACATGGACGTTTTTTTTATAAGGAGCGGAAGTAGCAAAAGCAGTAGCAGAAGAGGGGCTGCGCTACGTTCCGCCTCAGGGTACATGCCGTACCACGACAAGGTAGGTGTCATACCACGGTGTGGTATACGTTGTACCACGGCATGGTAGGTGCTGTACCACCGCAGGGTACATGCCGTACCATAGCGAGGTACTTCTTGTACCACCGTGGGATACATCTCGTACCACTGCAAGATACAGCCGGTAACCTTGCGGTAACTGTAATTTCACTTGAAAGACATGTCTTACAGCAACTGTAGCTTCACTCCGAAGGACAAGCTCAGGTAATCCTTCGGCTTCAGGTACTTGTTGGTGAATGCGCTTACGATGTACAGGTCGCAGGTGCTGATTTCGTAGAATAGCGTAATGGCTTTTGCCGTAAATCTGCGGCGCGGGTCGATGTCGTACGTAATGCGTTGTCCGAGAAAAGCATGGATGCGTACTTTGGATGAGAAACCGTAGTAGCCTTTCGGATAACGATCCGGTTCGTTCACCCAGAATTCATCGCCGAACACGGTGTTGAAGTACATACCGCAGGTAAGGGGTTCTGCCGAGAACCGGCTTTCCTTGATTTGCAGGCTCCAGGGGATGTAGTTCTGCTTCAAGGTAAATGTCAGTTTGGTGCAGTCGGACTGATATTTGGGCAGGACACCCAGAAAAACATCCGTTTCCCATTGGTTGCGCTTGCCGTAATCCCAGCCCGTACCCAGTGAGAGGAGTCCCATATTGCCGGCAAACTGTATCTTGGTGTGTGTCGGAATCAAGGCTTCCCACCGTTTGCGGTAGCGGTGCACGCGCCGGTCGTAACGGCTGTGGCGCACACGGCCGGTGACAACGGTGTCGGGTTTGTGCTGCAAGTAAACCGTATCGTGCTTTACGATAATCACCGTATCCCGTTCCTGTGCGGAAAGCGGGCCGCACCACAGCATCAGCAGGCAGATGGCGGCGAGTGCCGGCAGATTAGAAATAGACCACTTCGCGCTCATATCCTTCGGGTGTTATGGTGAATACATAGTAGTTGCGGTTCTTCATGCAGTCGCTCATGTAGTACATGATACCGTCCTCAAAGAGGTTTTCCTCGAAGACGTGGTGCTCGTGGGCGGCAGTACAGAATTGTATGCCGGGAAATTCGGTTACGTAGCGGTGAAAGACGCGTGCCACGTTATTGTTGAACTGGTCGGCATAGGGGCGTACGTGCATGGACACAACGGTCTTGTCGAATTCGTCCTTGCGGTCGGTAAGTTCTTTTTCGAGGAACGTGAAGTCGGGAATGGGGCGGGAGTAGTCAAACTCCATGGCGTTGGTGTTGAGGCATACGAACTTCACCCGTCCGGCAATGAATGAGAAGTTAGGGTCGCCGAATACGGCGCGGTATGTTTCTTCTCCCGTGCCGAGGCAGTCGTGGTTGCCTATCAGGGCTACGTAGGGCACATGGAGCTTGTTCATGATGTCGCGCTGCCACAGAAACTCGTCCGTCACGCCGAAGTCGCTCATGTCACCGCCGTGGATAACGAAGTCGATGTCATCGCGCTTGTTTATCTCTCCCACGAAGTCCAGCGTTTCGTCGTACCAGCGTTGCGAGTCGCCCATGGTCACGAACTTAATCGTTGTCTTGTCCTTGCATTTCTGCTCTATCTCTGCAATATTATGGGCGTTTACATCGGTCTCACCGTTGATGCGTACATCATACGGATGATAGTCTATCATGTCGCAACTGCCCATAAGCAGGCAGAGGAATGACAGGAGTAAAGGTTTATATGGCTTTATCATAACAACTCTATACAGTCTATATCTATGAAAGTTGAATTATCTGTCAGTATATATCTATGGAAACTGAGGGCAAAGGTAAAGTTTTCATTCGATAGAAAAGTTGTCCTATTTTCCGTTTTTCTGTTCTGTAAGTGATGATTTGGCTAATCAGACTATGGGTTGCAAAGAATAAATGTCTGTTTATCTGAATTGTAGGCAGGCATTAAGCAGATAGTATTTGATTATTCGGCAGGCTGTGTCTAATTATTGGACGGGTGGTGTCTAATTTTTAGACATCTGTATAAGGATTATTTATGCAGGATTGACTGATAATCAAAATCATAACTTCTTTGGCACGCTTTCTGCATTATTATAGGCAGGAAAACATGGCGGCAAGCCATGTATTTCCGATACTGTAGGTTTACGAATTATAAATTAGTATACGATGAAACAAATCTATTATGTCATTCAAACCCTGCTTCGGGGACGCGGCTCGAATATCATCAAGATAATCTCCTTGGGATTAAGCCTGACGATGAGTATCCTGCTGTTCTCCCGCGTGGCGTACGAGCAGAGTTTCGACACCTGCTACAAAGACTACGACAATCTCTACCAAATCTGGTCGGTATTTACCGTTAAGGGCGAGAAGTACCCGCCGCAGGAGCAGAATTGCGGCCCTGTGGCGGGCGCCATATTGGAGAATTTTCCCGAACAGGTGGAAGCTGCTACCAGCACCTGCCATTGGATGAATGCCCCGTTATATAATGAAAACGCCCGTTTTGACGAAAGAAAGATAGTGGCGGATTCACTCTTTTTCAAAACAATGGGTATCGAAGTGCTGAGCGGTAATCCGGTGAAAGACCTTCAGCAGCCCAATGTGATTTTCCTAAGCGACCGCTTTGCCGGGAGAATATTCGGCGGAGAGAATCCGGTGGGAAAGACCGTCAACTACAATCACGAGAAAGACTTTATAGTGAAAGGTACTTATGAGGCATTGCCCGAAAACGCAACCGTCCATCCTGAAGCCGTTATCTCTATGCCCACCTTGTGGAACGACGGAGTCGGTAACTACTCATGGCGCGGGGGAGACAGTTATCCCGAATACATCCGTTTCCGCCCCGGTGCGGACAAGTCGGTAGTGAATGCGCGTATAGACGCTATGATAGAGAAATATCGCCCGGAAGAGGACAAAGAAGTATGGCTATACGGCGTTTGTAAAGCCTATCCGTGACACCTACCGCAATTATGAAAGCGTAGAGCGGATGCGTAATATCATGACCGTCCTCGGCCTTGCCATTCTTTTCATTGCGGCGCTGAACTACGTGCTGATTTCCATTTCCTCACTTACATACCGTGCCAAAGCGGTAGGCGTGCATAAATGCAATGGGGCAAGCGGTGGCAAGATATTCGGCATGTTCCTTTTGGAAACGGGGATTATCATTGCGGCGGCATTGCTCCTGATGACTTTGGTGCTGCTGAATTTCCGGGAGTTCTTTGAAGATACCGCTGCGGCGAAACTTTCTTTGCTGCTTGCTCCGGAACGTATCTGGGTTCCGCTGACGGTGGTCGGCATACTGTTTATGGTGGGCGGAGTATTGCCGGGACGTTTGTTTGCCCGTATTCCCGTATCCCAAGTGTTCCGCCGCTATACCGAAGGGAAGAAAGGCTGGAAGCGTCCGCTGCTTTTCATCCAGTTTGCAGGGGTGGCATTCATTTGCGGACTTATGTGCGTGGTGATGGTGCAGTATCAATATGTGCTGAACAAGGATATGGGGTATAATCCGCAGCGGATGGCGTTTGCCAATGCCTATTGGAACGAGGATAAAGAGAGTGATGCCGCTCTCCGGTTCTTTAAAGGGCTTCCTTATGTAGAGGCGGTGACCAGCGCCAACAATACGCCTGTCAGCGGATATAGCGGCTCTATGATTCGTGACGCATCGGGCAATGTGCTTTTTTCCACACGTGCCTGTTACTATATGCGGGAGGACTATCCGGCAATGATGGGCATGGCGTTCAAGGCGGGGCGTATGGCACGTACGAAAGATGAGATAATCGTAAATGAAACATTTGCGGATATGATGCATTGGGGAAACGATGCCGTAGGGCGTACCGTTGATGTAGACAATGCTGTACAGATGAAAGTGGCGGGGGTGCTGAAAGATTTCCAGATAGGGGATTTCACGGAAGCCAAGATGCCTTTCGTCGCCCGCTATAATCAACATTTCACGGGGACGGTACATGTCCGTTTGAAAGAACCTTTTGTACAGAACCTGCGGCAACTGAACAAGGATGCAGCTGATGCCTTCGGCAATCAGACCATCGACTTCGTCAGCTATGAAAAGCAGATTACCGATTCCTACAACAGTGTCCGCGTGTTCCGCAATGCCACACTTATGGCGGCCGTAACGATGTTCTTCGTCATGCTGATGGGGCTGATAGGATATACTGCCGATGAAGTACGCCGTCGCGGCAAGGAGATTGCCATCCGCAAGGTCAACGGTGCGGAAGCGTCCTCTATCCTGGAATTGCTTTCCAAAGACGTGCTTGTCGTAGCATTGCCGGCAGTTGTTCTCGGAACCCTTGCATCGTGGTACATCAACGGTATCTGGATGGAGCAGTTTGCCGAGCAGGTTCCTCTCGGTTGGGTTGTATATCTGCTGGTGGTAATCGCCAATCTGGCGGTAATCGTAGGCTGCGTCCTTTGGAAGTCCTGGCGGATAGCCAACGAGAACCCTGTGAACAGTATCAAGAGTGAATAAGAAGCGTATAACATAGAAAAACAAAACAATATGATTAAGATAAACGACATCAGTAAAGTATTCCGTACCTCGGAAGTGGAGACGGTAGCATTGAACCATGTAAACCTCGAAGTGAAAGAAGGGGAATTTGTAGCCATCATGGGCCCGTCCGGTTGCGGCAAGTCTACCTTATTGAATATACTCGGTCTGCTGGACAATCCTACGGAAGGCAGTTATAAGTTGCTTGGGCAGGAAGTGGCGGACCTGAAAGAGAAAGAACGTACCCGCGTGCGCAAAGGCAAGCTGGGATTCGTGTTCCAGAGCTTCAACCTGATAGATGAGCTGAACGTTTACGAAAATGTAGAACTGCCTCTTACCTATTTGGGCGTGAAAGCGGGTGAACGCAAGCGCATGGTAGATGATATCCTGAAACGGATGAACATCAGCCACCGTGCCAAGCACTTTCCGCAACAGCTTTCCGGCGGTCAGCAGCAGCGTGTAGCCATTGCCCGCGCCGTGGTGACGAACCCGAAACTGATTCTTGCCGATGAGCCTACCGGTAACCTGGACTCCAAGAACGGTGCGGAAGTGATGAACCTGCTGACGGAACTGAACCGGGAAGGCACTACCATTGTCATGGTGACGCACTCCCGGCACGATGCCTCGTTTGCACACCGCACGGTACACTTGTTCGACGGCAGCGTGGTGGCGAGCGTAGCCTCGAACGATTTATAAGGATTAAGACTGGAGAGGAGACAACCTCTTCAGTTTCTTTACATATATCCACAGGGCAATGACCGCCGTAACGAATGCAAAGAAGTCCGATACGGGCATACACGTCCAGATACCGTCCAGCCCCATGTAGCGGGGCAGGATAATCAGTCCCGGCAGCAGGTACAACAACTGCCGGGTAAGGGACAGGAATATGCTGATTTTCGCCTTGCCGATGCTTTGGAAGAAGTTGCCGATAACGATTTGCGCACCTACCAGCGGGAACATGGCTATGCCGATACGCACTCCTCTGGAAGCCATGTCAATCAGTTGCCCGTCACTGGTAAAGACAGCCGATACGGCATGCGGAAAGAGTTCGCAGATGATAAAGCCCGTACTGGTGATGCACACGCCCGTAAGGATGCTCAGGCGCAGCGTAGCCTTTACGCGGTCGTACTTCTGTGCTCCGAAGTTGTAGCCCACGATGGGCTGCATGCCCATGGTCAGTCCCAGTACAATCATTACGTACAGCACCAGCAGCCGGTTCATGATGCCGTAAGCGCCGATAGCCATGTCGCCGCCGTAACGTTGCAGGCTGTTGTTGACGATGATGACGATGACGCATGCCGTTACATTCATCAGGAACGGTGACATCCCTATGGAGAAAATGCTGCTGATAATACGCTTTTTCATCTTCCAGAAACCCGGTTGCAAGCGTACGATGCTTGTCTTTTGCAGGAAGTGGCTCACCACCCATATCATGCCGATAAATTGCGAAATGACCGTTGCCGTTGCGCCGCGGATACCCCAGCCGAAGTGGAAGATGAAGATAGGGGCGAGAATAATGTTGCACACCACCGTAACCATCGAAGTCAGCATCGCTTTCTTGGGATACCCCGTGGCACGCATGATGTTGTTTAACCCTATCATTGTATATGTCACCGGCGTACCCAACAGGATTATCTGCATAAAGTTCCGTGCATACGGCAGCGTTTCGTTGCTGGCACCGAAAAAGCGCAGGATTTCGTCCAGGAAGATAAAGGAGATGCCGCCGAACAGGAATGCGTTGACAAGGCACAGCATCAGGGTGTGGTTCAGCACTTCTGTGGCTCCGTCCGTATCTTTCTGCCCCAGACGTATGGATGATATGGTGGAGCCGCCTGCCGAGACTACCGTACAGAAAGCAACCACCAGGTTCATCAGCGGAAAGGTGATGGCAAGCCCGGCAATACCCATGGCGCCTACGCCATGACCGATGAATATACTGTCGATGATATTATATAACGAAGTAATTGTCATACCGATAATGGCAGGGATGGAATACTGCACAAGCAGTTTGCCTATTCGTTCGGTTCCCAAAATGTGCGGATCGTTCATTGGATATACGTCAATTAAGTGTTTGCAAAGATAGTGAAAGCTTCCTATCTTATCAAAAGATAGTGAATATTTGCTCAGTTCGATGATTATTCAGACCTTTGCGCCCGAATATTATATTTGTTTTTTAATATGGATACAACAAAAACAACGGCCGTCCTGTTCGATTTCGACGGAGTGGTAATGGATACCGAAACGCAGTATTCCGTCTTTTGGCATAAAGCGGGAGTGGACTATCTGGGCATGGACGATTTGGAGAGCCGCATAAAGGGGCAGACCATGACCTACATCTACGACACTTTCTTTGCCGGAAAGACAAAGGAACAGCAGGAAATCACCGCCGCCCTCAACGCTTTTGAGCGGGAGATGGCGTATGATTACATCCCCGGTGTGCTCGATTTCATTGCCGACCTGCGCCGTAACCACGTGAAAATGGCGGTTGTCACCAGTTCCAACGACCGGAAAATGGCTGCCGTCTACCGTGCCCGCCCTGAGGTAAGGACTATGTTCGACCGGATTCTTACCGCAGAGATGTTTTCCCGTTCAAAGCCGGCTCCCGACTGCTTCCTGCTCGGTATGGAAGTATTCGGCACGACTCCCGACACCACCTATGTATTCGAGGACTCCTTTAACGGACTGAAAGCGGGCATGGCATCCGAAGCCACCGTGATAGGGCTGGCAACGACCAACTCCCGTGAGGCTATAGCTCCGTTATGTCATTGTGTATTGGATGATTTTACGGGATTCACTTACGATAAAATGCTTCAAGTGCACAAGTAATGGGAAAAAGCGCTAACTTTGCGCGCTATTTTAATTGATAACTCATTAACACATTCATTAAGATTATGGCTGGATATATTTCAGACGACACTCGTAAAGTAACTACGCATCGCCTTGTTGAGATGAAACAGAGAGGCGAAAAAATATCGATGCTGACCTCGTACGACTATACCATGGCGCAGATTGTCGACGGCGCAGGTATGGACGTCATCCTGGTGGGCGACTCCGCTTCCAACGTAATGGCGGGCAACGTGACTACGCTGCCCATAACCCTCGACCAGATGATTTATCATGCCAAGTCCGTCGTGCGCGGCGTAAAGCGCGCAATGGTAGTGGTGGATATGCCTTTCGGCTCTTATCAGGGAAACGAAATGGAAGGTCTTGCATCTGCCATCCGCATCATGAAGGAGAGCCATGCCGATGCCCTGAAACTGGAAGGCGGGGAAGAAATCATCGGTACGGTAAAACGCATTCTCAGCGCAGGTATTCCTATTATGGGACACCTCGGACTGATGCCTCAGTCTATCAACAAGTACGGAACATACACGGTACGCGCCAAGGACGATGCCGAAGCGGAGAAGCTGGTACGCGACGCCCACCTGCTGGAAGAAGCCGGATGCTTTGCCCTTGTACTGGAGAAGATTCCCGCTGCGTTGGCAGAGCGTGTGGCAGGCGAGCTGACTATTCCCGTCATCGGTATCGGCGCCGGTAGCGGTGTGGACGGCCAGGTGCTGGTAGTGCAGGATATGCTGGGCATGAACAACGGTTTCCGCCCCCGTTTCCTGCGCCGTTATGCCGACCTGCATACTGTAATGACCGATGCTATCAGCCATTACATTTCCGATGTGAAGAACTTAGACTTCCCGAATGAGAAAGAACAGTACTGACAGGCTTATGACGCTGAACTTCTGGCGGATGTGCACAGCTAATTTGCTGCTGTTCGCATCCGTCTACATGCTCTTTCCCGTACTTTCGTTCGTAATGCCGGAGCAGTTGGGAATGTCCGTTTCTCGGACAGGCGACATGTTTCTGGCATTCATTGCGGCCATGTTTGCGGCAGGTCCGTTTCATGCCTATCTGTGCGATGAGTATAAGCGGAAGAACGTATTGCTTTCCTCTGCTTTCGTCATGCTGGCTGCAATGGCAGGGTATGCCTTTGCCGACAGCTACCTCAAGCTGATGCTGCTTGCTTCGGTACAGGGCGTATGTTTCGGACTGGCAACGACGGCGGGCATTACGGTGGCTATCGACATTACCACATCTACAAGGCGCAGTGCCGGCAATCTGGTCTATGCGTGGTCTGCCCGGCTGGGTATGCTGGCAGGGGCGTGCGCAGGCTTCCTGCTGTACGACCTTTACGGCTTCCGCACGGTTGTTTATACAGCCGTTGCCGTGGGAGTTCTCGGCATGTATTTCGCATCGAGGGTATATGTGGCTTTCCGTGCGCCTATCGGGTTGAGGCTGTGCAGCCTGGACCGCTTCCTGCTGCCGCGTGCATGGGTTCCTGCACTGAATATGTTGCTGATAGCTTTCGTGCCGGGCGTGTTGCTGCCACTGCTCTATATAGGCGACTACATTGCATTCCTGGCATTGGCGGCGTTGGTGTTTCTGACGCTGCCGTTTACAAGGATGTTCGTAAAACTGTCTCATCACTGCCAGCGGGGAACGGGCAACACGACTTGCTACCTGGTTATGGAAACCGGACTTCTAGCGGGTCTGGCAACGGCTTGCCGCCTGGCAGATGCGTTCCTGCTTTACCACGCCGCCGGTGTAGCCGCCATACTTGCCTTGTTCTTCTTCGTCCTGCTGACGTATCCCTACTATAAAAGGAAAAGGGTAAGATAACGTCTGCCTTTAAAGATACGGTATAAAGATTATCAATCCTATAATTGCCGCCGCAACAGCGCACACCAGCACTGCTCCGGCGGCAATGTCTTTTACCTGCCCCGCAACGGGATGTCGTTCGGGAGATACCAGGTCCACCAGCCTTTCGATAGCGGTGTTGAACAGCTCGGCGGCAATCACCACACCGAAACAGAGGATAACGACCGTCCATTCCGTGCGTGTAATGCCTAAAACAAATCCCGCAAGGGTTACTGCCGCCATGGCAATCAGATGAAAACTCAGGTTCTGCTCCTTGCCTACGCAGTTCCGGATGCCCTGCCAGGCATAACCGAAACTGCGGAGCTGTTTTTTGAAATCGTATCGCATAGTTGGTAAATTGAGTCTTTAGAATTAAAACATTGAGAAATAAGGGCGGGGAAGACGCAGTGTTGAACTTTGGAAACGTAGTGTAGCACTTTACGGTCCGCAATGTTGAACTTGGGATTTACCCCGTCAGTTGCGCGATACCTGCTTTACTCCCTTTACCGTCCTCAGCTTCTTGATGAGCGCTTCCAGTCTTCCGGTGTCGCCTACCATGATGGTAAGCGTTCCCGAGAATAATCCGTCGTGCGAGTCTATGCCGATGCTTCGCAGCGTAATGCCGGTCTCTTTGGAGATGATGGAAGTGATATTGGTAACGATGCCTATGTCGTCGTGTCCCACCACACGCAGCGTAATGGGGTATTGCGTGCCTTGCGACTTGCCTGCCCAGCGTGCCTTTACGATGCGGTACCCGAAGCGTTCGCGCAAGTCGCTTGCATTCGGACAGTCGCAGCGGTGTATCTTGATGCCGCCGCTTACGGTTACGAAACCGAATACCTCATCTCCGTAGATAGGATTGCAGCAGCGTGCCAGCTTGAAGTCCAGCCCTTTCAGGTTCTGGTCGATGACGAGCACGTCCTCTTTGGCGGCAGTCTCTTCGGGCAGGGCGGCAGCCTGCAGGTTATAGCCTTCGGCGCTGCGGTACACGATGTCGTCGTGCGTGTCGTTCTCCCGTTTCTGGAGTTCGAGGTACTTGTCGATGATGTCGTTCACGTCGAGCGTTTCATCGGCAATGCTCTGGTAGAAGTCCGTCACCACCTTGAAGCCGAGCCGTTTGATGAGGCGCATCATCGTACCCTCGTCATACTCTATTTTCCGGTTCTTGAACTTACGCTCCAATGTCTCCTTGGCAAAGGCGTGCTGGCGGGCAGCCATTTCCTTGAGCGCCTGCCGTATCTTGGTGCGCGCCTTGGAAGTGGTGACGATGTTCAGCCAGTCCTGCTTGGGCGTCTGTGTATTGGACGTCATGATTTCCACCTGGTCGCCGCTGTTCAGTATCTGCTTCAACTGTGCGTTCTTGCCGTTTACCTTGGCTCCTATACATTTGCAACCCAGCTTGCTGTGGATGTGGAAGGCGAAGTCGAGCACGGTGGAACCCTTGCCCAGTTTGAACAAGTCTCCCTTGGGGGTAAAGACGAACACTTCGTCTTCGTATAAGTCCAGCTTGAACTGGTCCATGGTCTCCAGTCCGCTGCTGTCGGAATTCTCCAGCGCTTCACGTACGGAAGTCAGCCATTCGTCCAGTCCGCTTTCGCCTTTCACGCCCTTGTACCGCCAGTGGGCGGCAAGCCCCCGTTCGGCTATCTCGTCCATGCGTTCGGTGCGTATCTGCACTTCCACCCATTTGCCCTCAGGCCCCATGACGGTGATGTGCAGCGATTCGTAGCCGTTGCTCTTGGGCACGGACAGCCAGTCGCGCAAGCGCTTCGGGTTGGGCTGGTACATATCCGTTACAATGGAGTATGCCTGCCAGCACTCCAGCTTCTCCTTTTCCACTTGGGAGTCCAGGATTACACGGATGGCAAACAGGTCGTACACACCCTCGAAAGGACACTTCTGCTTCTTCATCTTCTGGTAGATGGAGTGGATGGATTTGGTGCGTCCCTTGATGTGGAAGTGCAGTCCCGCCTCTTCCAGCTTCTTCTGTACCGGAGCGATGAAAGCGGCTATATACTTGTCGCGCGATGCCTTGGTTTCGTTCAGTTTCTCCTTGATGTGGTAGTAGACTTCCTTCTCCGTGTACTTCAGCGAAAGGTCTTCCAGTTCCGACTTCAGTTTGTACAGCCCCAGCTTATGGGCGAGGGGAGCGTACAGATAGGCGGCTTCATTGGCTACCTGCCTGCGTGCTTCGTCGTTCTTGCACTCCTTTATCTGGCGCATGATGTTCACGCGGTCGGCAATCATAATGAGGATAACGCGCATGTCCTCTGCAAAGGACAGCAGCAGGTTGCGGAAGTTCTCCGACTCGATGGTGGGGCTTTTGGCGTAAAGTTCGTTTACCCGTATCAGTCCGCGTATGATGCCCGCCACATCCTCGCCGTAGTTCCGTTCCACCTCTTCGGCGGTACAGGTGCCGCAGCGCACGGAGTCGTGGAGCATCAGTCCCAGGATGGATGCCCGCCTCATGCCTATCTCTTCCGCCACGATAACGGCGGTCTGCATATCCTTTATAATCGGGTTCAGCCCGAAGATGTCCCGCTGTATGCGGTTGTTCTGTATAGAGTTTACAAGATGTGTTTTCAGCTTTCTGCAATCGCCCTTGTGGAGCGTCTCTCCGGAAAGCTGCAATAATTTTCGGTAGAGCACGAAGAGCAAACGCTTCTCTTCGGCTGTGAAAAATTCACCTGTTTCCATAATTGTCCGTATTTTCTGCTGTAAAGGTAGTTTTTTTCTTCCTTTTCATGACGGTGCTTGTGCTTTTTTTGTATTTTTGGGCATCAATTAATTAATTTAGATATTATGATAACACTCCAAGACAAAGAACTACTTGCCAAGAAAGGCATATCGGAAGAACAGATAGCCGAGCAGCTGGCCTGCTTCGAAAAGGGATTTCCATATTTAAAGTTGTCTGCCGCCGCTTCCGTGGAGCAGGGTATACTGGCTCCGGATGCCGATGAGCAGAAAAAATATCTGAATGCGTGGGAAGCATATACTCAGACAGACAAAACGGTGGTGAAGTTTGTTCCGGCATCGGGCGCGGCAAGCCGTATGTTTAAGAATTTATTTGAATTCCTCGGAGCGGAATACGATGCTCCGCAATCGGACTTTGAGAAAACATTCTTCGGGAAAATCGGGAAGTTCGCTTTCTATGACGACCTGAACGCCGCTTGCCTGAAAACAACCGGCAAGGATATTCCCGCCCTGATTGCCGCCGGCAATTACAAGGCGGTGGTTGCCGCCCTGCTCGAATCGGCAGGATTGAATTACGGCGCGCTTCCGAAAGGATTGCTGAAGTTTCATAAATACGAGGACGGCAGCCGTACCCCGCTCGAAGAACATCTGGTGGAAGGTGCGCTTTATGCTGCCAACAAGAGCGGTAAGGTAAACGTGCACTTCACCGTATCTCCCGAACACCGTGCGCTGTTCAAGGCGTTGGTAGACGAGAAAGCCGCGGCTTATGCCAGAAAATACGGCGTGGATTACAACATCAGCTTCTCCGAGCAGAAACCGAGCACCGATACCGTCGCCGCCGATATGGAGAACAAGCCTTTCCGCGATAACGGCAAGCTCCTGTTCCGTCCGGGCGGTCACGGCGCATTGATAGAGAACCTGAACGACCTCGATGCCGATGTCATCTTCATCAAGAACATCGACAACGTAGTGCCCGATAAACTGAAAGGCGATACCGTATTATATAAGAAGCTGATTGCCGGTGTGCTCATCACCTTGCAGCAGCAGGCTTTTGCCTATCTGCAACTGCTGGACAGCGGCAAGTACACGCACGAGCAGGTTCTCGACATCCTGCAGTTTGTACAGAAGAAGCTGTTCTGCAAGAACCCCGAAACGAAGAACCTGGAAGATGCCGAACTGGTGATTTACCTGAAAGAGAAGCTGAACCGTCCGATGCGTGTCTGCGGCATGGTGAAGAACGTAGGCGAGCCGGGCGGCGGTCCGTTCCTTGCTTACAACAGCGACGGTACAATTTCCCTGCAAATCCTCGAAAGTTCTCAGATTGACATGAACGACCCTGAGAAGAAGGATATGTTTGAAAAAGGTACGCACTTCAATCCGGTGGACCTGGTATGTGCAGTGCGCGACTATAAGGGCCATAAGTTCGATTTGGTGAAGTATGTGGACAAGGCTACGGGCTTCATCTCCTATAAGTCGAAGAACGGCAAAGACCTGAAAGCTCTGGAACTTCCCGGATTGTGGAACGGTGCCATGAGCGACTGGAATACGGTCTTTGTAGAAGTTCCTCTGACTACATTCAATCCGGTGAAGACGGTGAATGACCTGTTGAGAGAACAGCACCAGTGATAAACAACAAATTGCCAATTATAGAAAACAATAATAATAGGTAGTAAATAAATTAGTAACCGATGAAAAAGATTTTACTGTTAGGTTCCGGTGAACTGGGTAAAGAGTTTGTAATTTCAGCTCAGCGTAAAGGGCAATATATCATAGCCTGCGACTCTTACGCCGGAGCACCCGCCATGCAGGTGGCGGACGAGTGCGAAGTGTTCAGCATGCTGGACGGCGAAGCATTGGAACGTGTGGTGCGCAAACACCGGCCGGACATTATCGTACCCGAAATAGAGGCTATCCGTACGGAACGCCTGTACGATTTCGAGAAAGAGGGTATTCAGGTTGTGCCCAGCGCGCGTGCGGTCAACTTTACAATGAACCGTAAGGCTATCCGCGACCTTGCCGCCAAGGAACTGGGACTGAAAACAGCCAGGTACTTCTATGCCAAATCTCTGGATGAGCTGAAGGCTGCTGCCGAAAAAATCGGTTTCCCCTGTGTGGTAAAGCCGCTGATGTCCTCTTCCGGTAAGGGGCAGTCGCTCGTAAAGAGTGCCGACGAACTGGAGCATGCCTGGGAGTACGGCTGCAACGGAAGCCGTGGCGACATCAAGGAGCTTATCATTGAGGAGTTTATCAAGTTCGATAGTGAAATCACCTTGCTGACGGTTACCCAAAAGAATGGCCCTACCTTGTTCTGCCCGCCTATCGGACATGTGCAGAAGGGCGGCGACTATCGCGAGAGCTTCCAGCCCGCCCATATCGACCCTGCTCATTTAAAGGAAGCGCAGGATATGGCGGAGAAAGTGACCCGTGCCCTGACCGGCGCCGGTTTGTGGGGAGTGGAATTCTTCCTGAGTCACGAGAACGGCGTTTACTTCTCCGAACTCTCTCCGCGTCCGCACGATACGGGCATGGTGACACTGGCAGGAACACAGAACCTGAACGAATTCGAATTGCATTGCCGCGCCGTACTCGGTTTGCCCATTCCGGGTATCAAGCAGGAGCGGATAGGGGCAAGTGCCGTTATCCTTTCGCCCATTGCCAGTCAGGAGCGTCCCAACTACCGCGGCATGGAAGAGGTGACCAAAGAAGAAGATACTTACTTGCGTATCTTCGGCAAGCCTACCACCCGCGTCAATCGCCGTATGGGTGTTGTATTGTGCTATGCCCCGTTGGACAGCGACCTCGATGCGCTGCGCGATAAAGCTAAACGGATAGCCGCGAAAGTAGAAGTGTACTGAGTTTAAGTATAAAATATAAAGTATGAGGTATAACCGTGCTCCATCCGCATGGTTATACCTCATACTTTTATGCTTAATTAAAAAGTCCCGGGTAAATCTCTCCGCCCAGTTCACTCACATTCAGTTGCCGTTGCAGCTTTCCGTCCGGTGCATAGAACAGTTGGAATTCTTCACCGGAATTGTAGCCTTCCACTTCGATAACGATTACCGCAGGACGTTTGGGAAACGTGACTATCCTTACATCCCTCAATCTCATGGAAGCCATAATGCTTTCCATAAATGCTTTCGCAACGGGAGCGGGAACTTTCTCCAGCGACTCCACATCATTCTCCATCATTACCCATTGGGCATTTTCGTCGAACCACACATCTGTTTCCCTGCCGTCAATAACGAATTCCGCTACGTAACATCCTGCCATCTGTTCCCATTGGGCATTTGCAACATACGGGTACATCTTTTCGAAAGCAGCCTGTATGCTTGTGGGAACTCCTTTGGCAACAGTGGAAACGGAAATAAACAGTAGCATGCCTGCTACCAAGCAAAATCTGAATCTTTTCATTCTGAAATTAAGTATGAAGTATAAAATATAGGGTATAACAATGTCCCGTCCGCATGGTTCATTCCTCATACTTTATATTTCATACTTTTAAACGGTCAGCTTCCCTTTATATACGAATGCTTTTTCACCGAAGTCTACATCCGGCAATACGGCATCCGCCGCAAACAGTCCGTACACCGATGAACCCGAACCGCTCATCGACGCATAGACAGCGCCTTGCCGGTACATCTCATCCTTGATTGCCCCGATAGCGGGAAACTGTGGGAACACGCTCTCTTCAAAGTCATTCACCATATACTCTTTCCATGCTTCAACGGGCAGCTGCATCGTCTCTTTCAGTGACCGTTCCGGACGGTGCGGCTTTATTTGTGAGAAAGCATCCCGTGTGGAAACGAATATATCCGGTTTTACCAACCAGAGCTGATACCCTTTCAGCGACAAGGATACAGGCGAGAACACATTTCCGATGCCTTCCGCATAGGTAGGAGCATTCCGGATGAAGAAAGCGCAATCCGCTCCCAGTCGGGCGGCATACTCTTCCAAAGTCCCGGTACTCAGTCCAAGACCGAACTTCTCATTCAGCATTTTCAGCATAAATGCAGCATCTGCCGAGCCGCCACCCAATCCGGCCCCCGATGGGATATGCTTGAACAGATGAATATCCACCGGCGGCAGGTCGAACAACCCGTCCAGCTGCTTATACGCCTTCACCACGAGGTTGTTTTCCGCTTCTCCCGCTATTTCCATACCAGCCTGATGCAGGCAATATTTGCCGTCACCCTCGCGCAGCGGGTTTATTTCCAGCGCATCTTCCACGGGAATAGGGTAGAAGATGGTCTCCAGGTTATGGTAACCGTCCGGTCGTTTTTCTGTAATATTCAGTCCCAGGTTTATTTTAGCATTCGGAAAAGTAAGCATCGTTAAATTGAGAATTAAGAATTGAAAATTTAAAAATAAAAACGGGCCTGTCAAAGCAGGCTTCGGAGACAAAGTTAATGAATTCTGTTCATAGTAGATTGAAAACTTAACAACGATTTGTTGATTGCTATCAATAAAATCATTTATCTTTGCTTTCCCTTTTGAAAGGCGGACTATTTATTTCTTAATTTTTAAATTTCAATTCTTAATTCATAAAGTGGCAGAACAAAGACGAACAACCCGCACCCCGAAGTCGAAATCACCCCAGCCGGTCAACGATTACGGGCGTATCCAGCCGCAGGCGCCGGAACTGGAAGAGGCCGTACTGGGTGCATTGATGATCGAGAAAGACGCTTATTCGCTGGTGAGCGAAATTCTCCGTCCCGAATCTTTTTACGAACACCGGCATCAGCTGATATACTCCGCTATCACAGACCTTGCCGTCAATCAGAAACCGGTGGACATTCTCACCGTGAAGGAGCAGCTTGCCAAGCGCGGAGATTTGGAAGAGGTGGGCGGCCCGTTCTACATCACCCAGCTCAGCAGCAAGGTGGCATCCTCTGCGCATATCGAGTATCACGCCCGTATCATTGCCCAAAAGGCGTTGGCGCGCGAGCTGATAACCTTCACCAGTAACATACAGTCCAAAGCGTTCGACGAGACGCTCGATGTGGACGACCTGATGCAGGAAGCCGAAGGCAAGCTCTTCGAGATTTCGCAGCAGAACATGAAGAAGGACTATACGCAAATCAATCCGGTCATTGCCGAAGCGTACGACCTTATTCAGAAAGCCGCCGCCCGTACCGACGGTTTGAGCGGTCTTGAGAGCGGATTTACGAAACTGGACAAGATGACTTCCGGCTGGCAGAACTCCGACCTCATTATCATAGCCGCCCGTCCTGCCATGGGTAAGACGGCGTTCGTGCTCTCCATGGCGAAGAACATTGCCGTGAACTTCCGCAATCCCGTAGCCTTGTTCTCCCTTGAAATGAGCAACGTACAGTTGGTGAACCGTCTCATCTCCAACGTGTGCGAGATACCGAGTGAGAAAATCAAAAGCGGACAGCTTGCCGATTACGAATGGCAGCAGTTGGACTATAAGCTGCGCGACCTGCTGGATGCGCCTCTGTACGTGGATGATACTCCCTCGCTTTCCGTATTCGAACTTCGTACCAAGGCCCGCCGTCTGGTTCGCGAGCATGGGGTAAAGGTGATTATCATCGACTACCTTCAGTTGATGAATGCCAGCGGCATGTCGTTCGGCAGCCGTCAGGAAGAGGTGAGTACGATTTCGCGTTCGTTGAAGGGGTTGGCCAAGGAGCTGAACATTCCCATTATCGCCCTGTCTCAGTTGAACCGTGGTGTAGAGAACCGTGAGGGAGAAGAGGGCAAGCGTCCGCAGTTGAGCGACCTTCGCGAGTCCGGAGCCATTGAGCAGGATGCCGATATGGTGTGCTTCATCCACCGTCCCGAATATTACAAGATTTATACTTCCGCCGACGGCACAGACCTGCGCGGTATGGCGGAGATTATCATAGCCAAGCACCGTAACGGTGCCGTGGGCGATGTGCGCCTGCGCTTTATCGGCCAGTACACCCGCTTCCAGAATCCGGAAGACGATATGGTTATTCCGCCGCCTACCGAGGGTATGGGAGGAGCCACGTTCGGTTCGCGTATGAATGCGCCCATCGGCAGTCCCTCTACACCACCGCCTCCGTCTGCCTCCGACTATATGCCTCAAACGGACAATCCGTTTGGTGGGGTGGGATTGGACGGGCCTGTGCCGTTTTAATGGCATTGGGCAGAACCCCTAAGATTTTTCGGAAAATATTATAGAATTAGCCAGCTAACTCGCAATGGATTAGCTGGCTTTTTGTGTCATAGGTAGTGCTGTACAACAGGAGTTGCAGCAAATCTGCCAGACCGGTGTTAATCCCGAATGCACCGGATACAAAAAGCATCCCACGGGCAGTTGTAGTCATTAGGCATGTTGCATCCGGCTTTTCCGTTATAAGCACTGTTCCAAAATACAAATATATATTTGTAATCGGAAGTGGCATATAATCCGCGATAGTCTTTGTCTTTATAATATGGAGTAACTTTGGATTGCAGATAACCGCAATACGGCAGGAAAAGCGTATTGCCGAATTTGAACCCTTTCTTGCTTCCACTTGCTGCATCTATCGTATAACCTGCTTCCTGTAACTTGGTGAAGTCCTTGGAACTTGGAGTGCGCCATGTGTTTGCCGGAGCGATTTTACTGCATGGGTCATTCGCCGGATTCCAGGTTTTTACAGGATCTGTTGTAAAGGATGGATATGGCAGCAGTGCATTATAATAGAATATTTCGCCGGTATTTGTACCTCCTATGAAGTCTTCTGTGTTCGGAAAGAATTTATATTCTTTATTCTCGTAATAAAGATTTCCGTTGGCCCATATTACGCCTCCGACTATATAACCTTGGTCTGTACTAAAATCTATGCTGCTGTAGTATGTATTGTTTGCAGTAAATGTCAATCCGTCCGCTGTGATACTTTTGTTTGTGTAGGCTTTTCCGCCAACAGTCAAATCCAGGCTGACGGTTATCTTTGCAGAGTTTTGAGGAAGTAAATATATGTATTCGCTATATACTTCCATAGCGTCCGGATTGTTCCAAAATACATTTACGGTTTCTGTATTCTCTTCTTGTACATTCAATGTGTTGTCGGTAAATGAATAGACTGCGGTCTTTTTAGGCAATGTTATGGAACCGGAACATGCTGTGATGTTACTCATTCTTCCACTTTGCGCTTTTGCCAATACCCTATATCGTGCGCACAGGTGTTTGAATACAATATTGTCCAAAGTGTATTTACTATCTTCCGCTTTGTTTATGCTGATATTAGGCTTTATGCAGATCATGAAATTTTGTCCGTTTGAAACAGGAATATTGGTTGTACTGTTATCGAAGCCGGCTAAGGAATTTGAATTGCCAAAAGAATAGCAGACAAACGTATAAGTTCCTATTAGAAGGGATAGTTTCTTGTTCGTTTGCACGCTGCTACCCGATAATCTGTAGTCTCCGTAACCGGCATAATTGGCCGTTGAAATATCGGCGGCATCTGTACATTTGTAGGCTATCACCCTGAAAGTGATGTTATCTTCCATATTCGCCCAGCGGGTATTTATGCCGCTTTTTGCAGCTCCCTTCGTATCGGGAAGCGTATGTATTTTTATATTCAGTCCGTCTTCCTCTTTCCGTACGGTTGTTTTCTCTGAGTAATTCCGGGTGTTGATATAATCTTTTGTACTCCACCCATCGGTCTGTGGCGCTTTGACTTCGACCAATACATTATCTTCTGGAAAATATTCCGTTTCATCGGTACTACATCCGGTTACGAATAATAGTATGAATACTGTATAGGATATGATTTTTGCCATCTGTTTTATACTGTTTTTAGAGTAATGTTATTGTTCCCTTGCCCGCTTCTGTCTGGCTACCCCATGCTTCTGCCGACAAGTCGGCAGTAACGGACAATACAATGTCGCCGTGGAGTGCTTCCTCTTCTGTTGTATAGCCTATGCTGTTCACAGCTTTGATATTTACGATATAGCGGCAATTCCTTTTAATAGGAATATAACTCCCGTTGACGGTCAGGTCCACTCTGTAATAATATGTGTTTCCTGTATAAATCCCGCCTATGACCAGACATATATTGTTATCCTTGTTGGTTCCCTGTTCTGCTTCTGCTATATAGATAGTCCGTAGCAATGATTTATCATCTGTACAGGTATAGGTCAGGACATCATTGGTGCCGGCATCAGAAGGTACGGATACGGCTGAAACCACATTGCCGGTGATTGTCTTACTGTCTACGGGGGCAGCATAGCCTTTATTGTTAGTCCGGTATATGCTGACGGTTTTTAATGCGAATCCGCCGACTCCTGTTGCTGTCTCTTCCTTGAGTCCGCAGCCCACATCTATACGCGCCAATGCACGAAGCAAGGTGATGGAACCCAAAGTAGTAGCAGAAGTTATCGATTGCGCAGTGGCACTTTCTCCCCACATGGGAAAAGGAGTGTAATCTGAGGGATCGACCGTGTTCCAGTTGCCGCTGGCGCTGAACGTAATTTTTCTTAGTACCTCGTCTTTAGGAGTGTTTTCCTGAATGGCCGGTAATTGTTTGCCGGCATTGGCTATGACAACTAATCTGTACTTTTCTTCCGCTTGGCTTTGTTTTAGGGTCACTGTATACCGGTTTGCCTGCAACTGTATCTGCGGAGTTTCATAGGCAAAGAGCTCGGAAGTTCCTTCTACCTTGAAGACCAATACTTTCAGTTGCTCAATATCTATCGCATTTTCTTCATCGGCTGTGATAGCACGTGTACGTGCATATTCTCCTGCTTCCGGTAACGAAAGGCGGAGTGTCAGTTGCACTTCCGGAATTTCGAGTTGCGCGGTATCGCATGATGCCAACATGGCAACAATGGTTGCAGTGAAGACTATAACAGATAATGCGGTCATTTTACCACTTTTGTATTTCAATAATTGTGTCATACTTCTCCTTACTTAGATTTCTGTGTTCTGGTTCACTTCTCCCCAAGGCAAGACCTTTACTGTTGCTTTTATTTGTGTGTTTTTGAAGTCAATTTCAATGTCCGTTTGCTTTCCTGCCATTACGTAGAGAGGTTTTCCTTCATTGTCCCGTTCCACTGTACATACCTTGTCCTGCCCTCTGTATATGTCTATTTCTATGCCCTTTCCTTCCTCGGTAGGAAAAATCCTGAAAGGGGGAACATGTACATTGCCTTGCTCATCGGTAATGGATAGCGGCTTGTACTCGGCATTTTCGCCTGTCACTTTACCTGTGAAGTCCATTTCCGTTCCCGTGCCTCTTATAAGAAGTGTATAGTTTTCTTCTTGTCGGGGATATTGCTCTTCCAGGTGCAGGGTATGTATGCTAAGTCCTGCTGCTATTCTTTTCATTACCAATGTGATGCTTTCTTCCTGTATGCTTCTTGTGGCGGTATTATTCAGCTCCTTGCGGCAATAGAACATATCCGTTACAGGCAGATGGTTGCCTTCGGTATGCCTTTTCAGTTTCAGGCGTGCATTTTCGATGGAGGTTCCCGGCAGGATGGGGATAGTAATCAAGGTGTCTTCCTTGATGTTTCCCCATGCTACGAGTGTCAGTCTTTCGCTCTTATGGTTTCCAAAGAGATATTCCAACGATGCTTTTGCCGGTATCATTCTTATAAATCCTTTTTCTCCAAACAGATAAACTTCCGATTTTTCCAGTATCCCGTTTCCGGTCAGGTCATTCCCTTGTTCATCCACTGCCTGTGTGTTCAGCTTGTATTGTACACAGGCGTTCATCTCTTCCCGTATACACGATGTGTGCAGGAATATGAGGCATACATGTAGTGCCGTAAGTATGGATATTCGGAGAAACTTCATGGCTATTTTAAGTATTGTTTGTTATTCAGGTTTTATTCGAAAGTCACATCCTGGGTAATATTCAATGCCCAGTCCGCCACGCTTACCGTCAGTTGGAGTGAAGTAGGGGTTATATCTCCCATAGGATCTGTAATACCTATACTTTTGATGGTGGCTTTTATGCTGTAAGTGGTGTTGCGGGCTATGTTTGAAGTGCCTGTGCCCGAACCTCCGGTGATGGTTGTTCCGCTCTGGCTTTTATTGATGATTATCGGGTAATAGATGGTACTTCCCGTATCGTCCGCGTTTTTCTTGAATGTACCTTCCAGTACCAATGCCGTATGGGTGGTTTCCTCGTTTGGGAGAATATAAAACCAGTAGTTGGCCTGATGTCCATTTTTTACATCCGCAGCAGGGCTTATCGCATTTGCCAGATAATCTGCTGTTCCGTTGGAACTGTCGTAGTTTCCGCTCAGGTAAGCAGGGGTTTCCATTTTCGTTGTGCTGTATTCGCCTGTGCCCGGTATCACTTCTTTTATTGCATTTCGGACAAAGATGTTTTTCAACTCGTACGTTGCTGCTGAGTACTGCCCTTTGGGGTCGAAGTCAGTTTTGATGCTGCTTATCGATACTCTTGCCACAAGGCGGCTCAATTGGGCGGTTATTCCGTTATTGTCGCCTGCGCTCAACGTGAAGGTGGCGTTGCCGTTTTTGTCTTTTATATTTCCGCTCATGGGCAGGCAGTCTTTGGTTTGTGCATCCGCCAATGCGATGGCCTTCTTTAAGAAATCGTCCTTGTTCAGCACGCCTGTAAAATAACTATCGGAAGGAGCGTTGGCTACTACGATACCCGTACAGTCTGTGGCCGGTGTGCAGCTGATGGTTGTTGCCGAGGCTGTGTTTTCGGTTACGGTATGCAGGGTATTTACGGTGTTGTCGCTGTTAAAAATAGCAACAGTGAAATGCTTTACAGTGTTCTCTTCGGCTTGCGTGGGTAAATCATCACCGGTTGCTTTGGTATTTATTCCATTCCCGATCAGACGCAGTTCCAAGAGTGCTGTTTTATCTTGCGGTTGAGGAACTGTCAATTCGTTGTCGTCACTGCTGCATCCTGTCAGTGTAAGGATGGCTGTTGCCAATGTTGCCCATAAAAAATTGTTTGTTTTCATATGCATCTGTTTTTTAAAGTGTTAATATGTAATTTGTTATTGTTTGTCATTATTTTATTATATATACCAGGGAGATTGCCGCTTTGGTAGGTGCAATGAAGTTTCTATTGCCTGCTCCTGTCTTTTCTCCGCAACTCGAACAATAGTAACGCTCATATCCGGTGTGAAGAAATCCCATTCCGATGCTTGTTTCCACTCTCCAATGGGAAGACAGGATAAAATGATAGCCATACGATATTCCTATTCCTACAAAATCTCCTTCGTATCTTGACGAGCGCATTCCTTTGAATATTCCGAAAGGCAATTTTATTTTGCTTATGTTGTATACTCCATACATGAGATTTATCCCCAAGAAACTTCTTTTATAGGGTTGATACATCCAATAGCGCAATTCTGGTTGTACAAACCAGTGCTTCAGGTATTTGTCTTTGCCTATTGAGAAAGGGTTGTAATGAAGTCCGGCTTCCAGCGTAAAACGTTCGGAGAGTTTTACCTCTGCACTAAGATTGGGAGAAGAGAGTGCTCCGGTGAGCAGGTCACTTTTTACAGCTATGGTTTGCGCTTTCAGTCTGCTTGTATAAGGCAATATTGCAAACAAAGCCGATATTATGATATAGTTTATCTTTTTCAATTTATTGTCCTCCTTATAAATCTGTCAGTGTAATTTCCTTCAGGTATATTCTGGCTATCTGGTTTATTATTCCGAGTTTCTGGGCGGCTCTTCCGTATTGTGCATAGAACTGCTCGGTAATGGGGCGGTTGCAGTTCAGATGTTCTCCCGTGGCTTCGAGAATATCCAGCAGGGATATTTCCACAGCTTTTCTGGCAGGGATGTAGGACTGTATTTCCAGCGGATTTTCCGTGTCTTTCAGAAGGATGAACTTTGCGATGGAAAGTTGTAATAATAGTGCTTGTTTTTCTTTTTCGGTAAGTGTGCACGGTTTTATGCAAGTACCGTAGTCTCTTGCATAAATACATTTGAGTACTGCAATGGCAGTCTGTGTTCTGGGCGTTATCATGTAGTTTTCTTGTTTGTTTGATTTGGGTATCCGTCCGTTACTTTGTAGGTAACGGGAGATTGCCGTCAGGCATCTTGCAGAAGCGTCTGCCACGTGTGCAGCCGGGTTGTATATCTGTAAAATTTATACAACAGGCGTTTTCCTGCTTTCCGTTCGGAAGGCGGCAGGCTGATTATTGCTCTATAGGTTGGGGCTGGTTTGTTCTGTTTTGTCTGTTGCCGGTCTTTTACGCCGTATCCGATAAGATTTTATCTTTTTTGTTTTGTTTTTCAAGTTTTATAATTACTTTTGCGGTAGGAATATCTCCCGTTACCTACAAAGTAATTCCTTTGTAATAATCTGTATCATAGTAATATACAGAAAATATTTCCCAGCCATCCTTATCGGTTTCCGCATTTCTTTACGTAAGCAATAATTTTCTTGTTGGCCTTGTCCAGCGCTTCGTTTTCGAAGGGTTTCAGATAGGTTTCCGTGACCTTTACCGATGAATGCCCCAGTGCGTTGCTTATTACTCCCACGGTGACTTTGGTGTGGAACGCCGTTGTGGCCCATGTGTGTCGTGCGGTGTAGGAGGAGAGCTTTCCTCTCAGTCCGAGTGCGGTTGCCAGCAGTTTGAGCTTCCGGTTGAAACTCCGCAAGACCTGCTGGTAATGCCGGTACTCTTCACGTCTTCCCAGCGGGAAACGGCAGTTTTCGTCCCCCAGTATGTTGAGCAGGTAGGGCGAGCCCGTGCGGCGGTCGGCGCATTGGCGGATAAGCTCTGCCGCTTCGGCGGTGACGTGTACACGTATCTGTCTTCCCGTTTTCTGTCTGCAGTAGGTAATTACCCCGTCCTTGAAATCGCATTTGCGCAGCCTTGCAAGGTCTGCAAAGGGCATGCCCCTCAGCAGGAATAGCAAGGCGAACCATATCTGCGCTTCTTTCAGCTCCCGGCGCACGGAAGCGGAGGTGTCAAGGGTCTGTCCCATTTCGGCGGGGAGCAGGGCGCGTTTCACATCGGCACGGGTTCCGGTATATACATGCTTGAACAGTCCGGGCACATATCCGGTGAGGCCCGCCAGCAACGCGCGGTTGTATACGGCCCGCAACATGCGCAGGTAGGTTGACATGGTGTTCAGCTTGAGCATCCTCTCCAGCAGGTGCCTTTCGAACTTCTGTATCGTGGCGACATCAAACACTTTCCGCATCCGTATTTCGGTTTTGGGGTGTTGGCTTTCCCAGTACCGTTGGAAAGCCCGCAGCATGCTGCGGTATACATGGGCGGTTCCGAACCGCCCTTCGTCTTCCAGCTCCTGTATGACTGAAAGCGTAAAGGTTGTTAAATCTTTCATGATCCGTTAGTTTTATAATATTTACAGTCTTTGCGTGCGCCATTACCGCACGCGATATAATATATTGCATTTTATTGGATTTTGTTTGTTTACGGGCAACGCTTGCGGATAACTGCCATTATCTGCAAGTGGGGGATGCCGGGCGAAGTTTTTCTTGAAGGTCAAAAACGTTTCAAGGAAGAAAAGTACTGATATATTTTAATATATCAATTCTTTCTTTATTTCTTATGTGTCCGGCAAATGTTCGGAAGGCTGTCCGCTTAAGGGCGTAATCCATTGAAGGACAGCCTTTATAGGTGTACGCCGGGGTGTCCGGAATGCTGTCCATGCCAAAAGTGGCTTAAGATAGGGTAAAACGCATGGTCTGCCGGAGTGAAACAGATGGTCCGTATGGCACAAACAGACGGTCTGTTCGGTGCAAACAGACCGTCTGTTTGTATCTGATTCCCGTGGGAAAAAAGCGGGAAGGGTATTTAAAGAAAGCATGCGCTTATTCCTTCCTTTCCCGTTTGGATTGTGCTTCCGGGCGGGATTTCTTCTGGGGGATGCTGTCCGGGGCGGACGTATCCTCCTTCACTTGTTTTCTTTTCAGCCTTTTCAACTTCCACTTGTTCCAAAAGAGCAGTTCATTCCATTTGTTGAAATCCTTCTTGAAGATGATGCCTATACCCTGAGTGGTGAGGTTGGTCTTGGTGTAATAGCGGTCGTTGGTTTCGTTATACGCTTTCAGACGGATATCGCCGGAACGGTTTACGAGCCATTCGGCTTGGAAGTCGCCTACGAAGTTGGTGTTCGCCATCGGGTTGTCGCGATAGCCGAAGTTACCGTTTATGAGCAGACGGTTATTCAGCAGTTGCCCGGAAAGCATTGTCTCGAACTCCATGTCTGTCCAGCCTTTTTCTCCGGTGCTGAAGTTTGTGCCGAAGTTCCAGTTGTTGCTGTCGATAATCTGCGAGAGTGCATTGTTCAGTTGTCCGGAAAGGGTGGATGAGAGCACGCTCGACATCATGTTGGAGTTGCCGGTGGCATCCACATTCTCCGGAGTATAGAACTTGCCGATACCCAGAAGGTAGAGTATCTGCATGTTCATCTGCTCGTCCGTAGGGATATAATTCCGTACCAACGCCTGTACTTCATCGCGTTCGTTGGGCAGCTCCAGGCTCATTTTGATGTCCGGCGAGGTGAGTTGTCCGGTCAGCGCCATGAGGCAGTTAACCTTGATGTTGGTCTGGTTGACGTAATTGCCGGCATCGGGAACGAGGTCGTTCAGCGAAGCGGAGTTTACAAGATAGCCTGCCTGGATGTCGAGGGTGGCATTAAGCGGAGCGCCGTTAAAGGTGATGGTACTTCCGTCTTTGATGATGAAGTCCTTGCGGATAACTTCTTGCAGGCTGAATTTATAAACTCCCTGGCTGATGCGGTAGCTGCCGAACATTTTCACATCTCCTTTATTGTAGAATTCGGTGCGGATATTCCCCGTTCCTTTACCGCTGATGTAGTCACCTGCAATGGGGTCCATGATGATTTTCATGGTGGCGTCCGGAGTTGCGTCTATCAGGAGATTCAGTCGTATGTCGGTGTCACTTTCCTTTTCCATGACTTCTTTCTGCGCCTGCTCGTATTCGGACATCAGCATGATGGAATCCTGAAGTACGCGGCGCGGTGTCTTGTCTACGAAGCGTATGAACTGGTTGCTCACTGCCGAGGCGACACCTTCTTTCATATAAGTGAAGTTGGTGTTGCGGTTGGTGGTCATTGCCACGTCGATATTCACCCCGTCTGCCGCATTGCCGGCAATGGTGGCGTTGCCTGTGCCATACACCGTGCCGTAGAAGGGGAAGTCGGGTGATTCTTTGGTGTTCATAACCAGCATATTGTCCACATCGAACCGGAAGCGGTATTCCAAATCCTTGAAATGCCGGTAGTGCAGGTAACCGTTGGCTCTGCCCTGATGCCCTTGCGTATCGAAGATGCGGTTGTTGCGGAAAGTAAGTCCGTCCGGTTCGATAAGTATGCTGTCTTTCAGGGAGAAAGTAGTGTTGAGTACATCTACCTTGAGGGAGGCGTCACCGAATACGCGACCTTCCATTGTCAGCGCCTTGAACTTGCCGTAGAAATGTACGTGGCCGCTGGCACGCCCGTTGAATTCGGGGGTGATGCTCTGCATGTAGTGGTGGATGAACTTCAGGTTGGTGCTGTCGGCTTCGATTTGCAAGTCGAGCGCACTGGTGGGTTTTATGGGGTAGATGTATCCGTATACATGGCTTCTGGCAATGTCTTTCTCGCGGATACGGGCATCCAGGTAGATGCCTTTCACGTCGTGATGCCATTCGCCGTGTATGTTGGCATCGCCCAAAAGCCCCTCGTTCAAGCCGAGGTTGCGTATGAAGAGGTCGGTACTCATTACCGGCTTTTTAAGTATTCCGCTGGCATATGCCGGGCCGGTGGCCTCGCCTTTGAAGTTGACACCCAGGTCGGCTATATCGAATACGTATCCTATGTTTATCTCTTTCAGGTTCAGGCGTACGGTGTCCTGAGGCTGTTCGGATACGGTTCCGTTGATTTGCAAGTGACGCTCTTTATGGCTGAAGTAGAAATTGTTGACGTGCACTTTGCCCGAGTCGACCACGATTTGCGAAGGGTGTATCTTCCATACGGTGTCGTTGAGGATTACGTTCGTTTCCTGTACGTTGACAATCGTTTTCAGGGTGGGTTTCTCTTTCTTGGCTTGGCGGGAGGATTTTGTGTGTATTTTGTTGTCGCCAGCTTCTTGGGAAGAGTTGCGGACGAATTGAGTGAGGGCGGCTACCTTGCCGCTGTAAGTTACAGCGCTGCTGTTTCCCCAATTGAATACGGTTTGTATCCGGTCGTCCTTTGCCTTGGCTTCGAGGGCTACGTTTACCGCGCCGGTTGTTTTCCGGTTGGTGAAGCGGACTTTTGCCTGGAACTGTTCACCCGGATTTTCGCAGAGAACCACACCCGACTCAAAGAACTTTCCGCCGTAACTCAGCCGCGGGAAGTACCCCTCTACGCGCAGCCGTTGCGCTTTGTCGTTGAAATAGCCCTTCAGAGTGGAGTGGGTATATACTTTCAGCGGTATCTGGAATACGGTGGAGAGTATCTCCGTATCGTAGATATGGAGGTCGAAATGGAAATTGTTTTCTGTTTTCTGCGGTTTCTTGGCGGGCTGTATCAGAGCCGGGATGTAACGCCGCATGATGTTGAGCACGCTGGCGGGTAATGTCTGATAGGAATAATCGCCTTCAATAGTACCGCGCAGGAAGTTGGAGCTGATAGTCAGCCGTTTCTGGCGCTCATCGCTCTGAGTGGCAGCAATCCGCAGGTTGTCCATGAAGAAGTTCTGTTCCGGAGCGATGTATTGGAGACTGTCGACGTTGATTTCACCGTTCATGTCGTTGATGGAGCTACCGGTGAAGTCGGCCTTTATCTTTACGGCCAATTCCGTGTCCTTGTATTTGGGCGTGAGGTGCAGGGTGTTGGGGCGGAAATGGTCGATAGCGGCACGGAAGTTGAAGGTGGGTGTCTTGCCGGCAGTATTGATAGAGCCGCTCAGTTGTATGGCGCCGTTTTCGTCGTTGAGCGATACGTTACCGTTGAAGCCGCCTTGCTTATACTCTCCGTCCAAAGTGATGTCTTCGTAGGTATAGTCACTGTAGTCTATGGATGCCACCAGCCCTTTCATGGTAATGGCGGGGTATCTTTGGGCGTAATGGTTGCCTTTGACGTCCATGTTGAAGGTGACTTTTCCAAACTTGTCGTTGTTCAGCATCCTGCCCAGTTCGAATCCGGTTGTCTTTACCGCACCCGAATAAGCGAAATAGCCCTTGTCTTTGTCGGAACTGAGTTTGACGTCTGTCTTGATGGTGCCTATATCCGTGCGGACTTCGCCATAGGTCACCAGGTCCGTGAAGTATCCGGAAATCTCTCCACGGAAAGATACCGTGCCCAGATTCTGCAATACCGGAGGAACTCCTTTGTAATCTTTACTCAGGTTGCGTACAAAGAATGCAATGCCGTCCGGGTCGGCATATAAATTGGACAGATTGCCGAATATGTATGCATCTTGCGGATGAGACAGGTCCTGCAGGGATACATTGCCTTTCAGCAGGAAGTGGTCGTTGGAAGAGATAAGCAGCTTCGGGCAGTTGAGCCGGTTGACCGTTCCGGCGGCTTCCATTTCCAACTTCAACTTCTCCTTGAAGGGCTTGAAGGCAGGCACGAATGCCGATATATCCTGTAATGCTACTTCCGAAGGCAGCATACGGAACGAAAAACGGACATCATCGGTGAAATGGCCGAGTGACTCCAGGCTGTCGTATTCCATACGGATGGTGTCCATTGCCAAAGAGGTGTTGGGCAAATCTATGGCGAAGTTCTCTATCCGCATCTTCCGGTCGTTGGCTATTATCTTCAGACTCAGTTTTTTCAGTTCGAAGCCGGAGTGCTCCTCTTCAACGCTCATCCGCTTGATGGCAGCGTTGACCGAGTCGTTTTGGAGTGCTTTCAACGAGATGTTGGCAAGAATGTTGGACAGGCGGATGTGTTGCGGGTTGAACTTGCCCGGAGTGCTTTCGGCCGACAACACATCGTAAGATACCTTTCCGCGCCGTATCAGGAGTGAGTTGATGCGCAGGTCCAGATCGCTCTTCTTCTTGACGGTGTCTTTAGAAGCGAAAGCATCGAGCACGAATTGGAAGTTGGTGCTTGCTTGGGGAGTAGGTCTTTCCAGATTGGCATTGAAACTGAAAAGCTGTACGTTGCCGATGGATATCTTTCCGCTGAACAGTGGCAGTATCTCGAACTTAGCGGACAGACGGCCTATTTTCAGCAACTCTTTTCCCGATTGGTCGTTCAGCACCAGGTCGTCGATGATAATCCGGTTCAGCAGTCCTATGTTTATTCGCCCTACTGTGAGCTCGCTACCTAATACGGTGCTCAGCTCCTTGGCAACGAGTACAGACATGCGGTGCTGGACATAAGGAATGTTCAGCAGCAAAATTATTCCGATATAGAGTCCTAACACTATACCGATTATCCAGCGTACTGTCGTTTTCAGCGTTCTGATAGGCGGTTATTTTTTTGATTCAGCCAACAAAAATATGAAATAATACGTTATGGATACTACTTTTATCACTACTTTTGCAGCGTTTAAACGTAAATAAACACTATGAGTACAATAATCTTAGGAATTGAATCTTCATGTGATGATACTTCCGCAGCGGTCATCAAGGACGGCTACCTGCTGTCGAATGTCGTTGCCAGTCAGGCTGTTCACGAAGCTTATGGCGGGGTAGTGCCCGAACTGGCTTCGCGTGCGCATCAACAGAATATAGTGCCGGTGGTGCACGAGGCTTTGAAACGTGCCGGAGTTACCAAGGAAGAATTAAGTGCCGTGGCGTTTACGCGCGGTCCGGGACTGATGGGGTCTTTGCTGGTGGGTGTGTCCTTTGCCAAAGGGTTCGCCCGTGCGTTGGGGATACCTATGATAGATGTCAATCACTTGACCGGACATGTATTAGCTCATTTTATTAAAGCGGAAGGTGAAGAGAATGTGCAGCCGGAATTTCCTTTCCTTTGCCTGCTGGTTTCCGGTGGCAACTCTCAGATTATTTTAGTAAAGGCCTACAACGACATGGAAATTCTGGGGCAGACAATTGATGATGCCGCAGGTGAAGCCATCGACAAATGCTCCAAGGTAATGGGGCTGGGCTATCCCGGCGGACCGATTATCGACCGGCTTGCCCGCCAGGGAAATCCTAAAGCCTTTACTTTCAGCAAACCGCATATTCCCGGACTGGATTACAGCTTCAGCGGCTTGAAGACTTCGTTTCTGTATTCCTTGCGCGACTGGATAAAGGATGACCCCGATTTCATTGAACATCACAAGACAGACCTGGCAGCGTCGCTGGAAGCTACTGTTGTCGATATTCTGATGGATAAGTTGCGTAAAGCGGCAAAACAGTACAAGATAAAGGATGTGGCCGTTGCAGGTGGTGTATCGGCAAACAACGGTCTGCGAAATTCATTCCGCGAACATGCTGAGAAGTATGGATGGAATATTTTCATTCCCAAATTCAGCTATACAACGGATAATGCTGCAATGATTGCCATAACCGGATACTTCAAGTATCTGGATAAGGATTTCTGTCCGATGGAAGCGCCGGCTTATTCACGTGTCACTTTATAAGGAAAAAGTATATTGCATATATATAATAAGGTATGAAGACGGAAGAGAAGGTAGGGGAACTGCTGAAAGCAAAGAATTTCTCCCTTTCCACCGCTGAAAGTTGTACCGGTGGCGGAATAGCTGCCTTGATAACTTCGGTTCCGGGGAGCTCGGAGTATTTTAAAGGCGGAATTGTGGCGTATTCCAACGAAATAAAGGCGGATTTGCTCCATGTTTCTGTCGAGACGCTGGCGCAGCACGGTGCAGTGAGTAGGGAGACGGTTGTTGAGATGGTGAAAGGTGCGATGAAAACGTTGAAAACGGATTGTGCGGTTGCCACTTCGGGAATTGCCGGCCCCGGTGGCGGTACACCGGAGAAACCGGTAGGTACTGTGTGGATAGCGGCTGCCTGCAAAAACGAAATTGTAACCATGAAGCAGGAAGGCGATCGCGGAAGGACGGAAAATGTACAGTCGGCTATTCAAAATGCGCTGTTTATGCTCTGTAGTATGCTGAAATGAGGAAAAAATATTCTCGTGCAACGAATTATTTTAGGAAAAACTTGTTTCGTAACGATAAAAGTGCTTACTTTGCGCTCTGTTTGAAATAAGTATAGATAAAAACTATAAAATAAAGATAGAAATGTCGAAGATTTGTCAAATTACCGGAAAGAAAGCCATGATTGGCAACAATGTTTCACACTCAAAGAGAAGAACAAAAAGAACCTTTGATTTGAACTTGTTTAACAAGAAATTCTATTATGTAGAACAGGACTGCTGGATCAGTCTGAGCATTTGCGCCAACGGTCTGCGCATTATTAACAAAAAAGGTTTGGATGCTGCTTTGAAGGATGCAGTAGCTAAGGGTTATTGTGATTGGAAAAGCATTAAAGTAATTGGCTAAAAGTAGAGGAGAATAACTGATTATGGCAAAGAAAGCAAAAGGTAACAGAGTACAGGTGATTCTGGAATGCACAGAACACAAGGATAGCGGTATGCCGGGAACTTCTCGTTACATTACAACGAAGAACAGAAAGAACACTACCGAGAGACTGGAGTTGAAGAAATACAACCCGATTCTGAAGAGAGTAACAGTACACAAGGAAATTAAATAATAATAGTATAACCCATGGCAAAGAAAACAGTAGCAAGTTTGCACGATGGTTCTAAAGAAGGTCGTGCTTATACGAAGGTTATCAAGATGGTTAAGTCTCCGAAAACTGGTGCTTACATCTTCGATGAACAAATGGTTCCTAACGAAAAAGTACAAGACTTTTTCAAGAAATAAGATAAATGCAGTTGCTGCAAGGCACTGATTACTTATAAAGCTCCTCTCGCCGATATATCGGCGGGGGGATTTTTTTTGCTATTAAATCGTTTCGGCTTTTATTATTTGTTAATTTTGTTATATCTTTGTGGCATAATGTATTGTACAAAAAAGTAGACTATGGGATTTTTTAGTTTTTTCTCAAAAGAAAAGAAGGAAACATTAGATAAAGGATTATCTAAAACAAAGAGAGTGTGTTCGGGAAGATTGCCCGTGCTATAGCCGGTAAATCGAAAGTGGATGATGAGGTGCTGGATAATCTGGAAGAGGTGTTGATTACTTCGGATGTGGGCGTAGAAACTACGTTGAAGATTATAGAACGTATCGAGAAGCGTGCCGCAGACGAGAAATATATGAATGCGAAGGAGCTGAATGTGATTCTGCGCGATGAAATCGCTGCTTTGCTCACAGAGAACAACTCGGATGATGTGGACGACTTTGAAACTCCTGTTACGAAGAAACCATACGTGGTTATGGTAGTGGGAGTGAATGGCGTAGGAAAAACCACGACCATAGGCAAACTGGCTTATCAGTTTAAGAAAGCCGGCAAATCCGTTTATCTGGGTGCTGCCGATACTTTCCGTGCAGCGGCGGTGGAGCAGCTGGTTATCTGGGGCGAACGTGTGGGAGTTCCCGTTATCAAGCAGAAAATGGGTGCTGACCCTGCTTCTGTGGCATTTGATACTTTGAGTTCAGCGGTAGCCAATAATGCCGATGTGGTGATTATAGATACCGCCGGGCGTCTGCATAATAAAGTGGGTCTGATGAATGAGCTGACCAAAATTAAGAATGTAATGAAAAAGGTTGTGCCGGATGCTCCGAATGAGGTACTGCTTGTTTTGGACGGTTCCACCGGACAGAACGCATTTGAGCAGGCCAAGCAGTTTACTTTGGCAACGGAGGTTACGGCAATGGCTGTAACCAAGCTGGACGGAACGGCTAAAGGCGGTGTTGTAATCGGAATCTCCGACCAGTTTAAGATTCCGGTAAAGTACATCGGTCTGGGAGAAGGTATAGAGGACTTGCAGGTGTTTCGTAAAAAAGAGTTTGTCGATTCGTTGTTCGGAGGGAATGCATGAAACGGAAAACCATTGATATCATAACATTAGGCTGCTCTAAAAATTTAGTGGACTCGGAGCATTTGATGCGCCAGTTGGAGGAAGCGGGTTTTCATGTGACGCATGATGCCGAGCGTCCGAAAGGAGAGATTGCCGTAATTAATACCTGCGGTTTCATCGGCGATGCAAAAGAGGAGTCCATCAATATGATTCTTGAATTTGCACAGGCCAAGGAAGAAGGCGAACTGGAGAAACTCTATGTCATGGGTTGCCTTTCGGAACGTTACCTGAAGGAACTGGCGATTGAGATTCCTCAGGTGGATAAGTTTTACGGCAAGTTCAATTGGAAAGAGTTGCTGCAGGATTTGGGTAAGGCATACCATGAGGAACTGCACATAGAGCGTACGTTGACCACTCCCAAGCATTATGCTTATCTGAAAATATCGGAAGGGTGCGACCGCAAATGCTCTTATTGTGCCATTCCTATTATTACAGGCCGGCATGTGTCGCGTCCTATGGAAGAAATTCTGGATGAGGTGAAGTATCTTGTGGCTCGCGGAGTGAAAGAGTTTCAGGTTATTGCGCAGGAGTTGACCTATTATGGCGTAGATTTATATAAGAGGCAGATGTTGCCCCAATTAATTGAAAAAATCTCAGAAATTCCGGGTGTGGAATGGATACGTTTGCATTATGCTTATCCGGCTCATTTCCCGATGGATTTATTCCGCGTGATGCGCGAGCGTCCCAATGTATGTAAATATATGGATATTGCCTTGCAGCATATCAGTGATAATATGCTGGAGAAAATGCGCCGTCATGTTACCAAAGAGGATACTTATCGGCTGATAGAAAAGTTCCGTGAAGAAGTGCCGGGAATTCATTTGCGTACTACGCTTATGGTGGGGCATCCAGGAGAAACGGAAGCTGACTTTGAAGAGTTGAAGGAGTTTGTCCGCAAGGTGCGCTTCGATAGAATGGGGGCATTTGCATATTCCGAGGAGGAAGGTACGTATGCCGCTGCCCATTACGAAGACAGCATTCCTCAAGAAGTAAAGCAAGCCCGGTTGGATGAATTGATGTCCATCCAACAAGGTATTTCCGCTGAACTGAGCGCGGCAAAGATAGGCAGGCAGATGAAAGTGATAATCGACCGTTTGGAAGGTGATTACTATATCGGACGTACGGAGTTCGATTCTCCCGAAGTAGACCCGGAAGTGCTGATTGAATGTGGTGATGAACCGCTGGAGATTGGCGGCTTTTATCGGGTAGAGATAATAAACTCCGATGATTTCGACCTTTTTGGACGGATTATTTAAACATTTCCTTTCGTACTTCTTGTGTATGTGGGGAAGATTTGCTAATATAGCACCGTAGTTCACAATTTTAAAGCTTGGATTTTGAATAACAAAGAATTTACTTCGGAATTGTCACGCAGGTTGGGGTATACTTTGAAGGATACTTCGGAATTGGTTACATCTTTACTGTCGGATATGACGCGGCAACTGGAAGAAGGAAATACGATTTCCATACAAGGCTTTGGAACATTCGAAGTGAAAAAGAAAGCGGAACGTATATCCGTAAATCCAACAACCAAACAGCGTATGCTGGTTCCACCCAAGTTGGTGTTGACTTATAAACCCAGTACGTTGTTAAAAGATAAGTTTAAGTAATCTTGCTTTTAAATCTTCCATATTATGAATGAGAAACTAAACATACAGGACCTGATTGATTTGCTGGCTGAAAAGCATGGCATGAGCAAGAAGAATGCCGATAGTTTTGTGAAAGAGTTTTTCCAACTGATTGAAGAAGCGTTGGAAAAAGACAAGTATGTGAAGATTAAAGGCCTGGGCGCTTTTAAACTGATTGATGTGGAAAGCCGGGAGAGTGTAAATGTCAATACTGGGGAACGCTTTGAGATACAGGGCCATACCAAAGTCTCATTTACTCCGGAACCTGCTCTGAAAGATATTATCAATAAGCCGTTTGCACATTTTGAAACAGTAGTGCTCAATGAAGGTACTGTTTTAGAAGATACCCCTGTAGATAGTGGCAGTGAGGAAGATGAAGATACGGAGCAGAAAGTGGAAGATGTTGTGCCGGAAGTGGTTGCCGGTAGTACGGTTGAGATACCGGAGATTGCGGAAAAAACCGATAGCCCTGTCGAACCGGAACCTGTAGAAGAAGCCGTTGTTCCTGTGGAGACTGTGGCTTCGGAGGAAGTTAATGAAGAGAGGGTGGAGGTTATCAAAACTGCCGGCCCGGCTGAATCTTCCGCAATGAAATACTTCATTGCCATCGTGGCTCTTGTGGTATTGCTATGTGCAGGGACCGTCGCTTATTTGTATTATCCTGATTGGTTTGACGGACTATCGGCTGAACCGCCTGTGGAGGAAACCGCTGGCAATGAAGCTGGCAATGAGGCAGGTAATACGGCTTTGATGGATAGTGTCGGTGTTAAGGATAGTGTGGCGATTGCCGTAAAAGATACTGTGTCGAAGAAGCAGATTGCTGAGCCTGTAATAAAACAGCAGGAAGCACCGGTTGCCGTCAAACAGCCTGTGGCAGCTGCTACATCTGCTTCCCAGCCGAAAAAGCAGAAGAAAGTTGAGTATGTACCCGATTCTACCAATTATACCATTGCAGGAACGCAGGCGACATACACGATAAAGCCGGGTGAGACATTGACCAGAGTGGCTCTTCGTTTTTATGGAACTAAAGCGTTATATCCATATATAGTAAAACATAATCCGGACGTTATCAAAAAACCGGATAATGTACCTGCGGGCACAACAATAAAGATACCTAAATTAGTGAAGAAGCAGTAAAAAGATACTGCTTCTTTTTTGTTAAATACTCAGAGCTTGTTTAAATGTTCTTGAAGAAGTATTTTTTCAGTTCCTTTTGAGTTTCTTCCCGGTCTGTTTTCCTCTTTTTATCCGTTACATAGCCTGCTATGCTCTTAGTAAAAACAGAAAAATATTTTCAAAGAAGAACTCTTGAAAAGAATGCTGAACAAAATTAAACAGGCTCTAAACTCTATGAAAGTAGTTTAATCTAAAGGTTTCACATTGTTTTTTAATAAAAATTAGTTGCTATGGTTAATTTATTCCCGTACTTTTGGAAGCGAATTATAATTACCGGTGTATGGCCGGGCGAAAACGAAAAATTAAACATTAAAATACATTGATTTATGGCTGAAACAATTGATATCCGCGAATTGAACGAGCGGATTGAAAGACAAAGTGCTTTCGTTACCAATCTTACTACGGGCATGGACCAGGTTATTGTAGGACAAAAGCACCTGGTAGAGTCGTTGTTAATCGGTTTGTTGTCTGACGGACATGTGTTGTTGGAAGGTGTGCCCGGTTTGGCAAAAACATTGGCTATCAAAACACTGGCTTCATTGATTGATGCACAATATAGCCGTATTCAGTTTACACCTGATTTGTTGCCGGCGGACGTTATCGGTACGATGGTTTACAGCCAGAAAGATGAAACTTTTCAGGTAAAGAAAGGACCTGTATTTGCTAATTTTGTATTGGCCGATGAAATTAACCGTGCTCCGGCCAAGGTGCAAAGTGCTTTATTGGAAGCTATGCAGGAACGTCAGGTTACCATAGGTAAGGAAACATTCAGACTGCCTGAACCTTTTTTGGTGCTTGCAACTCAGAATCCTATCGAACAAGAGGGTACGTATCCGTTGCCTGAAGCGCAGGTAGACCGTTTTATGCTGAAGGTAGTTATCGACTATCCTAAACTGGAAGAAGAAAAATTAATTATACGCCAGAATATAAACGGAGAAAGACTGAATGTAAAGCCTATTCTGAAAGCAGACGAGATTATCGAAGCGCGTAAGGTCGTACGTCAGGTATATCTGGATGAAAAGATTGAAAAATATATTGTCGATATTGTATTTGCAACCCGTTATCCGGAGAAGTATGATTTGAAGGAGCTGAAAGATATGATCGGATTCGGCGGTTCGCCTCGTGCATCTATCAATCTGGCATTGGCGGCACGCAGTTATGCCTTCATCAAACGCCGTGGCTATGTTATCCCGGAAGATGTGCGCGCAGTGGCACATGATGTATTGCGCCACCGCATCGGTCTGACTTATGAAGCTGAAGCAAGCAATATGACTTCGGATGAAATCGTCAGCAAAATATTGAATAAGGTTGAAGTGCCCTAATGTAAACAATTTGTTTACTATTTATGTATTACTGAATGGAAACAACTGATTTATTAAAAAAAGTCCGTCAGATTGAGATAAAGACGCGCGGATTGTCCAATAATATTTTTGCAGGCCAGTATCACTCGGCTTTCAAAGGTAGAGGTATGGCTTTTTCCGAAGTGCGTGAGTATCAGTTTGGTGACGATATACGCGACATAGACTGGAATGTAACGGCTCGTTTTCATAAACCCTTTGTGAAGGTGTTTGAAGAAGAACGTGAACTGACTGTAATGTTGCTGGTAGATGTTTCCGGTAGTCTGGAGTTCGGTACTGTGAAGCAGATGAAGAAAGATATGGTGACGGAAATAGCTGCAACATTGGCTTTTTCCGCCATTCAGAATAATGATAAAATCGGTGTCATCTTCTTTTCAGACCGGATAGAAAAGTTTATTCCACCCAAGAAGGGACGTAAACATATACTATATATCATTCGCGAATTGCTTGATTTCCGTCCGGAAAGTCGCCGGACCAATATCCGTCTCGGCTTGGAGTATCTTACGAATGTTATGAAGCGTCGTTGTACGGCTTTTGTCTTATCGGACTTCATCGACCAGGAGAGTTTTAAAAATGCCATGACTATTGCCAATCGGAAGCATGATGTTGTGGCTATTCAGGTATACGACCGCCGTGTAGAGGAGTTGCCTGCTGTGGGGCTAATGAAAATAAAAGATGCGGAAACGGGGCATGAACAATGGATTGATACTTCTTCGCGTGCCGTACGGCGTGCTCATCGTGATTGGTGGGTGAATAAGCAGACGGAACTGAATGATACATTTACTAAGAGCAATGTAGATAATGTGTCAGTACGTACGGACCAGGATTATGTGAAAGCATTGATGAATTTATTTGCGAAAAGAAACTAATCGGAGAATGAAAAGATATTTATTTCTGATAACGCTGTTGACAGCATTGACGGGTAGGGTAATAGCCCAGTCGGTGACAGTGGATGCTACAATTGATTCCTTGCAAATCCTTATCGGGGAGCAGGCCAAGATTAAGCTTCAGGTTTCATTGGACACTGATAAGCGCGCTATTCTTCCTGCCTATACTGATACTTTGGTGCGTGGAGTGGAAATTGTTGATATAGCCAAGCCCGATACACAGATGCTGAATGACGGCAGACGCTCGTTGATAACTCAGGAGTACACCGTAACTTCCTTTGACTCGGCATTATATTATTTGCCCCCAATGGAGGTGCTTGTTGATAATAAGGCATATCGCTCCAAAGCTTTGGCATTGAAAGTGTATTCCATGCCGGTAGATACGTTGCATCCCGATCAGTTTTTTGGTCCTAAACCCGTAATGAAAGCACCTTTTGCATGGGAAGACTGGTATATGTCTATCGCTTGTGCTGTATTGTTTGTGCCGTTCCTGTTGCTGCTTATCTATCTTGTGAAACGTATTCGCGATAACAAACCGATAATTCGCAAGGTGAAAGTAGAACCGAAACTGCCGCCACATCAGTTGGCTATGCAGGAAATAGAACGTATCAAAGGTGAGAAAGTATGGCAGAAAGGACAATCGAAGGAGTATTATACAGAATTGACAGATGCTATTCGTACTTATATAAAAGACCGTTTCGGTTTCAATGCATTGGAAATGACTTCCTCTGAAATCATTGATAAACTATTGGAAATGAATGATAAAAATGCAATATCGGATTTGCGTATTCTGTTCCAAACCGCGGATTTAGTGAAGTTTGCCAAACATAATCCACTGATGAATGAGAATGACGCAAATTTGATTAATGCGATTGACTTTATCAATGAAACAAAGGAAAAAGAAGATGAAAATGCCAAGCCGCAGCCTACTGAAATTACTATCATTGAAAAACGTTCCTTGCGTACCAAGATACTGCTTGGTGCAGGTATCGTTGCTTTAACGGCAGCACTTGTCGGTTCACTGATATATATAGGTTTGGAGCTGTATAACTATTTTGCCTGAAAGTAAAAGCAGGGAGATACGCTTCAATCATAATCATAATTTGTAAAATTGTAAATATCATGGTTTTTGCCAATATTGAATATTTATTTTTGCTGCTGTTGCTTATACCTTATATAGTATGGTATATCATGAGGCGGAAGAATAGTGAAGCCACGCTTCAGATTTCAGACGCTCGTGTATATGCGCATGCTCCCAAGAGCTATAAGAATTACTTGCTGCATGCACCGTTTGCATTGAGGATAATAGCTTTAACCTTGATTATTCTCGTTTTAGCCAGACCGCAAACTACCGATAGCTGGCAGAATAGTGAAATAGAGGGTATTGATATAATGCTTGCCATAGACGTTTCTACCAGTATGTTGGCTGAAGATTTGAAGCCGAATCGCCTGGAAGCGGCAAAGGATGTGGCGGCAGAGTTTATCAATGGCCGTCCGAATGACAATGTCGGCATCACACTATTCGCCGGAGAAAGTTTTACGCAATGTCCGTTGACGGTAGATCATGCCGTGCTTTTGAATTTGATAAAGGACGTAAAATGTGGTCTTATTGAGGATGGTACGGCAGTGGGTATGGGTATTGCCAATGCGGTTACCCGGCTGAAAGACAGCAAAGCCAAATCGAAAGTGATTATTCTTTTAACAGACGGTACGAATAATAGAGGAGATATTTCTCCGTTGACGGCTGCCGAGATAGCTAGTTTCGGTATCCGTGTTTATACTATCGGTGTAGGTACTAACGGTATGGCTCCATATCCTTATCCGGTAGGTGGAACCGTGCAGTATGTCAATATGCCGGTTGAGATTGACGAAAAGACCCTGACACAAATTGCCGGAACAACGGATGGTAATTATTTTCGCGCCACGAGCAATTCGAAGTTGAAAGAGGTATACGAGGAAATAGATAAGCTGGAGAAAACGAAACTGAACGTAAAAGAATACAGCAAGCGCCAGGAAGAGTATCGCTGGTTTGCACTGGCAGCTTTCTTATGTGTGCTATTGGAAGTTCTGTTACGTAATTCAATATTGAAGAAGATACCGTAGTATACGCATCCTTTTTCTCAGGATATTGTATCTTGTACAAGTTTAGTAAATAGTAAATCGTAAAAATAATAAATAAAGAAATGTTTCGATTTGAAGAACCTGCATATTTGTACTTGTTGCTGTTGTTGCCCTTGTTAGCAGCCTTCTACTTGTATTCCAATTATCGGCGACGGAAGAATATCCGCAAATTCGGTGATCCGGAACTGATGGCACAGTTGATGCCGGATGTATCCAAGTATCGTCCGGATGTGAAGTTTTGGATGGTATTTGTTGCTATCGGCCTGTTTTCTGTATTGTTGGCGCGTCCGCAGTTTGGTTCTAAACTGGAAACAGTGAAGCGTCAGGGAGTTGAAGTGATGATTGCATTAGATATTTCCAATTCGATGCTGGCACAAGATGTACAGCCCAGTCGTTTGCAGAAGGCAAAGAGACTTGTAGCGCAGTTGGTGGATAAAATGGAGAATGATAAAGTAGGTATGATTGTTTTTGCAGGTGATGCATTTACACAGCTTCCTATTACAAGCGATTATATATCAGCCAAGATGTTTTTGGAATCTATAGATCCTTCATTGATTTCCAAACAAGGTACAGCAATCGGGGCAGCCATTAATTTGGCTTCCCGTAGTTTTACCCCGCAGGAGGGGGTAGGGCGTGCGGTGATTGTCATTACCGATGGTGAAAATCATGAAGGTGGTGCAGTGGAAGCCGCTAAGGATGCCGCAGAAAAAGGTATTCAGGTGAATGTTCTTGGTGTAGGTATGCCTGAGGGAGCTCCCATCCCAGCAGAAGGAACAAATGATTATCGTCGCGACCGTGACGGGAACGTGATTGTAACCCGTTTGAACGAACAGATGTGTCAGGAGATAGCTAAGGCGGGCAATGGTATCTATGTGCGTGTAGATAATACAAATGGCGCTCAAAAGGCGATTAGCCGGGAAATTAATAAAATGGCGAAAGCTGATGTGGAAACACAGGTATACACAGAGTTTAATGAGCAGTTCCAGGCTGTGGCATGGATCATCTTATTCTGTTGCTGTTGGCAGAAATGCTGGTATTGGAGCGCAAGAACCCTCTGTTCCGTAATATTCATTTGTTTTCCAATAAGAAATGATGCGTATGTTACAGAAAAAATATATAAGCTTTTTTTTATTGCTGCTAATGGCAGCTACAGCTTCGGCTCAGAAAGCCGAACGTGATTTTATCCGTAAAGGGAACCGTTTTTTTTAAAGATAGCGTGTATGTGGATGCGGAGGTAAATTATCGTAAAGCTTTGGAGACGAATCCTCAGTCTACAGTCTCTATGTTTAATTTGGGAAATACATTGGCTCAGCAGAATAAACTGCAAGAGGCTATGGAACAATATGTTGCTGCTACCAAGATAGAAAAGGACAAGAATGATTTAGCGCAAATCTATCATAATATGGGAGTGATTTTTCAATCACAGAAAGATTATGGCAAAGCGGTAGAAGCATATAAGCAGTCATTGCGTAATAACCCGAAAGATGATGAAACACGTTATAATTTGGCCTTGGCGCAAAAGATGCTGAAAGACCAGCAGCAGAATCAGCAAAACCAGGACCAGAATAAACAGCAGCAACAGGACCAGCAGGAGGATAAAAAGGACCAAAATAAAGATCAACAGCAGAATAAAGACCAACAACAACCGCCGCAACCACAGAAAAAGGACAGTGAGATGTCTAAAGAGAATGCCGAGCAGCTTTTAAATTCTGTGATGCAAGATGAAAAAGATGTGCAGGATAAAGTAAAGAAACAGCAGGTTATTCAAGGTGGTCGTTTGGAAAAAGATTGGTAATAAATATAACAGGAAATAATATATGAGAAAAATAATTGTCTTATGGATGGTGCTGATGATAGTCAGTTTGCGTGCTTTTTGCAGATAGCAAGGTTTCGTTTACTGCATCTGCACCTGATGTTGTGGCAGTAGGTGATCAATTCAGACTGTCATATACAGTGACCACACAGAAAGTGAGAGATTTCCGGGCTCCTTCTATAAAAGGTTTTGATGTACTGATGGGGCCCAGTCGTTCACAACAGAAGAGTGTGCAAGTTATCAATGGGCAGACAACCTCTACGAGTAGCATAACATTTACTTATATATTGATGGCTACGGCTGAAGGTAGTTTTACTATACCCGGGGCTACTATAACGGCAGAGGGCAATCAGATGGTTTCCAATTCTGTGCACGTAAAAGTACTTCCTGCTGATAGAACAAATGGAGGGGCTTCCGGAAACGGTGGAAGACAAAGTGGTTCTGCAAGTCGTGCTTCATCAGGAACGTCAGTATCGAATAATGATTTGTTTATTACAGCTACTGCCAATAAGACGAACTTGTATGAGCAAGAGGCTCTCTTGTTAACATATAAGATATATACTTTAGTAGACTTGAGAGGTTTTGACAACGTGAAACTGCCCGATTTTAAAGGCTTTCATTCTCAGGAAGTCGAATTGCCTAATGACCGTAAATGGAGTCTTGAACACTATAAAGGAAGAAACTATCAGACGACCGTATACCGCCAATTTGTATTATTTCCGCAACAACCGGGAAAAATAACGATTGATGCGGCACGTTTTGATGCATCTATAGCCAAGGTTACTCATGTGGACGATCCTTTCGAAGCTTTCTTCAATGGTGGTTCTAATTACGTAGAAGTAAAGAAGACATTAATGACTCCTAAATTGGTTGTTGATGTAAAAGCTTTACCGGATGGTAAGCCTTCGGGATTTTCTGGAGGAGTGGGAGAATTCAGTATTTCTTCTTCTATAAATAGTACGAATGTTAAGACAAACGATGCTGTTACAGTGAGGCTTGTTATTTCGGGTACGGGTAATCTGAAATTAATCTCTACTCCGGAAGTTAAATTCCCAGAAGACTTTGAAGTCTATGACCCGAAGGTTGATAATAAGTTCCGTTTGACAAATGCCGGACTCTCCGGCAGTCAGGTGATTGAGTATCTTGCCATTCCCCGTAATGCGGGAACATATAAGATTCCTGCTGTAAAGTTCAGCTATTTCGATATTAAATCTCGTACATACAAGACTTTAACGACCGAGGAATACGAACTCCATGTAGAAAAGGGAAGTGGTAATGCAGCTCAGACTATTGCCAATTTTACTAATAAAGAAGATTTGAAAGTTTTGAATGAGGACATACGTTATATCAAGCAGAATAACGTAACCCTTTCTCAAAAAGGAGATTTCTTCTTCGGTTCTTTGGCTTATTGGCTGTTTTACATAGTGCCCGGCATTGCATTTGTCCTGTTCTTCATTGTTTATCGTAAACAGATTGCAGCCAATGCCAATGTTGCCAAAATGCGTACGAAGAAAGCAAATAAAGTTGCAGTGAAACGTATGAAGTTAGCGGGGAAATTGTTGGCAGATAACAAGAAAGATGCATTTTACGATGAAGTATTGAAAGCATTGTGGGGATATATTAGCGATAAATTGAGTATTCCGGTTTCACGTTTATCTAAAGATAATGTTGAGGGAGAGCTTCGCAATTACGGTGTTGATGATGCACTGATAAAAGATTTCCTTGATGCATTGAACAATTGTGAGTTTGCCCGTTTTGCTCCCGGAGATGATAATCAGGCTATGGATAAAGTTTATTCAGATTCTTTGGAAGTTATCAGTAAAATGGAAAACTCTATAAAACATTAAATTGGGAGGTATAATGATGAAGAAAGTAATATCCTTAGCATTTGGTCTACTGATAGGATTAGCTGTTTGGGCGCAAGGAACGGCAGATACTTCGGCTTCTGCCAAAGATTCTGTGTCTATAGGTTCGCATACGGAATTTTCTGCAACTAAATCAGTTGACAATGTTACGAAAGCACAAGGTGACAGTGCATATATGCGTAATGATTATGCTTCTGCCATTCAAATATACGAGAGCTTATTGAAAAAAGGTGAAGCCGCTGAAGTTTATTATAATTTGGGTAATAGCTATTATAAAGCAGACGATATAGCAAAGGCTATTTTAAATTATGAACGCGCTTTGTTATTGCAACCGGGTAATGCAGATATTCGCGCTAATTTGGAAATAGCACGTTCCAAGATGATAGATAAAGTAGTTTCTGTACCTGATATATTTTTTGTAGCTTGGGTTAAGTCATTGACAAATTGTTTAAGTGTAGATGCTTGGGCTAAATTAGGTATTGTGTTTTTTATTCTTTTGCTTATCTCGTTTTCCCTATTCTTTTTTTCCAAACAGATTATCTGGAAAAAAAGCGGGTTTATAGCGGGAATTCTATTTTTAGTATTTACTGTATTAAGTAATATTTTTGCTTCGGGAGCAGAAAAGTGAATTACTGGATAGGAATGATGCGATAGTCTTGTCTCCCAGTGTTACAGTACGGAGTACTCCCAGTGAAAGTGGTACTGGTTTATTCGTTCTGCATGAAGGGCATAAAATTGAAATTAAAGATAATTCCATGCGCGAATGGAAAGAGATTCGCTTGGAAGATGGCAAGGTAGGGTGGATTCCTGCTTCTGCGATAGAAGTGATTTAAGAGTATCCATTGCTAAATATAGAAGCCCGTATGAAATAAAGGAAACTATTTCCTTTTACTTCATACGGGTTCTTTTTGTATTTATGGGAATGTTAAATATATAATGGAAAAATACAGATAAATAGTTTGTTTTATCTTTTTTTTTCCTTAAGTTTATAGCGTGATAAAGAAATAACAAAGTATTAACCATTAAATTTATGAATATGAGAACGATAACATTTAATGAACTCCGTAAGATTAAAGACTCATTACCTAGTGGTAGTATGCATAGAATAGCCGATGAACTTGGACTTAATGTTGACACTGTAAGAAATTTCTTTGGCGGTCATAACTTTAAGGAGGGTAAAAGTGTTGGAATTCACTTAGAACCCGGTCCGGATGGCGGTTTAGTAATGATTGATGATACTACCGTTCTTGATCGGGCTTTAAAAATTTTAGATGAAATGGCAGGTGAAACTGCTGAACCTGTTCAGGCTTAAGAAAAGAAAGTAAAGAAGGATCCCAATTGCTGAGAAACAATTGGGATTTCTTGTTTGTTTTGTAAATAAATATAATAGACGACTTATGGAAGATAAATTAGTAACATTAGCGATTCTTACGTATGCTAAGGCACAAATACTAAAGAATGTTCTCGAAAATGAAGGTATTGAGACTTACATCCATAATGTAAATCAAATACAGCCGGTTGTATCTTCCGGTGTGCGTGTTCGTATAAAAGAAAGCGACTTACCGCATGCTTTGAAAATTACGGAAAGCTCGGCATGGTTGTCCGAAGAAGTAGTGGGAGAGAAGATGCCCCAAATAGAGAAAGGCAGTAATAAGGTCTTGATTCCTGTCGATTTTTCAAGTTATTCATTGAAAGCATGTGAGTTCGGTTTTAATTTTGCAAAAAACATAGATGCTGAAGTAGTTTTGCTTCATGTATATTTTACACCTATCTATGCGACTTCATTGCCATACGGTGATGTTTTTAACTATCAGTTGAGTGATGAAGAGAATGTCCGGAATATATTGCAGAAAGTACATTCGGATTTGAATGCTTTGTCCGATAAAGTAAAAGCTAAAGTTACATCCGGAGAGTTTCCTGATATAAAATACACTTGCGTATTGAGAGAAGGTATTCCAGAAGAAGAGATATTACGCTATTCTAAAGAAAATCGTCCGAGAATTATCATCATGGGAACGCGTGGTAAGAATCAGAAAGATATTGATTTGATTGGTAGTGTAACCGCTGAAGTTATCGAGCGTAGTCGCGTACCGGTTTTAGCCATTCCGGAGAATACACCGTTCAAAGAATTTAACGCTGTAAAACGTATTGCATTTATTACGAATTTTGACCAGCGCGATTTGATAGCTTTTGATTCATTAATTAATAGTTTAAAGCCATTTTGCTTCTCTGTTTCTTTAATACACTTAGCTGATGTAAAAGACACTTGGAATGAGATAAAGTTGGGTGGCATTAAAGAGTATTTCCAAAAACAGTATCCGCAATTGGAAATTCATTATGATGTAGTGAAGAATGATGACTTCCTTAATAGCTTGGATGAATATATTAAAACTAATCACATAGATATTATTACATTGACATCATATAAGCGAAATATATTTTCTCGTTTGTTTAATCCAGGAATTGCCAGAAAAATGATTTTCCATTCTGATACACCATTGCTGGTTATTCTATGGGCGGCCTAATTGAAATGATAATTTTAATTTGTCTAGGTAAGGATGTGGGCTACCGCTAAATGCTGAATTAGTTTTAGTGGAGTCCACTTATTTTTTATCTTTTCATGGTTATACTATTACATGTCCCATTTCCTATGTTTGTGATGTAATATCAATATTATGTTTAATATATAACACCATAAACTAAAATAAACCTTTATTCTTCTCTAATTTGGAAGAAAATTATACCAAAGATAGCTTACATATTCAAGCTATCTTTGGTAATAGTAGCAATTCAATTATTGCATCAATTTTTCTATTTCATCAAATTCAGGACCCATTTGTAAGTTATAATAAACTCTGTATAATCCATTTAGCCACAAATCTTTCTGTTCAGGTTTCAGTTCTCTTGCTTTTTCATAATTAGGTCTTGCCTTTTCATAGAAAACTTTCAGTGTAGCTTGGTCTTCTTTGTATTTTGGATTATTGACATCAGTAGTAGCTTTTTCAGAGAAATCCTGAGCTTGCAGGCAATAGATTAAGCCCAAGTTGGAATATGCTTCTGCATAATTAGGATCTACTTCAATGGTTTTGTTGTAGAATTCAATGGCTTTTTCATAATCTTTCATGTTATGATAAAGGTATCCTTTTACGTACAAATAGAATGTGTTATTAGGATCTTTAGCCAACATATCATCTGCAAACTGCATTGCTTCGTCAAACTTATTATTATTGCTATAATAATCAATCAGATGTCCAAAGAAGAATGAATGTTCAGGATACTTTTGAATACCATCTTTTAAGGAAGCGATCCATTTGACAGTATCACCTTGAGCTTTCAATGCTGTAGAAATAAATTCCATGGCATATTTACCCACTTCTTTGTCCTCCTTTGCATAAGGTGCATATTTCAACACGCTTGGATAATCTTCCATTTTGGCTGCAGCTAAGCTTGCATAATAAGCAATTTGGGGCAATACAGTATCTGTTTGAAGCAGATTCTCCTTTTCAAACATAGGATTGATGGCAATGTCTACATAAGTTGCGAAGAAATCCAAAGCCTCTTTATTCTTATCTAAATTAAAGAACTGGATACCACCGTTAATCAGGTTAGGACGCGCAGCTAATATAGCAGCACTGTTCGATCTTCTGAATTTATTTTTGATTTTACCTTTTTCGTTAGGAATCTGTGCAAGTTCATCGCATTTAAAGTAGTATTTGCACATATTCAGTGCGCTGTTATACACTTTAAGAGTATCATAAGGCTTTCTTAAATAAGCATTCTCCATTTCCTTTTCATTGATTCTCTTTTGAATAAAGCCGGCTACATCCCATGTTTCGGCGTTGTCTTTGGTTTCAGCATTGTTCAGAGCTTCATTGATGAGCTTCTCTGCTTGTGCAAAATCCGGTTTTACGTCATTAGCAATGCTTTTTGCCTCTTTCACGCTCTTTTCCTGAGCGAAGGTAAAGCCTGTCGCAAGTAGTAAAACCATTGAAAATAATACTCTTTTCATGATTGTAGAAAATTTTAAATTAATATTGTGTCTATTCTTCATTTTCATTGTTTACTATATCGTTCTGAGTTTTTCTGATGCATCGCTATCCTCTTCTGCAATGATATCCTCTTCGGTTTCTGAGGTAACTTTACATACGGAGCCAATTTCATCATTACGTTTTTCAAGATTAATCAGTCGTACTCCCTGCGTAGCACGTCCCATTATACGAACATCTGCTACTTTCAGACGGATGGTGATACCTGATTTATTGATAATCATTAAATCATTCTCATCTGTTACAGACTTGATTGTTACCAGTTTACCGGTTTTATCGGTGATATTCATGGTTTTTACACCTTTACCGCCACGGTTCGTCTTACGATAATCCTCAATATCGGAACGTTTACCGTATCCCTGTTCTGACACAACCATGATTGTCTCAGTTTCAGGGTCTTTGATGCAAATCATTCCGACAACTTCGTCTTGTCCGTCTTCATCGAGCGTCATGCCGCGTACACCGGTAGCTGTACGTCCCATTACGCGTACGGCACTTTCGTGGAAACGGATGGCACGTCCGTTGCGATTGGCAATGATAATTTCATTGTCACCGTTAGTCATGCGCACTTCAATTACGCGGTCATCTTCGCGGATTGTAATGGCATTGACACCATTTTGGCGAGGACGGGAATATTGTTCGAGCAATGTTTTCTTAATGACGCCATTCTTTGTGCAGAACAGTACATAATGACTGTTAATGAAATCCTGGTCGTTCAGGTTCTTCACGCGCAGGTATGCATTTACGGCGTCATCAGAGTCTATATTCAACAGGTTCTGAATGGCGCGTCCCTTAGAATTTTTGGTTCCTTCGGGTATCTCATATACTTTCAGCCAATAGCACTTGCCTTTTTGAGTGAAGAACATCATGGTATTGTGCATTGTTGCAGGATATATATGTTCTACAAAGTCCTCATCGCGTGTCTCTGTTCCCTTAGAACCTACCCCACCGCGGTTTTGGGCACGGAATTCGCTTAACGGTGTACGCTTGATATATCCCATATGAGAAATGGTAATAATCATTTCATCGTCTGCATAGAAATCTTCCGGGTTGAATTCTTCCGACGAATAAACAATTTCAGAGCGGCGTTCGTCACCATATTTAGTTTTAATCTCGATTAATTCATCTTTGATAACCTTGCGGCAGAGTTCGTCGTTAACAAGAATTTCTTCCAGATAAGCAATCTGCTTTTGGATTTCCTCATACTCGGCATGGAGTTGGTCCTGCATGAGTCCGGTTAACTGGCGCAGACGCATTTCTACGATGGCGCGCGATTGGATTTCAGTCAATTCAAAACGCTCCATCAAACCGCTGATTGCGTCATTCGGAGTTTTGGCGGCACGGATGATTTTGATTACCTCGTCAATATTGTCCGATGCGATAATCAAACCTTCTAAGATATGGGCACGTTCTTTAGCTTTACGCAAATCATATTGTGTACGGCGGATAACTACGTCGTGACGATGCTCTACGAAATACTTGATGAGGTCTTTCAGGTTCAGCAAACGAGGACGTCCGTGTACCAATGCTACGTTGTTTACGCCGAAAGAAGTCTGCAACAATGTCATCTTGTAGAGCTTGTTCAGCACTACACTGGCGTTGGCATCGCGTTTTACGTCGATGACGATGCGCATACCTTCGCGGTCAGACTCGTCGTTGGCATTGGAAATGCCCTCTATCTTCTTTTCGTTGGCCAAATCGGCGATGGATTTGATTAATTCGGCCTTATTTACTCCGTAAGGGATTTCGGTTACAACGATTTTATCATGCGTGGAAGATGTTTCAATCTCAGCCTTGGCGCGCATTACAACACGTCCGCGACCGGTCATGTAGGCTTCGCGCACACCGCTCATACCATATATATAACCGCCTGTCGGGAAGTCGGGAGCTTTGACGTAAGTCATCAAATCTTCGATGTCGATATCATTGTTGTCGATATATGCGACGCAGGCATCTATCACTTCGGACAGATTATGGGTCGGCATATTCGTAGCCATACCTACGGCGATACCGGAAGCACCGTTGACAAGAAGATTTGGAATGCGGGTTGGCATTACGGTGGGTTCCAGCAACGAGTCGTCGAAGTTGGTTTGCATGTCTACAGTCTCTTTATCAAGATCCTGCATCATTTCTTCTCCAATCTTTTGCAAGCGGCATTCCGTGTAACGCATGGCAGCTGCACTGTCACCGTCCACAGAACCGTAGTTGCCTTGTCCGTCTACAAGCATGTAGCGCATAGCCCACGGCTGTGCCATACGGACGAGAGCGCCATATACGGATAAGTCACCGTGCGGGTGATATTTTCCTAATACCTCACCGACAACTCTCGCAGATTTCTTATAGGGTTTATCCGACGTATTTCCCAGTCCCATCATACCGAAAAGAATTCTTCGGTGAACAGGTTTAAAACCATCTCTAACATCCGGAAGGGCACGTGAAACAATGACCGACATGGAGTAGTCAATGTACGAAGACTTCATTTCCTCCTCGATGTTAATCTTTATAATTCTGTCTTGTTCAAGCATTTAAAAAGATTATTAATTATACATTTGCGGGTTTGTGAAAAACCACGCTAAAGTACTGCTTTTTTACGATATACAAAAGTTTTCCCTCATAAACTTTGTTGCAGATTTCCATGCTTGAAACCCCGTTTGGATATATGGTTTTTCGTTTGATGTATAATCGGTTAAAAATAAGACAGATACAAGTACCAGAAAGACACCTCCCTTTGGTACTCGGTGTACCTTACTAAGGTACGAGCCGTACCAAGCTTAGGTATATGAAGTTTCTTAGGTTGGTACATCGAATACCAACCGTTGGTACGGATGAAATTCCCACGTATTATAATATAATGTGTAGGGCGAACCGGAAAGATGTGATTTGTGGCACGGGATTTGTATATTATTAATCCAGTTTATGGTATGCAATATAAAGAAATGCGTATCTTTGTCAGTCAAAACCTTTAATTAAGGAGATAAAAATTATATGAACAATCAATTTTCACAAAGAGTTTCTGATATTATAACTTATAGCAAGGAGGAAGCCAACCGACTGAGAAATAGATATATCGGCCCGGAGCATCTTCTGCTCGGCATGCTACGTGACGGCGGAGGAAAAGCTATCGAGATATTGATGAAACTCGATATAGACTTGAAGCAAGTAAAAAAGCGCATTGAAAGCTTCTTGAGAGATGCCGAAGACGATACCCTATTGCCCGATGCGGATGTGCCATTGTCGCCAATGGCCGCTAAGATATTGAAGATGTGCATTCTGGAAGCGCGCATTTTAAAGAGTGCAACAGCCGATGCCGAACATGTGTTGTTGGCTATACTGAAGGATGGCGACAATCTGGCTGCTACCGTCCTGGAAGAAAACCGGGTGAATTATCAAGCTGTATTTGAACAGCTTACAATGCAATCTACCAACCCGAATGCTGGTATGGGATTTCCGGAAGAAGAGGAAGAAGACGATGAAGACATGAATATGTCCCATCCCTCTCGCAATGCAGGACAGGGCGCGGCTTCTTCTGCACAGACTGCATCGAAGAAGTCTTCCAATGATACTCCGGTCCTGGATAACTTCGGTACGGACATGACCCGTGCGGCAGAAGAAGGCAAGCTCGATCCGGTTGTAGGGCGTGAGCGTGAGATAGAACGCTTGGCGCAGATATTGAGTCGCCGTAAGAAAAACAATCCGGTGCTGATTGGTGAGCCGGGTGTCGGCAAGTCGGCTATTGTAGAGGGATTGGCGCTGCGTATCGTTCAAAAGAAAGTATCCCGTATCTTGTTTGACAAGCGGGTGGTAATGCTCGATATGGCCTCTGTTGTAGCCGGAACCAAATATCGCGGACAGTTTGAAGAGCGCATTCGTTCCATTATCAACGAGTTGCAGAAGAATCCGAATGTAATCTTGTTCATAGACGAGATTCATACTATTGTAGGCGCCGGTGCAGCTGCCGGTTCTATGGATGCAGCCAATATGTTGAAGCCGGCTTTGGCTCGCGGCGAAATACAATGTATCGGTGCTACCACGCTTGACGAATACAGAAAGAATATTGAGAAAGACGGTGCTTTGGAGCGTCGTTTTCAGAAAGTTATAGTAGAACCCACTACTCCGGAAGAAACGCTACAGATACTGAGAAACATAAAAGAGAAGTACGAAGACCACCATAACGTGAGCTATACGGACGAAGCGTTAGAGGCATGTGTCAAGTTGGCAGAGCGTTATATAACCGACCGTAACTTCCCGGATAAGGCCATTGATGCTTTGGACGAAGCCGGTTCGCGTGTGCATCTGACGAACATTAATGTTCCCAAAGAGATTGAAGAGCAGGAAAAGCTGATAGAAGACGCACGTGTTTTGAAGGCTGAAGCCGTAAAGTCGCAGAACTTTGAACTGGCTGCCAGTTATCGGGATAGAGAGAAAGAACTTTCCGCTCGCCTGGATGAAATGAAAGAGGAATGGGAAGCACGTCTCAAAGACGACCGTCAGCTCGTTGGAGAGGAAGAAATAGCCAATGTCATATCGATGATGTCCGGCATTCCGGTGCAACGTATGGCTCAGGCGGAAGGTCTTAAGCTTGCAGGTATGAAAGAAGATTTGCAGGCAAAAGTTGTGGCTCAGGATGCTGCGATAGAGAAACTTACCAAAGCCATCCTGCGCAGCCGTGTAGGCTTGAAAGACCCTAACCGCCCTATCGGAACGTTTATGTTCCTCGGCCCTACCGGCGTGGGTAAAACGCATTTGGCCAAGCAGTTGGCTAAATATATGTTTGGCTCCAGCGATGCGCTGATACGCATTGATATGAGCGAATATATGGAGAAATATACGGTGTCCCGTATGATTGGAGCGGCCCCGGGATATGTCGGCTATGAGGAAGGCGGACAGTTGACAGAGAAGGTACGCCGGAAACCTTATTCCATAGTGCTGTTGGACGAAATTGAAAAAGCTCACCCGGATGTGTTCAATATCTTGTTGCAGGTGTTGGACGAGGGACGTCTTACTGACAATTATGGCAGAACGATTGACTTTAAGAATACAGTCATCATCATGACCTCCAATATCGGTACCCGCCAGTTGAAAGAGTTCGGTCGTGGCGTAGGTTTTGCGGCACAGGCACGTACGGATGATAACGAGTACTCGCGCAGTGTGATTCAGAAAGCATTGAACAAGACCTTTGCTCCTGAGTTTCTGAACCGTTTGGATGAAATCATAACGTTTGACCAGCTTTCGTTGGATGCCATTACGAAGATTGTGGATATAGAGCTGAAAGGTTTGTATGAACGGATTGAAGCCATTGGTTATAAGATGGTTGTAGATGATGAAGCCAAGAGATTCCTTGCTGCCAAAGGCTACGATGTGCAGTTTGGCGCCCGTCCGTTGAAGCGTGCCATTCAGAATTATCTGGAAGACGGACTTTCGGAGCTGATTGTGTCTGCCGAATTACAGCCCGGTGATACGGTTAATGTTTCTGTCGATAAGGAAAAAGACGAGTTGAGTATAACCAAAGCTTAACAAGCCTTTATAATAAAACAGTCAAAATGTCAGTTCTTCGGGACTGGCATTTTTTTTGTGTTCAGTTTGCCAAAACAATAAAAATACAAATCTAAAAATATAAACTTAGTATGCAAAAAGGAAATATTGGGGTAACTACAGAGAATATCTTCCCCGTTATCAAAAAGTTTTTGTACAGTGACCATGAAATCTTCCTTCGTGAGTTAGTCTCTAATGCCGTCGATGCTACCCAGAAACTTAAAACACTGGCTTCTATCGGTGAGTTTAAGGGTGAACTCGGTGATTTGACCGTGCATGTGTCCTTAGGCAAGGATACGATTACCGTATCCGATCGTGGTATCGGCCTGACGGCAGAAGAAATAGATAAATACATCAATCAGATTGCATTCTCGGGAGCCAACGACTTCCTGGAGAAATATAAGAATGATGCCAATGCCATTATCGGTCATTTCGGACTTGGCTTTTACTCGGCTTTTATGGTTGCCAAGAAGGTCGAAATCATCACCAAATCCTATCAGGATGGTGCTAAAGCCGTGAAATGGACTTGCGACGGTAGTCCGGAGTTTACCATCGAAGATACGGACAAGGCAGAACGCGGTACGGATATCGTTCTTTATATAGACGACGATTGCAAGGAATTCCTTGAAGAAGCGCGCATCTCTTCTCTTTTGAAGAAGTATTGCAGCTTCCTCCCTATTCCCGTTGCATTCGGCAAGAAAAAAGAGTGGAAAGACGGCAAGCAGGTTGAAACAGCCGAAGATAACATCATCAACAACGCTAATCCGTTGTGGACGCTGAAGCCCAGCGAATTAAAGACGAGGATTACAAGAAGTTTTATCGCGACCTCTATCCAATGTCCGATGAACCCTTGTTCTGGATACATCTGAACGTGGATTATCCGTTCCATCTTACTGGTATTCTGTACTTCCCGAAGGTAAAGAGCAATATAGAGTTGAACAAGAACAAAATCCAGCTTTATTGCAATCAGGTCTATGTAACGGACTCTGTAGAGGGTATTGTTCCGGACTTTCTGACATTGCTGCACGGTGTACTCGATTCACCGGATATTCCGCTGAACGTGTCCCGTTCCTATTTGCAGAGTGACTCTAATGTGAAGAAAATCTCTACATATATTACGAAGAAAGTATCCGACCGCTTGCAATCCATATTCAAGAACGACCGTAAGCAATTTGAAGAGAAGTGGAACGATTTGAAAATCTTCATTAACTACGGAATGCTCACACAAGAGGATTTCTATGATAGGGCAAAGGATTTCGCCCTTCTTTCCGATACGGATGACAAGTATTATACCTTCGAAGAGTATAAGACCTTGATAAAGGATAGCCAGACGGATAAGGATGGCAATCTGATTTATCTGTATGCCAACAACAAAGATGAGCAATACAGCTATATCGAGGCTGCCAAGAATAAGGGATATAATGTGCTGTTGATGGGCGGCCAGCTTGATGTTGCCATGGTAAGCATGCTGGAGCAAAAGTTCGAGAAAGTGCGTTTCACCCGTGTAGACAGTGATGTCGTTGACAATCTGATAGTGAAGGAAGACAAGGCGAAAGATGTCTTGGAAGCCGATAAACAGGAGGTTCTCTCTGTTATCTTCAAGAGCCAGTTGCCGCAGATAGAAAAGACAGAGTTCAATGTAATGGCTCAAGCTTTGGGTGAAAATGCTTCACCGGTCATGATTACTCAAAGCGAGTACATGCGTCGTATGAAAGAAATGGCTAATATCCAGGCAGGAATGAGTTTCTATGGCGAAATGCCGGACATGTTCAACCTGGTATTGAATGCCGACCATAAGCTGGTAAAAGAGATTCTGGCTGATGAAGACAAGGAATGTGCGGCTGCCGTTGCTCCGATTCAAAAAGAAATGGACGATGTAAATACTCGTCGTAATGAATTGAAAAAGAAGCAGGAGGGCAAGAAAGATGAGGATATTCCTACAATCGAAAAGGATGAGGTAAATGATTTGGATAAGAAGTGGGAAGATTTGAAAAACCGGAAAAATGGATTGTTTGCCGACTATGCCGCTCAGAATAAGGTTGTCCGTCAACTTATTGATTTGGCATTGCTTCAAAATGGCATGTTGAAAGGTGAAGCTTTGAATAATTTTGTAAAGAGAAGCATCGATTTGATTAAATAAGCCCCTTTAGATTTCTATTATAACAGGGCATTGCAGCTAATATGAGTTGTAATGCCCTTTTTTTGTCTGTTTTTTCGTAATAGGTCTGTTTTTTTTCGTTGGATACGAGGTTTTTGGAAACAATTGTCTATATTTGAGCATTGAATAAATTAGTATATTTCACTCGAAACCGTATTCATGAAAAGATTTTTTTTGTTTTTGTCAGCCTGTTTATTGCTTCTGCCGTTTGTGCAAGCTCAGAAAGTAGGACTTGTTTTGAGTGGCGGAGGTGCGAAAGGCATGACCCATATCGGTATCATTCGCGCTTTGGAGGAAAACAATATTCCTATCGACTACATTACGGGTACTTCTATGGGAGCTATCATAGGTTCACTCTATGCTATGGGGTACTCTCCCGATGATATGGAGGCTTTATTGCGTTCCGAAGACTTCAAACGCTGGTATTCAGGACAGGTAGAACCCGAATACGGATATTATTTCAAACAGAACCGGCCGACCCCGGAGTTTTTCAATATCCGTTTCTCCTTTAAGGACTCGCTGCATATCAAGCCTCAGATACTTCCTACAAGCATGGTAAATCCCATTCAGATGAATCTGGTCTTTGTGGAGCTATTTGCACGGGCTACGGCTGCATGCAGCGGCGATTTTAACCGCCTGTTTGTGCCTTTCCGGTGTATTGCCTCCGATGTATATAACAAGAAACCGTTGATTATGCGTAGAGGAGATTTGGGAGATGCGGTACGCGCTTCCATGAGTTTTCCGTTTGTTTTCAAACCGATAGAGATTGATAGCGTTTTAGCTTATGACGGTGGAATTTATAATAATTTCCCCACAGATATTATGCGTGAGGACTTTAAACCGGAAGTCATCATAGGTAGCGTGGTAGCCGCCAACCCCGGTAAGCCGAAAGAGAATGATTTGATGAGCCAGCTTGAAAATATGATTATGCAGAAGACGGATTATACTCTTCCGGATTCTTTAGGCATTATTATGACATTCAAGTATGATGATGTAAGCCTTTTGGACTTTGACCGTTTGCAGGAGTTGCACGATATCGGCTATAACCGGACTATCAGTTTAATGGATTCTATAAAAGGCCGTATTCATCGGAGGGTAAGTGCGGAAAATGTTCGTTTAAGGCGGTTGGTCTACCGCAGTAATTTGCCTCAATTCCGCTTTAGGGACATCTATATAGAGGGCGCCAATCCACAACAGCAGGCGTATATCAAAAAAGAATTTCATGACGAAGACCATGAGGTGTTTACATATGAAGATTTGAAACGTGGATATTTCCGTTTGCTGTCTGATAATATGATATCGGAGATTATACCTCATGCTGTATATGACTCTGAAAACGACTTGTATTCGCTGCATCTAAAAGTGAAAATGGAAGATAATTTTTCTGTAAGGATGGGTGGAAGTGTATCGACAACCAGCTCTAATCAGATTTATTTGGGGTTGGGTTATCAGGACTTGAATTATTATTCCAAAGAAATAACCCTTGACGGCCAGATTGGCAAGGTATATAATAATGCGCAGCTTATGGCCAAGATAGACCTTCCTACCCGTATTCCAACCTCTTACCGCCTTATTGCTTCTTTAAGTACATTCGATTATTATAAAAAGGACAAACTCTTTTCTAAGAATGATAAGCCCTCTTTTAACTCTAAAGATGAACGTTTTGTCAAGCTGATGGTAGCCTTGCCTTTTTTGGCCAATAAACGGGCGGAAATAAGCATCGGATATGGGAAACTTCAAGACAATTACTTTCAGTCCAGCGTGATTAATTTTGACAAGGACCGTTCGGATAGGAGTACCTACAACCTTTTGGGAGGGGCTATCGGCTTTTATGGGAGTACGCTGAATGCACGACAGTATGCCACTAAAGGGTATTTTGAAAAACTGGTGGCACAGGTCTTTAGCGGAAAGGAGAAATTTATACCGGGAAATCCGACGGAAACGAGTGTTACGACTAAAGAAAGGCAATCTTGGCTGCAAATTTCTTATATGAAATATGCCTATCATACTATGAGTCCCAAATTTACTTTGGGATGGATGGCAGAGATGTTGTATTCATCGAAGAACTTTTCGGAGAATTATACGGCAACCATGTTGCAGGCGGCAGATTTTTCTCCTACTCCTCATAGTAAGCTGATGTATAATGAAGCATTCCGGGCCAACCAATTCTTGGCAGCGGGTATCAAGCCTATTTTTGTTTTCAATGATATGTTCCAATTCCGTTCTGAATTTTATGGTTTCGTACCGATATTTCCTATTAAAAAGAATGCATTGAACAAAGCTTATTATGGAAAAGCGTTTTCGCGCTTTGAATATATAGGAGAAATTTCTGTAATATGCCAATTGCCCTTTGGAGCAATATCTGCATATGTAAATCATTATAGCTCACCGAAAAAGGAGTGGAATGTGGGGTTGACACTCGGCTGGCAGCTGTTTAATTATCGGTTTATCGAGTAATTTTTTTCAAAAAAAGTTTGTGTATCTCTTGCTAATTCAAAAAAAGTACGTATCTTTGCACCCGTAAAACAAACAAGGCCGCGTAGCTCAACTGAATAGAGTAGCTGACTACGGATCAGCCGGTTACAGGTTTGAATCCTGTCGCGGTCACAAATTGTTAATAATAAAGGTCGCGTAGCTCAACTGAATAGAGTAGCTGACTACGGATCAGCCGGTTACAGGTTTGAATCCTGTCGCGATCACAGAGATCCTCTACAAAGCATTTGTAGAGGATTTTTGTTTTTTGCACAGAAACTTCGGGTCAACGTAACAATCTGAGGGATTTTATATTTAAGCATATAATTTAGCAAGTCTATATAAGAAAAAAGCTCTCTCTCTTACTCCTCTGAACTGTGCTCTAAATGCTTTGATTTTAGCATTGAATGACTCTGCTGCGGCATTGGTTGCCCTCCTTTCAAAAAAATTGATTATATCCAGATAATGTGTTTGTATAGAACGTGCGACCCTTCCAAAGGTGAGGAACCCTGATTTATCTACTTCATCATACCACCTTGCCAGCCTTGTCAAAGCAATATCCTTAAACTTACACTGATGATAGATTAAGCCTAACCGCATAGACAGATAATATCCTTTCTTTATATCGGGATATTCCTTGAAAAGAATTTCAGCCCGTATTCTTTGAGACTGAGTCCATAAGGATTCCTTCTTGTAAAGCAGATAAATACTTCTCGCTAACAACTGCTTTCTTGTATCTCCATTAGCGAAAACAGGTGCATGATACATCTTTCCACAGGCCTTTGCATAAGCAATCTGAGTGGACTCTTCATCCAAAGCCTCCCAGCGAGCTTTTACACGCATCTCCTGCACAGCTTCATAAGCTAACTTCTGTACGTGAAAGCGATCGGTAACACGTTTGGCCGCAGGAAAGCAGATGCGTGCAATCTGCTCCATGTTAGGAGCCATATCCAAGGTTATCTCGCGCACTTGGTAACGGCGGCGACGGGAGAGCTTAAGCAGGACAGAAGTGACCGTATGAACGTCCGTACCTTTAATGATGGCAATCATACTACCTTTACCACCGTGAGCTTCTTTATTGGTCAGTACAGTATAGAGTTCCCCACGCGAGAGGGCTACCTCATCAATACAGATATAAGCACCGATATTCTTTTCGAATAGTAGCCAATCCTCTGCATGAACAAGTTGGTCCCAATGGAGATAACCACTTAGATGGTTACGGTATTGACGCTCCAATAAATCCCCGTCAACTCCATATAAAATACCTAAGAGCTTGCAACTGATCGGATAGCTATCAATATAGTTCTTTTAAAAAAGACGCAAAATCCTGCGTCATACGAGTACCTTCAGCCACCATACGCCAGTTACGGGAGATATACTCATTATGCTTCTTTAAGAGCCAGCGACGACGACGAATATTAAGGAAGACCTTCTTGCCACGGAGAGGAAAATCCTGAACAATAACAGGGTCATAAAAGCCTTTACTCTCAGTATCCTGATCTGTATACTTCTCAGGAACCATATTTTTCTCCTCAAGGTAGATCACAACTTCATTTACGCTTTCCTTCACATCAACAAGATCAAAGTAGTCTAAAGTGCCTTCAGGAAGAAGAAGGCGATAACCGTTTAATTCCATAAGCTATGAATTTGGAGACAAAGATAACAATTTATAAATTTACCCCTCAGGTTTTTACATTGACCCGGAATTTACACCTACATTCCAAAGGTTTCTTCCCGGAAATAGAAGTGCAAGACTTTCCTATTCGTGGCAAAGCTGTATATCTACGCGTCAAGTGCCGTCGTTGGGAAGACCCGGAAACAGGACAATATCTCAGACTCCTCTAAACTGTGCTCTAAATGCTTTAATTTTTCGGACTGCCCCGATAAATACTTCTTGCCAGCAATTTTGGGGAGGATGACTGCTAGAACTTTACATAAAAAAGAGATGTGTCAATTTCGACACATCTCTTCCATATATACTAAATAAGATTTGTATTCAGCATTTAATATTCAATTCATCCAATATCTTCCGCATTGCTTCAAAAGTCGTGATTCTGGTAGGCACTAATGGTAGGCGAAGTTTGTTCTCAATCATTCCCATTGCATTCAACATGGCTTTTACTCCGGCTGGATTACCGTCTACAAAGAGTAATTTGAATAATTCTGCAAATTTGTGGTGGATGGTCAGCGCATTTGAGTAATCTCCTTGCAATGCCAGACGTACCATACGACTAAATTCACGCGGAAAGGCATTTCCTATGACCGAGATGATACCAACGGCTCCTAAGGTAATCAGAGGGAAGGTAATGCCGTCATCGCCCGAAATAACGTCAAAATTGGCGGGTTTATTTTTTATGATGTCATCCATCTGGCTGATATCTCCCGATGCTTCTTTAATTGCTATTACATTCTTAAAGTCGCGTGCGATGCGCAAGGTTGTTTCAGCTTTCATATTTACTCCGGTACGTCCCGGTACATTATAAAGTACAATCGGAAGGTCGGTAGCCTCGGAAATCGCTTTATAATGCTGATAAATCCCTTCTTGGGAAGGCTTGTTATAATAAGGAACAACAGAAAGAATGGCATCCACTCCGGTAAAATCATCATTCTTCAGAGTTTCTACTATGGCGCGAGTGTTATTTCCACCTACTCCAAGCAGAATAGGTATTTTCCCATTCACGCGCTCGATAACCATTTTCTTGATTTTCTTTTTTTCTTCTTCAGCCAGCGTCGGAGTTTCTGCTGTAGTGCCAAGTACGCATAAAAAATCAGTGTTGTTTTGGAGCTGATAGTCTACTAAACGCATCAATGCATCGTAATCAACGCTTTCATCCTCTTTAAATGGAGTAATCAGCGCTACCCCCATTCCTTTCAATCTAGTCTGTATCATGAGTATTATAAAGTAATCTCTAATTAAACGACTCGCAAAAGTACGATTTTTTTCAATTTACCATACAAATATAAGCCATAAAAAAGCTTTTTGTAGAAATTTGTTAGGATATGAGTGTCAGAAACTCATCTTCGCTCATGAGCTTTATCCCTAATTTATGAGCTTTTTCCAATTTGGCGGGTCCCATATTCTCGCCCGCCAGAATAAAGCTGGTTTTGGCAGAGATACTGCCTACATTTTTTCCACCGTTTTTTTCTATCAGCTCTTTGTATTCATCTCGTGAATGATGTGTGAAAACACCGCTTATGACAATGGATTGTCCTGCCAACTTATCCGTATATCCGCTTAAATCTTCTTCTCTGCGATAGAGCTGTAATCCGGTGGATTTCAAACGTTCTATCAACTCGCGGTTCAATGGATTTGTGAAATACGTCAGAATGCTTTGTGCTATTTTTTCCCCGATTTCATCGATGTTTATCAGTTTTTCGAGGTTGGCATTTTCCAGCTCGTCTATGTCATTAAAAGACTTGGCTATTTTCTTGGCTACAGTTTCGCCTACAAAACGGATGCCTAAAGCGAAGAGCACTCTTTCAAATGGAACCTCTTTGCTCGCTTCGATTCCTTTGATGATATTCTCCGCTGATTTTTCACCCATACGGTCCAGGTTCTTAATATCATCTGCTGTGAGCTGATATAAATCTGCCGTATTCTTGATTAGTCCCAAACGGTAGAACATATCTACGGTTTCCGGGCCTAAGCCATCTATATTCATTGCCTTACGGCTAATGAAATGCTCTATCTTACCTTTAATTTGAGGTGGGCAGGATGTTTCGTTAGGACAATAATGGGCTGCTTCCCCTTCGTATCGTATCAGTTTACTGCCACATTCGGGACAGTGAGTGATAAATTTCACTTTTTCACCGATAAGCATGCTGCGGGCGTCTTTGTCTACTCCCGTAATTTTAGGAATGATTTCTCCACCTTTCTCTACATAAACCATGTCTCCGATATGTAAATCCAGCCCTTCAATAATATCGGCATTGTGCAGAGAAGCCCTCTTCACGATAGTGCCGGACAGTTGTACCGGATCTAAATTGGCAACAGGAGTTACGGCTCCGGTGCGTCCTACTTGATAAGTGACCTTGTTTAAACGAGTCAAGGCGCGTTCTGCCTGAAACTTATATGCTATAGCCCATCGGGGAGATTTTGCGGTAAAACCGAGGTTTTTCTGCTGGCGCATACTGTTGACTTTTAAAACAATACCGTCTGTTGCTACCGGCAAGTTCTTTCGTTCGGTGTCCCAATATCTGATATATTCAAATACTTCTTCCAGGCTATGAGCCTTTTTCATGTGTTCCGAGGTTTTAAATCCCCAGCCGGCTGCTGCTTGTAAATTTTCATAATGTCCGTCACAGGGCAATTCTTCTCCTAACAGATAATACAAATAGGCATCAAGCTTGCGTGAGGCTACAATAGCGGAATTTTGCAACTTTAAAGTACCGGAAGCTGCATTGCGCGGATTGGCGAAAAGCGGTTCTTCACGCGCTTCTTTTTCCCGGTTCAGTTCTTCAAACACTTCCCAGGGCATTAATATTTCTCCTCTGATTTCAAACGACTCAGGATAGCTGCCGTGGAGCACTAATGGTATCGTGCGGATCGTTTTTACATTGTCCGTTACATCATCACCTTTTTCACCGTCACCACGGGTCACGGCACGTACCAATTTGCCGTTTTCGTAGGTCAGTGAAATGGATGTGCCGTCGTATTTCAATTCACAGCATATTTCAAAGTCTTCGTTCAGAGCCTTCTTCACCCGGTCGTAAAAGTCTGTCACTTCACTTTCCGAATAGGTGTTTCCCAATGAGAGCATGGGATATTTATGGGCTACCTGTGTGAAGTTTTTATTCAAATCGCTTCCTACGCGCATGGTAGGCGAATTGTCGTCCTGGTATTCGGGATGTTCCTTTTCAAGCTCTTGTAATTCGCGCATCCTGTCATCGAACTCTTTGTCTGATATTTCGGGAGCGTTCAATACATAATAATTGTAGTTGTGCCGATGTAAGTCGGCGCGTAGCTGGTCTATCTTTTCTTTTACTGTCATAACGATTTTGAGTTTGGACACAAAAAATACGGGTTTCTCCCGAATATTTTTTGCTTTTACTCTTAACTTACACTATTTTTGCGGAAAAAATAAAATATATGCGTATTGATATCATTACTGTTCTGCCGGAAATGATTGAAGGCTTCTTCAATTGCTCTATAATGAAACGTGCTCAAAATAAAGGGCTTGCAGAAATACATATTCATAACCTTCGTGATTATACTGAAGATAAATACCGTCGGGTGGATGATTATCCTTTTGGTGGTTTTGCCGGAATGGTTATGAAGATAGAACCTATAGAGCGCTGCATCAATGCTTTGAAAGCCGAACGGGAGTATGATGAGGTCATTTTCACGACTCCGGACGGTGAACAGTTTAACCAGCCTATGGCTAATACGCTGTCTCTCGCTAAAAATCTTATAATTCTTTGCGGGCATTTTAAGGGAATTGATTACCGTATCCGCGAACATCTCATAACGAAGGAAATCAGTATCGGAGACTATGTATTGACTGGTGGCGAACTGGCGGCGGCCGTTATGGCTGATGCTATTGTACGTATTATTCCCGGAGTTATCTCTGACGAGCAATCGGCCCTTTCCGATTCTTTTCAGGATAATCTGTTAGCTGCTCCCGTTTATACGCGCCCGGCTGATTACAAAGGATGGAAAGTTCCGGAAATTTTACTATCCGGTCATGAGGCTAAAATTAAGGAATGGGAGCTGCAACAGTCATTGGAAAGAACTCGGAAATTACGTCCGGATTTGTTAGGTGAGTAATCTGTAAGATGTAAATAAAAATAAAAAGGGCATTCAGTTTGAATGTCCTTTTTTATGAAAATAGTTTGCGAATGGCTATGCTTTGTTATTCGTCATACCTCAAGTGCACCGATTATTTCTTTAACTGACTTATATCCGTGTCTGTTCAGATAGTCATCAATACCTTCTGCGACCTTCACGGTGATTGCCGGATCAATAAAGTTTGCAGTACCGATTTGAATGGCAGAGGCACCTGCGAGCATAAATTCCACAGCATCTTTCCAATTCATGATGCCCCCTAAACCTATGACCGGTATTTTTACTGCCTTAGCAACCTGCCATACCATACGGAGTGCAATAGGTTTCACTGCTGCTCCGGACATGCCGCCTGTTACCGTGGAAAGGATGGGACGTCTGCGTTCTGCATCTACAGCCATTCCTAACAAGGTATTGATGAGTGATACGCTGTCTGCACCGCCATTTTCAGCAGCACGTGCTATTTCTGTGATGTCTGTAACATTGGGTGACAGTTTTACGATAAGTGTCTTTTTGTAAACTGAGCGTACGGCTTTTACCACTTCCTCCGCTCCTTTGGCTGTGACGCCAAATGCCATTCCACCTTGCTTTACATTAGGGCAGGATATGTTTAATTCTATGGCAGGAATATTTACAAGTTCATTAATGATTGCAGCCGTTTCCATATAATCTTCGATAGCAGAGCCTGAAACATTCACAATCATATTGGTTTTTATATCCTTGATACGCGGATAGATATGTTCAACAAAGTAATGTACACCCTTATTTTGCAGTCCCACAGCGTTTAACATACCTGATGGAGTCTCTGCCATACGCGGATACGGATTACCTTCACGTTTGTGAAGAGTAGTTCCCTTTACAATTATACCACCTATTCGCGATATATCGATGAAATCGGCGAATTCTTCACCATATCCAAAAGTTCCGGATGCTGTCATCACCGGATTTTTCATTTGCAATTCACCAATGTTTACACTTAAATCTGCCATAATAGTTTGTTTATATTAAAAACCGGACCTTCTTTACATACGCATAAATGACCTTCTGTGGTATTTTCCACACAACATAAGCAAGCGCCTATGCCGCATGCCATCATGTTCTCCAGGGATACTTCACAATTGATGCCTTTACTTTTGGCATATTTAGCTACGGCCATCATCATCGGTTTAGGCCCGCAGGTATATATTTGTTCAAAATTCACCTTGCTTAATATAGAGTGCTGGGTGACATATCCTTTTTTTCGCCATAGCTGCCGTCTTCCGTAGTGGTATATACTTCTCCATAAGCAGCGAATTCTTCTAATTGCAGCAAGTCTTTATTGCTTCTGGCACCTAACAGGAACGTTGGTTTGCTTCCGTTTTTAGCTAATTGTTCACCTAAATACAGCATAGGTGCTGTGCCTACACCACCACCTACTAATAGAAGCTTATCTGAGGGCTTTTCAGGCATTGTGAAGCAATTTCCCAACGGAAGTACTACATTGATTATATCTCCCTTGTTTTGCCGCTCCTAAACGCTTGGTTCCGTCACCAACAAGTTGAATGAGGAACCAAACCTCATTCCGTTGTTTGTCTACATAATTAATAGAGATAGGGGCGTCGCAGGGGAAGCATTTCCGGGGAGCAGAGACGGGGAAGTCAATTTCAGCAGCGCATAATTGGCATGCAGCCGGACGTTCTCGGTCACTGTCAGATCTAAAAATATATTTTTTCATATTATCTATAAAGAAGGATTATCTTTTGACTGCAAAGATACGGGAATTTGTGCAAATAGCCGTAGCTGTCTTCTAATTTTCCGGTTTGAATGTTTCGTAAGTATTATCATCAAAGAAAATTCTTATTTCGGTTATTTTCCTTGTAGTGGCCTTTCTTTATAGATAATCTCTTGTTTTACAATCTCTTTAGGCGTGTTTACTGGAGCTTCTAACGCGATTTCCTTGCGATTTTCCGGAGTGCTTGGCTCATTGGACGGATTTTCTGGATTGTCAGCAAATAAAGGATAGTCGAATCCGTTGTTTTCAACAGATGGAGAATTATTGCTCATGTTTCCTTTTTCCTGTTAGCAGCCATTCAAGGTTGATGTCATTATACCGCTTGTGAAGTTTCAGAATGACTTCTGTACTTGGATTATTACGGGAGGCTAATATATGGGAAATAGTGGCTTGAGCTACTTCTATACTTTCGGCAAATGCTCCGGCAGTTAACTGCTCCCTGTCCATTATCATCTTAAATCTATCTTTTATACTCATGGTGTGATTATTATTACAATTGTATAAGTCTTTAAATCCGATTACAAAAAGTAAATAATAGGATTTACAAAAACAAATTACTAATGTAACATTTTAAAATTTACAATTATACTCAGTAAATTTACTTATGTCAAACTTATATTTGTAAAGAGGTTATTTTTCATGAAAAACATCTCTAATATCAGCTTTAATAAAATACATTATTGCGCTGATTTATAGTATAATATATTGTATTATAATAGGAGTATTACAGAGATTACAAATGTTTTGACATCTATTTCTTATATTTATAATTTAAAAAGTCTAATAAATAGCTATATATCAGATTTATAATGATATACACTATGATTAATATGTTGTTAACTGCTCATAGAATAAAGATGTAATAATGTATATAATAGACGTAAACGCCCCTATTTACAAAAAAGTGTTAATCATCTATTATGTATACATGTAATATGTTTAGCTTTGTAATATGTACGTTTGTGAATACTGTGTATTACATTGGTAATGCTTCATAGTTGTATAGTACAACTATTCCTCTATCCGGTTTATAAATCCTGGTAAAGTAATACTCGATTCTAAAAGAAAATTGGTGACAAAATTGGGAAGCGACTCTATGTTATCAGTCTTATGAAGGTCAACAATAAATTCTTTGCTTTATTTCAATATAAATACCCGAATGATTGAAAAGAAACGATTCTCAGAGGCTTATTTTGAATGTATTATACTGTATTATAGTATATTATGTGTATATTTAATTGCCGGATAAATCATGAAAATAGAAAAAAGGGGGAAAATCCCCCTAAATATGATAAAATGACACATAAATGAATCATTTTCGTATTTTCTTCTTTTATTAAAAAGATATGGAAGGATTTTAAAGACCAATTCCCGTACAAGGTAGCTACCGTTTAAGGACGGGTTCCCTACTCCTTTCGACTTGGCCTCTGTATCTCGTATCTCTCCGATGCTCTGCATGGTTTTTTATTCCATTGTACATCCTCATGGCATTTAGATATTCGCGGGACTGCCACGGGCTCTTCAGACCTAAGAATGCTGCGATGCCTTGCTCCGATTTTTCGGGGGGCATAATAGGCCAGCATCAGATTGGAAAAGAATCCAAAAAGTAAAGATAAAGTCATTTGAATTGGGTTTGTTTTTGGATTTTCTTCAAAATATTTTATTATTCTGTTAGCCTTTAGAACATCCTTTTTTCCACGATGGCGCTGCGGAGTTCAAAGTTATTATAATCCTTGCTGATTCCTATGTTGCGTTCTATCTGTTCGGGGGTGACACGTGTCTGACCTTTTGGAAGTGTAATAATCAGTTTTTCCAGTTCTCCGGTAAGGCGGCTGAGGTCTGTCCCTACGAAGTCGGCAAGCATGGAAGTGGCTTTCGGTTCAAGGTCTATTCCTTTACGTTTCATATAGGATGTGATGAATGCCGGCAGTTGGGACTCTTTCACTTTCCTGGACTCAAACAGTATGCCCGACTTCTCTATTTCAGCTGCGAGTTTTTTCCTTTTATCCAATACGCCATGTTTGTGGCATATTACCAATATTGTAGATAGCAAGGGCTTTTGAAGGTAGTAGGAAAGCTCGTCTATATTGCGTATGTTCTGTGCTTCCTTCACTACTACCACTTGGTGCTCGGACATCATGGGATAGCGTTTAGCGGCATTGATAATTGCAGCCACGTCCACATCTGCGCCATATACAACGGTGAGGTTGAATTCTTTTTCGGTTTCATTCAGTACGTTGTCCGTTATATAATCCGAGATGAGGTCGATGTAATACGGTTCTTCGCCCATCAATTTCTTGCTTGGCGATATTTCTTGGTTTTACCAGTCGAATTTCAGATGTTTTACGGTTTTCTTCTCGTCGATAATCATACGCAGGGATGCGATGCCGATTTCAACATGTTCCTTTTACATAGTTTTGGGTTACTATGTTATCGCTTTTATCGGTTTTGACGCCTTCCGGAATCATCGGTTGGTCGGACACCAGCAACAAAGCTCCGGTGGGGATATGATTGGCAAAGCCGCAACTGAACAAGGTTGCCGTCTCCATATCGACTGCCATGGCACGGGTTTTTTTGAGATACTCCTTAAAGTCCTCATCGTGTTCCCAAATACGGCGGTTGGTGGTATATACAGTACCGGTCCAGTAATCGCGGGCATGGTCGCGAATGGCGGAAGAAACGGCACGTTGCAGCATAAAAGCCGGCAGTGAAGGAACTTCCGGCGGGAAGTAGTCGTTTGAAGTACCCTCACCGCGGATGGCGGCGATTGGAAGGATAAGATCCCCTATCCTGTTTTTCTTGTCGATGCCTCCACACTTGCCCAAAAACAGGCATGCTTTGGGCTGAATGGCACTTAATAAGTCCATGATGATGGCGGCATTGGGGCTTCCCATTCCGAAGTTTACGATCGTTATTCCTTCCGCACTGGCCGAAATCATATTAGCGTCCCTGCCTAGTATGGGAACATTGAATTTTTTCGGCAAAAAATTTCGACATACTTGTTGAAGTTAGTCAACAGAATATACTCTCCAAAGTCCTCAAGCTTACGTTTTGTGTAACGAGGCAGCCAGTTAGCTACGATTTCTTCTTTTTTTGTTTTCATAAGATTTCATTAAATTTGTTCCGTAAAACCGTTAGGGAACGATTATTTAACTCACAAAAAATACAATAAAAAAAGTAAAACAAGAAATTAAAAATAGAATGTTCTCACTGAAC
>VOFF01000291.1_pt1 | contig 174000 bp, 196 predicted proteins | sample 5384061 | NCBI WGS metagenome assembly VOFF01 (sample SAMN12384725, study PRJNA508395) | human gut metagenome | isolation source: healthy gut E | host: Homo sapiens | reverse complement strand
CTCGCCCGTTCGCGGTCACCTTCACGCTCCTGGCCTGCGGCAACCGTCTCGGCCTCGAAAGTCAGTGCCGCCGGGTCCACCGTCAGCGAATAGACCTCCGGAGTCTCCGGCGAACCGGCCTGCGTAACCACCGTCACGCTCACGGGTTCATCGTTAACTTCACGCCACAGGTATCCAAATCATCGTTATCGAGGCAGTTATCGGTACGTTTTCTCGGCCGTCGGGTTCTTCGCGGAGACGGAGACCAGCAGTTTTCCGGCCGTCCGTCGTCCACCGTAATCCAGTCGGCCGACGAGGGAACGGTATATTCCCACTCCACGCCGGTAGCGGTCACGGTAATCTCCTGCGGAGTCGTATCCTCCGCCCCGAAAGTAAGCGACTTGGGCGACACCTCGAGGGAAGCGGTCTCTCCGCCCCCGTCCTGCGGCGTACATGCCATGGCGCGAGCATACAGGCCGCTGCGATGAACAATAGCTTTTTCATAATCCAATTCATTTTAGATTAGTTTATTTTTCGAGGGGCGGCGCGACATACCAACTAAGAAAACTTTTCCCCAGGGCGGACTCATGCAGAGCCGTTCCGAATACATACTTGCCGTCCGCAGAGATATAATTGACATAGCCGGCAGGAATGACAATACCATAATTATCGTATATCCAATCCTGCGTACTGCCCAGGTCGGTACCGGTATTGAGGTCATACACTTTCCCCCTCCGATACCGCCAGGGTTCCGATACCGATGAATCCGATACCGTCATCCGTTACAAACCGGCCACCAGATTCTCCGTAATCATCCACGATAACAGTCGTTTCGGTCTCGGTATTATAGAATGCCGCATATTCGGGTTCGTCCACCCTTTGTTTGGTCTCCGGGTCGAACTCCTTGCGGTAACGGCCGGCTATCCATTTTCCCGAGGGGCTGACCTGCGTATTCCATGCCTGGCAGATGATGCCGTTCACGCAGGTGTAATCGTATTCGATACCGTTGTTCGACATTCTTACGGTTGCCGTTTCACGCACATCTTTGCCTACCCACTGCGGCTTTTCGATATTCGCTCCGTTGTTTTTCCAATAGAGCATGCCGAAGTCGTAGTTCTCCCACGAAGTGCCGTAGATGATTTTGCCGTTGGCGGAGATGCCGCGGGCCATGATACCCGTTCGGAAATCTTCGTTCCGGAAATTCTTGTCGGGGAAAGGCAATTCGGCAGGTATACCGTCAGTCCAAAGCAGCGGCCGAGTAAGCCCGCCCTCCGACAAAATATCGTCATTAGCATATCCCACCCAATATTTGCCGTCCGATGAAGTAGCTTCTATAGTAGGCTTACCCTTATAGCCCTCCGGGAGAACGCGGCTCAGTGATGTTGCCTTCGGTGTCAAAAAGCAACCTGTTCCTCCATTATAGCCGTCGGTTTTTATAAACAGTACTCCATGATCGGTGATACACATTGTCTGCGTCAGGAAATGGATAGCTTCCGGATAGGGGCCGAACTCATAAACTTCTCCCGTCTCGAGGTCGGTGATGACGGGAGAATACTGCCATGAATCGTCCGGAGCCACCGAAGCTGCATATCCTCCTACGAACCGGCCGTTCGGTCGACATCGCCCCCCTTTTCCCAAACATATCCAGTTTACGGTAACGGGCAAACACACCCTCCTTAGGAAGACTGATAAACTGTTATCTCCTCTACCGCCTGACCGGCCGTTATTGTAACAACGGCACTCCGTTCGGCACCGGTATCATTATCATCGACAGTTACGGTCAGCGTCCGGTCATCGGTACGTTCCGCCTTCACCCAAGAGGCACCCATTTCGACCGTCCACTCCGCCGGAGAGGCCTTCACGTCGATTTCGAGCGGCTGATTGCCCTCCGCCAGAAACGAACAGAGATTCTGTCCGATTTTCACATACTGCACCTCCTCGCCGCTATCGGTCGTACAGGCAACAAGCGCCACACATGCCAACAGCAGCATACTGCCGGCAAACACATTCTTTCTCATAACGGTTAATAATTTTAGTTAGACTGCATGAGAGCCTACATCTCATGTGTTGGCAAAATATATTGATAAAATTAAATAAATATATACAGTCTTAAAATAATCACATATTTGTTCTATAATATATCATTCTATAACTTCAGCAAAAAATACGCACATAATTATATAAGCCACAACAGCAATCCTTCTTTTCCGCCTCATTCGCCATAGGACCAAAAAATTCCCGGCAGGAGGGGATGTTTGTTTCCCTGCCGGGAAAAACGTGCCGCCCCTTACCGCGCGATGAAACGCATTATGATTCAAGCATCCGGATGAAGTTCCAAGGTTCCTTCATACGTCCCGGTCACAGCGAAACCGACATCGCTCACGAACTCGAACATGATGACATACTCCTCGCCCGTCCGGCTCACGGTCATGGTGCCTTCGGTTATCGCCGCCTGGTCGCCGGGATAGGCATCGTCCTCAATGCGTACATACCACGTACCGTTCGGGAAAGTCGGGTGCGAATAGCCGAACGCCCCCGCGCTGATGCCCGGTTCCAAAGCCTCCGTCGTGTCACTGAAATTGGGACGCACCGTATAGGTGCCCTCCGGGAGATAATACTCCCTGTCATCGTTTACCCAGATAGGCTCCGTCGCCATCTCGATAGTCAAACGGTCGCCCGTCCCGAAATATGCCCCTTTGGAATTTTCAAAGGTAAGCCCCTCGCTCATGAACCTCAGTTCCCACCACGTAAACGGCTTGTCGCGCCAGTCACAGTTGGGCTGCAGATTCGTATAGCAATGCGTCAGCGTAGTCAGTTCCATATCCTCCAGTATGGTGCTCTGGAAATCGGGCTTCCCCTCCTGCGTAACGGGAATCTCGAACGGCCCGATACCCTCCGCATCGGTCGTCACGATGATACGGCCGGTACGCGGTTCGGACGATTCGTTTATCTCTTCATTCATCAAGATTTCGATGAAATTCTTAGGTCGTCGCTCGAATGCAGGCATTGATGTTCAGCCAGGCCGCATCCGCCCTGGCCGACCAGGTCAGGCTGACGGGCGTCAAGTCGATACGGGCGAAACCGCCCTTGTATTCCAACACGATGCCCTCCTCCGGTACGTCGCCGCCGTTGTAAGTCATCGTCAGCGACGGCGGCAGCACCTTGGCCTCCTGCGTCACGCGGATGGCCTTCGGGCCTGCCGACTCCGCACTCGGCGTCAGGGTGACGTTCGCCGAACGTTCCGCCGTGTCGGGGTTGTCCTGTACCGTGACGGTCAACGTCGTCTCCCCTTCGCTTCCTTCCGTCGCAGAGAGGGTTATCCACTCTTTGGCGGCCTCATCAACTGCGGCACTCCAGGTAATCCCCTCGCCCGAAGCGGTCACCTTCACGCTCTGGCCTGCGGCGCCCTCGGCCTCGAAAGTCAGTGCCGCCGGGTCCACCGTCAGCGAATAGACCTCCGGAGTCTCCGAACCGGCCTGCGTAACCGTCACGCTCACGGGTTCCAAATCATCGTTATCTTTGGCAGTTATCCGAATCGAAGCGGTACGTTTCTCGGCCGTCGGATTCTTGGTGACCGAGACCAGCAGCTTTCCGGCCGTCCCGTCGTCCACCGTAATCCAGTCGGCCGACGAAGGAACGGCATATTCCCACTCCACGCCGGTGGCGGTCACGGTAATCTCCTGCGGAGTCGTATCCTCTGCACCGAAAGTAAGCGACTTGGGCGACACCTCGAGGGAAGCGGTCTCTCCGCCCCCGTCCTGCGGCGTACATGCTGCGGCGAACATACAGGCCGCCGCGATGAATAAAATCTTCTTCATGGTCGTATCTATTTAGGTTAACACAGTTATTTCGCACGAGGCGGGGCGATGTACCAGTTGATGAAGCTGGTACCGCCGGCAGACGACTGCGCCGAAGTACCAGCACATACCTGCCGTCCGCCGAAATATGGTTGATGTAACCGCCGGGAATGACGATGCCGTAGGTATCGTACACCCAATCCTGCGTATCGCCCAGGTCCGTATGCGTATTCAGGTCGTAAACTTTGCCGGCCGATACGCCGAGGGTACCGATACCGATGAAGCCGATGCCGTCGTCGGTAACGTGTACTCCCGTAGTCTCGCCGTAATCCTCCACTATCGTGGTCGTTCCGGTCTCGGTATTATAAAAAGCCGCCGCATAGGTATATTCCACATACTGCCTGTTGGCCGACGGGGTTTCCGTCCGGTATGTAGTGGCTATCCATTTCCCGGAAGGACTGATTTTGGTAAGCTGTGCCTGACATATGCAACCGTTCACCAGGTTGTAATCGTACTCCGTACCATCCTGATACTGCATCACCGTCGGGGTGATTTCGCGTACATCCTCGCCTACCCACTGCGGCCGGCCGAAACCGGCACCCTCCTTTTCCCAATAGAGCATGCCGTAGTCGCTGTTATCCCAGGAAGTACCGTAAATCACCTCCCCGTTGGCAGAGATGCTCCGTGCCATGACACCGGCCCGCAGCTCCTCTTCCCTGTAATTCTTCTCCGGGAGGGACAGTTACTGTGCCGCCCCGTCTATCCACAGAAGAGGATAATAGAGTCCGCCGGCCTCTTTTTTGCCGAATCCTACCCAAAAATTTCCATCGGCAGAGGTACCCTGTATTTCAGGCCGGAACTGAAAATCCGCAGGCGCCTCCGGTATGAAGATGTCTCCGTTGAGGTCGATGGCTATCTGGCCGCCGTTCGTACCGTCGCTGATGAACAGCAAACCCTGGTCGGTAACGGCCATCGTCTGATGCAGTGCATAGACCGATTCGGGATAGGGTCCGAACTGATGCCATTCGTCCGTCTCAAGGTCCACGATGGTCGGAGAGTATTGGTAAGAGTCATCCGGCGCGATGGAGATGACGAAACCGCCGGCATACCTGCCACTGGGCGACATCGCCGCCCCCATGGAAAAAGTGTCGAGCTTGCGGAAACGGGCGAAGGCACCGTCCGCCGCCAACTGCCGGATACCTATCTCCTGCACCGCCTGCCCGGCCGTCACCGTCAGGACGGCACTCCTTTCGCTACCCGTATCGTTATCCTCCACCGTGACGGTCAGCGTCCGGTCAGCGGTACGTTCCGCCTTCACCCAGGTGGCACCCGCTTCGACCGTCCACTCCGCCGGAGAAGCCTTCACGTCAATTTCGAGCGGCTGATTGCCCTCCGCCAGGAACGAACAGAGATTCTGTCCGATTTTCACATACTGCACCTCCTCGCCGCCACCGGTCGTGCAGGAAGCAAGCGACACGCAGGCCAGCAACGCCAGCATGCCGCCTGCAAAAAATCTCTTCGTCATAAATAGTGATAGATAGTAATTAAGTAATAACTCCACGCCATGAAACACGGAATCCTGTTTCATGTATTTGCAAATATACCCATAAAAACCAATATTAATTTATGATTTTTTAAATATAAACACATTCGTTCCGGCAAGATAAATATCCATTCACGACCGATGAAAATAACACAAACCGGCACATACATACCGATTTCGGCACCGACAGCACCTTACCTGGAAATATTTACCACAGACAAACCGCCTGTCTCCGGCTCCAAGACGCCGCATCATATCCCGTGCGGCAGATACACGCAACGGAGGCAAAGCCCTGCCCCTGCCTGCACGCGAGCAAAACGAACGATATCAGGATTTACGGCGCGGATTTTCCGGGAACCACCCCTTGCGCACACGTTCCCGCTGCTGGAAAAACTTCGAGGATACTCCAGAACGAAGAGAACGCGACGACGCCGAAAAAGTATCGAAAGCACCAGCCCCTCCACGCAGACGGAAAGCGCTGCGGCGGCGATGCCGAGCACGAGAAACATCCACCACGAACGCGTACCGAACCAATACTCCGCCTTGATGACGAGCGGATGGAAAAGTCCGATGATAAGAAACGTAAAGATGCCGACCGTCAGTCCGGTCAGGCGATATTCCGAAAGAAAGGAGATGACAGCCTCCATTTCACCCAAACGTTAATACCCGCCGCACAACGAAGCAGGCCTGTTCCACACTAAAAATCACCCGGCAGCTTCCGGCGACACGTCGCCGTACGCCTCCGCCACGAAAGAGAGAAGCGCATCGGCCGCCGCCGCGGGTTCTTCGACGAAGCCCATGTGCCCGGAGTGTTCGAGCCATACCGCACGAGCCTGGGGCTGGTTCCGGATAACTTCCGCAGCCGTCTCCGGCGTCACATACTCGTCGTACCGGCCGAAAAGCATCATCTGCGGAACACCGCTTCCGCGCATCGTCCCGTTCAGGTCGTGCCGGTCGCGGATACCCTTCAGCACGGCCACGATTCCCGCATCCTCCGTCAGGGTTATCTGGTCCGAGAGCTCCTCCACCGCCCACGCCAACCGCTTGCGGTTCTGCGGAGCGAACCCCACATGGGGGAAACTCCGGGCGATAAGCTCCTTCTTGCCCCCCTCGATGAGGTGTATCTCCCGCAGACGGTCCTCCCGCTTCTTCTCCGAATCGGGGTTCGGCGTGGAGTGGAACAGCACGAGGCCGGCAAACGCCTCCGGATATTTGCGCAGCATCTCCAGCGCCACGTAACCGCCCATCGAGTGACCGACCACAACGGCACGCCCTATGCCGAGCGTCTCCATCGCGGCATGTACCGTATCGGCCATGAACTCCATGGTGTGCACCTCGCCCTTCACCTCCGAGATGCCGTGTCCCGGAAGGTCGGCCGCAACCACCCGCACCTGCGGCGCAAGCAGCTCCGTGAACCTGTCCCATACATCGAGCGACTCCAGATAGCCGTGCAGCAACACCACCGTCCGTTCGCCCTCCAGCGTATCGCTCACCCGGACCGCGCAACCGCCGGCCATGATGAATTTCTCTTCCTTAACCATATCCGACCATCAACAGACAAAGCCGTCTCCTGCGGAACGGCCTACACTACCCATCCATCCGAAAGCTGCCGGTTACCCTACCGACTCCTCTCCGTCATCGAAGTAATCGAAGACCGACTCCTTTTTGGATAGGGACAGCGACATGTCCTCCTCGTCGTCCCCATCGTACACGGAATAACGCTCCCGACCACCCTTCTTCGCGGGCGCGAGTTTCGTACTTCTGCGCAAATCGTCCGAATCGGACCGGTTCCCGCCCGGTCTCCGGACATCCCTGATAGATTTCATCGTAGTGTAAAAACTGAAAATTCCTTACGCTCCGGCTGCTGTCCCGCAAAATACCTGCCAGGGCACAAAGCCGCCGCACACGGTGCAATGTTAGAAAAATTTTCCGAACCGGCACGACGCCGTCTCAAAAATTTTCCGGTCTGAAAACACCCGAATAGACCCTGCGGGCCGGCCCCGTAAGCCTCACATCGGAGAACCGCCCCCCGACGACGTCGAACGCCACATTCAGCAGTCCGCCGCGCACCTGCACATCGATGCTCCGCACCTGCGGAAAACGCACGCGGGAAGCCACTACGGCAGCGGCTACCGAACCGGTTCCGCAGGCCAGCGTCTCGTCTTCGACACCCCGCTCGTAGGTACGCACCTTCAGCGTCCCTTCGCCGGCGACTTCGACGAAATTGACATTCACGCCTCCCGTCCCGGCGAAAGCGGGCAGGTTCCGCACACGGCGTCCCTCACCCCGCACGTCCACCCGCTCCACGTCTTCCACGAAACGGACGTAATGGGGCGACCCCGTATCGACAAAGTATCCCTCCTCCGCTTCGGCAAAGCCGTGCGGCTCGGTCATTCCCAAGGCGATACGCCCCGCATCGTCCCCGCAGGCGAGCACCTCGGCCCGGTGAAGGCCGTCCACCGCAGCAAACGCCATCCTTTCGCCCACCACACCGGCATGCCGGGCGAAAAGCGCCATGCAGCGGCCGCCGTTGCCGCACATGGTCGCCTCGGGCCCGTCGGAATTGAAGTACCGCATGCGGAAATCCGCCCCGCACTCCTCTTCCAAAAGCATGAGCCCGTCGGCACCTATTCCGAACCGGCGGTCGCATAGGGCGGCCACCAAAGCGGGACGGGGCTCGAACACCCTTTCCCGGTTATCTATTATCACGAAGTCGTTGCCTGCGCCTTCGTACTTTCCGAATTCTATCTGCATGTGTGCAAATTTACGATTATTCCCGAGCCTGCCGCAACTTCCGGCAAAAAATCCCTTCATGGGGTCATCCCCCCCGCCGGAGATGCGCAGCCTCCGGAGAAAAAAGAACGGAAAATGCACGGAATTTGCTCTTTGCCGGGCAGGCACGGCCACGCAAAATCGAAACGGGTACGGTCGCATCCTCCGCAAGAATTACTACCTTTGTACGGATTGTACCATAAAAACACGACGATGATAAAAGAGATACGGGAACACAGGTCGATTCGGCGATACAAACCCGAACCCATCCCCTCCACGGTCATGGAAGAGATACTCGAGGCGGCCTCGCGGGCTTCCACCGTGGGGAACATGCAACTGTACAGCATTATAGTAACCACATCGCGGGAGCTGCTGGAACAGCTCGCCCCCCTGCATTTCAACCAGCCCGCCGCAACGACGGCACCGGTCCTCCTGACCTTCTGCGCCGATATCCACCGTTTCAGCCGGTGGTGCGAACTGCGGGGAGCCGAACCGGGCTACGACAATTTCTGCTGGTTCATGAACGGCGTGACCGATGCCCTGCTCGCCTCGCAGAACGCCTGCCTGGAGGCCGAAGCGCATGGGCTCGGCATCTGCTATCTGGGAACGACACTCTACAATGCGGGAGAAATCGCCCGGATACTCCGGCTCCCGAAGGGTGTTCTGCCGGTAATGACCGTCGCCATGGGATATCCCGAAACCCTGCCGCCGCTGACCGACCGGCTGCCGCTCGATGCGGTAGTTCATCGGGATACCTATACGGACTACACGCCCGAAAGGCTCGAAATCCTCTGGCGCGAGCGCGAAGCCTCGGCCGAGACGCAGCAGCTTCTCGCGGAAAACCGGCTGCCCAACCTCGCCCGCATCTTCACCGAACGCCGCTACGTCAGGGAGGACAACGTGACCTTCTCGCGCAAATACTTCGACGAACTCGTCGAGCAGGGCTTTTTCAACCAGCAGTAACGTCCATGAAAAGCATGAAGGCCTCCGTCCTGAGATGTGCGCTCGCATTCGCATGCGGGGTAGCGTCGTACTCCTGCTCCGTGACGCGCCACCTCCCGCCGGACTCCTACATGCTGACGAAAAACAAGATAGAGACCGACCGGACGGTACCGCGCGACGAACGCATCACGGCCGGGGAGATAGACCGGTACGTACGGCAGAACCCCTCCAAAAAGCTGCTTGGAACGAACCTCCCTGCCTGGCTCTACAACCAGGCCGACCCGAACAAGGAGAACGGCTGGAACAACCTGCTGCGCAGGCTGGGCAGCGAACCCGTCATCCTCGACACGGTACAGACCGCCGCATCGAACCGCAACATCAAGCTCTACATGGACTCCCGCGGATTCTATGAATCGACGAGCCGATACGAAATCGAATACAAACGCAACCGGAAAGCGGTGGTCACCTATTCGGTCAGACAAGGAGCGCCCTACCGGATCAACTCCCTCTCCTACGACTATCAGGACAAATTCCTCGAACAGGTCATCCGACAAGACAGTGCCGCCACGCTCATCAGGCCGGGAGACATCTTCGACCTCACCCTGCTCAACGACGAACGGCAGCGCATAACGGCCTATCTGAAAGACCGGGGGTACTACAAGTTCTCCGTGAACAACATCAGCTACATAGCCGATACGCTCGCAGGCGACCACCTGGTAGACCTCACGATGGTCATCCGGCAGCAACTGGAAGGATACACGCCCGAGGGAGAGCCGATATATGGGAACAACGCCGTCTACCGCCTCGGCAAAATCTTCGTCTATCCGGATTACGACGCCACCGCGGCTGCCACCGACCCCGCCTACCTGCGCGGCATGGACACGACCTACTACCGGGGGCTCTACATCATCCGGTCAGGCAAGCCCAAAATCAAGCCGCAGACACTGCGCCGGGCCATCCCCATCTACTCCGACTACCTTTACAGCGCAGGCGACAAGCAGCGCACATCGAGTAACCTGCAACGGCTCGACTACTTCAAGAATGCCAGCGTGACCTTCTCCGAACCCGAACCGGAAGACGACAACTACATCACCTACATCGGCGAAGGAGGCGAAGGGGGAGGCCCCGGTACAGACCCTCGAAAGAGCGCTCGACTGCGACATCTTCTGCACGCCCGCCATGCGGCAGGGGGCTACACGCTCGACTTCGAGGCCACCACCTCGTCGGCGTTCTATGCGCTGCGCCCGACCGTCAGCTACCTCAACCGTAACCTGTTCCACGGTGCCGAACTGCTCAACATCAGCCTGTCGGGCGGATACGAATTCAACACGGACGAAACGGCGGCCAAGAACTCCTACGAGGTGGGGCTCACGGCATCCGTCACCTTCCCGCGGTTCCTCGCCCCCTTCCCCATTGACAGGGCGGGAAAACTCTACCGTCCCCTGACGCGCATCGAGGTATCGACCAACCTGCAGCGCAAATCGAAATACCACCGCACCATCACCGGAGCCAACATCGGCTATTCGTGGAACAACGGCCGCAACACCACCTATACCGTCCGTCCGATAGACTTCAACCTCGTGGACGTGAGCTTCATCGACACGGACTTCCTCTCTGCTCCATCCAGAACAGCTACCTGCGCGAAAGCTATAAATCGCAGTACATAGCGGCCATCTCGGGCTCCTATCTCTTCAACAACCCGAATACCGGCAAGGGCAATTCGATAACGGTACGCGTCAATGCGGAAACGGCAGGCAACCTGACCGACGCACTGGCGCACTGGCTCTCCTCGCCCGTCTCCGAACAGGTGAACATCGACGACTGCGGTACGGGGGGGACAGACCTCCCCACGGTACGAAACATTCTACAAAATATTCGGCATCCGCTACTCGCAGTATTTCCGCGTGGATGCCAGTGTCAGCAATACCATCCCGATAGGATACCGGTCGGCCGTGGCCTACCGGTTCTTCGGCGGCATCGGACTCCCCCTACGGCAACTCCTCCACCCTCCCGATGGACCGCATGTTCTACGTGGGAGGCAGCAACAGCATGCGCGGCTGGCCGGTGAGAGCCCTCGGACCAGGCAACTCCTCCAAGGGACGGAACTCCGGCTTCAAAAGCCAGCTCGGCAACCTGCGGCTGGAGGCCAACCTCGAATTCCGCTTTCCCATCTGGAACGCCCTGCACGGTGCGGTATTTTTTTCGACGTAAAGGGAACGTCTGGCTCGCAGGCATCCCCGGTGCGGCCAGCGACGAGGTTTTTTCCGTTTCGACAGCTTCTACAAGGAGCTTGGTTTCAACACCGGGTTCGGCTTGCGCTACGACCTCGACCTGATTGTCATCCGCCTCGACTGGGGCGTCCGGGTGCATGACCCCAGCCTGCCCGCCGGACAGCGATGGCTCAAGGCCTTCAAATGGGGCAACACAGCCCTCAATTTCGGTATCGGCTATCCTTTCTGACGGCCGACCGCAGCGACGACACGCCCGCCGACGTAGTTGCCGGCACGCCCCGTTACCCACCTCCACCCCAACCGGCTGGCAGAAAAGCAGCTGCTGTGTCTCTCCTGCCTCCCCGCCGCGTCAGGCCCCCAACGGCCGTCCGTACCGAGGAACCGGATACGGCAGCCTCCGAAAGTCCGTACTGCCCGACGGTAAGTAAATATACCTAAAACCGACCGCAGCGCACATTCTAACGTTTTTTGCCTACCTTTGTGCGGTGAACAGCGCCGGGAACTCCGGCAGTGGAAAGATTTGGCCGCTTGCAAACCACGTAAAAAATAGCTAAAGAAGCAATCCGTTTTTCTTTAGGGGCCCCGGCCGGGGTTCGTTACTTTTTACAACAGCCAATAATTTCCGTTTTAAAAATTTTGTCCAACGGGCTGCGCACGGCGCCGTCCCCAAAAACGTTTTAAAATGGCATTCTTATTTACGTCGGAAGCCGTTTCGGAAGGACACCCCGACAAAATCTCGGACCAGATTTCGGACGCCATCCTGGACGAATTCCTTCGCCGCGACCCCGAATCGAAGGTGGCGTGCGAAACCCTCTGCACGACGGGACTGGTAGTAGTTGCCGGCGAAGTGCGTTCGGAAGCATACGTCGATGTACAGAACGTCGCCCGACGCGTCATCAACCGCATCGGCTACACCCGGAGCGACTACATGTTCGACGGAAACTCCTGCGGCATCCTCTCCGCCATCCACGAGCAGAGCCCCGACATCAACCAGGGCGTCGTGAAAAAGGACGAAGAGCAGGGAGCCGGCGACCAGGGCATCATGTTCGGCTACGCCTGCGACGAGACGCGCGAATACATGCCCGCGACGCTGATACTCGCCCAGGTCATCATGAAGGAGCTCGCCGTACTGCGGCGCGAGCACAACGAAATGCCCCCTATCTCCGGCCCGACGCCAAGAGCCAGGTGACCGTCGAGTACGACGAGACGGGATGCCCGGTAAGGGTACACACCATCGTGGTCTCCACCCAGCACGACGAATTCATCCGTGCCGGCGGCAACGTGACGGAAAAGGAGGCCGAACGTCAGATGGGCAAACGCATCGAAGACGACGTGCGCAGCATCCTCATACCGCGTGTCAAGGCACGCCTGCAGCGGGCGGGCGACAAGCTGGCCGACCTCATCGGCGACGACTACCTGCTGTACGTGAACCCGACGGGGGAAATTCGTCATCGGCGGCCCGCACGGCGACACGGGCGTCACGGGGCGCAAGGTCATCGTCGACACCTACGGCGGCCGGGGTGCCCACGGCGGCGGAGCCTTCTCGGGCAAAGACGCCTCGAAGGTGGACCGCTCGGCAGCCTATGCGGCCCGCCACATCGCCAAGAACATGGTGGCAGCAGGCATCGCCGACCAGATACTCGTCCAACTCTCCTACGCGATAGGCATCGCACATCCGCTCAGCATCTATGTGGATACTTACGGCACGGCCCGCGTATCGGACACCGATGCCGAGATAGCCCGCCGCATCGAACGGCTTTTCGACCTGCGTCCCGCCTCCATCGTGGAACGGTTCGGTCTCAAGAACCCCATCTTCGAAGCGACGGCCTCCTACGGTCACTTCGGCAACCGCCCCTACCGCCGGGAGGTCACCCTGTTCGACCATGGCAGGGAGGTCACGAAAGAAATCGAATTCTTCGGGTGGGAAAAGCTGGACGAGGTGGAGAACCTGCGCCGCGAATTCGGCATACTGTAAACACCGGCCGGCGATGCCCACAGCGGACACGCCACGGCACCTCCGATTATGACAAAGGCCGTATCATGAAAGGTATGGCCTTTGTCATATACCGGAAGCGACAAAACGCGAAATGCGGCGACCTTCCGCCGGGAATGACCGGACTCCGAAACCGGCAACCCTGCCGACGGCTTGCACCGACAGCATCCCGCCTCCCGTTCGTGCCGGCCGCACCCGGACAGGCTGCGGCACAGGTTATCTGGGGTAGCCGACCGGATGAAAGAGGATGATGCGCTGCCTGTCGTTCAGCCGACACGCCTTGCGGAAGGCGGGTTCGTCCATCGAGCCGCACGATACGGTGGCGAGCCCCAGCGACGTACAGGCGAGGAAGATATTCTGAGACACATATCCCGCATCGGTATCGGCGAACCGGGACGAGCCGTCCTCGGCCACCAACACGAGGTTCACCGCCGGCTTATTGCCGCGTACATCCTGCCGGTGGTCGCCTTCTGCGACGGGCTGCAAGAGCGACTGCTCCGGCACATACAGATAGACACCCTTGTCGGTCAGGACATAGATTTGAATGTCGCGCCGGTCCATGGCCGAGGGAGCCGTCCGCTTACCCGACGCAGGACGGTTCACGCCGTTGGCTGCCCACAGCAGGTCGGACATGTCCTGCAACGAAAGCGCCCGGTCGGCATACTCCCCTCACGGAGCGACGGTCGGCCAACGCCCGCATCAACGAACCGCCCCTGTCAAGGTCGGGTTCATTCAACTTCACCGGTTCAAGGGCAAATGCCCCGACGGCCGCCATCACCGCGACCGCCGTCATGACGAATCTTTTCATTTCCGTGACATTTAAAATTCAACAATCTCTCTTCCGCAAGATACGGAATCCTGCCTCAATCCGGAAACCGACAACGGCAAAATCCACGCTAAAAGTCCGCCTGCCGCAAAAAAATCGAAAAAAAAAACGGCGACGTCATGCAACACTGACAGCCCCTGCGACGTCATATATACCGAATCGGGACCCACCCGGCGCAAGGACCGTACGGAACACGGCCCGGGAAAATCCGGGAACGGCCTGTCCGAGAAAACACCGTTCGCACGGAAATCCGCGCCGGAAACGAAGAGAAGCGCAACTAAACGGCCGAAACGTTATCCTGTTCTAAAGTTTTTTGTTATTTTTGCGGACTACACTATTTGTTTTGAAATAAAAAATTACACTCATGAAAAAACTATGTAATGCATCGGCCATCGCCGCTTTCCTGACTGCGGTTTGCTTTACGGCAGTCTCCTGCAACAAAACGCCTTCCGAATCGACCCTACCCGTCGAAAAGAACTCGGCGTCAGCATAGAACTCACATCGGCAACGGAGACCTCCGTCTCGGTGGACATCACCGCAGAGAAAGATGCGGAAGGATACATCTATGCCATAGGCGAAGCCGGCAAGCTCAACGAATTCCAGAACGGTACGATGGAGGGTATCCAGACACAGAACGACCCGACCGTCAAATCCGCCTCCTTCGACGGTCTGACGAAGGCGACCGACTATACCATCTACGCACAAGCCTTCGCAGGAGAAGAAAAGGGGAACGTCAGGCAGTTGGTCGTGACTACCGAAGGTGAACCCGATTTCGACCTCACAACCACGACCACCATCGACAACATCACCGAAGACTCGTTCGTCATCAGAGTTGAGTTCGGTGCCGATACCCGCACGCTGGTGTACGGATACGGCAGCGCAGATGACCTCGAAGCGTTCGAAAACGGTACCCTCTCCACCATTACGAAAGTCACCAACCCCACAGCCAATACCATCATCGTCAGGGGTATGGAGCGCGGTCAGGGAGTACACGGTCTTCGTACAGGCAGTAGCCGGCGACAAGAAAGGAAACGTATCGACGGTATCCGGCAAGACGCTGAAACTCGAACTCGAACTTGTTCTGCTGGAAGATGAATTGACCTCGACCTCCGCCGTCGTCGAGATACGTCCGGGCGGCGACACCTCCAAATACCGTTACATGCTCGGCTCCATGGAACTGCTGGACTACTTTGAAAACGGTACCTGGCCCGACATCATGTGGGAGAACGACGTGACCGCCCCGAAAGAGACGCAGGCTACCGGCCTCACTCCGGGCGAAACCTACACCATCTTCGCCCAGCCGTTCGCAGAGAACGGTACCCGCGGTGAAACGCAGATAATCGAATTCACCACTCCTACGGCGGATGAAGCCGAATAACCGTCCAGTATAAGGATATCGACACAGAAGGAGGACCTGCGGTCCTCCTTCTGCCGTTCCGGAAAGGCGCAAAATAGGGAAACGCAATTTGATTCTTCGCAAAATATGGTTATCTTTGCAGGCTGTTTAACCATTTGTACCGGTCAGCCGGGTTCTGTCCGGGCTTGGACACCACACCCGGTCGGGCGGTCGTAACTACTTAAAGTTTATCGAAATGCCAAAGATGAAAACAAATTCCGCTGCCAAGAAGCGCTTCGACTTCACCGGCACCGGAAAAATCAAGAGGAAACACGCTTACCATAGCCATATCCTCACCAAAAAGACGACGAAGCAGAAACGCAATCTGGATTATTCCGCACTCGTCGCTCCTGCCGATGAGGCAAAAGTAAAAAGCCTTCTCGTAAAATAGCATCGCCTTTTGCGAAAGGACGGTTGCCGCACGGTCGCAAGAGCTGCCGGAAAAGCAGCCCCGCCGGCGCCGGAAAATGTAAAACCAAGAGTGTGCCAGCCCCCAAGCGTGTGAGGAAAACACACCGCTGGCCGTTCGTAAAACTTTAAAATTATGCCAAGGTCCGTAAATGCGGTAGCATCAAGAGCCAGAAGAAAAAAAGTTTTAAAACTTGCCAAAGGCAACTTTGGTTCAAGGGGAAATGTTTGGACAGTAGCGAAAAATACTGTCGAAAAGGGGTTGACCTATGCGTACGTAGGTCGTAAGGACAAGAAAAGGAAATTCCGCAGCCTGTGGATACAGCGTATCAACGCTGCAGCCCGCAGCAACGGCATGACCTATTCGGAACTGATGGGTAAGCTCAAGGCTAAGGATATCCGCCTCGACCGCAAGGTTTTGGCCGACCTCGCCATGAACCACCCGAAGGCATTCGAGCAAGTAGTTAACACAGTAAAATAGCGATTGCGGTACACCGCAGACAGACGGCCCGCCGAGACTCGGCGGGCCGTCTCATTCTCCGGAGCGGCAGGTCTTCCGAAGATGAAGGCGGCAGGGCCGAATTCTTCCCGCCCGCAGGTACGTTTAGCACGGTTTATGTATCGCTATTTTGCCGCAGACAGAGACCGGGTCCGAACGGGCAGCACAGCTCGGCACCCCGCCGGTCCGCTCTACGAACGGGCGGAACTCCCGGGAGGAAGAGTATCCGACACATACCGGATGCCTTTCTGGTCTATGCTGCAATGACATAACCGACAAAGACCAAACGCCATGGAAGAGAAGATTTTGAATCTCCTGACCCAGCCGATGAAGACGGGGGAGGTAGCCGAAGCCACCGGCATCGAAAAAGAAAGAGGTGGAGAAAATCATCAAAAAAGCTCGTCAAGGAGGGCAAAGTGGAGTCGCCGAAACGCTGCTACTATGCGGCAGTAAAATAACCGGCCCTTCCGAGAGGGGATACCAATCGGACATCCGGATGCCTCCGGCACAAAAAACGACCGCAAGCGGCGGGGACTGTTACGGTTTCCCGTCGTCGGTTTTAACGGTATCATGTCAAGAAAGGAAGTGAACTGACAAAAATTTGTCAGGATTTTGTCAGGCTATCTGTTTTTTGACACCCACACCTCCACCGCACGATTTTACTGATTTTCAATCTATTACATAAAAAAAATACTCCTTTCCGGAGAATAACGGCAACGGTTCGGCTGCCGTTCGGTGTCATGTGCCGCATACTGGCATCCCGTTTGATGATAATCATCATGCAGAAGCATGGAGAAACGAATCCTGCGGATTCCCTTTGGAATTTCAAGGAAAATAGCGTATCTTGTGCGCGCAAAATTTATTTCTAACTCTTAAAACGTATCGCCTATCGAATAAATCTACTCCACCAATTTAAAAAGGAGAAGACAATGAACAAGAAGGTATCAGCGCTTAGTGACCAGCAGTTGCTCAGTGCCTATCTTTCGGGCGATAAGGATGCGATTTCCATACTCATCGAACGTCATTCCAAACGTGTGTTGGACTACATTCGCATGATGGTGAAGAACAATGAAGTCGCAGACGACATATATCAGGAGACATTCATCAAAGTCGTGCGGTTTATCGACGACGGACGTTATACGGACAACGGCAAATTCCTGTCGTGGGTGTTGCGCATCGCGCACAACCAGGTCATCGACCATTTCCGGCAGGCGAAACAGCAGAACAACCTGTCCGAATCGGACGCGGGATACGACATTCTCAATACGAAGCGTTTCGCCGACACGACCGTGGAAGACCGCATGGTGAGCGAACAGATAGAAAACGACCTGCGAAAACTCGTGGACAATCTGCCCGAAGAACAGAAGGAAGTCGTTATGATGCGTTATTTCGGCGACCTCAGTTTCAAGGAGATAGCAGAGCAGACCAACGTAAGCATCAACACGGCTCTCGGCAGGATGCGGTACGCCCTCATCAACCTCCGGAAAATGATAAAGGAAAACCAACTGATATTAACCTGAGGCGCACAATATAATCCGACAGGCACCGTTTTATTGGAAAATCGGAAACGGTAAAACGGAAATAAGCCTATGGAACAGATAGACTATGCTTGCGGAATCGATTGTCCCGACGGTGCGGACGACGAACAGATGCTGATGGACTACATCATCAGGGACGATTGCGAACTGTGTTACCTCGATACGTATTTGAAAGAGACATTCCGAAATAAACATACTAATGCTGCAAACGAACAGTAAGTAAGGATTCATAGGTTAGGGTTAGGTTATTTATTCGCGGGTAGCTGCTGGGAAGTTGCTACCCGCCGTGGTTCGCCGGAGAACCGGACGGACATCCGTCAGGCCGGCCGCCGCAATGCAGGATGCACGGCACCTTCATAACATGCCGTGCATCCGCAGACAAAGAAAGGGAGCGTTTTTACGCTCCCTTTCTTCATTGTATCCATCTACCGACAGGCAGCGACAACCGCCTCACTCCGCCACTCCGAACAGTGTCGCCGACGTGCATCCGGTAATCCGAACCCGCACGTAATCGCCCGGAGCCGTCTCCCCCGTCCGGTCGAAAACGACCATCTTGTTCTGCGACGTGCGACCGCACAACTGCTCGCTGCTGCGCCGCGAGAGCCCCTCCACGAGCACCTCGAACACATTGCCCATATCCCGTTCGTTGCTCGCCGCCGAAAGCTCGTTCTGCAGCGCGATGATTTCGTTCAGCCGCGCCGTTTTCACCTCCTCGGATACATCGTCCGTCATGGTACGCGACGCAAGGGTCCCCGGACGCTGGGAATACTTGAACATATAAGCCGAATCGTATCCCACCTCCCGCATCAGCGACAGCGTCTGCGCATGGTCTTCGGCCGTTTCGCCGCAGAAACCGGCTATCAGGTCGGTCGTGACCGCGCAGTCGGGCATCCGTCTGCGGATGGCCGCCACCCGTTCGAGATACCATGCCCGCGTATATTTGCGGTTCATCGCCGCAAGCATCCGGTCGCTGCCCGACTGCGCCGGCAGGTGAACAGCCCGGCAAATGTTGGGATACGAAGCCATCACCTCTATCAGACGGTCGCTGAGGTCCTTGGGATGGGATGTGGCGAAACGCACCCGGAGCAGCGGCGATATGCCGGCCACCCGCTCCACCAGTGCGGGAAAATCGACGGCCTCGGCCGTCCCCTCCTTCCAGCGGTATGAATTCACATTCTGTCCGAGCAGCGTCACCTCCCGGTACCCGGCGGAAAAAAGCTCCTGCGCCTCGCGCAGAATGGTCTGCGGGTCGCGGCTGCGCTCACGCCCCCGCGTATAGGGAACCACGCAATAGGAACAGAAATTATTGCAGCCGCGCATGATGGAGATGAAAGCGCTCACGCCGTTGCGGTCGAGCCGGACGGGACGTATATCGCCGTAGGTCTCCTCCTGCGACAACTGCACGTTTACTCCGTGACCTCCGGCAGCAGCAGCCGCGACCAGCCTCGGCAGCTCGCGATAGGAGTCGGGACCGGCCACCACATCCACGACGGTTTCCCGTTCGAACAGCTCCTCCCGGAGTCTCTCGGCCATACACCCCACAATCCCTACGACGAGCCCCTTGCGGGCCCTTTTGTAACGGTGGAATTCCCGAAGCCTGCCCCATATCCGCTGTTCGGCATTGTCGCGGATGGAACAGGTATTCACCAGAATGACATCGGCCTGCGCAATATCCTCCGTATAACGGTATCCTTCGTCCTGCATGATGGAAACGAGGATTTCGCTGTCGCCGACATTCATCTGGCACCCGTATGTCTCCACATAGAGCCTCTTCCCGTTCCCGGAAAGAGGCCTCAAATCTTCGAGTTTCATATCACGTATCTGATTGACAACCGGGACAAGGCACACCCCTGCGCCCGCACCGAGGGCTATTCCGGAAACGCCTTGAAACCCTCGCCGAAAGTATCCTGTGCATTAACGATGACGACGAAAGCGTTGGGGTCCACATTCTTCACCTTATCCTGCACTTCGGAAATCTGCCGCTTGTTCACCACAACGAATATCATATCGCGGTCTTTTCCCGTATACATGCCCCTGGATTTGATGTAAGTACCGCCCCGCTTGAGGTCGTTCATCACATAATCCTTCATCTGTTCGTTCTTGTCGGTAATGATAAAGAGCAGCTTGTCGTAGCTCGCACCGTCCAGCACGAAATCCGTTACCTGCGCCGCCACGAAGATGGAGATAAGGGCGTAGAGGGGCATGCTCCAGTCCCGCAGAATTATCATACCGATTACCACGACCGAAGACTCCACGATGAACATGGCCGTGGAAAACTTCATCTTCATGAATTTGGAAAGGAGCATGGAGATGATGTCCGTACCGCCGGACGTGGCTCCGAACTTCACGATGATACCCACGCCGGCCCCTATCAGTACACCGCCAAATATGGCGGCTACGAGCAAGTTGTCTGAAAAGTTGAAGAACTGGCTGATGAAGGAGGTGCCGTCGTCGGGATTCTCCCCACGAGGTTCGTCATGCCGTTCATGACGAGCGGCGTGACGAGCGCGGCGAATACCGTTTTGGCTCCGAAGGTCTTTCCGAATACGATAAGGCCGATTATCATCAGCGGAATATCCATCATCAGACCGAATGTACCCGTCTGTATCGAAGGCACAAGGTAATGGAAGACGCGCCCGAGACCGTAAACACCGCCGGGGATTATCTTATAGGGATTGGTGAAGAGCACGAACCCGGCAGACATTATCACGGCTCCGACCATCACCCCCAGCCACGGGAACCAGAATTTTTTGAACGCAAATTGCGCATTGCAGCACTGAAATCCATAACTTTATATTAAATTTACCGTGCAGGTTTATTTCCTCCTGTGATGCACGGACCGTTAGTATCGCAGATGTTCCAACCATCTTTTTTTGGGTATGCAAAGATAGTGATAGTTTCCAAGCCCCCAATTTGTTTTATATTAAAAAGGGAAGAAAAAACGCCATGCCTGTCCACCTTTGTTGAAGTATTTTTACTTACATTTGTTTTAAATTTACTCGAATAAGATAACAAACATGTCTTCGCCGAAAATAACAACATGGATTGCCTGTCTCGCTTTCCTGTACGCCGGCATACCTGGCCTCGCCCAAGAGGTACGGCACAGCGGAACCGTCGTAGCCTATGGAAATACAGGAAGTTTGCAGGCAGAGGGGAATTACGATGAACCGCCCCTGTTCGCAGCGGACGGACAGGCCGCACTGGAGCAGTGGCTTGCCGAAAATATAACATACCCGACGAACGGCTTCGAGAACGGCCTGCACGGCGAGGTAACGGTACGCTTCACCGTCGAACCCGACGGCAGCCTCGACGGCATCGAAGCAACGGCATACGACGACGCAGCTCTCGCAGCGGAGGCGGTCGCCGCCCTGCACCGGTCGCCCCGCTCTGCCGGGGAGAAAGGGAGGCGAACCCGTCGCAGTCACCGTAACGTTGCCGGTCTCGTTCCGCAACGCCATCCGCCCGAAAGAGGCGGTCTTTGCGGCAGGCGACAGCCAACCCGCCGACTTCATGGACGGCGGACTGATAGCTTTCCGCTCCGGGGTCATGTCCAATCTGAGTACCCCACCGCCGCATACGACAACAATATAGAAGGGACGGTAGTCGTCCATTTCGTCATCGACACGGAGGGATGCCTGACCGATGCGCATGTCGTCGCATCGCCCCACTCCTCCCTGACACGGGAGGTGCTGCGGGTGCTCCGCATGTCGCCGCAATGGGTGCCGGCCCGACAGGACGGTAAGACAGTCATGTGCCGATACAGCCTCCCGGTCATATTCAGCATGCACGGCACCACGTCCGGTGCTTATACCCGAATCGGGTCACCGACCTGGTGACGGATACCCTGGTCGGCCCGGCCGACCAGGCCCCGGTGCCATAGGCGCCCGAGCCCGCAGTTTGTACACACGCACCCCGCAACGGAACGCCCTGTAGAACGGACAGCCGACAGCGGACGATGGCATCCGGTCCCTTCCCTGTATGATGGTTCTTCGCCATTGCCGCACCAAACAGCTAAAAATCAACTGTTTTCACAAAGCATACAAAGGAGTGTCATCCGACTGCACACCGACCGGCAGCCGCACCTCTTCGCAACATAACCAATAAGATGCCGGCAACCCATAAGTTCTATTTATAGTATAGGACTTATCTTTGTACCGTTCCGCGACGGGACAGCATCCGACAGCGACATGACAGAGACACTCCTCATCATTCTATTGACAGCAGCCGCCTACCTGCTCGGCTCGGTTTCCAACGCCGTATGGATAGGCAAGACGTTCTACGGAACGGATGTCCGCGAACACGGCAGCCACAATGCCGGTGCCACCAACACCATGCGGATATTGGGCCGCAGAGCGGGTATCGCAGTCTTCGTGCTCGACTTTCTGAAAGGCTTTATAGCCGTCTCACTGGCAGCCCTTCTCCCCTATGCGGCCGGAAGCCCCGCCTTGTTCAACATGAAATTCGTCCTGACCGCCGCCGTGGTACTCGGCCACATCTTTCCCCTTTTTCGCCGGTTTCCGAGGCGGCAAAGGGGTAGCCACCCGCGGGAGCGGTACTTGCCGTCTACCCGCCCGCCGTCCTGCTATGTCTGGCCACCTTCGCCGTCGTCTTCATGCTCTGCCGGTACGTCTCCCTGGCCTCGATGACCGCCGGCATCCTGCTGCCCGTCTATACCGTTTTCGTATTCGGCCAACACTATCTTCCCCTTATCCTGTTCTGCTGTGCGGTGTCGGTACTCCTGCTGATAACCCACCGCAAGAACATCGGGCGGCTTCTGGCCGGCACGGAACCGAAAACCTATTTCCGCAAGCGCCCCGATAGGACGGAGTGACCGGCTCCGCCGCGGGAGAGGCCTCCGACGGCTGTTTTTGCAGCTACGTTTTTTTTATTCTAACTTTGTCATTTAACCGAATACGTTTATGATGCAGGAAAACCTTATCAAGATATACCAGCAGAGCTTCCGGGAGAACAGGGAGCTGGCCGCGCTCACCGACTACTTCAAACAGGAGACCTTCTCCTATTTCGAGATGGCCAAGGAGATAGCCAAACTGCACCTGCTCTTCGAGGAATGCGGCATAGAAAAGGAGACAAGATAGCGCTGATAGGAAGAAACAACACCCGCTGGGTGATAGCCTATCTGGCAACCGTCACCTACGGCGCAGTCATCGTACCCATGCTCCAGGACTTCCCCGCCAACGACGTGAACCACATCATCAAGCACTCCGAATCGAAGCTCCTCTTTCTGGGAGACACCTTCTGGGACATCATCCACGAAGAGGAACTCGACCTGATACAGGCCGCCTTCTCGCTCACCGACAACCACTGTATCTACGAAAAGGAGGGAACCCGGATAACCGATTTCCAGCGGGACATACGCCGGCATTTCAACGCCCGTTACCCGAAGGGATTCAGCGTGGAGGACATCAGCTACCCCGACATCCCCAACGAAGCGCTCTGTCTGCTGAACTACACCTCGGGAACGACCGGTTTCAGCAAGGGGGTGATGCTCTCGGTGAACAACCTGACGGGCAACGTGGTCTTCGTCCGCTCGCACGACATACACGCCCGCGGCAGCCGCGTTCTCGTTCCTGCCCCTCGCCCACGCCTACGGCTGCGCCATCGACATGCTCTCGCCGCTAGCGGTCGGTGCCCACGTCACGCTCCTGGGCAAGATGCCGGCCCCCAAAATACTGGTGGAGGCGATGGCGAACGTCCGGCCGAACGTGGTCGTCACCGTACCGCTGCTCATCGAGAAAATCGTCCGCAAGCAGGTATTCCCCAAGATAAGCCGCGGCGTGGCCAAAGTGGCCGTAAAGATTCCGGGCGTCAACAACAAGATATATGCGGGCATCCGGGAGAAACTCATCGAAACGTTCGGAGGCGAACTGAGCCACGTCATCATCGGCGGGGCACCGCTGAACGCCGAGGTGGAAGATTTCCTCACGCGGATAAAGTTTCCCTTCTGCGTCGGCTACGGCATGACCGAGTGCGGCCCGCTCATCAGCTATACGGATTACTGGGAGTTCATTCCGCGCTCGTGCGGCAAGATACTCGCCCCCCATCATGGAACTGCGGATAGATTCGCCCGACCCTTCAATGTTCCGGGCGAAATACTCACCCGCGGAGAGAACGTCATGATGGGTTACTACAAAAACGAAAAGGCCACCGCCGAAGTGCTCGAACCCGACGGCTGGCTCCATACGGGCGATATGGGCACTACGGACGACATCGGCACCATCTTCATCCGCGGCCGCTGCAAATCCATGCTCCTCGGTTCCAACGGACAGAACATTTACCCCGAAGAGATTGAAGCCCGCCTCAACAACATGCGATGCGTGATGGAGAGCCTCATCGTCGACCGCAACGGCAGGCTCGTAGCACTCGTGGTACCCGACTACGAACAGGCCGACAAAGAGGGCGTGGACCACGCGAAACTACAGGAAATCATGAATGAGAACCTGAAAGAACTGAACACGCAGGTAGCCGCCTACGAACGGATAGCGGAAATCATGCTCTATCCTACCGAATTCGAAAAAGACGGCCAAAAGGAGCATCAAAAGATACCTTTACAGATAGACTGCCACGACGGAGAAGCGTATCCGCCCTTCAGGGAGAAACGGCGTCCGGAACCGCATATGCAGTTCCGGACGCATATGTTAAGGCATCGCCTTACGACAGGCTTTTTTCAAATCTGAACATCGTAAAAAAGCCACTCCGCTCAAAAGAAAAGACGAATTCCCATGTCCCTTTTCATTCCGACATATGGGGCGGTACGGATTGACGAGACAACCGTCCGGCCCCGAAACATCCGGAATTAGACATCGTAGATAACTTTGCGGCGACGCACATGCCTCCCGCAGTTAGTATTATTTTTGTTGTGTTCCATCACAACCCCTAAACGCCCCCCGCATGTTACAGGACAACCTGATTAAATTCTTCGAGGAGAGTTTCAAGGAGCACAGCGACGCCCCCGGCCATCACCGACTACTTCACCAGCGAGGTATTCACCTATTACACGCTGGCGCAGGAGGTCGCCAAACTGCACATGCTTTTCGACGCATGCGGTCTAAAAAGAGGACGACAAAGTGGCCGTCGTGGGACGGAACAACCCGCGGTGGGCAGCGGTCTGCATCGCAACGCTCACCTACGGCAGTACCGTCGTTCCCATCATGCAGGATTTCGATGCGAACGACATCAACCACATCATCGCCCATTCGCACGCCCGTCTGCTCTTTCTCAGCGACATCTTCTGGGACATCGTCGAACCCGACAGCGCCCGCCGGGTAAAGGCCGCGTTCTCGCTCTCGGACTTCCGGTGCCTTTACGAACGCGACGGAGAGAAGCTGACAGCTTTCCAACGCGACATCCTACGCCACTTCAACGCCCGGTACCCGAAAGGGTTCCTGCCGGCCGACATATCGTACGAAGCTCCGGCACTGAAACACGTGGCCGCAATATGCTACACTTCGGGAACGACCGGTTTCAGCAAGGGGGTAATGCTCACGGTGGGTAACCTCACCGCCAACGTCTCCTATACTCTCTCCCGGAAACTGTTCGGACGGGGGAGTCCGGACGCTTGGTATGCTGCCGCTGGGCCACATCTACGGTTTCGTACTCGACATGCTCGCCCCCCTCGCGGCAGGCTCCCATATCACGCTGCTCGGCCATATCCCCTCTGCCAAGGTACTCACCAAGGCGCTTCAGGGGGTACATCCACACGTAGTATGCACCGTGCCTCGGATTCTGGAACAGCTCACACGCAAAGAGGTGCTCGAACGCATGCAAACCGGAGCCGTCAGGCTTGCGTCGCTCGTACCGGCCATGAACAGTCTCATCGAGCCGGCCGCACGCAAGATACTCACGCACGCCTTCGGAGGCGAAATACGTCTCGTCATCGTCGGCGGAGCCCCCTCAACCGCGAAATAGAACACTTCCTGCTACGCATCCGGTTCCCGTTCACCGTAGGGTACGGCATGACCGAATGCGGTCCCCTGATAAGCCACTCGGCACCGGAAGAGTTCGCAGCGGGCTCCTGCGGACGCATCGTCAGCCGCATGGAGGTACGGATAGCTTCGTCCGACGCAGCGAAGATTCCGGGCGAAATCCTCGTCCGGGGCGACCATGTGATGGCGGGATACTTCCGCGACAAACGCAGTACGGCATGTGCCATCGACCGCGAGGAATGGCTGCATACGGGTGATATGGGGACGCTCGAAGGCGATGTCCTGCGCGTACGGGGACGTCTGGAGAGCCGGATAACGCTGCCGGACGGCAGAGAGGTCTATCCGGAGGAAATCGAATCGAGGCTGAACGTAATGGACGGCATCATGGAGAGCCTCGTAGCCATGCACGAAGGGCGGCTCGTCGCGTTCGTCGTACCCGATTACGAACAGGCCGACCACCTCGGCATCGGCATGAACGGCATCCGGGAGATGATGGCTGCCAACCTCGCAGCCCTGAATCCCTCCCTCGGCGACGCACCGCACATAGAAGCAATCATTCTCTACCCCTCCGAATTCGAGAAGACACCCAAGATGTCGATTCGGCGTTATCTGTACGTAAAATAATCCGAACTGCGAATTTTATACAAAGAGCCGCCGGCGCATCTCCACTGCGGGAAATGCGCCGGTGTTTTTTTCCGCCCGTCGGGATACCGCAACCTCCGCCGGCAAACAAAGAAGAGTCCGAAACCCGTCACACACCGCCGCCCGTCCGGCAGGTCAGCACGGCCGTCTCCTCCACGGTCACATAATCATCGTCGCCGGCAATGACGGCAAAGACCCTGAGACCGTTCTCGCCCAGCCGCAACTGCACGCCGTCCCACTTCATGACACCATTGCGGGCCACACAGGTGCCGAGCGACACTCCGTTGACACAGAGCTCCGCAACGGGAAGGTTGGTATAGACCGTCACGGTCTGTATCTTATCGCTTCGGCGCCTCTCCCGTACCGAAGCTATGTGAATGAAGGGGTCCTCCCGGTTCCAATTGGCCTTGTAAAGCCAATAGGCATCCTTACGCACCTGCCGGTCGAACGTCACGAGTCCGCAGTCGTTCACCCCCCGGAGACCGCCCGCAGCGGTCCGCACGGAGCCGTGGTCGAACATATCGCCGACGAACACCCCCCAGAAAGCCCTTTCGTCCGCCAGCGCGCCGATATGCACTTCATGCACATAAGCCTGCCAATTCTCCGGGTGCCATCCGCTCACGGGGTCGGGCCGTACAAGTTTCGGGGCATACTGCCCCGCAATGCCGCCCACCCGGTAACTGACGCCCGAACGGATTTTGCGCCACTCCGCATCGCCGCGGAGCTGGTCGCGCCAGATGGCGATATCGCCCGGCAGTCCCGTCTTCCAGCCGAAGGTATGGTTCCACACAACAAGGTCCGTTATCCGGTTCACGTCACCGTCCTTGTTGCTTATACCTACGGTAAGACGCCCGGGGTCCAGCGACTTCACCAGCCGGTTCATCTCCCCGATAAAGGGAATGGGGTCATCGCCAAGTATCTCCGGGTCTGCGAATATTCCCCAAAATGCCACCGACGGATTGTTGTACCGCTGGCAGACCAGCTCCCGGAACTGGCGTTCCGCATTGTCGCGGAATGCCGGCGTAGCGAAATAGCCGCGTTCGTCGAGCGTCGAAGTTCCCGCAAAGGGACCGTCTGCCAGTACGACGACCCCCTCCTCGTCGCACAATTCGTAAAAGGCGGGATGGTGAGTTCCCCCGGCCACACGGACGGCATTGGCCCCCATTTCACGGATAAGCCTCATATCCCGGCGCAGCTCCTCTTCGTTGAAGACCGGCCCGCTGAAGGCCTGGTCGCGCCACAGCACCACTCCGCGCAGGGGGTAGGAGATACCGTTCAGAAAGAATCCGCGGGCGGCATCCACCGAAAAAGTGCGCAGCCCCGTGCGGAACGATACCGAATCGGTACGCGTCCGTCGGCGAGGACGACTGTGACGGTATAGAGATAGGGGTCTGCGGTTCCCTGCCACAGGTGCGGCCGCTCTATCTCGAACGGCAGCTCCGCCACCGACAGGCCCCCGTCGGCCCGATGCTTCGCATGCCCCGAAAAGACCACGCTGTCGCGGGCGTCGAGGATACGCATGTCAAGCTGCACGTGGCGGCTGTCCGGAACATTCACCGTCACTGCGGCGCTGCCCGATGCCCGGAGCGTGTCCGCACGTTCCGTGGCAAAAAAGCACCCCGCAGCCGCCATAACCGTCGAAGCCTATGGCGGCAGGCTCGGTCACAATGATTTCGGCCTGCCGGAAGAGTCCGCCGTAAACGTTCTCCTCGCCCGCGGTAGGCAGCACGTCCAGCCGCGCCCCGTTGTTCACTATCACCCACAGGAGGTTTTTTCCTCCGTAATCCAGCAAATCGGTTATCTCGAACTCGAACGCGTTGTTACCGCCGCGGTGTTCCCCGCATGGCGGCCGTTCACCATCAGGGCGGCCACCGTACCGGCCCCGTAGAAACGGACGAACACACGCTTGCCGCGCCACTCCGGACGGGCCTTCAGATAACGGAAATAGTTGCCTATCCCGCGGTAATAATCCAGGCGCCCCACCGCCGCATCCGTATCGTTCCACGTATGGGGCAGGGTGACACCGACCGAATCGCGACGGTCCACGGTATAGAATTTCCAGCCCCGGCCAATATCGTACACCTCGCGCCCTGCCAGCGCAGACACCGCCGGCAGAAGCGCCAGCAAAACGAAGAAAAACCTTTTCATAAGCCCCGTTCAGATGAATGTGCGGCAGGCCCTGAGGCCTGCGAAAGGCGGGATTCCGCCCGCAGGCACTCGGCCGGTGAAGCCGCGCCCGTTCCACACGGCGTTAAAGGTAGCGATTTTTTTACTACTTTCGTGACATAATCCCATCGCAAAGGAGACGACATGAATACGCTCGACATCATACTGCTCGTCCTGCTCCTCATCGCCGCCGTGGCCGGATGGCGCAAAGGCATCATCGTACAGGCGTGCGGCATCGCGGGACTCGTGCTGGGCATCCTCTTCGCCATGCGCTTCAGCCGGACGATAGGCGGATGGCTCGGTGCGGGCGAGGAGCTCTCCCCGTGCTGGGCTTCGTCGTGATACTCGTCGTAAGCATCCTCGTGCTGGCACTCATCGGCTACCTGTTCAAAAAAGTGTTCCGCCTTACCGGTTTCGGCATCATCGACCGGCTCGGAGGCCTTGCCCTGAGCGTGGTCAAGATAGGCATGCTGCTGGCGGTACTGACTGGATTCTTCGCAAGGATGAACGACAACTACCATTGGGTAAAGCCCGAAACAATCAGCGACTCGGTCATCTACAGACCTCTCCAGGCGATGACCGACGCGGTCTTCCCCCTACCTGGTCAAGGCCAAGGAGAAGATTTTCGACGAAACGCCTTCGCAGGAAGAGACGAAACGGGCGGAGACGGAAGCCCGACCGGCATAACGGAGCACAGGATATGGAGACAGGAATCGTGACAGAGAGTACGGGAAGCCGCTACATCATCCTCACGCCGGACGGCAGACGGCTGGAGACGCGGCTGCGCGGCAGGCTGCGCCTGAACGGGAGCCGCACGACGAATCCCGTAGCCGTGGGCGACCGCGTCCTTTACGAGGAGACCCCTGAAGGTGCCACGATAACGGCGGTGGAACCCCGCCGCAACTACTTGATACGCCGCGCTTCGAACCTCTCAAAAAGAGTCACACGTCATCGCCTCGAACCTCGACCGGGCCCTGCTCGTGGCGACGCTCTTCTCGCCCGTCACCAACACCGAATTCATCGACCGTTTCCTCGTGACGTGCGAGGCCTACGCCATCCCGGCGGCCATCGTCCTCAACAAGCTCGACCTCGCGGCGGAACGGCCCGACGAACTGGACGAGTTCATCGCGATATATGAGACCGCCGGCTATGCGGTCTATCCCGTGTCGGCGACCGAAGGCACCGGTCTGGAGACGCTGCGCGAACTCACGGCCGGAAAGACCACCCTGCTGACAGGCAACTCGGGGGCGGGCAAATCCACCCTCATCAAGGCGCTCGTACCCGATGCAGATGTCCGCATCAACCGGATTTCGGAGTACCACCACAAGGGGATGCACACGACCACGTTCGCCCGCATGTACCCGCTGGCAGGCGGCGGAAACATCATCGACACCCCCGGCATCAAGGGATTCGGGCTCGTGGACATCGAACCGGGCGAAGTGTTCCGTTACTTTCCGGAATTCATGCGTCACTCCCCCGACTGCCAATACTACAACTGCACGCATACGCACGAACCCGGCTGTGCAGTCACCGCTGCCGTAGAGCGGGGCGACATCGCTCCGCAGCGTTACATCAGTTACATCAAACTGCTCGACGAAGATGGGAAATACCGCCAATGACGGAATGCGCAGCCCGGAGTGGTATCGTCCGCGCATCGCCTACCTCTCGCAGTTCATCCTGCCCGAACGATTCGAAACCTTCCGACAGGTACTCTCCATGCGTACCCGGTGGATGACCGTCTGCATGGAGAACACCTTTCATCCGCAAAACGCGAGCGCCATCATCCGCAACTGCGAGGCATTCGGCATTCAGGACATACACACCGTCGAAACGCTCTGCCCCTTCAGTCCCAACACCCACATCGTCAAGGGAACGGACAAGTGGATTGACCTGCACCGGCATGCCGACACAGCCGGCGCACTCGCCGCCCTGCGCAGGGCGGGTTACCGACTCATCGCCACCACGCCCCACAGCGGCGACACTTCACCGGAAGCATTCGACGTATCGCAAAAGCCCCTTCGTACTCATATTCGGCACGGAACACGCCGGGATAAGCGACGAGGTCAAGGCGGCGGCAGACGGATTCATCCGCATCCCGATGTGCGGTTTCGTGGAGAGCCTCAACGTCTCCGCCTCCGCAGCCATCCTCCTCAGCCAACTCTCCTCACGACTGCGGGCAGGCAACGCTCCGTGGCGGCTGTCCGATGACGAACAGGCCGCCCTGCTCTTCCGCTGGCTCATGGAGAGCATCCGCGACTCGCAGCGCATCCTCGCCCACGAATTTCCGGAGTAAGCGGGAGAACCGGAGACGGTACGGCATCGGGACAGTGTCCGGACCTCCTCTTCTCCGGAACCGCCCGGAGCCGTACCGGGGTCACCGGCTTTCGCAACGTACCCGCCGACCGGACGGCCACCGCACGAAAACACCCGGCGGCACCTTCACACCGTTCCGCGTCTCCGAAGATATCCGCCCCGAACGACACAACGGCCGACGGTTTTTCATAAATTTACCCTCCGATAAAACCATACGACATGAAAGCAGAAATCATCACCATAGGGGACGAAATCCTCATCGGCCAAATTGTCGATACCAATTCGGCATGGATAGCCGCAAGGCTGAACGAAGCAGGGTTCACCGTAGTGCGGAAACTCACCGTCGGCGACGACCGGCGGGAGATAGCCGATGCGGTCGAGGGAGCCATGCGCACCGCCGACGCGGTCATCGTCACCGGCGGTCTCGGTCCCACGAAGGACGACATCACGAAACAGACGCTGGCAGGCATCTTCGGCGGCGAAATGGTACGCGACCGGGAAACTTACGAACGCAACGGCCGGATACTCGCCGCACGCGGCATCGAGTACAACGAGCTGAATCGGGAGCAGGCGACGGTTCCCTCCTCGGCCGAAGTACTTCAGAACATGCACGGTACAGCACCGGGCATGTGGTTCACCCGGGGCAGCAAGGCGGTCGTCTCCCCCCTGCCGGGCGTTCCCTTCGAGATGAAGGAGCTGATGGAGACGGAAGTGATGCCGCGGCTGGCCGCACACTTCCGGCAAAGCAAGGTCGTACACCGCACTGCCATCACCTACGGACTGGCCGAATCGGTACTCGCGGCAACGATAGCGGAATGGGAGGCGGCTCTGCCCGGCTACCTTCATCTGGCCTACCTTCCCAGCCCTTCGCAAATCAGACTGCGCCTCTCGGCCTACGATATCGAAGGACGACGGGAGGAGGAGGAAATCGAACGGCAGTTCGGAGTGCTCGAACGGCTGATACCAGACTACTTCATCGGTTACGGTGACGCCACGGTAGCCTCGGCGACAGCCGACCTGCTGCGGGCCCGCCGGGCGACGCTGGCCGTGGCGGAATCGTGCACGGGAGGCGCCCTGAGCGCATCCTTCACCGCCATGGCGGGAGCCTCCGACTACTACCTTGGCGGGGTGGTGTCGTACAGCAACGACGTCAAGGTCGGGATACTCGGCGTATCCCCCGACACGCTGCGGCTGCACGGGGCCGTCAGCGAACAGACCGCCTGCGAGATGGCCGAAGGGATACGCCGCCTCTGCGGTGCGGATTACGCCCTCTCGACCACCGGGGTGGCGGGCCCCACGGGAGGCACCCCGGAGAAGCCCGTCGGCACGGTATGGATAGGGCTTGCCACACCGCACGGAACCCGGGCCTGCAAATCGGTCTTCGCCCGCCTGCGGACACAAAACATCGAACGCGCAGCGGCCGCGGCCGCCAACATGCTCCGGCTGGAACTGCTGCACCGACAGCCGACAGAGTAACCCCCCCAAAAACACCCTCCCCGCATGGCCGCCCGAAAGGCGGCCATGCGTCTTCCCGGCCCGAACCACAACGTCCGCTCCGCCACGGAAACCCGCTCTGCTGTCCGAGCCGGACAGACCGTCCGACACGCCCCAACGCTTTCTGTCGTCCCGCCCCGCGACCCGAAATCATCATCTTTAGGTATTTCAAGCCCCGATGCGATGGCCTTAATTTGCAGTGTTCAAACCAAATCTCTTTAAAGACATGAAAAAGACCGGCATATTTTTTACGGCTCCTCGACCGGCACCACCGAGGCCGTCGCCAATCTTATCGCATCCAAACTGGGTATAGCCTCGGCCGACGTACATGACGCAGGCAAGCTCACCGCAGACCTGGCAGGCTCCTACGACGTCCTGATACTGGGCACCTCCACCTGGGGATACGGCGAACTGCAGGACGACTGGAACGACGCCGTCGAGACGCTGAAGAAGATGGACCTCTCCGGCAAAACGGTAGCCCTCTTCGGCTGCGGTGATTCTGAATCTTACTCCGATACGTTCTGCGACGGCATGGGTATCCTTTACGAAGACCTGAAGGACAGCCAATGCAAATTCATCGGGTTCGTACCCGACACGAACTATACCTACAACTCCTCCGTATCGGCAGTGGACGGCCACTTCGTGGGGCTCGCCATCGACGACGTCAACGAAGGGGACAAGACCGACGAGCGGGTCTCGGCCTGGACCGACGAGATACGGGGCAGCATCGTCTGACAGGGACGCCCTCTCCGGCCGCCGGTCTTTCAGCCATTTCCCGGCGGCCGGGAGCGGCACAGCCCGCAACCAATACAGGAAGGCGGCATCGATACCCGTACGGGCGGCTTCACGTATCCCAAGCCCATCATATCATAGCTGCCGCAGGACAAATTCATTCCGCCGTCTTCCTCCTCTCTTTCCACCCGCAACAGCACACGTATCTATGTACGGCCCGATACGCCGTACCATCTTCACGACTGCCCGGTTCCCATCTCCGCCCCGCAGCGGAGAAACCACGCACACAGGCGCAACCGGCTTTCCCGCAACAGGCAGATACCCCCCGGCATACTTGCCGTTTTGAAAAAAAGTCGTATATTTGCGAGCCTTATTGCGAAACAGGGCTTAACGAAATTAAAACGACAGAATGAAAGCTTGCGAAATCACCGGAAAAACCGCCGTTACCGGAAACAACGTTTCCCACTCGGTAAGGCGTACCAAACGCAGATTCAATCCCAATTTGAAGACGAAGCGTTTCTGGTTGGAGGAGGAAGGCCGCTGGATTACCCTGAAAGTATCCGCCGCCGGAATCAAGACTATTAACAAAAAGGGACTGACAGCCGCCCTCAAGGAGGCCAAGGCTCCCAAGAACCTCTACTAAATCATCGACTGAACAATGGCAAAGAAAGGAAAAGGGCAACCGCGTCCAGGTAATTCTGGAGTGCACGGAGCAGAAAGAGAGCGGGTACCGGGCATGTCGAGGTACATCACGACCAAGAACAAGAAGAACACGCCCGAAAGGCTCGAACGCAGGAAATACAATCCGTATCTCAAGAGGGTGACGGTACACAGGGAAATTAAATAAGCAGACAAACCATGGCAAAGAAAGTAGTTGCAACGCTCAAAACTGGTACGGGCAAGAATTTCACCAAGGTCATCAAAATGGTGAAGTCCGACAAGACCGGCGCTTACGCCTTCAAATCGGATATCGTACCGAACGACCAAATCAAAGAGTTCTTCGACAAGAAATAGTACGAAGGAATCTTTTGCGTCGTGCCTCCCGGACAGGAGCACGGCACAAAAAGCGCGGCCTGAAGATTCAGGCCGCGCTTTTGTGTTCTCTATCATCCCGTTCTGCACCGCTCCGGGAAACATCCCCGAAAGAAGACCCTGCGAAACGGTTTGCTACTCTCCGCCGCCAACACCGGCATCTGCCCCCATCCACCTTACGGAACATTCCCGAAACACACCTAGCAGAACACCGCTGTTCCGAGAGGTTCCGCCACACACAAGGACACCCCATTGCCGAAAAAATCCGGCTTGCCCGCCGGCCGGCTACGTTGCATTTTTGTTACGGTGACCGGACGCGCAGGCGTCCGGTCGTGTCGAACGGAACGACACGACCATTTTTCGCATTTCATAACACCCGACACACAAGCACGTTACAAGTTACCGTCCCCTCCGTATCGTTGTAATATTTTCGTAACACAAACGTAAACGGGGCGTAAATACGCCTCCATAGCTTTGCAGCGACAAAAGCAAGGGAGATGACATTACGCACAAAAGCCGCAATCCTGTTCGCCGCACTGCTGGCCATCCACACCGGCGCGGCGGCAGCACCGGACGGGCACGACGACCGGAAAGAGAAAAAGACACGAAGAACCGGTTTCGGATAAGGGGAGACTGAAAATCTCCGGTTACCTCCAGCCGCAGTTCCAGTGGGGAGAGGGCGACGCCTCCCCTGAAAGTGGGCACGCCGAACGACAACCCGTCCAAGTCGTTCAACCGGTTCGGACTGCGCCGCGGTCACCTCAAATTCGCATACGCCTACAAGACGGCCTCGGCGGTGGTGCAGATAGACGTCAGTACCGAGAAGGGCGTCATTCTGAAAGATGCCTATATCGACGTAAAGGAGCCGTGGCTCCGGACATTCGGTTTGCAGGCCGGAGTCTTCAACCGTCCTTTCGGTCTCGAAATAGAGCTCTCCTCATCGGTACGCGAGACCCCCCGAACGCTCCTATATCTTTCCAATGCTCTTTCCCGACGAACGCGATTTCGGCGCCATGCTCGTCATTCGGGCCCCGGAAGATTCGCCCTGGCACATTGTCGGCCTGCAGGCGGGCATCTTCTCCGGCAACGGCATCGGTCAGTACAACTACAACCGCAAAAAGGATTTCATCGGGCATCTCTCCTTCGGCGATGAGTTCGACGACTTCTCGTTCAGGGCCGGCGCCTCCTACTATCACGGATTCGTATATCAGGGAACGGGCACCGTCCACACGATGACCGACAGCGGTTTCCGGACGGAAACCGACCCGTCCAACAAAGGGCGGTACGCCAAAAGACAATATTACGGTTTCGACGCATGCTTCCGGTTCGAGACCGACCTGGGTACGACCACACTGCGGGGCGAGTACCTCTTCGGCACGCAGCCCGGTACACAGACCTCCAGCAAAAAGCCCCAATACGGCGGCACTGCCCGCATCGGACACCTACCTGCGTCCGTTCCGGGGCGGTTACGTCCTTCTCGCCCACGACATCGAGGATACGCCCTTCTCGCTGGTAGCCAAATACGACGTCTACGACCCCAATACGAAAGTATCGGGCAATGCGCTCGGCACGGGCGGGACGGGCATCACCGACGCACTGCGATGGGCCATCGGCTTCGGCGCCACATGGCACATTATGAAAGGGCTGAAGCTCACTGCCTACTACGACATCGTGCGCAACGAGACGAGCACGGCACTCGACGGTTTCGCCGCCGACCTGAAGGACGACATGTTCACCCTCCGCCTGCAATACAAATTCTGAAACACGGAAAAATATCATTCACAGGAACATAAAAACATGAAGACCATGAAAAAGTTCATCATCGCGGCCGCTCTCCTGCTGGCAGGATTCGCAACGGCCAGTGCACAGAAAATCAAAGGTTCGGATACCGTCCTTCCCCTCTCCCAAAAAGAGGCCGAGGAGTACATGAAGGTCAATCCGTCGGCCACCGTAACGGTCACGGGCGGCGGCAGCGGCGTAGGCATCTCGGCCCTGATGGAGGGTACGACCGACATCGCCCAGGCTTCGCGCCGCATGAAGTTCGACGAAAAGCAGAAGATACAGAAGGAAGGCGACAAGGTGAAGGAGACCGTCGTCGCCTACGATGCCCTCGCCATCGTGGTACACCCTTCCAACCCGGTAACCAACCTCACCCGCGAACAACTCGAAGGTATCTTCACGGGCCGGATAACCAACTGGAAAGAGGTGGGCGGTGCCGACATGAAAATCGTCCCCTACTCACGCGAGACCTCCTCGGGCACCTATGAATTCTTCAAGGAGAGCGTGCTCCGCAACCGGAACTACATGAACGGCATCATGAGCATGCCGGCCACGGGCGCCATCATCCAGTCCATCAGTCAGACCAAGGGCGGCATCGGATACGTGGGGCTGGCCTACCTCAACGACAACGTGAAGGCCGTCCACGTATCCTACGACGGCGGCAAGACCTTCACCGCTCCGTCAGTAGCCAACGCCAAGGACGGCAGCTATCCCATCGTCCGTCCGCTCTACTACTATTACATGACACATTCCGAAAAGACGGTAAAACCTTTCGTGGACTATATCCTCTCCCCTGCGGGACAGCAAATCGTCCGGGAGATAGGCTTCATCCCGGTAAGCGAATAAACGGACACTGAAACGGGCGGCGGTCCCCACGGCAGCCGCCCCACCTGTCAGCCATGAAGAGATTGAGGAAAATACTCGAACGCACGATAGAAGGCATCTTCACCGTCAGCGGAGCCGTGACCACCGTCACCATCCTGCTGATAGTGGTATTCCTCTTCCGCGAGGGTCTCGGACTTTCCAAAAGTCCGGCCGTGGAAAAGAGGCTATCTCCTCTGCGTCAACACTTCCAATACGGTATCGCACCTGAGCTCCGCACAGATAATGGATATCTTCGACTACCGGACCGAAAACTGGAGACAGGTCGGAGGGCCCGACGAGGCCATCGTCCCGTTTCGCTTCGAGGAGATGTTCGACCGCTACCCGGAGGAGGCTTTCGGCGAGGATTACGAACTGTTGCCCCAGCGGCTGGGCGAGGTCATCGCCTCGACGCCGGGTATCGTCGCCTTCATCCCCGACCAATACGTCCCCGACGGAATGGCCGGCGTCAAGATACTGCGGAGCGACCGCATCACGCCGGCCGACTTCTTCGGAGGGCGCCAATGGATACCCACCGCCACGCCCGCCCCGCAGTTCGGGGTACTCCCGCTGATACTCGGCACCCTGCTGGTCAGCTTCGTGGCGATACTCATCGCGCTCCCGCTGGGACTCGGCGTCGCCATCTACCTCTCCGAACTCGCCGGCGAACGCATGCGCAAGGTACTCAAGCCGACTATCGAGTTGCTGGCCGGCATTCCCTCGGTGGTGTACGGCTTTTTCGGGCTTGTGGTACTCGTACCGCTGATACAGAAGACTTTCGGGCTGCCGGTCGGAGAAACCGACCTCGCCGGCAGTCTGATACTCGCCGTCATGGCTCTGCCGACCATCATCACCGTAGCCGAAGATGCCATGCGGGGTACCCCGCGCGCCATGCGCGAAGCGAGCCTCGCCCTCGGGGCGACCCACTGGCAGACGATTTACCGCGTGGTAATCCCCTATGCCGGTTCGGGCATCTCCGCTGCCGTAGTGCTGGGTATCGGCCGCGCAATCGGAGAAACGATGGCGGTACTCATGGTGACGGGCAACGCCGCCGTGATGCCGCGCTCGCTCTTCGAGCCGGTGCGGACCATCCCCGCCACCATCGCGGCGGAACTGGGCGAAGCACCCGCCGGCGGAGCGCACTACCAGTCGCTCTTCATGCTGGGGTGCATTCTCTTCATCATCACGATGGTCATCAGCGTCACGGCCGAAATGATTTCCAAACGACAATCCAACAAAGGACTATGACGGGCAAAAGAACCAACCAACGGATAGCTTTCTGGATATTCCGTATCCTGGGGCTCATCGTCGTGGGGATACTCTTCTGGATACTCGGTTTCATCATCTGGCACGGAGCCGGCGTCATCAACTGGAAGTTCCTCACCACGGCACCGACCGACGGCATGACGGACGGCGGCATCTTCCCCGCGATAGTGGGCACCTTCTGTCTCATCGCGGGCAGCATGGTGGTGGCATTCCCGCTCGGGGTAATGTCGGCCATCTACACCACCGAATACGCCGGCAACGGAAAAATCGTCCGCTTCATCCGCATCATGACCAACAACCTCGGCAGCATCCCCTCCATCATCTTCGGTCTCTTCGGCATGGCACTCTTCGTCAATGCCCTCGGCTTCGGAGACTCGATTATCGCCGGTTCGTTCACCCTCGGCCTGCTCGCGCTTCCGCTGGTCATCCGCACCACGGAGGAGGCACTCAAGGCCGTCCCCGATTCGTACCGCACGGGCAGCCTCGCCCTCGGAGCCACCAAACTTCAGACGATATGGCGCGTGGTGCTGCCTACGGCCTTCCCCAATATCACGACGGGCCTCATTCTCTCCATCGGACGTGTGTCGGGCGAAACGGCGCCGATACTCTTCACGGCGGCGGCCTACTTCCTGCCCAAGCTGCCGACGAGCATCTACGACCAGGTGATGGCGCTCCCCCTACCACCTTTACGTAATAGCCACGAGCGGCACCGACCTCGAAGCCACCCGCCCCATGGCCTACGGCACGGCACTGGTGCTTATCGTTATCGTGCTGGCCATGAACCTGCTCGCCTCGTTCCTCAGGCGCCACTTCGGCAAAAAAGTCAAAACGAACTAACGCATTATGATAGAAGCAAAGAACGTCGATTTCTACTACGGCGACTTCCATGCGCTGAAGAACATCAGCATGACCATGGAGAGCAATACGGTGACGGCCTTCATCGGTCCCTCCGGGTGCGGCAAGTCCACCTTCCTGCGGCTGTTCAACCGGATGAACGACCTCATCCCCGGGACACGCCTCACGGGCGAATGCCTCGTGGACGGCAACGACATCTACGGCAAAGGGGTGAATGTGGACGAACTTCGCAAGAACGTGGGCATGGTCTTCCAGAAGCCCAACCCCTTTCCCAAGTCGATATTCGAGAACGTGGCCTACGGGCTGCGTGTAAACGGCGTCCGCGACAAAGCCTTCATCCGGCAGCGCGTGGAAGAGTCGCTCGCGGGCGCAGCGCTCTGGGACGAAGTGAAAGACAAGCTCAAAAAGTCGGCTTACGAACTCTCCGGCGGGCAGCAACAACGGCTCTGCATCGCGCGGGCCCTGGCCGTTTCGCCCTCGATACTCCTCATGGACGAACCCGCCTCGGCGCTCGACCCCATCTCCACCTCCAAAATAGAGGAACTCATCCATTCGCTCAAAAAGGAGTACACCATCGTCATCGTCACCCACAACATGCAGCAGGCGGCACGGGTAAGCGACAAGACGGGCTTTTTCATGCTGGGCGAGCTGGTCGAATACAACGACACCAAGAAGATGTTCCTCAATCCGGACAAGGTACAGACACAGAATTATATCACCGGCCGGTTCGGTTAACCGGACAAAGCGCAACGACCAGGACAATGAAACATACGGAAAAAGAGCTGACGCTCCTGCGCGAGGAGGTCAGCCAGATGTGGGGGCTGGTGCTCTCGCAACTCGAGAAGGCCCGCCAGGCCTATCTGAACAACGATGCGGAACTCGCCCGTGAGGTGGCGAGCCGCGAAAAGAGGGTGGATACCTACGAACTCAAGATAGACAGCGACTGCGAGAACTACATCGCGCTGTTCGGGCCGGTCGCCGTAGACCTCCGGCTCGTGCTGTCGCTCATCAAGATAAGCGGCACGCTGGAGCGCATCGCCGATTTCGCCGACGGCATCGCCCGCCATGTGATAGAGGAGGAGTGCGCCGCCCTGCCGGATTCGTTCAAGGAAGAGCTTCGCGTCGGCACGATGTTCGATACGGTTATCTCCATGCTGTCGGACAGCATCGTGGCGCTCGAATCGGAGAACACGAAACTCTCCGGACGGATACTCGCCAAGGACGAAACGGTGGACGAAATCTACCACGACGACATCCGCCTGCTGGCCGAATACATGCAGAAGGAACCCGTACAGGCACGGTGCGTACTGGATACGCTGCTGGTGCTCCGCAAGATAGAGCGCATCGGCGACCACTGCAGCAACATCGTGGAGGAAATCGTCTTCTACATAGACGCCAAGATACTCAAGCACAACAGGAACAAAGAATAATCCTATCTTTGCGAAAGCAGATTCAAAAAACGTCATACACATGGACGAAAGGATACTCGTCGTAGACGACGAAAAGGACATATGCGAAATATTGGGCTTTAATCTCTCCAACGAAGGATACCGGGTAGATACGGCGACCTCCGCCGAGGAAGCCCTTCGGAAGCTGACGCCCGAACATGCGCTCATACTGCTCGACGTCATGATGGGCGGCATGTCGGGCTACAAAATGGCCGAGAAGCTCCGTCACGACGGCAACCGGATACCCATCATCTTCCTGACAGCCAAGGATACGGAGAACGACATGCTGACGGGCTTCTCCGTAGGGGGTGACGACTACATTCCCAAACCCTTCTCCATCAAGGAGGTGGTGGCCCGTGTCAAAGCAGTGCTCAAACGCAGTGCAGGACAGTCGGCCGGCCCCGGACAGCGCGAAGGCCGGCTCGTCTTCGGCGACGTCACGATAGATTTCGACACTAAAGAGGTAATCATCGGCCCCCATGCCATTCCGCTGACGCGCACCGAATTCGACATCCTCACGACGCTCGCCTCCAATCCCGCCCGCGTCTTCAGCCGCGAGGACCTGATAGACCGCATCTGGAAGGATGCGCCCTTCGTGACGGAACGCACCGTGGACGTCCACATCACGCGGCTGCGCAAGAAACTGGGAGCCAAGGCGTCGCTCATATCGAGCAGGCCGGGATACGGATACCGTTTTAACTACACAGAAGAATGAAACTGACATTCCAGCGGAGGCTCACGCTCAGCTTCCTCATCATATTCGTCATCTTTACCGCCGGAGTGGTGGTATTCGAGCAGGGCCAGGCACGGCGCTACCGTACCGAAGCGCTGGAGGAGCGGCTCGACGCCTATGCGGAGATGATACACGCGTGCGTGGCCGGCGACACCCCGACAGCATCGACCTGAAGGTACTGCTTCCCCTGCTGCCGCAGGAACTGCGCCTCACGGTCATCGGAGCCTCCGGAGAGGTGGTATACGACAACCTGTTCGCCGAACCGGGCGAACTCGACAACCACGCCGGGCGGCCGGAAGTGGCGAACGCACGGAAGCAGGGTGCCTCCTACGACATCCGCACCTCGGCCTCGAACCACATCCCATACATCTACTACGCCAAATACTTCGGCAACGACTTCGTTCGCGTGGCACTGCCCTACGACGTAAAGGTGAAACACTTCCTCCAGCCCGACAACGGATTCCTCTACTTCATCGTCATCCTTTTCGCCGTAGGCCTGCTCTTCATCCACTATGTGGGGGGGCCTTTTCGGCCGGTCGGTCAAACGGCTCCGCGACTTCGCCTCCACAGCGGACGACGCCGATGCCGACCTCGGCACGGCACACTTTCCCCACGACGAACTCGGGGAGATAGGCCAGCGCATAGCCGGCAGCTACAAAAGCTTGAAGGAGAGTGAACGGACACTCGTTCGCGAACGCGAAAAACTGCTCCAGCACGTACACAGTTCGGCCGAGGGGGTATGCTTCTTTCGACCGGACGGCTCGGTGGAATTCTACAACGGCCTGTTCCTGCAATACATGAATACCATCAGCGACGTAGTGGTAAGCGACAACCCCGCCCTCCTGACGCTCGACGTATTCGAACCCGTCCGACGTTTCCTCGCGTCCGGGTCTGGAGAACAGTATTTCGAAACGCACCTTCAGGACCAGGGCAGGGAGTTCCTGCTGCGCGTGAACGTTTTCGACGACAAAAGTTTCGAAGTGGTGTTCAACGACATCACCCGACAGGAGAAGACGCGCCGCCTGAAACAGGAGATGACCGGCAACATCGCCCACGAACTCCGCACACCGGTAACGAGCATCCGGGGCTACCTCGAAACGGTGCTCGAAACGCCGATGCCGCCCGAAAAGGAGCGGGACTTCATCACCAAAGCCTACCGGCAGACGCTCGCGCTATCGGAACTCATCCGCGACATGAGCCTGCTCACGAAGATAGAGGACACGCCGGGTTCCTTCAATTTCGGCAGAATAGACCTCGGTGCGGTGATAAACCGGGTGACGGCCGAACTCGAACCGGCCCTGCAGGCAAAACGCATCACCGTGGAGAACACCCTGCCGGCGGGCCTCACGGTGAACGGAAACGAAAGCCTCGTCTACTCGATATTCCGCAACCTGACCGACAACGTGATAAACCACGCGGGCGAAGGGGTACACGTCACCATCGGGAAACGCGCCGAACGCAACGGGTATGTCTACATCTCCTTCGCCGACGACGGCTGCGGCATCGGCGACCGCAGCAAGCTCAACCGGCTCTTCGAACGTTTCTACCGTCTCGACGAGGGACGTACGAGGGACGCGGGAGGTTCCGCTCGGACTGTCGATAGTGAAAAACATCGTAAGCCTCCACGGCGGAACCATAACAGCCAAAGAGCGCCGCGAAGGCGGGCTCGAATTCCTCTTCAGCCTCCCCACCGGCGACACTTCCCGGAAATAACCCGAGGGGGGGATACGGTTCGCCCGCTGCAGCCGAAGCCGCAGGTTCGGCCTGACCGTTGCAAATCCGACGGGCGCGTGTTTGTCACGCGCCCGTTCTTCTTTTCCGGCATGGGGATGCCGTAACGGCAGGCCCTGCAAAGGGCCCGTCAGTCGTCGCCGCGCACCCCCGCCTCATCATAAACAGGCCGGTGCCCTACCCCGGCTTCATCCAGGGCTTCCGGTATCTCTTCGTCTACGGAGACCTCCTCCGTCAGGTCGGCGGCAATGGCCGTCTCGTCCCGCGTACCGTCCGCAAATCCGTTGTTGTCGGTGGAGTCCACCCTCCTGTCCGAACGTATCCTTATCTCTGCCATAGTCATGCGTTTTAATCGAACATCCCGCCCCTAATCCGGACAGGCATAAACACAAACGAGCATGGGCAAAAACGGTACCACGCTGCGAAGCGTTCCGACAGGAAAGACAAAAAGGATAACAGCAAAGAGGCGGAAGGAAAGCGAAACCGGCGGAAAGCTCAACGCGTCTTCTGCGAGAAAAATTTCGTCACCCTATAGGTATAAGGCTCGTCCTTCCGAAGGACACGCCGCAGCCAAAGTCCGTAGAGATAGCCTGCTCCGTAGCCGTAAAGTTGTATGAACGATGTCCATACAGCGAGCCACCCCTATCGCAACGCTCCGGTTACGCACCGAGGCGTCCGCGAACCACAGCAGCATGAGCGCCCCGAAAGGAAGGCTGAACCACCAGGGCGCATAGACGGCACCAAAGAGGACCAGCAGCAGGCCGCCCCACTGAACAGGGAGTGCCGAGAGCCCAAAGGGCCGCCACTCCGACAACGGCGAGCAGGAACCAGGGGCTCGTGCATAACGCGGCAAGCAGCAGTGCCGCCGAACCAATCGTAAAGAGCGAAGGCAGCATGAAGAGCGCCCTGCGCGACTCCGGATGGCGGATATCGAGGTTCACCCGCGCCGTACCGAACACGAAAACCTGTTTGAAAAAGAGCCGTATGCTCGTCCGCCGCTTGTGGCACACCTTCGCATCGGGCAGGAACCAGGCCTGTGCCCCGGCCGCCATGACACGCATGCTGAAGTCGATATCCTCGCCGATGCGCATGTCACTGAAGCCCCCCACCTGTTCGAAGAGCGGACGCGAGATGCCGAGATTGAAACTCCGAGGAGAGAATTTACCGATGCTGCGCCTGTTTCCCCGGATACCGCCGGTGGTGAAAACCGAGGTCATGGAGTAGCTGACCGCCTTTTGCAAAGGGCTGAAATCGGGAGCCGCCATATCGGGACCGCCGTAAAAGGCGATGCCGCAGGCTTCCACCTCCGCATAGACGGTTTCGAAATAACCCGGCGGAACGATGCAGTCGGAATCCATAATGACCAGAAAATCGCCGTGCGCATGGGCCGCACCGGTATTGCGGGCCGCCGCCGGACCGCCGTTGGGCTGGCGGACATAACAGATATCCAGCCGGTCGGCATACTCCCGCACCACCCCGTCCGAGGAGAGTTCCGGCGCGGAACCGTCCTCGACCACGACCGTCTCAAAGTCGCGCCGCGTATGGTGCGTCAGCGATTCGAGGAGCTCGCGCACCTCCTGCGGCCGGTTATATACCGGTATGACAAGCGATATGAACATATCTTTCCGAATTCAACTGCCCTGCAAAGATAAGTTTATATTCGATGAAAAAGAACGGTTTCCACCGAATGCCATCCCATCGTGAAGCGGCAAGGCAATGCAGCCGAAACGAAGAAACGGCACATCCGCATCGAAACGCGGCGACACGAAACAGGTATCGGCTCATGCTCCGGGAAGCACGGCCGTTTTCCCTACTGCTGCTGCGGCAGCAAGCTCCCTCATCCAGCCGCTCCCGAATGCAGACGGACATAACGGTCACCAACTGACGCCGGGAAGCATGGCCGGGCGGAGGAACGCCGCCGGCTCCGTACAGCGGAGATATTCGGCATACAAAGACGACATCCGTAAACCGCGCTCCGGATTCCGGCTGCGCATCCGATTGCCGGACACAGCAAGGTACGACCGAAACGGCAACCACCCCGTTTCCGGTTCTCCTGCCGGCCGCGGCGCACCATCATCTGCCTCCAGAGACCGTGTGCCCGCTCCTATACGCAACAAGGCGGCCCGAAGACCGCCCTCCTTTCCATAAGCCGCAGCGTCTCCCTACTCCGCGTTCTTGAGGTTGTCCACCACCTGCAGCGCAAGGTACTCCTTGCCGTACTCCTTCGAGTTCTCCATCTCCAGACGGAATTGGTCCATATGCCCCTCCTCCACCACGAGGATGTCCTGGAACAACTTGTGGGAACCCGCATCGCCGAGCGCAGCCGTCTCTTTCGACCACGCATTGTAATCCTCTATCGTCCCCTTTTCGAGCTCACGCGCATAGTCGAGCATCTCCGGGACCTCCGTAATGTGCTTTACGCCCTTCGCGAGTACCATCTTCACCTCGCCTTCGAGGAACAGGATACGTTCGGCGAACTCCTCGGCATGTTTCATCTCCTGAATGGCCGTCCTCTTGAAATACTGCGCCAGCGGACGGTACCCCTTTTGTCCTCGCAGATGAAGTGGAAATACATGTACTGCAACGATGCCGTGTTCTCCTCCGCGAGCGCATTGTTCAGCAGTTCGATGCTGCGCTCATACTTTTTTTTCGTTTGCCATAGTCTTTAAAGTTTATAAGTTATGTCTTAAAATCACAGTCTCCGTATTCCCTCTGTTCAGCAAAAATCCGTACCCGCCATGCTTTCCGGCAGGAAATAATCGTTTTCCGGCAGGCAAAATTCTGTACGCGAACAGCATCGGGCACCGAAAGTCACTCCATCCGGAAAGCGATACGGCATACGGCCTCTCCCTCCGCATTCCGTATCTCGAAAGCGAGGGCTTCCTCCGCCGCCACGATGCGCAGCCGCTCCCCGTAACGCGCCTCCCGAATGAAATTGATGTCCGTCCGGGCGAAGCGCTTTTGCTGCAACAGCTCCAGCGGCAGCGTATCGACCGCCCACTGGATATACTTCACGCTGTTGGCATGGCAGTTGAAATCGAGGTCGCTGTAAACCACCGCATGTTCGTACTCCCGGCCGCCGGAGAGCGGAGCCAGACGGCACGGCAGTGCGGCCGGCAGCGGGAAATCCTGCGTCATGGAGTCGTAGGCCGGCAGCAGGTGCAGGTCGAGCATGCGCCGGGCCGACAGGTCGAGCATAGCCCAATTGGTAACGGCGCACGCTATCCTGACGCCTTTCTCGTCGAACACTTCGAAGTTGCGGGTGGTCATGGCACGGGTCACGGCGCTCACCCACGTCGTAACCCGGATACGTTCGTACTCGGCAGGCATGCGCTCCACCTCCAGCGCCATGCGCGTCAATACCCACGAAGCGTTATGCAGGTTGAGGTCGCGCACGCCGAACCCGCCCCGGTCCGCATCCTCCCCCGCCGTGTGCAGGATGTAATCGGCGAGCGACATGAGCGTAGCCCGTTTCATGAAATCGGCATCTCCCGGTTCTATTCTGTAAATATATTCCCTTTTATTGTCCATAAGCCGGTAATAATTATTAACTTGCCACAGTTTTACCTCCTGCGGCACGCCATGTACGGCCACTACCAAGATACGCATAATCCCGCGAAACGGCAAGCGCCTGCCGGCATGACAAAGAGCTAAGAATAAAAATATATCGAAAAACAATAAAAAACTATTGTTTTTCCGGAAAACAGCCGTATATTTGCATATCGAATTACGATAAATTGTTATTGAATCATGAAGTCCAAAAAGACCATACTGCGCCGCATCACCACGCTGTACGTCGTGTTCTTCGTCGTGATAGCCTTCGGCATCGTGCGGACGGTTTCCCCGGTTTTCCGGCGAAGACTTCAATACGGGGGCGGAACGACGCCCGCCGCATGGTGGCCGCCGCACGGATGGCCGACGGCCGCAACGTCGAACTCATGTACGACCTGCGGGTAGCCACCAGCACCACGGGTTTCGACATACCGATATACCGCAATGCCGCCGACAGCGTCACGATGTACGCCCGGCCGTCGCTCCTCGACCTGGAGGCCGTCATGCCGGCGGGAAGTTCCTCCGGCACCTCCGCCTTCAACTCCTACAGCATCGTTTACGGTCTGCTGGCCATGATGACCTATGCCGCGATATTCGTGATACTGTTCGTCATCATCGGTTCCCTGCGGAAAAGCATCCGCAACGACGACGTGTTCCGCAAGTCGAACATCGCCCTTACGCGGGCCATCGGCATCCTGCTGATAGCCGCTTCGCTGCTCTTCTCGCTGATGAGCTGGCTCGAAGCGCGGGCCGCCGCACCCTATTTCGCAGGAAGTCCCTATGCGATAAACACGGCTTTCCCGTTCAACTTCGGAGAGATAATCATGGGCGTACTCATCTTCATCATCGCGGAGATATTCTCCATCAGTTCCACGCTGAGCGAAGAACAGAAACTCACCATCTGACCGGGAACCTATGACACGCATGAAAGCATACAAGAAAGACTGAGAGGCATGGCGATTATAATCAACATAGATGTTATGATGGCCAAAAGGAAGATGTCGCTGAACGAACTCTCCGAACGCGTCAATATCACACAGGCCAACATGTCGATACTCAAGACGGGCAAAGCCAAGGCCATCCGGATATCGACGCTCGATGCGATATGCCGCGTTCTGGAGTGCCAGCCCGGCGACATCATCGAATACCGCCCGGACGAACCGGACCCGGAGTAACCGGAGGAGGGGCTCCGCCCCGGCAGACAGCAGTGACACGCGATGAAAGACAATTACACATAAGTTCAATCAAGTCTTAAAGTTAATGTTATGATTAGGAAAATCTTTTTAACGGTAGCCGCGACACTCGTAGCTGTTACGGGGCTGTTCGCACAGGAGCTTCCCGATGACCCCGAGGTACGCAAAGGGCGTGCTCGACAACGGGATGACTTACTACATCCGCCACAACGACAAACCCGCCAATCAGGCAGAATTCTGGATTTTCGACAATGTGGGCGCACTGCAGGAGGAGGACTCCCAGCAGGGACTCGCACACTTCCTCGAACACATGGCCTTCAACGGGACCGAGAACTTCCCGGGCAAGAACATGATTAACTACCTGGAGAGCATCGGCGTGAAATTCGGTGCCAACCTGAACGCCTTCACCGCACAGGAGATGACCTGCTACAACATGTCCAACGTGCCTGTCACCCGCGAAGGCGTCATCGACTCCGCCCTGCTCATTCTCCACGACTGGGCGTACTACATCACGCTCGACGGCGACGAGATTGACAACGAGCGCGGTGTCATCGTCGAGGAGCTCCGCACCCGTCAGAACGCAAGCTGGCGGACCAATGAGAAACTCAGGCCCTATCTTTACGGCGATACGCGCTACACGACCCGCAACATCATCGGCAGTGAAGAGGGCCTCCGCAGCTTCGACCACAAGGAGCTCCGCGACTTCTACCACCGCTGGTACCGCACCGACATGCAGGCGCTCTTCATCGTCGGCGATTTCGACGTGGACATGATGGAACAGAAGGTCATCGCCCTGATGTCCGACATTCCCGCCGTAGAGAACCCGGAACCCAAGCAGACAATCGTAATTGCCCCGAACGACGAACCCATCGTGGGCATCATCACCGACCCGGAACTCACCGGGACCAACGTGACGCTCTATATCAAGAGGGAACCGATACCCACCGAATACAACAAGACACCGGATGTCGCCATGCTCGACATGCTCGACCGCTTCATGATGACCATCGCCGACGAACGCTTCAGCGACATCGCCCAGAAACCCGACGCACCGTTCATCTCCGGAGGAATGTACAGCGGTTATATGGTCAACGCCATGGATGTGACGCTCGTGCAGGCCAACGCCCGTGACGGCGAAGCCCTGAGGGCATTCGACGCCATGTACACCGAAGTGGAGAAGATGATACGCTTCGGCTTCACGCAATCGGAATTCGACCGCGCCAAGACCGAAATCGAACGCCAGATACAGCAGGAGTACGACCGCCGCGACGACCGCCGCAGCGATGAGTTCATGTGGCCGTTCATCTACAACTACATGCTCAACGCACCGATGATGAGCGCCGAGGATGAATACGAATTCAACAACTACCTGCTGCAGGTAATCAACCTCGACCTGCTCAACCAATTCGTACAGCAGATGCGCCTCACCCCGACCAACCAGGTAATCATCGTAATGGCTCCGGAGAAAGCGGATGCCGTCGTACCCACCGCGGAACAGATAGAGGAGACCATCGGCAAGGTACGCGCAGCCGAACTCGAAGCGAACATCGAAGATTTCGTGATAGAGCCCCTCATTCCGGCCAAGACCAAACTCAAAGGCTCGAAGGTGAAGACGACCGAAACCGACCGGTTCGGCGCAACGATATGGACCCTCAAGAACGGCGCTAAAATCGTCGTACTGCCTACCGACTTCAAGGCCGACGAGGTGACCATGCAGGTTATCTCCAAAGGGCGGTAAATCGGTACTCGCCGACGACGAGATTCTTTCGGCTACCGTGCTGCCCGACTACACCGCAATGGCCGGTCTGGGCAAGTTCAATGCCAGCGACCTGCGCAAGCAGCTTACCGGCAAGATGGCCAGCGTCAGCCCCTTCATCGGTAACTACAGCAACGGTTTCTATGCTTCGGCTTCGCCCAAGGACCTCGAAACCATGCTCCAGCTCCTCTACCTGTCGTTCACCTCTCCGAGGTTCGACGAGAGCGACTTCAACGTACTGATGGACAAACTCCAGTCGGCTTACCAGAACATGGCCAGCAACCCGATGTTCCAGTTGCAGGACACGCTGACCAGCACGCTCTACAACCACAGCCCGCGCCGTGAAATGCTCACTTACGACAATCTCTCCCAGATAGATTTCGCCAAGATGCAGCAGATTTACGACAAGCTCTACCGGAATGCCGACGACTTCACCTATACCATCGTGGGCAACGTAGACCTCGAAACGCTGAAACCGCTCGTAGAGAAGTACATCGGCTCGCTGCCCAGCACCAAACAGGGCTATTCGTGGGAAGACGACGGCGTACGGTATCCGCAGGGCAAGGTGACGAACCACTTCTCGACCGCCATGGAGATGCCCAAGACCAGCGTCCTGACCATCTTCACCGGCGAAATGCCCTACACGTTGGAGAACATTCTCGCCATGGACTTCCTCTCGCAGATACTCGATATCCGCTACACGGCTACCCTGCGTGAGGAGAAGGGCGGTACCTACGGCGTACAGACCAGCGGCGACGCATCGTTCGCTCCGGTACAGACCTACATGCTCTTCACCATCTTCGACACCGACCCGGCTATGGCCGACGAGCTCAAGCAGGATATCGTGAACGAGACTCAGAAACTCTCCGAGGAGGGCGTGAAAGAGGAAGACCTCAGCAAGATTAAGGAGTACTTCACCAAACAGTATCCCGACCAAATCAAACAGAACGGTTACTGGCTGGGTACCCTCGTGAACTACCACCTCTACGGTTACGACCTCGATACGAACTACATGGAGACCGTGAACGGCTTTACGTCCGACTACTTCAAACAGTTGGCCGCCAAGATTCTCGCCGATGGCAACGTCATCGAGATTCTCATGACGCCCGAAACCGCAGCGGAATAAACCCTGTCGTTCCGAAACGACACGGGCCCCTTGAAGGGGCCCGTATTATTTTGTCCCATATCCGTCCGGTATCTCTGCTCTCCCACGCACGACACCTGCCACAGGCAACGGAACGAACCGCTTCTGCCGTCCACCGTATTACCCGGTCGGCCCGGCGACAATTCGTCCGAAAAGGTGCAACCACCGAGCATCGACGACGTCACACTCCCGGTGATACGATACATGATGAGCAGCCTACGAAAACGCCACACGACACATCCGCCGGGCAACAAGAAGGCACACACTGCCGGAAACGGCCGGCCGTCACGATACGTCCGACACGGACCCCGACAGGAAGCCACGACACCCGGTCTGAGAGCCGCAGGCGCTCCGGCACCTCACTCCGCCAGAAGACAACCTTTATTTTTCCCATTGCGTATGTCGTTGCGGAAAACGGCCATTCGGGAATCCGCCGCCGCGGCAAGAGACCGACCTGGAAATTACATGCGGAAAGAGAGACCGCCCGTGAAATTGACATCTTCCAGAGCAGGGTTCCAGCTTACGGAGGTAAAGATACCGAATTCCAGTCCGGCAAGCCCCTCGAAACGCCAGCTTCGCCCGGCATTGAAGTGGACATCCTGCACATAGAAGTCGCGGTCGATACCGTAAACGCCGTAGGCATTCCACGGCACCATGCCGATACCCGCCTCCAGGTCGATGCCCTTGAAGGTGAAAGGATACGAAATCTCGAAATAGGAAGCGAAAACCCGTTTGCCGGCGGCATTGTAATCCGAACCGCCGAACAGCGTCGTGTACCATGCGAGCGTGACGGGAACCTGTTCGGAAATGCGCCACCTAATGCCCGCTTCGATACGGTGGGGCGACCCTTTGCCGAAACTGAAATAGCCGTAGCTATCCCGCTTTTCCCCTGCCGGCGAGACGCAATAGATGTCGGCGAGCGACAGGTCTACCGGACCGACCCTGTAAGCAAGCGTCAGGTCCATCTCCCGGTAGGAGGCGGCTGCAAAATCGGTGGACCCCCAGGCAGCGATGGAGAACGCCCCGACGGAAAACGACAGGGAAGGCTGGAAACTGACACCTGCCTCCCGCAGTCCCCGCCACATGTAATTGCTTACTATATCTGCGCCGCCGCCAAATTCCGCACGGCAACGTCTCTCCTGCGCCGCCACTTCGTTCGTGAACACAAGGGCCGCGACCGCCACAATACCTTTTATCCAACGTACCATAATCAGGTGCATCTCTTTCCGTTCGTCACGGACATCGCCCGCAACTCCTCCCCGGACAGCCACGCACCTACACCGCAACATGCTCCGGGCGCACAAAAATAAACAATCCCGCGACACCGGACAAACCGTCGGCGGTTTTCGCCGCATCTTGCTGCGGCAGCGCCGTTATCCCTCCTACATGGCCATCCGCTCCCAATCCACTATCGCCTTCTTCCGCTCCCGGCCCCAGCGGTATCCGCCGCCACCGCCGTCGCCGCACACGACGCGGTGGCACGGTACGGCCACGGCCAATCTGTTCGCCGCGATGGCCAACGCCACTTGCCGGACAGCCCCGGGACACCCGACAGCCGCCGCGACCTCGGCATAGGTCATGGTCTCTCCCGGAGCTATCCGCAGCAGGGCCTGCCATACCGCCGACTGGAACGTCGTGCCCCTGAAACAGAGCGGCAAGGGATTCTTCCCGTCATACAACAGTCCCTCGAACGATATCCTGTCGAAAGCGCGGTTGCGGCCCACCCAGGAATCGGCCCACACCCGCCGGAGCACAGCAGCCGCCCGCTCTTCCGAATCCACGAATTCGAAAGAACAGAGGCCGGAATAGTTGAAAGCCGCAAGGCATCTCCCGAACGGAGAGTCGATAAACCCATACTCCACGACTCCGTTCTCCGACGGATTATAAAGATGTATAACAGTTTTCATAATCAATATATCGATTTAAGTCAATCTTCTAATTATTCATACCGGCACTCTTCCCTCCTCGCCTGCCGCCGGGCCGCTGGAACAGGCTCCGCCCGAACCTCTCCGCCGAAAGCCGGCAAAAAACGCGCAGAGGCTGCCGCAGCGCTTCCGCCGCCGCAGTTCGTCACGGCCCCCTGCCTCGGAAGTACCCCGTACGCCTCTATACTATGTTTACCGGATTAAAAAACGACAGAATGCCACTGCGCATATTCAATCGCACGGTACCAAACGGATGAATATCATGCTGAAAATCCGACAAAGAATTCATTTCGGAGGATTCGCCATGCCATTATTGTGCCTTTCCTTTCCGGAAAGCGGACAAAATGCACGGATACATACAAATTCGTCCGCAGGCAAACACGACGGCCGTCATATGCTAACCGGCAGCCGAAAAATAGAAAGCCCGGCCGCACCATGGTGCGGCCGGGCTCTCCTGTCCGAAACGTCATCTCCGCAACCGGTCCTTCCGGACAAACGGAAAAGTACCGTGCAACAGGGCAGGCAATCCCGCCCTTACAGCCGGTCGAGACAATCGACGACTATCCGACATACCTCCGCCACCTCTTCGTCGGTGATGGTCAGCGGCGGAGAGATACGGAAGGCGGTATCGCAGAAAAGGAACCAGTCGCTCAGGATGCCGCTCTCCTTGAAAAGCTCCATTATCCGGTAGAGTTTCCTGCTCTCGCCGAGCTCCACAGCCAGCAGCAGACCGCTGCGACGGATGCCCTCCACGGCGGGGTGACCGCCCAGCAGCGTCTCGAAAAGCGCCCCCTTGCGTTCGACGCTCCCCAACAGCCCTTCATCAATAATATACTCCATGGCAGCAAGCCCTGCCGCACAGCAGACGGGATGACCGCCAAAGGTGGTGATATGCCCCAGGGGCCGGGTCATGCGAAATGCACTCCATTATCCGGCCAGAAGAGACGAAGGCGCCGAGGGGCATGCCACCGCCAAGCGCCTTGGCCAGGCAGACGATATCGGGTGTCACACCGTATTTCGACATGGCGAACATCTCCCCCGTCCGACCGAAACCGGTCTGTATCTCATCGAAAATCAACAGGGTACCCACCTCGTCGCAGCGACGGCGCAGAGTCTCCAGATACCCCTCCTGCGGAATCCGCACCCCCGCCTCGCCCTGCACGGGCTCCACGAGCACGCAGGCCGTCTCTTCGGTAATCCGACCCAAATCCTCCGGTTCGTTGAACCGTATCCAATCCACACCGGGCAGCATCGGGCCGTAGGCGTCGGAGAATTCCCGGCTCTCCATGACGCTCATCGCTCCGTGCGTGGAGCCGTGGTACGCGTTGCGGCAGGCCACCATGCGCCGGCGGCCCGTAAAGCGCTTGGCGAGCTTCAGCGCCCCTTCCACCGCTTCCGCACCGGAATTGACGAAATAGACCGCATCGAGCGGTACAGGCAGGTACTCCGCGATGCGGGCGGCATAGCGCACCTGCGGGCGCTCCACCAGCTCTCCGTAGACCATCACGTGCATGTAGTCGCGGGCCTGACGGCACACGGCCTCCGTGACAGCCGGATTGCCGTGTCCCACGTTACTCACCGAAACCCCCGCGATGATGTCGTAATAACGTTTTCCCTCCGGAGTGAAGAAACACACCCCCCTCGGCACGTGCCACCTCCACCAGCATAGGCGAAGGCGAGGTCTGGCCGATATGTCTCAGAAACTGTTGTCTCAGTATCTCCATCGTCCTACTCCTCCCTTCTTCTCACCGCCTGCAGCGTGCGGCGCGTCCGCTGCACCAGATAGACATCCTGCGCCCCCTCCAGCGCGGCGAGCTGCTGAGGCGTATAGTTGCGGATGGTAATGAGCTCCATATCGGTATTGTAGCGCGTATAGTACCCCTCCTGCCGGAGCCGCTCGGTGAGCTCCTCCAGATGCCGCGTGCGGTCCATGCAAAGGTCGAGGTTTACGGCGGAACTTTGGATGAGGTTCACCTTCACCATATACTCGTCGAGCAGGGCGAATATCTGTGCGAAGCGCTCCTCCAGAATGAAGGAGAAGTCGTTGGCCCGGACGGTCAGCAGCACCTGCGAGGGCTTGACGATGAGGATGGGTATCTCGCGGTTCTTCTGCACGCCGGCGCGGATGACGCTGCCCGGCAACGCAGGGTCGAGGAAACAGCGCACATGGAGAGGAATATTCCTGTTCTGGAGCGGTTTGATGGTCTTGGGATGGATTACCTGCGCCCCGCTGTAAGCGAGTTCGATGGCATCGAGGTAGTTCATCTCCGGAATATGGCGGACATCGTCGAACCGCTTCGGGTCGCCGTTCAGAATACCCTCCACATCCTTCCAGATAGTCACGCTCTCCGCACCGAGAATATATCCCGCCGCCGCAGCCGAATAGTCCGAACCCTCGCGCCCCTATCGTGGTAGGCGCTCCGTCCTCGGTAGCCCCGATGAATCCCTGGCCGACATAGACGCGCGAATCGGCAGCCTCCACGAGTGGAACGAGCCGCTCGGCCGACCGTTCCAAATCCACATTCGCATCCTTGTGGCGCGCCGTCGTCACGAAACACTCCCGCATGTCCACCCATGTGTTGGCGATACCGACCGCAGCGAGGTATTCCGACACGATGGAAGTAGAGATGAGCTCCCCGTACCCCACGATACGGTCGTACCACACCTCGTATTCACGCACGGCAGGATTGGAAGAAGCCACCGTCTCCTCGAGTTCCATATAGAAACGGGCCACCCGGTCGGGCAGGAACGGCCTGCCCCAGAGCTCCGCGATTATCCGGTTGTGAAAATCGACTATATTCTGCAGGCGCTCCAACGCCAGGGCGGTCTTCCCGTCGTAAAACGTATCGAGCAACCCCTCGAGCGCGTTCGTCGTCTTTCCCATGGCGGAGACGATGACGAAGAGCCTCCCTTTTTCGGCCCCCACTATCGAGGCGATGTTGCGTACTCCGGCGGCATCTTTTACCGACGCGCCGCCGAATTTATACACTTTCATATTGTCCATATTATTTTCTCTATGTAGGGTCTTTTCCCAAGTCGGACGAAAGGCACGTACGGCATACCGGCCGCACGCTTCCCCGCGCCCCTAACGAAATCTAAGTCCCCGCCGGGCGGAAGACTTAGAGATACGTTCGGATATATCGCCGCAGTCCTGCTGCGGAACGTCCGCCGCTATTCGGCTACCGGCCGATAGTCGGTGTCGGTATTCCAGAAGAAGAACGACAGGATATCGGCCGCCTCGGCGATGCGTTTGGCGGTCGGCTTCCCGGCACCGTGGCCGGCATTGGTGTCGATGCGGATAAGCACCGGCTTGTCGCACCCCTGCGCCTGCTGGAGCGTAGCCGCGAACTTGAACGAGTGGGCCGGTACCACACGGTCGTCGTGGTCACCGGTGGTTATCATCGTCGCCGGATAACATACCCCCTCCTTGATGTTGTGAAGCGGGGAGTATTTGTAAATGTACTCGAACTGTTCGGGGTCGTCGCTCGAACCGTATTCGACCACCCATCCCCAACCTACGGTGAAGAGGTGGTAACGGAGCATGTCGAGCACGCCCACCTGCGGGAAGGCCACGGCGAAGAGGTCGGGACGCTGCGTCATGCAGGCGCCCACAAGGAGTCCGCCGTTGGAGCCGCCCGATATGGCGAGTTTCCTGCTGGAGGTATATTTGTTCCTGACGAGATACTCGCCCGCCGCGATGAAGTCATCGAAGACGTTCTGCTTGTTGGCAAGCATGCCCGCCTTGTGCCACTCCTCGCCGTACTCGTTGCCGCCGCGCAGATTGACCGAGGCATAGATGGCACCCTGCTCCATCATGGCAATGTTCGTGGGGCTGAATCCGGGCGTCAGCGGGGCGTTGAAACCGCCGTAACCGTAGAGGTACACGGGATTCTTGCCATTCTTCTTCAACCCCTTGTGATAGGAGAGGAACATGGGCACCTGTGTGCCGTCCTTGCTGGCGAAGAAGACCTGTTCGGTCACGAAGTCGTCCGGATTGAACTTCACTTCCGGCCGGGCGAAGAGCGTGGACTCTCCGGTAGCCAGGTCGTAGCGGTACACGGCGGGCGGCGCGGTGAAGGTGGAGAAGGTATAGAACGTCTCTGTCGCATCGTCCTTCCCGTCGAAACCGGCTACGGTACCGATACCGGGGAGAGCGACTTCACGCACCAGGTCGCCGTCGAGCGTATATTGGTAAACGCGGCTGGAGGCATCTTTCATGTAGATGGCGAAGATGTAGTCGCCCACGAAATGCACCGACTGCAGCAGCATGTTCGGGTCCTCGGGCAGTATCTTCTCGGCAGGCGAAGGCATAAAGCGGACATCCAGCCGAAGCAGATGGTAGTTGGGCGCCCCTTCGTTGGTGTAGAGGTAGAGCATGTTGTCCCTGACCTTGGCCACGGCATATTCGTGGTCGAACCCTTTGAGGATGACACGGAACGGCTCGCGCACACCTGTGCGCTTGTACATCAGCTGCGTACCGGACGTTCCTTCCGAAACGCTTACGAAGAGGTATTTGCCCGTATCGCCGTCATCGAAACCGTCGTAATAGCGGAGCGGGTGAAGCGGGTCGGCATAGATGATTTCGTCTTCGGACTGCGGCGTACCCAGCCTGTGGTAGTAAACCTTCTGGAACTGGTTCTGGCCCGAAAGCTCGGAACCTTTCGCCGGCTCCTCGTAACCGCGGTAATAGAACCCCTTGGAATCGGCCGACCAGTTCGCACCGGAGAACTTCACCCAGCGGATGACATCGTCGAGCACCCGGCCCGTGGGGACCTCCTTGACGAATATCTCCACCCAGTCGGAACCCGACCTGGCGATACCGTAGGCCATATATTTCCCGTCTTCCGAAAAAGCAACGCTGTTGAGGGCGGCGGTCCCGTCGGCCGACAGGGCATTGGGGTCGAGAAAGACCTCGGGCTGCGGGTCATCGAGGCTGTCAAGCATGTAGAGGACGCTCTGGTTCTGCAGTCCGTCGTTGCGGAAATAGAAATAGCGGTCGCCCACCTTGGTCGGCGCCCCTATCTTCTCGTAGTTCCACAGCTCCGTGAGGCGTTCGTCTATGGCCGGACGGTAGGGTATCTGCGAAAGGTAATCGAACGTCACCTCGTTCTCGGCAGCAACCCATGCCGCCGTTTCGGCGGAATTGTCGTCCTCCAGCCACCGGTAGGGGTCGGCCACCACCGTGCCGTGGTAGTTATCCGAGACATCGACCTTCGCCGTCTGCGGATAGGGTTTCATCTTAATCTCCATCTTTTTCTTAGAGGTACAGTCTGTCATTGCGAGGCACAGCACCGCCAGCGCGACATAAAACGGGATTCTCTTCATCGGTTATCTTTTTAAGTTCATGAAATGCTTCCGAAAGGAACCGGTACGGCAAACAAAAAATACAAAACTTATCGGGACTTGCCTCCCCGATTCGACCCTTCTTTACGAGAAAATGGTTGCGGGACGGAAAAAATGGCTAATTTTACACCTGTTTACACCCGAATATCGTTTTATCTCAAAGAAGATATGATTATGGAAAACTTAGGCCATGAAGAGCTGAAGGGGCTGATAGAGAAGGTATGGGAAGACCATACGCTCCTTCGGAACCTCGAAACGCAGGCTGCGGTGAACGAAGTGGTCGAACTGCTCGACAAGGGCGAACTGCGTACCGCCGAACCGGACGGGGAAGGAGGCTGGAAGGTGAACGACTGGGTAAAGAAGGCCGTGATACTCTACTTCCCGACACGGGAACTGCGCCAGACCAACGCAGGCGAAATGGAATACAACGACAAGATGGACCTCAAGCGCAACTACCGGGAACTCGGCGTACGCGTCGTACCCCCGGCTGTGGCGCGCTACGGCTCCTATCTGGCACGGGGCGTAGTGATGATGCCCTCTTACGTCAATATAGGCGCCTACGTGGACGAAGGCACGATGATAGATACCTGGGCCACGGTCGGCTCCTGCGCCCAGATAGGCAAAGAGGTGCACCTCAGCGGAGGAGTAGGCATCGGCGGAGTGCTCGAACCGGTACAGGCCGCTCCCGTCATCGTCGAAGACCACTGCTTCATCGGTTCGCGCTGCATCATCGTGGAGGGGGCCCGCATCGCACGGGAGGCGGTCATTGGAGCCGGTACCGTGATAACGGCATCCACCAAGATAATCGACGTATCGCAGCCGGAACCCGTCACCTACAAAGGCTACGTTCCGCCGCGGTCGGTGGTCATACCAGGCAGCTATCCCAAAAAGTTCGCCGCCGGGGGAGTACGGCGTACCGTGCGCCCTCATCATCGGACAGCGCAAGGAGAGCACGGATACGAAAACATCGCTCAACGACGCCCTGCGCGATTTCGACGTACCGGTATAGTCCGGCGCCGCCTGTTCGGCGGTGACAATGCAACAGTTATAACGTACAGACGCGATTCATGAAAAATTTCAAATTCTTTCCGGTATTATTTCTCGCGCTGCTGCTGGCTGCATGCAGCGACATCGACGGGCTGAACGACTACAATGCCGTCTTCTCGTTCGAAATAACGGAACACAAAGGTACCGACGGCGAAATCGTGATAGGCGAACCGGTCATGGCCGGCAACACCATCCGCATCCCGGTGCTGCACGGCATTCACAACTTTCCGCTCTATTTCAAGGGGCAGCCGCACTTCGAGAATCCGATAGACCGCGTTACGGGGCTCGATTTCAACGACTGGATAGAGATAGACCTCGAACGCGGGGGCGAGAGCGGAAACGAACCCGTCCTCGACGAAAACGGAAATTACATCTTCCAGGAGCCCAAATTCTACGTACAGGCGCTCAGCGGGATGCCGCGGGAATACACGTTCAAAATCGACTATGCCGCCACCAGCAGCGACGCGGAGATATTCCCGCAGGTAACCTTCGCAGAAGTGCCCGAGGGAAGCATCGTGGCCGACCTGCTGACGGTCACTGACAGCGATGTACCCGAAAGAGGGGAATATGGTGCTGGCCAACATCGTCGCACCGCAGTTCCGCTGACGCTCACCCCCGAATTCAGCCTCAGCGACGGAGCCACACTCGAAGGCAACGGCACTACGCCGTACGAATTCGGTTCGGCGGACGAGCGGCACAGCTTCACGGTGGTGGCCCGCGACGGTACGGAAAAACGGTGGACGTTCGGTCTGGCCGTCCTCCCGGTCGTCAATGCCAACAGCGCCGAGGTGGACGAAGCCGCCCTCGCGCTCACCAACCTGGCGGGATTCTCCGCCGAACCGGGCAGTAAAGGTTTCTCTATCGAGGAGCACCGCTTCTCCGCATCCACCGGCGTCGCAGGTACCGGAACCGCCGCGACTTCCGAACCGGCCAAAACGGCAGCGCTCTCCGGCAAGGGAGGAAACGCCCTGCAAAAAGCGACCATCCGGCACGGCCGCCCCGCAGAGGCAGATACACCGACCGCCGATACGCTCAAACTCTATATCAACACCTCCTCCGGCACGCCGTTCCCCATCAGCATCGACATGGCGATACCCCTTCCCGACGGCGTATCGCTCGTCGGCGATGTAAGCGACATGTCGTTCCCCGACATCGGGAGCGAGCATACCTTCTGGCTGCTGGATACGGTGGACGGCATCGCACGGCGCTGGATAGTGGCCCTCGAAGAGTACAACTCCCCCGTGGCCACGGTTCTCGACTTCTCCTATGAATACACGGCCTCCGAGGTACGGGAAAATTCGCTTTCCGACCCCAAGGTACCGGCCATCGTGATGGATGCCGACCGGACGGCCGACATAGACCCCGTGAACCGGTGCATCTACCTGCGGGCGGTGGAGATACACAAACCGAAATACGCCTCGTTGGACCCGTGGGAACTGAGCCTGACAGTGGACATCAGGATAAGCAACGGAGCATCGCTGGTCAACGTGAGCAACTTCGACTGGACGGGCACCGACTCCTGGAAAAACCCGAAAACTTTCGGGGTGAAGGCTTCGGACGGCACTGTCTATGAATGGAAAATCATCATCCGCGACTGGAGCGACGGCGAACCGGAGGCTTCCGACGAATGCGAACTCTACGGAGTAACGCTTAAAGAGGTACGTCCCTACACCGTGGAACTCGAAGCGGAACCCCTGACAATAGACTACGATAACCGCACCATCACGCTGAATCTCACCAAGGACGACAACGGCTATCCGCTCTCGGTGGCTGTCGACTACCAGCTTTCGGACTACGCACGCATCGCCACGCAAAACGGCGGCCGCGACCCGCTGGTATTCGATTCGCCGGAAGCGGTGAATGAGGTGGAGGTCGTCTCCGAAAGCGGAAAGAACAGCGAAATGTGGACATTCCGGCTCCGCCCGCCGCTGAAAGAGACGGGAACCGACGTAACCTCCTTCCGCATCGTCTCCTTCTCCGAGAGCGGATTCAACGCGGAACTCGTCGGCATCGATACCGACAATGCGGTGGTGACCGTGAATTTCCTGCAAACGGGACGGTTCCCCGTGACGATGAACATACGCATGGGGCTCTCCTACAAGGCCACGAGCACCATCACCGACCAGTACGGTGCCGGCGCAGTCGAATTCGCCCGGGTGGAGGACAAACCGTTCACCGTAACCGCACAGAACGGCGAGACACGCGAATGGACGCTGCGCACCACCTACATGCCCCAGCTCCAGAACGCCGACTTCGAACGCTGGGCCAACCTGCAGACACCCCTCCCGAAAGGCATCAAGGGCAGTCCCTACTGGGCATCCGCCAACATGACCTCTCCCGTGGTAGTCGAAGGCACCACCCAGACGGAAGGGGCACCGGGACAGGGCAAGGCAGTACAGATGGAGACCAAGAATACCATCATCGGCAAACTCGCCGCCGGTTCGCTCTTCCTCGGCTGGTTCGACGACTCCAACCCCATGGGGAACATGAACGACCCGGCCGTCATGATGTTTTACGGTATCCCCTTCTCCTCCAACCAGCCCATCAAAGGGATGCAGGTGGATATCCTCTACCACCCGGGCAACGGACCTTCGAGCGACTCCGGTTCGCTGGCCATCGAACTCATCCGGCAGCGCGACCTCTCCCAGGAACTCGAATATCACGGCGCGAATCCCGACGGGACGTGGCACTCCAAGAACAACGCCGACCGGGTAGCGCGCGGCCACTCCATCGTAGCCACCCAGGCAGGCACGCTCGACAACGGCGATACGGCCGACCTCGTCGTGCCCGACAACACCTGGCAGACAGTGTTCGTCCCGCTGGAATACGACGGCGCCTACCCCGCATACACCCACCTGACGGTCACTTTCTCCTCCTCGTCCAAAGGCGACTCCTACAAAGGTGCCGTAGGCTCCATACTGAAAATCGATAACATCCGGTTAATCTATGAAGAGTAAACACCTCACGCTATATGCCGCGCTGCTGATGGCCGCTGCGGCCGGCACCTCCAGCGCCTACGGCCAGGCGCCGGAGCCCGCGGACATCGTACGGACATGTCCCGCTGCAAACACCGCCCTTTCCTCGACGGCCGAAGAAGAGGGACCCACCCCCGGCACAGGAACGGGAAAAGGCATGGCACCAAACGGTCCTTCACTCCAAGCCCGTCCCGACCGAAGAGCGCACGGCAGAGAAACGCCGCACCGAACAGCCGAAATACGCCTTCGGCGTACACGTCGGCGTAGACTTGGGTGCCGCCGCCCCCTGGCCCCCCGCCCACATGCGGGGCGGGGCCATGAAGATGAGCGCAGTCCCGAAGCTGAGTCCCTCGCTGGGCCTCTCCTTTACCGCCCACATGCCCTACCGGCTGTCGCTTACGGCAGAACTTACCTACAAACAGGTCGGCATCGACGCCGAAGCCTGGGTATCCGGACAGCAGTTCAGGATGCCCAATCCCGACGGCGAGGATTTCATCACGCGGTTCCGTGGAACGGCCAACGTGGTCATGAACTTCTCCATGTTCGAAATACCGGTCTACGTCGGATACAGCTTCGGCGGCGGACGCAGCCGGATATACCTCGGCGCCTACTACAGCTACATACTGAAGAGCCAGTTCAATACCACCCCCCTCAAAGGACTCGTGGAGAATCCGAACGACCCGTCGAAACCGCCTATCATGGTGACGCCCGACAGCCCCGTACCGCCGGACGCGATGCCCGTTTTCAACGACTACCTCGGGAAATGGGATGCAGGCATGCTGCTGGGATACGAATGGCAAATCGTCCCTCGCGTCAAGATGACCGCCCGTTTCTCGATGGGATTCAAGGATATCTTCCGTCGCGGCAGCAACTACCTCGAATACAAGATGCTGCACATGCGGGGAACGGTAGCGGTCAGTTATGCATTCCTCCGGTACAACGACAAGCCTTTCCGCAAATAAGATGCTTCGGGGAGAGACGACGGTATTGGAAACGTGCGGTTCGACCAATACGGAGGCCGCCGACCGCAGCCGTTATGCCCACGGAGACACGGTAGTGGCCATACGCCAGACTGCCGGGCGGGGACAGCGCGGACACCGGTGGGGAGAGCGTGCCGGGCGAGAACCTCACGTTCAGCATCGTTCTCGAACCGACCTTCCTCGCTACGGGAGAGCAGTTCCTGCTCTCGGAAGCCATCGCGCTCGCCGTAACCGATACCTTACAGGAGTACGGCATCGGTGCAGCCATCAAGTGGACCAACGACATATACGTCAACGACCGGAAAATATGCGGCATGCTGCTGGAGCACAACCTCGACGGCACACGACTCGCACGTACGGTAGCGGGCATCGGACTCAACGTCAATCAGGAACGTTTTCCCGCATGGATAGCCAACCCCTGCTCCATACGCACGGAGACGGGAATACGGCACGACGTCATGGAGGTCTTCGCCAAACTGTACGGCCACCTTTCGATGCGCTACGGTATGCTGGAGGAAGGACGGGCCGACCGGATAAGCGACGACTACAACACCCTGCTCTACCGCCGCGGAAAGCCGTCGCGCTTCTTCCTGCCCGAAGAGGGCGAAGTCATCGGCACGATATGCGGCGCAGGACCCGACGGTCGGCTGACGGTAACCATCGACGGGAAAGAGCGCGGCTTCCTGTTCCGGGAAATCGAGTTCGTTATCTGAAACCATTCACTCCGAACCCTCCCCGGCGCCTCTCGGGAAAATACGCAAACGCCCATAGAAATACGATGAAAATAGTAGCCGACGACAAAATACCTTATATCCGCGGCGTATTCGAACCCTACGCCGACATAACCTACCTGCCGGGCAAGGCCATCACGGCCAAAGAGGTCAAGGAGGCGGACGCGCTTCTGGTTCGCACACGAACCCGCTGCGATGCGGCACTGCTGGCCGGTTCCTCCGTCCGTATGGTCGCCACCGCAACGATAGGCACCGACCACATCGACCTGCCATGGTGCGCCGCCCACGGGATAAAGGTCGTCTCCGCTCCGGGCTGCAACGCCGGCGGGGTACTCAATGGGTAGCGGCCGCACTCGCCCGCACGGTCGGCGAGGCATCTCCCACCGGTTTGACGCTCGGCATCGTCGGCATCGGCCACGTCGGTTCGCTCGTGGAACGGTATGCCTCCGCATGGGGATTCCGGGTACTCCGCTCGGACCCGCCGCGCGAAACGGCCGAGAAGCTGGGTCCCGCCGATGGTTACGTACCGCTCGACGAACTGGCCGCGCACTCCGACATCGTTACGTTCCATGTCCCGCTGCACGCCGAAGGCCCCCATCCTACGGTGCATCTGGCCGGCGAACGTTTTTTCTCCGCCCTCAAGCCGGGAGCGACACTCTTCAACTCTTCCCGCGGCGGCGTCGTGGACGAAGAGCAATTGAAACGCGCCATGGCAAGCGACCGGTGCGCGTGCCGCATCGATACGTGGGAGAACGAACCGGCCATCGACCGCCGGTTGCTGGATGCGGCCCTGTCGGCCACACCGCACATCGCAGGCTACTCCGAACAGGGCAAGGCCAACGCTTCGGCGGCCGTCGTGGCCGCTGCGGCCAAACACTTCGGCCTCCCGCCGGAAGGATGGTACCCGACCGGCGTGACGCAGGTCGGACGCAAACCGATAAGCTGGGCGGAGATGCGTGCGACCATCACGGACTATTTCGACATCGACGGCCAATCACGGACGCTCAAAGCGGCACCGGAACAGTTCGAGACTCTCCGGGAAGAGTACATATTCCGACAGGAGTATTTCTGACAGTACAGCCATATGCGAACGATGCGGGGACCGGTGAGGGTCCCCGCATCGTATATACATTTGTGACAGCCGAAACGTCACTGCGCCCGCCGAGGGGTATAGGTACGGTCGTACACCACCTGCTCGCCGGCTTTGAGTACATTGAGCGTCAACGTATAGCTGTCGCTGTGGAACACGGACCTTATCGTCACTTCGCCGGCGGCAAATCCGGCATCTATACGCGCCTGCTTCTCCCTGTCCTTGTTGTCGTTCTCCATATCGGGCGTCTCCTCCGTACCGTCCGTCCACGCAATTACGGCGCTGTCGCAGGCAAGCATCAGCGAGGTCCCCGTCGTAATATGGTGATGCAGCAACAAGTAGTGCATATAGAAACCGCTGCCGCGCGAAACATCCGCCCCTTCCGTCTGCAGTATCCTGGCAAGCCTGCCGTCAGTGAACTGGAAGCCCGTCACGATATTCGACTGACCGGACTGCAGGGGGTCATATACCATACCGACCAACGCATCTTCGCCCTGCGCCGTCAGTCCCGGATAGTTGAGCTCCGTCTCCTGCATGCTGTCGCCCCAGAAGGAGCGGAGCACATCGCAGGGTACGACCTCGATACGGGCCTCGCCGGTCACATCCGCCGACAGAGCCCCCCCGGCATCGGGCGCACCGAATATATACCGTGCGGTACAGCCTATCACATAACTGCCGGCCGTCAAAGGAGCGGTAAACTGCTTCTCCTCCACATGGGGCGGCACGGGCGAAGTCCGGGTAACGTCCGCAACAGCTGCCTGCGCAGCAACAGGACGGATACTCCAGTTGTACTCCACCGAAGAGATGTTATGTCCGTCGGCGGGAATCACGCACGTCGCCGTGAAGGGCTGGCCCGTACCGATACGTTCGCGGTTTACGGTAACAGGTCCTATGCTCTCGGGGGCCCGACCGTGGTCGGTCAAATCCACAGGCTCGCAGCCGGAGAAGACGATAGCCGCGGCAAAGGCGGCGATATGGATAAACTGTTTCATATTCCAATCTTTTAGCAACTCCCGTCGTTGGGAGAGTGCAAAGATATTCAAAAAAAACCGTACATACGTATAAACGATTGCAGACACGGCCACCCGTTCGCCTGCAGCCGACCGCTTCCATTGCCGCAAATCGGAAGGAAGTTCGTATCTTTGCGTACATTCAATCAATACGGAAACTTATGCCTTACAATCTGCTGAAAGGAAAACGCGGCCTGATATTCGGTGCCCTCAACGACAAATCCATCGCATGGAAGGTAGCCGAACGCGCCCGCGAAGAGGGCGCGGAGCTGGTACTGACCAATACTCCGGTCTCCATCCGCATGGGCAACATCGACGAACTCGCCCAGCGGTGCGGAGCCGTCGTGATACCCGCCGACGCCACCAGCGTCGAAGACCTCGAAAACCTCGTGACGAAAGGGATGGAACACCTCGGTGGAAAATTCGATTTCGTCCTGCACTCGATAGGCATGTCGCCCAACGTACGCAAAGGACGGACTTACGACGACCTCGATTACGACTACTACCACAAGACGGTGGATATTTCGGCCATCTCGTTCCACAAGGTGATACAGACGTGCCGCAAGTTCGACGCCATCGAGGAGTGGGGTTCGGTCGTGGCGCTGACCTACATAGCCGCCCAGCGCACGCTGTACGGCTACAACGACATGGCCGACGCCAAAGCGATGCTCGAATCCATCGCCCGCAGCTTCGGCTATATCTACGGCCGGGAAAAACATCCGTATCAACACGGTCTCGCAGTCACCCACACCCACGACCGCCGGCAGCGGAGTGATGGGGCTCGAAAACCTGATGGATTTCGCCGAACGCATGTCGCCGCTGGGCAACGCCACCGCGGCGGAGTGCGCCGACTACATCATTACGCTCTTCTCGGACCTCACGCGCAAGGTGACGATGCAGAACCTCTACCACGACGGAGGATACTCCAGCATGGGCATGAGCATGCAGGCGATGCAGATCTACAACGAGGGTCTCGAATACCGCGACGTCAAGAACGACAAGTCGCGCCGCCGCAACAAATAGAAGACGCCCGCCACAAACGCATGGGGGAGACGTTTCGGCCTCCCCCTTGATGTCATACGACTATACCGGCCTCTCTTCCCCGCCTTATGGCGACGGAAACCCGGCAGCAAGCAAACAACAAGCCGCGCAGGCTGTCTTACGACAGCCTGCGCGGCCCGTCGGGATGACTGGACTCGAACCAGCGACCTTTGGTCCCCCAGACCAACATTCTAACCGGACTGAACTACATCCCGCCTTCAATCGAGGTGCAAATATATCCTATTTTTTATAAAAAGCAAAAAATAAAAAAGTTCCTGCCGCAAAAGAATCCGTTTTTGGATTGGTTTTGTTCGTACATCCCTGTCGCACGGAAGGTTGCAGGACACCCATCATGCGGCACCGCAATATTTTACGCAAGGTCTCACACGCAAAATTTCCGCTTATGGCAGAACTCGACGACACCATCCGCAAGAACAACCTGTTTTTCCGGCAGCTCCTCTTCCTGTCGGTACTGATACTGATGGGAGTAGTCATGCTCAGGGAGCTCTCCTTCATAATAGGTTCCTTCCTCGGGGCCATTACGCTCTACATCGTGTTCCGTCCTCTGCAATACCGGCTCATCGACCGGTACCGATGGCGTCCATGGCTCGCCTCGCTGCTGCTCGTGTTTCTCGCACTGCTCGTACTCGCGGGACTGCTTTTCGGCGTATTCCGGGTCGTATCCGCCGAAATCATCAACATCGACTTCAAAAGCCTGCTCTCCGGGCTCGACAACGTGGTGGAGAAGATAAACCGGGAACTGCCGTTCAACCTCATCCCGGCCTCCTACCTATCCGACTCGTCGGCCTACCTGACGAAAGCGGCGGGTTCCATCATCAACACCACGTACAGCTTCGTCATCAACATCCTGTTCACCATCATCATCCTCTACTTCATGCTGGCCAACGCCCGGACGCTGGAGCGCCGCCTCGGCCGCTACAATCCGTTCAAGGGCGACAGCCGTGCAGTGGTGACGAAAGAGGTATCCGATATCATCTACAGCAACGCAGTCGGCATCCCCATCATCATGCTCGGCCAGGGATTGACCGCCGCCCTGATTTACTGGCTCTTCGGAATCCAGCATATCGCCTTTTGGGCCTTCCTTACCGCCATCGCCGGATTGATACCGGTCGTCGGCTCCATCATCGTCAGCGTGCCGCTGGGTATCTCCATCATCATGCAGGGACATCTGTGGCAAGGTATTCTACTGATGCTCTGCGGCATGCTGGTCATCGCCAACGTAGATAACCTCATCAGGATATTCCTCAATAAGAAGATGACCGACACGCATCCGCTGATAGTCATATTCGGCGTCTTTATGGGGATTCCCCTGTTCGGTTTCTGGGGTATCATATTCGGCCCGCTGCTCATATCCATCTTCCTGCTGCTCATAAAGATATACTATCACGAATTCAAACTGATGACACCGCAGGAGATAAAGGAGGAACGGATGGACGAGCTTTCGGCCAAAAGCGGCCAGGGACGCAAGGGGCTGCGATTCGGCAAACGGAGAAAGTGATGCCCGCCGTCGGTCTGCGAAGACGGCTCACTTTATCTGCCGATAGGATACAAGCCAATAATCATCGTCGTATCCTGTGCGGCCGACCGTCATCGTCGAAGTGGAGTACGTCAGGTTGTTGATATAGTTCTTATCCCCCTGTTCGCTGCCATTAAGCAACAGGTACCTCTCATTCAGAAAGTCGTCGAGCTGTGCCGTCTTGTCCTTGCCGACGGTAATGTTGGCAGCGACCAGCCGGTTATTGGAGTCGAATTCATACGATTTGAACGAATTCACCGAAGAGACGAGGTCGTACGTCAATACGTTGTTCTCCATCTTGTCCGGCAAACCGAGACGATTGACCACCTGTTCCCGGGTCATGTTCCAGCTCAGGTCTTCCATCGGTTCGTCGTACAGGTCGGAACGCCCCCGGACTGTCACGGAAACCGATGCGTTGTTGGCCGTGATGCGCGTCTGGCCGATTCGCAGACCCGATATGCGTCCCCTCTCCACGGTGGCAACGAATTCGTTGTCGCTGCGCCACGCCACATTATCGGGGTCGCCTGTCTCCACATAGACAATCTGCGTATCGCCCGTACGCATTTCGAGCGCATACTTGTCCAGCGTGATATTGTTGTAATTGCTCTCTTGCTTGCACCCGGCCAGCAGCACTGCGGGCAGTGCTGCCAGCGTCAATACGAACTTTCTCATGCCCATGCCTGATATACGATATTCGTTCTTCATTTTTCTCTGCTTTATCCCTAAGACGCCGGAAACAACCTCTTTGTTGCATACTCCGCCGAAAAAACCTCTTTCCGCAAATTTATCAAATTTTAGCTTAAAAGCGGGGCGCTTTCCCGTTTTATTGTGCTCCGGCCCGCCGGAACGGGCAGACGGCCGCCAGCGTCCGGACCGATAAAAAGCCGCCCCGGTCGGGAACGGCCCATGCCTGCGTGGCTGTCAGGAGATTATTTGGCGTAACGTTCCTTGTGTTTCTCTATCTGCTTCTTCAGCGCATCTATGGCATTGTCCACCGACTCCTCGAAACTTTTGCTGCGGGCCTCCGCCACCAGGTCGTCGCCGGGAACCTCTATCCGGATAATGGCCACCTTGTTACCTTTCTCGTTGTCCTTGTCGAGTTTGAGGATGACATCGGCCCCTGTCGCACGCTCTATGAAACGGTCGAGTTTAGCCATTTTTGCCTCTACGAATTCGATGAACTTCCTGTCTGCGTCGAATTTCACTGACTGAATCTGTACGTTCATAACTAATCCTCCTAACTTTAAAGCACCCGAAGGCGCCGTTTATCTTTTCGGTACAGGCTTCCGGCCCGACCGGTTCTCTCCTGCAGAGACGGCATCACTTGCGGTTCCCGCGGGGGGTGTGCGCCGGCATAAACCTCTTTCAACTGCGCAATGCTGTTGTGGGTGTAGACCTGCGTGGCATTCAAGGAACCGTGCCCCAACAACTCCTGTATCTCCCGCAAATCCGCCCCACCGTTCATCAGGTGGGTAGCGAACGTGTGCCGCAGGACGTGCGGACTCCGCTTACCCTGTACTCCGAGCGCCGTCAGCTCCCCGCGCACGATACGGTAAACCTCCGTTCTCGAAATCCGCCTCCCTTGCTCTGTTAAAAATAACGCTTTTTCTCCGGATTTGCAAATATCGTCCCGTTTTATCGCTGCCATATATTCGAACAACCGCCGCCTCAGTTCCGGGACGACGGGCACCATCCTTTCCCGGTCGCCCTTCCCCGTCACATGCAGTTCACGAAACTCCGGACCGAAATCGGTCCGGTCTATCGCAATCAGCTCCGCCAGCCTTATCCCCGTAGCGTACAAAAAGAGTACCACCAATGCGTCGCGCATACTGCGGAAATCCGTCGCCTCCTCCATCTCGGCCGACAATTCGCCGACAAGCGCCGCCATCCGCCCCTCCGGTATAAACGACGGGAGCAGGGCAGGCGTCTTGAGCGACGAGACTTTCGCAAAGGGATTCCCCGCAACAATCCCCTCCCGCAGCAGGTATTTGAAGAAAGAGCTGCAGGCGGAGAGCATCCGGTTGATACTCGACGGCTTCAGCCCGCTCTCCGAAAGCGCCACTATCCACTCCCGAATATCGTCGGCAGTCAGCAGCGAGGGGTCGAACGTTCCCTCCTCCGTCCCGAGAAAATCGAGCAGCATCCCGATGTCGCGGCGGTAGCTCTTCACCGTATTGGGCGAATAGCGCCTGACGCGCTCTATGTAGGCGAGATATGCTTCCGCGAGGTCGGTCATGACAAAAAAAAGATTAAACAGAACCCCTGTCGGCACGCTCACGGACGCGAAGCATCCGTAAGAACGCCCCTCTTTTTACAGGATAACGACAACAGGGGCCGTATATTTCATCCGCCGCGTTTTTACCGCAGACGCATCAGGGTCGGACGGCTGGTCGTATCTTACGGAAACGCAGCTTTATCACCCCCCAGAACGCTTCTCCGAAGATGCCGCTGCTCATCTTCGACACCCCGGCCGTGCGGTCCATGAAGATGATGGAAACCTCCCGGATACTGAAACCGAGACGCCATGCCGTATATTTCATCTCTATCTGGAAACCGTAGCCTTTCATCTGTACCGCATCGAGGTCGATGGCTTCCAGCACCTCGCGGGAATAGCAGACGAATCCGGCCGTTGCGTCGCGGACGGGCATTCCCGTCACGGTACGCACATACGACGAGGCACAGTAGGACATCAGCAACCGCGACATGGGCCAGTTCACCACGTTCACCCCCTGTATGTAACGCGAACCCACCACGACGTCCGCCCCGCCGAGAGCGGCACGGTAAAGGCGCAGCAGGTCGTCCGGATTGTGCGAAAAGTCGCAGTCCATCTCAAACACGTAGTCGTACCCTTCGGCAAGCGCCCATCGGAAGCCCGTCAGGTAGGCGGTACCCAGGCCGAGTTTGCCGGAACGCTCCAACAGAAAGAGCCTGCCGGGAAACTCCGCCTGTCTGCCGCGCACGATATCGGCCGTCCCGTCGGGCGAGGCATCGTCGATGATGAGCAGGTCGAACGCCTCCGGCAACGAAAAAACCTTGTCAATCATGGCCGACACGTTCTCCCTTTCGAGATAGGTCGGTATTATCACGAGTTTTCGCATGTATGGTCAAGCTATTTATACTCCCCGAAGACAAACTTACGGAAAATCGCCGGAATAAACGAAGGCACAGCCGGAAATAATACCCGGTCGGGCAGGCGTTCGACCGGGCCCGCCGCCGTTTCCCCTCAACGACTCCACAGCCTGCCGTTGTCGTTCCATTCGCCGTAGAGAATCCCCGCACGGGTACATTCGACAAACTTCTCCAGCCTGCGACGGAAAAGTTCCGGTTCCTTCCGTTTTATCTGGATGGTGTCTATCCTTACCCGTCTGTAAAGTTCGGGCAATCCGCAGAAATGCTCCCAGACGACCGGGTCGGCACGCAACGCCCGCAGGATATCCTCGTCCGCGACGAATCCCGCCTGCGTCATATCCGGCAATACGGCACGCCCCGCATCGGTCATCAGCCTCAGCCGCTCCAGCCTCCGGCATCGCTCCTTGTTCAGCTCCGACCAGGCACTGCCCGGACGGCGGGGACACAGCCGCTGCACCGTCGCTCCCGACGGGAGCTTTTTCACCGTGCTGTCAATCCAGCCGAAACACAACGCCTCCTCCACGGCATCCACATACCAGAATGTGCCGTCATCGACCGGCCGACCCCGCCTGACCGCCACCCAGCACTCCTTCTCCCGCCGATGATTCTCCGACAGCCATGCCCGAAGCTCCCGCCGGGACTTCGCATCCAACAGATTCCTTATCTCCATCGACCAAACGCTCTCCGTTTTCCGTCCCCAAAGGTACGGATATATTCGTGGGACCGAAAGAATGCTGTTCCGAAATCGGGGAAGCGGGAGGCTTTCATGCTGTAAATGGAGCGGAATTGCTTACCTTTGGGAGCGAAAACCAAAGCCTCGTCAAGCAGCAATGACTTTTGAAGTGGAACACAGGGCGGCAGGCAGCGCGGCCCGGGCGGGACGGTTCACCACCGACCACGGAACCGTCGAGACTCCCGTCTTCATGCCGGTCGGCACGGCCGCGAGCGTCAAAGGCGTTTTCCACCGCGACCTGGCCGAAGCGGGAGCGCGCATCATCCTCGCCAACACCTACCATCTCTACCTGCGGCCGGGCATGGAGGTCATCGAAGCGGCGGGAGGCGTCCACCGTTTCTGCACATGGGACAAACCGATGCTGACCGACAGCGGCGGTTTCCAGGTATTCTCGCTCGCGCAGTGCCGCAAGCTGACCGAAGAGGGGTGCCGTTTCAGCTCCCATATCGACGGCTCGCGCCACCTCTTCACCCCCGAAAACGTCATCGACACCCAGCGCACCATCGGAGCCGATATCATGATGGCATTCGACGAATGCCCCCCCGGCGACTCGCCGCGCGACTATGCGGCAAAATCGCTGCTTCTCACCCAACGCTGGCTGGAACGCTGCTTCGAACGCTATGCCGCCACTGCGCCGAAATACGACCACAGACAGTCGCTCTTCCCCATCGTACAGGGGTGCACCTATCCCGACCTGCGGGCCGGAGCGGCGGAGTTCGTGCAGCAGTTCGGTGCGGACGGCTATGCCATCGGCGGCCTCGCCGTCGGAGAACCCGCCCCGGTGATGTACGAGATGATAGAAATCGTGAACGGCATACTTCCACAGGACAAACCCCGTTATCTGATGGGGGTGGGAACTCCAGTGAACATCCTCGAGGCGATAGACCGCGGCGTGGACATGTTCGACTGCGTGATGCCCACCCGCAACGGACGCAACGGGATGCTCTTCACTTCGGAGGGCATCATCAACATCCGCAACCAGAAGTGGCGCGAGGACTTCTCGCCCATAGACCCCATGGGACACTGCTTCGCGGATACGCTCTACTCGAAAGCCTATCTGCGTCACCTGGCCGTTTCGGGCGAGATGCTGGCGGCGCAAATCGCATCGCTGCACAACATCGCCTTCTACATGTGGCTCGTGGACGAGGCACGGCGGCGCATCGCCGACGGCACTTTCGCGGAGTGGAAACGCGGGATGGTTGTAAAATTGACACGGAGGTTGTAACTTTGGCTTGTTTCCCGGTCGGGAAGCACCTTTTGCGACAAAGGCATGGCAGACAGGAAAAAAGAATAAAATTCCCCGGATTCAAGATACTCGACGGGTATATCACCCGGAAGTTTCTGGTACCTATGTGTTCGCCATCGCACTCATCATCGTCATCGTCGTGGTATTCGACGCGGTGGAGAAGATGGACGACTTCATCACCACGAAAGCGTCGCTCAAAGCTGTCGCACTGGACTACTACCTCAACTTCATCCCTTACTTCATCAACCAGTTCAGCGGCCTGTTCACCTTCATCGCCGTCATCTTCTTCACCTCGAAAATGGCGTACCAGACGGAAATCATCGCCATCCTTTCGAGCGGCGTCAGCTTCCGCAGGCTCATGTGGCCCTACTTCCTTTCGGCCATGCTCATCACGATGCTCTCCCTGAGCCTCAACCTGTGGGTGATACCCAACGCCAACGCCCGGCGAGTGGAGTTCGAACGGCAGCATCTCACCAAAAACGCCTATATCCGCTACGAACGCCACATCTACCGTCAGGTCTACCCGGGCACTTTCGCCTACATCCGCAGTTACAACGGAACGACGGAGAAAGCCTCCTACCTCGCCATCGAGAAGTACGAAGGCAGCCGCATGGTGGCGTCGCTCGAAGCCTCGGACGTGAAATTCAATCCCGACACGAAGCATTGGACAGCGGCGAAATACCTGACGCGCAGCTTCGACGAGAACAACGTGGAGAAACTCGAAAAAAAGGAGAAGCTCGACACCATGATAAACCTCGATGTGCTGGAACTCGGCAAGCTGGAGGACATCATCCAGACCATGAGCATCGGGCAGCTCAACCGGTTCATCGTCGAACAGAAGGCCAAAGGCTCCGACATGGTCTCGATGTTCGAGGTGGAACGGCAAAACCGTTTCGCCTACCCGATGGCTACCTTCGTGCTGACGGTCATCGGCGTCTCGCTCTCCTCCCGCAAGGTGCGGGGCGGGACGGGCCTGCACATCGGCGTAGGTATCGGACTCTGTTTTACCTACATCCTCGTCTGCAAGTTCGCAGCCGAATTCGCCAAGAGCAGCACCTTCTTCTCCCCCATCCTGCTCGTCTGGCTGCCAGACATATTCTACGCCTTCATCGCGCTCTACCTTTACAAGAAAGCGCCGAAATAGTACGGCATCCGGCCCGGAAGTGATAAAATGATACTTCACAAGGGCATTTTGTAAATTTTTGTAGCTAAAAAGGATAACTACACGTAAAAATAGCTACATTTGCAGAATTGGGGGATTACCAATCCGACAGCTAAACAAATTAAAACCAGACATAGGTTCTTTAAATTAACCTCATTCAGACTATGGATATCACGACTGCCCAACTGTCGGGCAAAACACGAGAAGAACACGACCTGATAGGTTACATGCAGGTTCCGGAAGAGTATTACTTCGGCGTGCAGACGATGCGCGGTATGGAGAATTTCCATATCAGCCGCGTAAGGCTCAGCTTTTTCCCGGAAATCATCAAGGCCCTGGCCGACGTGAAAGAAGCCGCCGCATTGGCGAACCGCGACTTGGGACTGCTCGACAAAAAGACTGCCGACGCCATCGTAGAGGCATGCCGCATGGTACGCGACGGCAAGTTCGACGACCAGTTCGTTGTGGACATGGTACAGGGCGGAGCCGGCACCTCCACCAACATGAACGCCAACGAGGTCATCGCCAACATCGCCCTCGAACTGATGGGCCACAAGAAGGGCGAATACAAATACTGCCACCCCAATAACCACGTCAATCTGTCGCAGTCCACCAACGACGCCTACCCCACGGCCATGAAGATAGCCCTCATCCGCAGCATCGCCAAGCTGGAGGACTCCCTCAAACAGCTCGTGGAGGCTTTCCGTGCCAAGGGCGTAGAGTTCGCCGACGTCATCAAGATGGGACGCACGCAGTTGCAGGACGCCGTACCGATGACACTCGGGCAGGAGTTCGAAGCCTATGCAGCGAACCTCTCCGAAGAGATGGAGCGGCTGGAACAGAACTACAAGCTCTTCTATGAGATGAACATGGGTGCCACCGCAATCGGTACGGGTATCAATGCCGACCCGGACTATCCGGCCATCTGCGAAAAGTATCTGCGTGAAATCACGGGCCTGCCGATGGTGGTCGCATCGAACATGATAGAGGCGACGAACGACACCGGTGCATTCGTCATGAACTCCTCGGCGCTGAAACGTCTCGCCGTGAAGCTCTCCAAGATATGCAACGACCTGCGTCTGCTCTCTTCCGGCCCCCGCTGCGGTCTGAACGAAATCAACCTGCCGCCCCGCCAGCCGGGTTCGTCCATCATGCCGGGCAAGGTGAATCCCGTCATTCCGGAAGTCGTGAACCAGGTGGCTTTCCGCGTTATCGGCAACGACCTGACCGTCACGATGGCCGCCGAAGCGGGTCAGCTCGAACTGAACGTCATGGAGCCCATCATCATCCACTGTCTTTTCGAGAGCATCGAAATGCTGGCCAATGCGATGAACACACTGCGCGAGAAGTGCGTGACCGGCATCACGGCCAACAAGGAAGTGTGCCGCAACATGGTGTACAACAGCATCGGGCTCGTTACGGCCCTCAATCCCTACCTCGGCTATGAAACTTCGACCATGCTGGCCAAGGAGGCGCTCAACAGCGGCAAGGGCATCTACGACCTCGTGCTCGAACACAAACTCATGAGCAAGGAGGAGCTCGACAACATCCTGCGTCCGGAGAATATGGTAAAACCCCGGAAGTTCCTCAGGAAGTAACGCCGACCAATCACCTACACAGAGGGGCGGGAAGATGAACTTCCCGCCCCTCTGTGCATTTCAAACAGTCCCCTTCATTCCCGGACTGCGGCAGCCCGGCATGCGGTCGGGAAACGTGCCGCACGGCCTTCTTCATAATACGCCCGCACCCTTCGCGCCACATTGTGCCGCAGGTTGCCGAAATAGATGTTCAGTTCCTGCACATGGTAATTTCCCAGCGGTGCTACGGGGGCTATGGCCGGAATGAAATGCTCCTCCGGAACAAGACCGTCCACGACGAGCGTACAGGAGGCCGTATCGATACGTGCCGTCACGGGTTCCACCTGCCGGGCGACCGTCCCGTCCGGATTGAGGAAAAGCGTACCGAGGTTCTCCTCCGGCCGGGAGGGAAGAGCATCCGTCCGCCAGTTCATCGGGTTGATGCAGGCACGGTTTCCCCCGAAAGAGCGGAGAGAGCGCAGAGGTATCCGCCACACTGTTGATACATATCACGACACCTGTATCGAGCGAGTCGGCGGCAGGCACGACATACCGCGCTCCCCAACTCTCCGTCGGTAATCCGGTACCCGACCACGTAAGCGGCCACCAACCGGCCGTAAAGACTGTCGTTCATCTCCTCCTTCAACAGCTCCAACACGCACCGGGCTCCCTGGCTGTGTCCCGCCAATACGAAAGGCCGGCCCCCGTTGAAGTGCTCCAGATAGTAACGGAAAGCCTCCCGTACATCTTCCATCGCCACGGCGAACCTTGCCCCGATAACCGAATCGGGCTCGAACCACGACTCCATGGTAATCTGCCGGTAATAAGGCGCGTAGAAACGGTTGCCTTCGGCGAACACGCGCTCGGCCAGTCTGAGCGGCGCCTGCAGATTGGCACGCTGCACGGTATCGTACACATCCATCTGCCAATGCACGGTGCCGTCGGCATCCGTCCGTCCCCAATTGCAGGTCGGGGCGATGTAAAACACATCGGCATTCTCCGCCGAAGCCGCCGTACCGCCCCGATACCACATGTCGGCCCGACCGTAATCCAATCCGGCCGCTCCCCCGTTCCGCCCCTGCTCCCGGCCGGCAGGCGACTGCCGCCAGCAGAAGGAGAGCGAAAAACATGTACCTTCGAATCGTCTTCATCTCTTCTCCTTTTGAAAAAAAGCGGGACGACATTACGCCGCCCCCGCCGTTCGATGCGTGACAACACTACACTCTTATTTCAGCTTCGGACCTGCGGCGACAAGCGATTTGCCCTCCGCATTGCCGGTAAACTTCTCGAAGTTCTTGATGAACCGGCCGGCAAGGTCTTCCGCTCTCCTGTTCCACTCGGCCGCGTCGGCATAAGTATCGCGCGGGTCGAGAATTGCAGGGTTCTACGCCCGGGAGTGGGTCGGCACCGTAAAGTCGAAATAAAGGAATCTGCTTGGTCGGGGCCTTGTCTATCGAGCCGTCGAGGATGGCGTCGATGATGCCGCGTGTATCCCTGATGGAGATACGTTTGCCCGTACCGTTCCAGCCGGTGTTCACGAGGTAGGCCTTCGCACCCGATTTCTCCATGCGTTTTACGAGCTCTTCGCCGTACTTGGTGGGGTGAAGCGAGAGGAACGCCGCACCGAAACATGCCGAGAAAGTCGGGGTCGGCTCGGTGATACCGCGCTCGGTACCCGCCAGCTTCGCGGTAAAACCGGAGAGGAAGTAGTATTTCGTCTGCTCCGGAGTGAGGATCGAAACGGGAGGCAGCACACCGAACGCATCCGCCGACAGGAAGATAACACGCTCCGCAGCCGGGCCCTTGGATACGGGCTTCACGATGTTGTTGATGAAGTATATCGGATAGGACACGCGGGTATTCTCGGTCACGCTCTTGTCGGCGAAGTCGATATGCCCCTCCTTGTCCACCGTCACGTTCTCAAGCAGCGCATCGCGCTTGATGGCGTGCCAGATATCCGGCTCGCTCTCCTTGTCGAGGTTGATGACCTTCGCGTAGCAGCCGCCCTCGAAGTTGAACACGCCCTGGTCGTCCCAGCCGTGCTCGTCGTCGCCGATGAGCAGGCGTTTCGGGTCGGTCGAAAGGGTGGTCTTGCCCGTACCCGAGAGGCCGAAGAAGATGGCCGTATTCTTGCCCTCCTTGTCGGTGTTGGCCGAACAGTGCATCGAAGCGATGCCCTTGAGCGGCAGGAGATAGTTCATGTAGGAGAACATGCCGTTCTTCACCTCGCCGCCATACCACGTATTGATGATGACCTGCACCTTTTCGGTCAGGTTGAAGACGACGGCCGTTTCGGAATTGAGGCCGAGCTCCTTATAGTTCGTTACCTTCGCCTTGGAAGCGTTCATCACCACGAAGTCGGGTTCGCCGTAGTTCTCCAGCTCCTCTTCGGTCGGACGGATGAACATGTTCTTCACGAAGTGGGCCTGCCATGCCACCTCCATGATGAAACGTATCTTGAGGCGGGTATTCGCATTGGCGCCGCAGAAAGTATCCATCACGAAGAGCTTCTTGTTGGAGAGCTCGTTCGTGGCAATCTTCTTGAGCTCCTTCCACGCCTCCTCGTTCACGGGCTTGTTGTCGTTCTTATACTCGTCGCTGGTCCACCAGATGGTATCGCGCGTCGTGTCGTCCATCACGAAGAACTTGTCCTTGGGTGAACGGCCGGTATATTCGCCGGTCATCACATTCACCGCACCGGTATCGGTCAGTTGGCCCCGTTCGTAACCGGTGAGGGCCGGGTTCATCTCCTCCTCGAAAAGCCGTTCGTACGACGGATTGTACAGTATCTCCGGGGTTCCGGTGATACCATACTTGGTCAAATCAATCTTCTTTGCCATAATCTTCTGTATATTATGTGTTTATGCTATTCTCACCTGTTATATGCGCCTCCGGACACCCGGAACGGTCCGGTCTGCGAATCCGGTTATATAACTCTTTCCCGCCGGAATTATTGTTAGCACACTAACAACGGCGCAAAGATATGGAATAATTCCGTCTTGCGGTACTAATTCCACCGTATAAAATCGACTTTTTTACCGTACCGGAAACCGGGAATACCTATCTGCACATCTTCCCCCACCGCATAATGACGGCAGCGGCGGCCATTATTACGGTTTTTTTTTGCTAACTTTCGCACGTTTTTGTGTTCAGCACCTTACGAAATCGAAACACACCATCATTCCACCCAGAAATGGCCGCATTGTACATCCATATCCCGTTCTGCAAAACGCGCTGCAACTATTGCGATTTTTATAAAAGCACATCCTGTGCCAAAACGGAGGATTACATAGAAGCCCTCGAAAGGGAGATGGAGTACCGGCGCGGCTATTTTGGCGACACCCCGGTAGACACGGTATTCTTCGGCGGGGGTACCCCGTCGCTTCTTCCGCCCGCCCTGCTCCAGCGGCTCATCGACAAGGCTCGCTCGCTCTGGAATCTGGAAGGGGTATCGGAAATCACGGTCGAGGCGAATCCCGACGACATCACCGAACACTATCTGGACGAACTCGCCCGTACCGACATCAACCGGCTCAGTTTCGGCGTACAGTCCTTCATCGACCGCGACCTCAAGCTGCTCGGCAGACGGCACAACGCCCAACAGGCGGTAGAGGCTATCCGGGCGGCCCAGGCAAAGGGGTTCGGCAACATTTCGCTCGACCTCATCTTCGGCATCCCCGGCATGTCGCTCCGCGAGTGGGAAAACAATGTCCTGCGTGCCGTAATACTCGGCGTACAGCACATCTCGGCCTACTGCCTGACCATCTCCGACAACACCGTCTTCGGCGACATGGCGGAGGCGGGAACGCTCATACCTGCCAGCGACGAAATATGTGAGGAGCAGTTCATGATATGCCACCGCATTCTGACCGACAGCGGTTTCTGTCACTACGAAATCTCCAACTATGCCCGCGGCGAAGAGTTCCGCTCGCTGCACAACTGGGCCTACTGGTGCGGCAAAACCTATCTCGGCCTCGGCCCATCGGCCCACTCCTACGACGGGGACCAACGTATCTACTCGGTCAACAACCTCGAAAAGTACATCGAACTGGCCGGTACCGACCGGATATACGGACGGGAAATCCTCTCCCGCATAGACAAGTACAACGAATATATCATGACCGCCCTCCGTACCGATTACGGTATTCGACGCGACGCGCTCTCCGAACGGTTCGGGTTCAAGGGACTGCTCTACTTCGAATATTGTGCCGGCAAGTTTCTCCGAAACGGCTTGATAGTCCGCGAAGGCAATGTGTACAGGATACCACCCGAAAAGCTCATGGTCTCCAACAGCATCATCAGCGACCTCTTCTATATCGAGGAATAGCGCAGCGGCAGGCCGTTCCGTGCCGCCGCACTTCGTGCGGCAGCGAACGGACGTCCTCCGGCCCATTTCTCCGAACCCGTCGTTCCCGCCTTTCCGGCAAAAGCACGGGGTACGGCACCGCCTCATCGAAATGCCCGGATACAACGCGACAACCCTCACAAAACGAACGCATGTCCCATGGCATAAGAACGGAACGGCTGCACCTGCGGCCGTTCGCCGAACAGGATGCAAAAGCCCTGCTGGACATTCTGGGCGACACCGAAGTGAATACATTCCTGCCCATGTTTCCGCTGAAGCATTTGGAAGAGGCCGAGGCATACCTGCACAAGAAACTTGCAGCACTGCGTTCCGGCGAATCGCTTTTTATACGATGCCGTCTGCATGAAAGGCAGCGATGTACCCGTCGGTTATGTCCACGTAAGCGGCGCCGGCAGCCACGACCTGGGGTACGGACTCCGAAAAGCATTCTGGCACCGGGGCCTGTGTACGGAAGCCTGCCGGGCCATCATCGACCGGCTTCGGCGAGACGGTCTCCCCTATGTTACGGCGACGCACGACGTGAACAACCCGAGAAGCGGAAACGTGATGCAGGCCATAGGTATGAAATACCGTTACTCCTACCGGGAGCTCTGGCAGCCCAAAAACATCCCGGTCGTCTTTCGCATGTATCAACTCAACCTCGACGGACAGGAAGAACGGATTTATGACGAATACCGGAACAAATATCCGCATTTCATAGAGGAACTCTGACCTGCCAGCCTCTCCCCATCCTTTCCCGGACACCGCCGCCGAACGTCTTCCCCGAAACAGCGTCATGTCCGGCTGGGTTTCACCGGCCGGGATACACTGCCCGACAACGACACCCACTTTACCGCACCGTTTCGCAGGCAATCCGTTACGGCTGTCCACGGAGCAAAGACGAGACGAGGGGTGCGGCAAGATTGCCGCACCCCTCGTCCCAATCGGCTACGCTGTCCGCGCAACCGTTCTTATCTTATTCCAGCGTCTCGTTCAGAACCGCCTTGTAGAGGTCGATATCGCCGCAGCAGGAGTTGGCGATGAATTCGGCCGCCGCCTTGTTCTGCGCTTGGGCATACTTGATGTACGCCTCGGCAGGCACCCGATACTCTTCGCTCTCGGCCGCCTGACGGAGCAGTAGGTGCGAAAGGACGATGTGCCCGGTCATCTCCACGAGCCGACGTGCATGGAACTCTATCTGTTCGCTGTCGCCGCCCGTTACGCGGGCTATCGCCCGTTCGTACTCCTCGCGCATGGCGATGAGCTTGTCGAGCTGGAACTTGAACTCAGCCGGGCGCTCGGCAGCCTCGTATGCCTTCATCTGCGCGAGGAACGTGCCGGTCGTCACGTGGCGGATGGCGGCCACCACCTGAAGCTGGGTCGTACCTTCGTAGATGTTGGTGATGCGGGCATCGCGGTAAATCCGTTCGATGGGATAGTCCTTCATGAAACCCGAACCGCCGTGAATCTGTATGGCGTCGTAGGCCAGCTGGTTGGCATATTCACTGGCGAACATCTTGCAGAGCGGCGTGAAGGCATCGGCGAGCTTGTTATAGGCCTTCATCTCGCTCTTTTCCTCGGCCGTCAGCGGACGTTCCTTGCCTATCTCCGCCCAGCACTTGTATATCTCCACGAAACGGGTCGTCTCGTAGAGCAGCGCACGCGATGCGTACAGTTTCGCCTTCATGTTCGTCAGGATTTCATAAATGGCCGGGAACTGGATGATGGGCTTGCCGAACTGCTGGCGTTCGTTGGCATACTTCAGCGCTTCGCGGTAGGCGGCCTCGCACAGCCCCGTGCCCTGTGCGCCGATACCGAGACGGGCGGCATTCATCAGGGACATCACGTATTTGATAAGACCGAGCTTGCGGTCGCCGACGAGCTCTGCCGGAGCGTTCGTATAGACGAGCTCGCACGTCGGCGATCCCTTGATGCCCAGCTTGTTCTCGATGCGGCGCACCTTCACTCCGCCGTCGCGGCGGTCATAGACGAACATGGAGAGACCGCGTCCGTCCTTCGTCCCCTCTTCCGAGCGGGCGAGCACGAGCGACACGTCGCCGTCGCCGTTGGTGATGAAACGCTTCACACCGTTGAGCAACCACTTGCCGCTGGCCTCGTCGTAATGCGCCCGAAGCATCACCGCCTGCAGGTCGGAACCGGCATCGGGCTCGGTAAGCGCCATGGCGCAGGTAGCCCCCCGCGATACGAGCGGCAGATATTTCTGCTTTATCTCCTCGCTGGCGAATTCGTTGATGGTTTCGGCGCAGTCCTGCAAGCCCCAGATATTCTCGAAGCCGGCATCGGCCCGCGCCACCATCTCGTTGGCCATGACAAAGCAGATGAGCGACATGTTGAGTCCTTCGTACTTGCGGGGCAGGTGGATACCGCCCAATCCGGCCTTGCGGATGGCATCGAGGTTAGCCTGCGTACCGCGTGCATAGACGACATGGTCATCCACCACCCGCGGTCCCTCCTTATCGACATCCTCGGCATTGGCCGCTATTACGTCGGCGCATATTCCGCCCGTTATCTCCAATACGCGGCGGTAGCTGTCCATCGCATCCTCGAAATCCGCCGGTGCATAGTCGTACACATCCTTGTCGGCGAAATTCTTCTCGCGCAGCTCCACGATTTTCTTCATCAGCGGATGATTCAGGTGGAACTGCAGGTCTTTATTGTCTAAAAAAAAGTTTCCCATATCTTGCCTTGCGGCAGGTTCCCGGATACGGGAAGCGGCGTCTCTCTCGGCCCTCCCCGGAAACGGCTCCCGCCTATTTGGAGTTTTGTTTATAGAACTTTATCATTTTGGGCACGACCTCCAGGGCACTGCCGGTAATCACATAATCGGCGAATTTGTTGATGGGCGCCTCCGGGTCGGTATTGATGGCTATCACGATGGAGGCCTGGTCCATGCCCGCCGTATGCTGTATCTGACCCGAAATGCCGCAGGCGATGTAGAGTTTCGGACGCACCGTGACGCCCGTCTGCCCCACCTGACGGGCATGGTCGGTAAATCCCGCATCCACGGCGGCACGCGACGCGCCCACCTCGCCGCCCAGCACGTCGGCCAGTTCGTGCACCATGGGGAAGTTCTCCTTCGACCCCATGCCGTAGCCTCCGGCCACGATGATCGGGGCGCCCTTGATGTCGATCCGGCGCTCCTCGATCTGCCGGTCGATTATTTTCACGACGAGGTCGCTCTCCTTCACGAACTTCGCCACGTCCACCCGTTTCACCTCCGGATGCTTCGGCTCCTTGAGCTCTTCCTTGCGCATCACGCCCTCGCGGACGGTGGCCATCTGCGGCCGGTGGTCGGGATTGACGATCGTGGCGATGATGTTGCCGCCGAAGGCAGGACGAATCTGATAGAGCAGGTTCTCGTACGACCGGCCGCTCTTGGCATCGGTATGGTCGCCTATGACGAGGCTCGTACAGTCGGCCGTGAGCCCGCTGCGCAGCGTGGAGGAGACGCGCGGAGCGAGGTCGCGCCCCACGGGCGTCGCACCGAACAGGGCGATCTGCGGCTTCTCCTCTTCGAAGATACCGCAAACCACCGCCGTATGGGGCAGGGTGCGGTACGGAGCGAGCTCCGCATCGTCCGCCAGCCAGAGCGTATCGGCTCCGTAGCGTCCGACAATCTTGTCCATCTCCTTGAGTTCGTGACCGAGGGCGAGCGCTTCCAGTTTGCACCCGAGGCGGTCGGCCAGTTCGCGGCCTTTGGTGAGCAGCTCCAGGCTGACATCGGCCACCTTGCCGCCTTCCGTTTCAATATATACGAATACGTTGTTCATCTTACATTCCTCCTCTATCCGAGCGTGTGGCTGGAAATAAGTTCGACCATCAGTGAATCGATATCCCCGTCCGAAGCGGTCAGCCTGCGCGACTCCTTGGCCTGGAATACCACGTTCTCTATCTGTTTTACCTTGGTGGGCGAACCGAGCAGTCCGAGCTGCTGGGGGTCCGCATCGATATCGCCGACGTTCCACTCATTGATTTTCAGGTAACTCTTGGCTTCGAGGAGCTGCATATAGTAATCCTCGCCGAGCTCCTGCAGTTCGCTGCGGGTACGGGCATGCTTGTACTTCATCACCCGTTTGGCGTTCTGGGGACGGCATTCGGGAGCCGAACCGTTCACCGTCATCAGCATCGGATAAGGCGACGAAACGGTCTCCACGCCATGTTCCAGACGACGTTTGATGACGATGCGGCTGTCGTCTATCGACACGATTTGTTCCGCATAGGTCACCTGCGGAAGACCGAGTTTCTCGGCCACCTGCGGCCCCACCTGCGCCGTATCGCCGTCGATGGCCTGCCGGCCCGCCACGATGATATCGGGCTTTATCTCGGCCAGCGCCCGCGAAAGGGCATAGGAGGTGGCGAGGGTATCCGCACCGGCGAATGCCCTGTCCGTAAGAAGGTATCCGCCGTCGGCACCGCGGAACATGGCATCGCGTATGATATCCGCAGCACGCAGCGGCCCCATGGTCAGGATATATACCGTACTCCCTTCGCACATGTCCTTGATGGTCAGTGCCTGTTCGAGCGCATTCAGGTCTTCGGGGTTGAAGATGGCCGGCAGGGCGGCACGGTTCACCGTACCGTCGGCCTTCATGGCATCCTTGCCCACGTTGCGCGTGTCGGGAACCTGCTTGGCGAGTACAACTACTTTCAACTGTTTTCCCATTAGCTTAACTTTTATTTAGTAACCGAACCGCGTGCGGGCTGCGCCGCACGGGATTCCTTTTAATATCACCGATTTCCGAAGGCTCCTGCCGACACCGCCGCCGACATGCCCCGCCACGGCCCTGCAAGACGGCCCGGCATCCTGCCTTTGCATTGCAACATACTGTATGACAATACTATCTCTACATAGCCGGGATAGCTGCAAATACACCGTTCCAAATTAGGGCCGGATGCAAATTTACTCTTTTTTCCGAGAAAGGTGCATAAACGTCCCGTTTTTTTCGGGGCTTTCCGTCGGCCGACCGTCCATCGGATACGAATACACTAACATCCAGCCACTTAACAAGTCCTCTCAGACCGCTGCCGCTCCGAAAACGCCTCCGGCGCATCCGTATTAGGGATTATAATCGTTATATTAGCAAGCTTAAAATCCGGGAATGCGTAAATTCATTGGGGCCATACTATTCCTTTTCTGCATGTTCGCAGACAACGCCGGAGCGCAGGTCAACAAACAGTATTTCGTGTGGGTAGGCCGCGACATGGTTATGGACAGCCGCTACCGGGAAGCGATAGAGACGCTCAACATTCTGCTGCGCGCCGACCCGGACGCCTACGAAGGTTACTTCTGGCGCGGTATCGCGAAGTATCACCTCGACGACCTGCTGGGCGCCGAACGGGATTTCACCCTGACACTCGCAAAAAATCCGGTTTACACCAACGCCTACCAATTCCGTGCACTCACCCGTTCGCGGCTCGGCAACTACGACGACGCGATGAAAGACTTCGACGAAGCCATCGAACTGCGTCCCGATTATCCGGCCCCCTATTACAGCCGGGGCGTCACGAACATCCTCACGGGGCGCTACCGCGAAGCCGTCGATGACTTCAACATGTACATGCGCTTCAACCAGCGCGACGCCGACGCCTACGCCAACCGGGGCACAGCGTACCTCCACCTGCAGGATACGGTCGCCGCATACGAGGACTTCGGCAGGGCCATCCGCACCAATCGGGAGTATCCGCGCGGTTACCTCGAACGCGGTTCGCTCTACATGGAGCAGGGCAGGTACGACGAAGCGCTCGCCGATTTCGATACGGCCGTACGGTGCGACACGTCGTACATACCGGCCTACTTCAGCCGGGCCATGGCCTATTACAGGAAGCACAACCTGCAGGCCGCACTCGCCGATTTCGACCGGGTACTGGAGCTCGACCCGACCAGTTCGGTAACCTACTTCAACCGGGCGCTGGTGCGCACCGAAACGGGTGACTACAACCGGGCCCTGGAGGATTACGACCAGGTAGCCGCCTACTCGCCGGGCAACGTCATCGTCTACTACAACCGGGCCGGCCTCCGCTTCAGACTCGGCGAATTGCAGGGGGCGCTGGAAGACTACGACCGCGCCATCGAACTCTATCCCGACTTCGCCAACGCCTACCTCGGCCGGGCTTCGGTCAAATACCTGCTCCGTGACAGCGAAGGCGCCGAACGGGACCGCAGTGTCGCCGAACGCAAAATCGCCGAATACCGGGCACGGCTCGAAGGGGGAAAGCGAAGTCTCCTTTGCCGACACATCCCGGCAATTCGACAAACTGCTGTCGTTCGACACGCAGCTCTCCGACGGACCGGTACGCAATACGGCAACGGGAACGAACGAGCGAATAACGCTGCGCCCCTCCTACGGCTTCACCCTCCGTTCGGATGCGGAGCCAGGCCGGGGCCTCATCCTGCACCCCGGAGAGGCCGAGGCGGAAGAGTTCATCGCTTCGCTGGGCGACGCATCGGTCGTCTTCGGATACGAAGGAAGCGACATGGCGGCCGCCGCCCTCGTCAGGAAGGACGAGGCCGTCTCGGCGGACATCGCCGCCAACGGCAGCCGCTGGCAGGCCTATTTCATGCGGGGCATGACACAGGCGCTGCTGAAACAGTACACCAACGCGGTCGGAGCCCTTTCGACTGCCATCACGCTCTCCGCGCAACCCGTTCCTCTACATCGCCCGCAGCGCCGTACAGGCCGAAATGACGGATTTCATCTCCTCCATGGACAACGGTTATTCGCGCATTTCGCCCGAAAGCGACCGTTCGGCCAGGATGCGCGACGCGGCACGTACGTACGACTACGACGAAGCCATCTCCGACCTGAACAAGGCGGCCAAACTCAATCCGAACCTCCCCTGCATCTACTACAACCGGGGCAATCTGTTCGCCCTGTCGGGACGCTTCCCGGAGGCATTCGAGGAGTATTCGCACGCCATCGCCCTCGACCCGGGCCTCGCCGAAGCCTATTTCAACAGGGGCTTGGTACAGATATACATGAAGGATACCCGCAAGGGGCTGCTCGACATCAGCAAGGCGGGCGAACTCGGCATCGGCGAAGCCTACGACCTGCTCCGGCTCTACTCGGCCGCCGGTATGCCGAACGACACGGACAACTGACATAAACCATAAAATATCAAATGAAGAAAAAATGACACAGACAATGCAAAGAAAGCTCAACGACTCGGTCGTGGCAAGATGGGGGGCGCTGATACTCATCGCACTGATGATGTTCTTCGCCTACATGTTCGTGGACGTTATCTCCCCGATATCGTCCCTTTTGGAGACGCAGCGGGGGTGGTCGCCGGACGTTTACGGCACGGTCGTAGTAGGTTCGAGTATTTCCTCAACGTATTCGTACTCTTCCTGATATTCGCAGGCATCATCCTCGACAAGATGGGGTGCGCTTCACGGGACTCCTCTCGGCCGGCCTGATGATAATAGGTGCCGGAATTAAGCTCTACGGTATCAGCGACTACTTCGTGGGCGGCGGTTTCGGCTGGGAATTCTTCAATTCATTCTGGCCCTCGATGCCCGGCAGCGCAAAGGTGGCATGCATCGGTTTCGCCATCTTCGGATGCGGCGCCGAAATGGCGGGCGTGACGGTTTCGCGAGCCATCGCACGCTGGTTTGACGGCAAGGAGATGGCGCTCGCCATGGGTGTGGAGATGGCCATTGCACGCCTCGGCGTGACGGCCGTCTTCTTCCTCTCGCCCCGTCTAGCCGCAATCGCACCCGAAAGCGTCGTGCGCCCGGTAGCGGTCGTAGGCGCCCTGCTCTGCATCGGCTTTCTCACCTTCCTCGTCTTCACGTTCATGGACCGGAAACTCGACCGGCAAATGGGTAACATCGAAGAGATAGAGGAGGACAAATTCAAGGTAAAAGACCTCGGCAACCTCTTCGGAAGCAAAACCTTCATGATAGTGGCATTCCTCTGCGTGCTCTACTATTCGGCCATCTTCCCCTTCCAGAAGTTCGCCGTTCCCATGCTACAGAACACGCTCGCCATCTCCAGCCAGGAGGCTTCCGACCTCTTCGCATGGTTCCCCATCGGAGCGATGATACTCACGCCGCTCCTCGGTGCATTCCTCGACTTCAGGGGCAAGGGAGCCACGATGCTCATTCTCGGCGCCATTCTGATGTGTGCATGCCACCTCACTTTCGCGCTCGTCCCGTTGACCAAGCCCATCGCCTACATCGCCATCATTCTGCTCGGCGTGTCGTTCTCGCTCGTTCCCGCCGCCCTGTGGCCTTCGGTACCCAAGCTGGTGGACGGCCGGTACCTCGGTTCGGGCTACTCGGTCATCTTCTGGATACAGAACCTCGGTCTGTGGGCCTTCCCGCTCATCATCGGCAAAACGCTCCAGGCTACCAACCCCGGTGTATCGGAACAGATACAGGCAGGCGTGGAGGGCGTAACCTACAACTATACGGTACCGATGCTTGTCTTTGCGAGTCTCGGTGTCCTCGCCTTCTTCCTCGGCATCTGGCTCAAACGGCTCGACACGAAGAACCACTACGGTTTGGAACTGCCCAACGTCAAAAAGTAAGGAGACCGTCCACACAACAGCGAGGGGAAACGTTATCCGTTTCCCTCGCTTTGCATCTATGTCCGGGCAGGCTGCCCGATTCGTTCCGGACACGGTCCGTAGAGCATCCTCCGCCGACCGGCCGTCACCCGCTCAGCGGCGATGCCTTCCTCTGGACTTTCCCGGCTGCCTGTCCGGTGCTCCGCCCTGCTTTCCGGCCGCGGCCTGCCCCATCGGATGCAGCCTGCCGGTACCGAACTCGATGGTTCCCACCAGTTCGAAATCCAGCAGTTTGCGGGCAAGATCGGCATTTTTCACCCGAATGCGCACATTCTCTCCGAGCGTAAGGGTGCGACCGGTACGGTGACCACGCAGGGCATAATTCTCCTCGTCGAACGAATAGACATCGTCGGTTATATCCCGTGTGGAGACCATGCCTTCGATATGCGTATCGTCGAGCTCCACATAGACGCCCCACTCGGTAACGCCCGATATGACGCCGTCGAACTCCTGTCCAATCTTGTCCTCCATGAACTCCACCATCTTATACTTCACCGATGCACGCTCCGCCTCGGCAGCCACCACCTCCATATCGGAGGAGTGTTCGCACTGCTCGTTGTAAAACGCCACGTCGGGCGACTTGCCGCCGGCAAGGTAACGGGCGAGCAGCCGGTGTACCATCATGTCCGGATAACGGCGGATGGGCGAGGTGAAATGGGTATAGTAAGGAAACGCGAGTCCGTAGTGTCCGATGTTGTCGGTCGAATAGTAGGCTTTCGCCATGGAGCGGATGGCGAGCGTCGAGATGACATTCTCTTCGCTTTTTGCCCTTTATCTCCTTTGAGCAGCCTGTTAATCTCGCGCGAAATCTCCTTTCCCTTGGCGTCCGATTTGAAATAGTAGCCGAACTTGAGGATGAAGTTGCTGAAACGCTCCAGCTTGTCGGGGTCGGGCTTGTCGTGCACGCGGTAGACGAACGTCCGCTCCGCATTGGCACCCTTGCCCCGTTTTTTTCCCCCACAAACTCGGCCACCTTGCGGTTGGCCAGCAGCATGAACTCCTCGATAAGCTGGTTGGCCTCTTTCTGTACTTTGAAATAGACGCCTGTGGGTTTGCCTTGCTCGTCGAGGGTAAACTTCGCCTCCTCGCGGCCGAACGTGATGGCGCCGTTGCGGAAACGCTCCGCACGCATCTTCTGGGCAAGCATGTTCAGCGTGAGCACCTCCTCCCTGAAATCCCCCTCGCCGGTTTCGATAATGCGCTGCGCCTCCTCGTAGGTAAAGCGCCTGTCGGAACGGGATGACGGTACGGCCCAGCCATTCGTTCGTGATATTCAGGTCGGCATCCATCTCGAACACGGCCGAGAAACAGAGTTTCTCCTCATCGGGCCTCAGCGAACAGAGGTAATTGGAGAGTTTCTCCGGCAACATCGGTATCGTACGGTCCACCAGATAGACCGAAGTGGCGCGCTCACGGCCTTCGGCTTCTATGATGCTCTCTTCCTGCACATAATAGGTGACATCGGCAATGTGTACGCCCACTTCCCATCGGTTCTCCCCTACAGGACGTATCGAGAGCGCATCGTCGAAATCCTTGGCATCGGCCGGGTCGATGGTAAAGGTCGTCACTCCGCGGAAATCGCGCCGCCGGGCTATCTCTTCGGCCGGTATCAGCTCCGGAATGGCATCGGCCGCCTTCTCTACCTCCTCCGGATATTTATAGGGCAGGTTGAATTCGGCGAGGATGGCATGCATTTCGGTATCGTTGTCGCCCGCCGGACCGAGCACGTCGATGATTTCGCCCGTAGGCGACTTGGTGTCTGCCGGCCACTCCTTTATCTTCACCACGACCTTGTCTCCGTCGTGGAGTTCCATCCCTTTGGTATAGACGAATATGTCATAGGGCATCTTGCGCGAATCCACCCGCACGAAGGCGTGGTTGCGGGTAAGTTCCACCCGGCCCACGTACTGCCTGTCGGCCCGCTTCACGATTTCGGTTATCTCTCCTTCCGGGTCGCCGTTGCGCTTGCGGCGGATGACGACCAGTTTCACCACGTCGTCCTGCAGCGCATGATTCGTATTGCGCCCGTCGATATAGACATCCTTATCAAAGCCCTCTACTTTAACGTATGCGGCTCCGGAAGGTACGAGGTCCACGACCCCTTCGTAGGAAGGCATCTGCGAGGTGCTCAGCCTGTATTTCCCGGGGAGGGCTTCCACAACCACTCCCTCCTTTACCATGGCGTCCACAATCTCTTTGGTGCGGTAACGCCCCTCCTTGTCGTTTCCGCCGCCGCTGGCCGCAGCAAGGTTCTTTATCGTGTACTGCTTGCCCGGAAACGAGCAGAACAGTTCCGCTATGACGGCGCTGCGGTCGGCGCCACGCCTCTTCGGGGTCCCCTTCGGCCCCCTTCAGTCTTCTTCTTAGACATATCATCGTTATTTCTCGGCCCAAAGGTACACATAAAAAACGGGTTATCGCCACCACCCGGCGCAATAAGGCCCGGAGAGAGACCATTTTACGCCGGACTTGGAAAGATTCGTCGGGCCCGGTACGAAAAAGGCAGAATAATTGCATATCTTTAAAAATCGGGAAACAGACATCATACATGAACAGAGACAACAACAAGCGGCTCTCGCGGACGGGCCGCATCCTTTTGATAAGCGGCATCGCGGTCGCCGTTCTACTGGGCGCATGGTTCGGCATACAGGCGTGGTTGGGTCGCGAAGTGACGAAACTACTGGAGAGCGAACCGCTCAACCTCGACGGAAGCGCCTACATAACCGACGTCGGCAGAGTACGGGTAGACCTCGCCCGACGGAGCGTCACCCTGCACGGAGTCAGCGTAAAGACACAGAAGAACTCCCGTACACGGAAGCAAGGCCCCGTGCCCGTTCTCGAGGCCCGTGCCGAAAAGGTAAGCGCATGGGGCATCCACTATCGTAAGGGAAGGGATACCGTACCAGGGGCACTGCACATACGCAGCCTCGAAGTCACCGCTCCCGAGGTGATATTCGAGGGGGCGTTCCCCTGCCCCGAAGGGGACACCTGCCGTACCGCTGCTGCCGGAAAGAGGAACAAGCCAATGAAAATCGACATCGAACGTTTCGGAATAAGCGGAGCCACGATACACGCCGGCATCTGGGAAGGGAGCGAAAAGAACAATTTCACTGCCGAAGGCCTCGACCTGACGCTGCTGCACCTGTCCTTCGGGAGCGGGATACCGAAGGAGACGCTCAGACAGGCGGACAGCGTTCCGGCCGGCGTCTCGGCCGTCAGCCTCTCCGTCCGAACCCTCGCCTACGTTTTCAAGAACGGAGCACTTAAGATGGAGGCGGACACCCTCTCGCTGGATTCGGGGAAAGGAATCCTTTCGGCCGGACGGCTGGCCCTGCTCCCGCAGTACGACAAGTACCAGTATGCTGTGCGCGTGGGCGACCACACCGACTGGGTGATGCTCGACGTGCGGGAGATAGCCTGTTCAGGTGTCAGCCTTCCCTATCTCTCCGGTCACGACATGCTGCACGTCGACTCGGTCAGCGTGGGGAGCGTAGAGATAGACAGCTACAAGGACCGCAACCAGCTCCAGTCGCCTGCATTCCGGCAGATGCTCTACACATCGGTACAACGTATCCCCCGTCGGCATTGATTTTCCCGTCATCGACGCCCGCGGCATCAACATCCGCTACGAGGAGGTATCGAAAGGGGCCACCGTACCCGGCGTCGTCACCTTCACCGACATGGACGCCCGGATAACCGGCCTGACGAACCGGCCCCAAAAGCCGACACAGCAATATCGGATTTACGCCGAAGGGTACATGTTCGGCGGAGCGCTCGTCAAAACCACCCTCTCTCTCCCCGCCGACAGCAGCAACGACCGCTTCTCGCTCAAGGCGGAGGTAGGACCCATGTCGGCCACCATCGCCTCGCCGGTCACCGAACCCATCGCCAACGTTCGCATCGTATCGGGCGACCTCCATTCGGTGAGCGTGGAGCTCTCCGGAAGCTCCGTCAAGGCGCAGTCGGTCGTGGACATGCGTTATAACAACCTGCAGATAGCCATTTTGCACAAGAAAGACCCCGAACGGGAACGGGAATTGCTCACCACCATCGCGAACGGCATGGTACTGCACCGGGACAATCCCGAAGGCGGCAAACTCCGCATCGGGCACGGTTTCTATGAGCGCGACCCGCAGAAATCGTTCTGGAATTATCTCTGGAAGACCTCCTTCGCCGGCGTCACGGATATCGTGATGTAATACCCCGTCGGCGGACGAAACTGCGGATGCCTCCGCACGGGCCGACCAAGCAAATTCAGGGGCGGGAACAAACTGTTCCCGCCCCTGAATTCATCTGCGCTTTCCGACCGGAATCACCGCTCCCGACGGGCCTCCCGACGGCGCTTCATCTCGGCCCGAAGCACGTCGAGCTCGCGTGTGGTCTGCCCCGCCATGGAGGTGTTCTCCTCCGCACGGCGGATAAGATACGGAAGCACGTCCCGTACCCGGGCATAAGGCACGTACTTGACCACGTTGTATCCCGCGGCCGCCAGATTGAAAGAGATATGGTCGCCCATGCCGTGGAGCTGGGCGAAGAAGATACGCCGGTCGTTGCGCTCCAGCCCCTTCTCATCCATCAGCCGTGCAAGCCGGTAATTGCTCGTTTCGTTGTGGCTGCCCATGAAAATCTCCATCCGGTCGATATGCTCCACCGCGAACGCCACGCCTTCGTCAAAATTGGCATCGGTGGCCTCTTTCGTGGGGCATATCGGGTCGGGATACCCCATTGCTGCAGCCCGTGCACGCTCCTCCTCCATATAAGCGCCGCGCACGAACTTCACGCCGGCCACACAATCCGCTTGCCGGACATCTTCGTACAGCCTGCGCAGATAGGGCAACCGGTCGCAGCGGTACATCTGGAGCGTGGCGAATACGATGGCCCGTCCGCCGTTGTACCTGTGCATGGCCTCCTCCGTCAGCCGGTCCACCGCATCCTGGAACCGGACATCTTCGGCATCGACGAGTATCCGCACCCCATGCCTGTGAGCCAGAGCGCAGAGCGCATCGAAACGCGCGGCGAATGCATCGAATCCGGTACGCTCCGCAGCCGTGAGCGTCTCCGGGTGCTCCGATGCCTTGGCCAGCAGGGTATCCGTCGTAAGCGTCGAAGGCTTGAACACCGCGTAGGCAACGTTCTTGTTACGAGCGGCATACTCTATCGAACGTTCGGTCTCGGCGAAAACCGCCTCGATTCCCACGGGCGTCTGTTCGCTCTCGGCCGAGTAGTCGAGAGCCGCCTTCACACCCGCCCGTTCGAGACCGTCCACCGTCGGCCCGCACTCCTCGAGCGTCTCTCCGCCGACGAACTGCCGGTAAAGGGTCGGTTTCACAATCCACCCCACCGGCAGATGCAGCCGGGCAGCCGCACCGCACGCCCGCTTGCCGGCCTTCACGAGGCCGGGCCTCTTCATCATACGGAAGAGCATGAGGGCGTTCCGCATCTCACCGTCGCTTTTACGGGCGAATGCGGTCTTGGTATCGTTGAAATCCAACATGGCCGTCCCCTATTTCTCGCCGAGGAACGGATAGCGGAAATCCGTCGGGGGAACAAGCGTCTCCTTGATGGCCCGCACATTCGTCCAGCGTATCAGGTTGAGGGCGCTGCCCGCCTTGTCGTTGGTACCCGAAGCTCGTGAACCGCCGAAAGGCTGCTGCGACACGACAGCCCCCGTAGGCTTGTCGTTGATATAGAAGTTGCCGGCCGCATAGCGGAGTCTCTCCATCGCGGTCGTTATCGCCGCGCGGTCGCGGGCGAAGATGGAACCGGTCAGAGCATAGGGGCGAAGAGGCGTCGCACAGGTCGAGCGTCTCCTCGTATTTCGCATCGTCGTACACGAAGACGGTGATGACCGGACCGAACAGCTCCTCCACCATGGTCTTGAACTTCGGGTCGGTGGTGACGATGACGGTAGGTTCGATGAAATAACCCACGGACTTGTCCCCCTGCCGCCGAATACGACCTCGGCGTCGGACGAATGTTTCGCATACTCGATGTTCGCCATGATGTTGTCGAACGAAGGTTCGTCGATGACGGCATTCACGAGATTGGTAAAGTCGCGCACATCGCCCATCTTCACCTCCCGCAGCATATCCCCTATTTCGGAACGTATACTGCCCCAGAGCGATTTCGGGATGTATGCCCTCGAAGCTGCGGAACACTTCTGCCCCTGATACTCGAACGCGCCGCGCACAATGGCCGCTGCCACTTCCGTCGTCGGGGAAGAGGGGTGTACGAAGATGAAGTCCTTGCCGCCCGTTTCGCCCACGATTCTGGGATAGGACTTATAGCCCGCGAGATTGGCGCCGATTTGCCCCCAGAGGTAGTTGAAGGTCGCCGTCGAGCCGGTGAAGTGGAAGCCGCCCAGGTCGGGACTCGCCGTTATCACCTTGCCCATCAGGCTCCCCTGGCCGGGGACGAAGTTCACCACGCCATCGGGCAGGCCCGCCTCGCGGAATATCTGCATTACGAGATAATTGGAGTAGAGGGCGGTGGTCGAAGGCTTCCATATCGTCGTATTGCCCATCAGCACGGGCGACATGTTGAGGTTGGAAGCGATGGCCGTAAAGTTGAACGGCGTGAGGGCGAACACGAAACCCTCCAGGGGCCGGTATTCCATGCGGTTGATGACTCCTTTTTCCGAACAGGGCTGGTCGGCATAGATATCTCCCGCGAAGAAGTTGTTGAAGCGCAGGAAATCCACCAGTTCGCACGGGGCGTCTATTTCGGCCTGGAAAGGATTTTTACTCTGGCCGAGCATCACCGAGGCATTGACGAGGTAACGATATTTCGTGGCGATGAGTTCCGCCGCACGCTGCAGGATGGAGGCGCGTTCCACCCACGGCATCCGGGCCCACTCGCGGTGGGCCTTCATGGCAGCCTCTATCGCCATCCGCACCTCCTTCTCTCCGGCCTTGTGATAGGTAGCGAGTACATGTCTGTGGTCGTGCGGCATCACCACTTCGCCGGTATCGCCCGTGCGTACCTCGCGGCCGCCGATAACGAGCGGTATCTCCCACTTCTCGGATGCGAGCCGGTGGAGTGCCTTTTTTAAGTTCCGCCTTCTCCTCCGAACCGGGAGCGTATCCCTTCACCGGTTCGTTGCACGGCTTCTGAAATTTGAATAGAGCGTTGTTCATAAAATAGTAGGTTAGAAATTTAGAATCCCTCAAATTTAACCTTTTTTCGGATATACGGAACGCTCCTTTCCGCTTTTTTCAGAGATACGCCGCAACCGCCGCCGGACATGCCCTCCCGCGGCACTCCCCCGTCACCCGCAGGGACGGACCCTTTTCCCGCGCAGGACGCCCCGAACGGTACGGCATCACGCCTCCCCGGAGCGGGGGTAAACGATATCCTTCACCTGTTCGATGACCTTCCGCGCCGCCTCGTATCCGATGTCGAAAATCTCCCTGCCCTTGTCGAGCTGGGTATTGCCGTAGATGGAGAGCCCGTCGGGTTCTATCAGTATGTCGGCATTACGCCGGTCGTGGATGACGTTGCAGTGCGACATCAGGTGATAGGTGCGCATCAGGATACCGAATACGTTGTGGCGGTAATCCCTGTCGGGCACGATTTTGCTGAGGTTCACGGCCACCACCTTCTCGCACCGGCCGCGGATGACCGACACGGGCAGGTTCATCAGCACGCCGCCGTCCACGTAGTGGTCGCCCTCTATCTCGATGGGGGTGAAAAGGCCGGGCACGCAGCACGAGGCCGCGATGCGGGGCGCTATCTCCCCCCCTCCCGGAAGTGGACGCTCCGCCCCGTATCGAGGTTGGTCGCCGTCACCGCCAGCGGCAAGGAGAGCTCTTCGATGCGCCCGACCGACAGGGTGTCGCGCAGGAAACCGTAGAAGTTATCGAGGTTCATGAAACCGCCGCGCGAACGGGTAAAAACCCGTAAAACTCCGGAACTCCCTGCTCATGAAGAGTTCCAACACCTCCTCCGGCCTCTTGCCGTCGGCGATGAATACACCCGCCACCGCGCCGATGCTGACCCCTGCGATGATTTCCGGCCTGATGCCGTACTCGAAAAGCGCCTGTAGCGCACCGAGATGCGCATATCCCTTCACGAAACCGCCGCTCAGGGCGAATCCCGTCCCGTAACATTCGTCCGTCATAGACAAAAACCGTTTTTGAATTCCCGCACGGGACACCCGTGCCATAATCGTTTCGGGCAGCCGGCGCGGAATACTGCGGTGCTAAGATAGAAAAATAAACCGTTCCGACCGCAACGACAATCATTGTGCATTCCGAACAGAATCCGTACCTTGCAACCGGTAACATTACCGCACGACGACGATTCGACAAAAAACACCGACAGAATGAAAAGATTGCTGCTACCGCTCCTGGCTATAACATTGGCTTTCGCTCCGGCCAGAGGACAGGACATTACGGGCGACTGGTACGGAACTCTCGAAATAGGCCCGCAAAAGCTCGCCCTGGTCTTCCATATCAGCGAAAACGAAGGGAGATACGCGACCGTCATGGACAGCCCCGACCAGCATGCCGAAGGATTGGAAACCTCTTCGACCGTATTCGACGGCACGACCCTGACCGTCCGGGCCGCCGCTCTGGGAATGACCTACGAAGGTGCATTCGCCGCCGATACCCTGAAGGGAACGTTCCGGCAGGGAGGGCTCGCCCTGCCGCTGACCTTCACGCGCCATAAAGTGGAACGGGCGAGGCCGCAGTCGCCCCGGCCGCCCTTCCCCTACACCGCGAAAGAGGTCGCATTCGACAACTCCGCTGCGGGCATCACGCTTGCAGGAACCCTGACACTGCCCGCCGGAGAAGGTCCCTTCCCCGCCGTTGTCCTCGTGACCGGTTCGGGGGCACAGAACCGCGACGAAGAGCTCCTCGGCCACAAACCGTTCCTCGTACTGGCCGACTGGCTGACACGCAACGGCATCGCCGTCCTGCGCTATGACGACCGCGGAACGGCCGCTTCGGAAGGCGACTACGCCTCCGCCACGCTGCAGGATTTCGCCTCCGATGCGGCAAGCGCCCGGCGCTGGCTCGCCGCACAGCCCGAAACGGCCGCCACAGGCATTATCGGCCACAGCGAAGGGGGCATCATCGCCTACATGCTGGCCGGCAGCGGAGAGGCCCCCGACTTCATCGTTTCGATGGCGGGACCGGCCGTCAAGGGGACGGAATTCATGCGTGAACAGCGCCGCCTCATCACCGAAAGGATGGGCCTTCCCGAATCGGCCTTCCGCCAGAACGAACAGATGGTGGAGTACATGATAGAGGTGACCGACCGATACCCCTACGACTATGTAGAAACGCACCTCGATTCGCTTGCAGCGACCGTGCTGCCGGCCTTCATGCGTAACGATACGCTCGCCGTAAACCAAATCAAAACGGGACTTCTGCAATCCGCCGTACCCGAGATGGTATCGCTCAGGCGTTACGACCCGGCCGCAGACCTTGCACGCATCACCTGCCCGGTGCTGGCTCTGGTGGGCGAGAAGGACGTACAGGTACCGCCCTCAGTCGTGGAACTCCCGCTGCGCGAAGGCATCAACCCGGCTGCAGACCTCACCGTCAAGGTGTACCCGGACCTCAACCACCTCTTCCAGCACGCCGGAACGGGCCTGCCTGCGGAATACGGGGAGATAGAGGAGACCCTCTCGCCCGAAGTGCTCGCCGACATCGCGGCATGGATAAAACAGGTTGCAGAATAATGCCGACAGCCTAACCGTATCCATCGGGAAACAGAAACCGGCCGGAGGGGACAGAACAAGCTGTCCCCCGGCCGGCCTTTCCTCCGTCGGCCCTGCCGCGCTTACTCCTCCTTCGGCTCGTATCGGGCCACGACGATATCCTCTTCGCGGAAAAACGGGAGGCCTCCATACGGGCATTCTCCACGCTGTCGGAGGCATGCACCGCATTGCGCGTGACATTTTCGCCGTACATCCGGCGCAGCGTACCCTCCGCCGCTCGGGCCGGGTCGGTGTTTCCGACGAGCCGCCGCAGTTCGGCGACGGCATCCTCCCGCTCCAGCAACATCACCACGCAGGGCCCCGATGTCATGAAATCGACGAGCCGACTGAAAAACTCCCGCCCCCGGTGTACGGCATAAAACTTCTCGGCATCGTTACGGCTCATGCAGACCAGGCGCATGGCGAGTATCCGGAAGCCGTCCTGCAGAAAAAGCGTCGATTATCCGGCCCGTAACACCCATTGCAACGGCATTCGGCTTGATGATGGTGAAAGTCCTCTCTTCCATGGCGAACTGCATTATACGAAAACACGACGGCAGGTACGCACCCGCCGCCACGAATCGTGCAAAAACCGTTCCGCAGCCGACCGCCGCACCGACCGTCTGTGTCCAGACAACCGCAGGAACAAGGCGAACATCCGGCAAAGAGGACGGCCACACCTGTCCGCCGGCAGGAATCCCCGCCGACGGGCCGCCCCGCTACTCTTTCCTCCGCCGGCCGGGCGGCCGTATAAGCGTCCCACTTGTCGAGAACAGCCCGGAAATCGGCAGGCAGCTCGCTGTCGCACTCCATGCGCCGACGGGTGGAGGGATGCTCGAATCCGAGGCTTCGCGCATGCAGGGCATGTCTCGGCATGACAGAGAAGCAGTTATCGATAAACTGCTTGTATTTGGCGAATGTCGTTCCTTTCAGAATACGGTCGCCCCCGTAACGTTCGTCATTGAAAAGCGGATGGCCGATATACTCCATGTGGACACGTATCTGGTGAGTGCGTCCTGTCTCGAGCCGACACTCTACGAGTGTTACATAGCCGTAGCGCTTCAATACCCGGTAGTGCGTCACGGCATGTTTGCCGTCGCTGCCGTCGGGATAGACGGCCATGCGCAGCCGGTCGCGCACACTGCGGCCAATGTTGCCGGTCACCGTGCCTTCGTCCTCCTCGAAATTGCCCCACACAAGGGCCACATAGCGCCGCGAAACCGTATGGTCGAAAAACTGCCGGGCCAGACGGGCATGGGCCCGCTCGTTTTTGGCCACCACCAGCAGTCCGGAAGTGTTCTTATCGATACGGTGCACCAATCCGGCCCGCATGTCCCCCTCCTGAAACAGGGGCAAATCCTTCAGATGCCAGGTCAGGGCATTGACGAGTGTCCCGCTGTAATTGCCGTGCCCCGGATGCACCACGAGCCCGGCCGGCTTGTTCAGTACGATGAGGTCGTCGTCTTCATACAGGATGTCGAGCGGAATATCCTCCGGAATAATTTCCACCTCCCGCTTGGGATAGGGCATCACGAGGGCAATACGGTCGAGCGGCTTCACCTTGTAGCTCGACTTCACGGGAATGCCGTTCACAAGGATATTTCCGCTGTCGGCTGCGGCCTGCACCCGGCTCCGCGAACAGTTCTCCAGTCTCACCGCCAGATATTTGTCGATACGGAGCATGGCCTGCCCCCGGTCTACCGTGACGGCGAAATGCTCGTACAGTTCATCCTGCTGCTCCTCCAGCTCCTCCGGTACCTCCCCGGCGTATTCCATTTCGGCACTCTCCACCTCGCACAAATCCTTTAATCCCGAAGCGGCAGGCGGCACCGTTTCCCGGCAGCCGTCTTTCCGCATCCGCACAAACGTATCGGGCGCACGCATTCGCCGTCCCGCTATTCGAAAAACTCGCTCTCGTCGTCATGCCGTACCGTTCCGCCGTACTCTTCCAACGAACGCACGATGGCATCCTCCTCTTTGCGTCTCCTCTCTGCCGGCGTCGCTTCGCCGTTCTCTATCCGGATTAGCCAGTCCATCTCCTCCTGCAGTTCGTCGCCCGAATACCCTACGGCCGCCAGACTGTCCCGCAGGGCCTGTTCCCGGGCAGCCACCCTGTTTCCATACCGGTCCGAACGCGAAACGCCGGACGCTACGGTAAGCGAGTCGAGCGACAGGGCGATGGAAATCCCCGTCCCGAGCACCACGCGGTGCCCCTGGTCGGGTTGCTGGAGATATACACGGGCCTGGCGGAGATTCATCCGGTCGATATCCTCCGCCAGCGTTACGCCGGCTACATTAAGTCCGGCCTCCCAGATACGGCTCTTGGCCTCCCGCAGCGGCAGTCCCACCACGCGGGGCACGGAGACGAGGTCGGCTCCGGGCGCACGACCCACGGTCAGCACCACGCCGCTTCCCACACGGGCCTGAACCCGGTTGTCGGCAGCCACCACCTCCGGCCCCACCCGCTGTTCAAGCACGTTGTTGGTTGCGATGTCGTCCACATAGACGAGTTTCTCTATCTCCAGCCCTGCAGTCTCCAGAATATTCTTGGCCTGACGGAGCGAATACCCCGCGACATAGGGCACATCTATCATCCGCTGCTGCGAAGAGTTCACCGTCACATAGATACGGCGGCCGGGCTTCACTTCCGTACCGGCAGCCGGACGCTGTTCGAGAATGACGCCCGGGTCGAAGGCGGGTACATAGAGCGAATCGTTCACCTCTATCCGCAGCTTGTCCCCGCGGGAAGCCGCCAACGCCTCGTCGAGCGTCATGTTCATGAAATCGGGCACCTCGACATGCTTGTTGTGACGCGTGAAGAGGTTCAGCAGCAGGTTCGCTGCAAAAAGTACAATGACGAGCAGGCTTACCGCCAACACGATATTGCGCACCACATAGTTGCCCCACATTCTGCGCAACCACCCCTGTCCGGAATGTTTTCCGTTGTCTCCCATACAACACGTGATTTGACCGGCAGGCCGGGCCTACCGGACGATTTCGTTATAAAACGTATCCCTTTCGACCGCCCGCAGTCCGGCCGATGCGGCCATGGCCCGCATATCATCCACCGTGAGCCGGGGTTTCTCCTCCGCCCCCGCCATGGAGTATATTTTGGTCGAGTCGTCTATCGTACCGTCCATGTCGTCGGCTCCGAAGCCGAGCGCCATCTCCGCCGTCTGCTTGCCGTACATCACCCAGTAGGCCTTGATGTGCGGGAAGTTATCGAGATAGATACGCGACATGGCCAGCGTCCGCATGTCTTCCGTTACGGGTACCTCCTCCAGCCCCTCGCCGAGGCGATTGCCCGCCCGGCGGAACTTGAGCGGAATGAAGGCGTCGAAACCGCCCGTCTCGTCCTGCAGCGTCCGGAGCCGGTCGAGATGGTCTATCCGCTGGGCAACCGTCTCCACATGGCCGTAAAGCATGGTGGCATTGCTCCGTATGCCGAGCCGGTGTGCGGCCCGGTGGAGCGACAGCCACACCTGAGAACTCCCCTTCTCCGGACATATCCGTGCACGGAGCTCCTCGTCGAATATCTCGGCACCGCCGCCCGGTATGGCCTCCATAGCGGCCTCCTGCAGCAGCCGCAGTCCCTCGTCGTATCCCATACCCGCCTTCTCTATCATATAGGCGAGTTCTATCGCCGTGAACGCCTTCACGGCCACCTGCGGCATAATACGTTTTACGAGACGTATCATTTCGGCATAGAACCGGATGTCATGGTCGGGATGCACGCCGCCCACGATATGCACCTCCGTCACCCCGCTGTCGCGGCGGGCACGCACGATTTCCTCTATTTCGGCCAGCGAATGGTTCCACGCCCCCGGTTCGCCAGCCCCGCGACGGTACGAACAGAAACGGCAGTTGAAGACGCAGATGTTCGTCGGTTCGATATGGAAATTGCGGTTGTAATAGACCACGTCGCCGCTTTTGCGATGCCGCATACCACAGGCCAATTCGGCCAGCAGCGACAGCGGCGCATCGTTCCACAGCGTCTCCGCCTCATCGCGGGATATGCGTCCGCCGGCGGTCACCCGTTCCGCTATACCGCCGCATACTCTCTCCTTGTCAGACATAGTTTTCAAAGATACGAAAAAGAAATCTACAAACACCGCCCGAACGCGGCAAACATGAACAGCCGCCTTGAGGGCGGCTGTACGTATCTTGTCTACCGGAAACCGGACGGCTGAACGCTACTTGAAACGCGTTTCGTCCGATACCGTCAGTTTCTTACGGCCTTTGGCACGGCGTGCTGCGAGAACCTTGCGGCCGTTTACGGTCGCCATCCTCTGGCGGAAACCGTGTTTGTTTATCCTCTTGCGACGGGAGGGTTGGAAAGTCCTTTTCATGGCTGTCTATATTTTTACTTTTCGTCCACTCTTTGCGGAGTGCAAAGGTAAACCATTTTTACGATTTACAAAAGAAATACGGCAAAATAATCACATGCGTATCAAAACATAGGGATGCGCCGTTGCCCCTCCGGGAGGAGATGTATCCGCAGGCGTGCGCGCCGCCCTCTTCCGGGAGGAAATCTGTCGGGGAAAATGGCCCTGCAGGCCCTTGCAACGTACAAATCGCCTGTATATGAAACCGTTTTTCACACAAACAACATTCAATCGGGAGAAAAATTATATATATTTGCACCGCAAAAAACCGGAAAAAGGAAAACGACTGCGAAGATATATCTCCGCAGGAACGGCGGCATAACGGCATGTCACGAAAGCAGCCGGACAGGCAAGGTCTCCGACCGCCTGCACCGGGATACCATTGAGAACCCCCAACTTTCGGCTTTGTCGGCCCGGAGGGCGGAAATATCCCCTCCGGGTTTTTTATTTACTCTCCGAACGGGACCTTCCGTCATGCCGGAGTCTCCTCCGGCGAGAACCCCGCGGACAAGGCCGGAATTCAGCGGGGAGCATAAACCACCTTTTTCGTTTCGAAAAACGCCTCGCCGAACCACTGCGCTATATCGTACACCTCGAAACGCCCCCTGCCGCGGTCAGCTCCGCGGTCAGATCGCCGCCCTTCAGCACGAGCATGCCGTTGGGAAGCGTTCCCTTCCGGCCGGACGTTATCTTGTTCCACATCCATCCCTTCAGCACCGACATCTCCGTAACGGCCCGGCTGACTACGTAATCGTATCCGCCCGGCAGCGCCTCCGCCCGGCAATTCACCGCCTCCAGGTTATCGAGACCGAGGGCTGAGGCAACCGCCCGTACCACCGTAATCTTTTTGCCGATGGAGTCCACTGCGGTGAAGTGTGCCCCGGGGAAGAAGATGGCAAGCGGCACGGCAGGGAACCCCCCTCCCGTCCCGACGTCGCACACCTGCGCCCCGCCGTCGAAACGGCACGCGCAAGCAATGGCCAGCGAATGAAGCACATGCTTCAGGTAGAGGCTGTCGAAATCCTTGCGTGACACCACGTTGATACGGGCGTTCCACTCCGCATAGAGGTCGTACAAACGGACGAAGCGTTCCCGTTGCAGCGGAGTGAGTTCCCCGCCGAAATATTTCTCGATAAGTTCCATATGAACCATCCTTTTAAAATTCCCTGTCCGAAAAGCCGCCCGTTCAGCCGAGATTGCGCACGATGGCCTCCGCGATACGCTCCCCGTCGAGAGCCGCCGAAATGATGCCGCCCGCATACCCGGCCCCCTCTGCGGCAGGATAGAGTCCGCGCACGGACACATGCATCAACGTGACGGGGTCGCGCGGAATCCGCACCGGCGAGGAGGTGCGCGACTCCACCCCCACCACCTGCGCCCCGTCGGTCAGGAACCCGTGCATGCGGCGGCCAAACACCGCAAACCCTTCACGCAGCGCACCGCCGATGAACTCCGGCATCCATTCGGAGAAACGCGAGGGCACCGTTCCCGGCACATACGAGGTCGCCGGCAGGTCGGCCGACCTGCGGTCGGCGACGAAATCGGTCAGCCGCTGGGCCGGCGCCACCTGTGCGCTGCCCCCGGCCCGCCGGGCGGCCTGCTCGAAGTCGCGGCGGAACTTCAGTCCGGCCAGCTCGCCCCACTCCCCGCGCAAATGCTCGAAATCGGACAGCCGCACTTCCGTCACGATGCCCGAATTGGCCCACCGCGAATTGCGCCCCGACGAGGACATGCCGCTCACGACACTCTCCGACGGGTCGGTCATGGCAGGTACGATGACGCCGCCCGGACACATGCAGAACGACTAGACACCCCGTCCGCCCACCTGGGCCGTCAGGGTATAGGAGGCCGCGGGCAGGTATTCGCGTCCGGCACCGTGATATTGTATCTCGTCGATGAGAGCTTGCGGATGCTCCACCCGGACGCCCATGGCGAACGGCTTGGCCTGCAGCAGCACCCCTGCCGGTGGAGCATCGCGTAGACATCGTCCGCCGAGTGGCCCGTGGCCAGCACCACGCTGCGGGCCTCTATCCGCTCACCGCCGCACACCACGCCGGCTACGGCGTCCCCGTGCAGCAACAGCTCCGTCACCCGACTGCCGAACCGCACTTCGCCGCCGCAGGAGGTGATTGTCCGGCGGATGGCGGTCATGATACCGGGCAGCCGGTCGGTACCGATATGCGGATGGGCTTCATAGAGTATCGCCTCGTCGGCACCGTGGAAGACGAGCGTACGGAGCGCCTTGTTGTAATCTCCGCGCTTCTTGCTCCGGGTAAAGAGCTTGCCGTCGGAAAAGGTACCCGCACCTCCTTCGCCGAAGGCATAGTTGAGTCGGGGTCGAGCCGGCCGTTGCGGTTCAGTTCTGCCACGTCGCGGCGGCGTACCGACACCTCCCGGCCCCGTTCGAGGATGACGGGCCGGTATCCCGATTCGATGAGCCGCAGCGCACAGAAGAGGCCGGCAGGGCCTCCGCCCACGATGACGACCTCCTCGGCATGCGACACGTCCGGATAGTCGAAGCGGACCTCCGGAGCGGGCCCGTCGCCGTCGGCATAGAGTTCGAGCGTCAGATTCACCCGTACCGAACGCCCGCGGGCATCCACCGAACGCTTCAGGATACGTACCAACGCCACATCGGCAGGCGGCACCCCCGCCCGCCGGGCAGCTATCTCCGTATAAACTTTCCGGTCGGCGGCCTGTTTCGGCGAAAGAGTAAGCGTTATCGTACGGGGCATATGGAATTTCAACGGTTTCAACGGGCCAAAGGTACTCAATTCCGCCGAGATTCCCGCCTCCGCACCGGAGCAGCGCCGCATTCCGCAGTCCTCTCCGACACGGGAACGGTTTATTGCCGGCAGGACAAGGGATGTTGGCCGAAAAACACTACTTTTGTCTTCGTATCCGCCGACGAACATGGAAAGACTCTCATCCGCATACGCATACCTTTGGGAAACCTGCGGACCGTGGGGCATCGCCCTGCTGGCCTGCATGATAATCCTCTTTTCGTCCAGTTCTGGTATTGGGTGGGGTACTACGGACGCATCCCCTCCTACCGGAACGCCCGCGCAGGCGACGCCCGTCCGCCGGTCTCCGTTGCCCTGGTGGTGCACGAACCCGACTACGATTTTCTGGAAAACGGACTTCCGGTACTTTTGGGACAGGAGTACGACGACTTTGAAATCATCGTGACCGACCTCTCCGGGGATGTGGAGTTCGGAGAGGCGCTCGCGGTTATCGCCGAACACAACCCCCGTTTCAACGTCACCCGCATGGTACGCGACGCCCGTTTTCCGATAAGCGACAAGATGGCGTTCAACGTGGCCATCAAGGCGGCACGCTACGACAACATCCTGCTGACCACGGTAGACAGCCGCCCGGCATCGCTCCAGTGGATAGCCCGCATGGCACGCGGATTCGACGGTGCAGGTATCGTGATAGGTTACTGCGGCATGGAAGGAGCCTCCGCCTTCTCCTCCCGCCTGATAAGGCTGGACAATGCGGCCCGGGCCATCCGCTGGCTGAGTGCGGCCATGCACGGGAAACCCTACCGGGGTACGCTCCAGAACATCGGCTTCACCAAGGCTCTTTACTTCGGCAACGGAGGATTCAATTACCTCAACATGAATATCGGCGAGGACGACCTCTTCATCCAGAAACTGCTGGAAACGGGTACCGCCGCAGCAGTCATCGTCTCATCCAATTCGACCGTCCGGCAGAAGATATGGGGCGGAACGGGCTGGTGGTATGCCGACCGCTGCATGCGCAGCAACGCATTCCGCCACTATCCGGCGAAGGTGAAGACTTTGTTGCCGCCGAGCTCTGGAGCCGGGCGCTCTTTTTCGCCGCGGCCGCCGCGGCCGTCGTCCTGTTTCCGCCGGAACTAAAACTCTTCGCGGCAGGATTGCTGCTGATACGTTTCGGCCTGATTCTCTTCGAGATGCGGCGCATCACGCGACGGCTTTCCGAGAAGGGATTGATGAGGGCCGTTCCCCTCTACGACCTCTGCTCGCCGCTGTACGAGGCATGGATGGCCGCAGACCGTAAATTCAGACGTTCGCCGGGACTATGGAGATAAGCAACTACATCATACTCACCGACCAGCAGCTCGTCACCCTTGCCCACGACAGGGGATGCCGCAGCTTTCGAGACGCTTTTCAACCGCTATCGGGACGGCATCTACAAACTCTACCTCAACCGGACGGGAGGCAACCGCGACGATGCCGACGACCTGCTGCAGGAGACTTTCATCAAGGTCTTCCTCAACCTCGGCAAATACGATACGGCCTTCACTTTCGGCCAGTGGATATACACCATCGCGCGGAACACCTTCATCGACTTCATGCGCAAAAAGCGCGACGACCTGCAGATAGACACCTCCCCGGCAGGCGGGACGGCTTTACATCAATCCCCCTTCGCACGAAGCTACGCCCGAAAGAGCGCGTCATCAACAACCAGAACGGCAAACAGCTCGAGAATCACCTCGCACATGACGCCGCGTTACCGGCGGCTGATAGAACTGCGTTTCTTCAAGGAGTACTCCTACGAGGAGATAGCCGCCGAACTCGACATCCCGCTCGGAACGGTCAAAACGCAGATACACCGCGCCCGTACCCAACTCTGCAAACTCATCGTGGAGAGCGGCATTCTGTAAGAACGCCGGCCGAATTTTCCGTCCGCGCGACAGCGGGCCGCACACGTTCCCCCCTCTGTGCAGCCCCCTCCCCGAAACTCCTCCGCGGCCTTCCTACCCACAAATCTCCGCCTTCCGGCCGTTCGCTTCGGCCGAACGAGAAAAACTGCCGAAAAGCGCACGTTCTTTTCCGCCAGCTACTCAGGTAGGAGATACAAAACGGGGCGACGGGTTTTCCGTCGCCCCGTTCTCATTCCATTCCCGCCCCCAGCCTTCGTACCGTACGGTACGAATAACCTGCGGGGAGCGGCAGCCGGCCGGAACGCTACTCCTCTTCGTTGCGGTGGAGCTGCTCTACGTAAATGGCATGTATTTTCTGCTCGCGCTTCACCACCGAAGGTTTGGTAAAGTACTGGCGGCGACGGAGCTCCTTGAGAACTCCCGTCCTTTCGTATTTACGTTTGAACTTCTTGAGGGCCCTCTCGATGTTTTCACCCTCCTTGATAGGCATGATAATCATTGTCGTAACTATTTTTGGTTATTGAAATTCGGTTGCATGTCCCTGCGGACACCTTCCGCATCCGCTGCGGTACCGGAACCTCCGGCGCGGCCCGTCCCTCACAGGGGGACGGTGCCGAAATGAAGATACGGGGCCAGTCTTCCGGCCTCCTCGTTCGTCAACGTATTGTCTTCGACCATATCCTCAATCGTACTCCAACCTCCTTTCAATTGCCTGTTGCGAAGTATCTTCCGCAGGGTCCGCGGCGTAATGTAGGGATGCCTTGCAACAGCGTTCGGGGCTGCAAAGTTAATATCAATTTTCCGAATTGCGCAACTGTCCGCCCAAATTTGTTCCTTCATCCGCTCCCAATTGCGTTCCGTCACCACCCCGGTCTCCACCACCTGTCTCCGATTGCAGAATCCGCCCAGACGCTCCCGATAGGCGAGGATGGCCGATGCGGTCGCGGGCCCTATCCCGCTTACGGCCACCAGCGCTGCGGAATCGGCACGGTTCAGTTCCACCGGCAGGGGAGGCCGCCGCACCGCCGTTCCCTGCCGCCTGTCCGCTCTCTTTCCCGGCTGACTCTTCCTCAGGCGGAGCGATGACGATATAAGGTTTCAACCGGGCAAACATCTCCTCGGATACCGCATAGGAACGGGCAAAATCGGCCGCCGTGCGGAAACCGCCGCAGGCTTCACGGAAGTTGATGATTGTCCGGGCCTGACGGGGCGTAAAACCGAGTCCGACGAATCCCTCCTCGCCGAGCGCATTCGGGTCGAACGGTACCAGCCCGTTTTCGGCACCGGAAGCCGTATCGGAAACATCCGCCCCGGCGCGCGCCATCGCGGTCCGCCCGTTTCCCTCCGGCGTCACGGAAGACAGACGACGCCGCTCCGCCGTCCGAGGCTCCCGTATCCGCATCCGGTAGGCTTCTCCTATATCGATATAAGGTTTCAGTACGGCATACGCCGAATCGGTGATGCCGTAACAAGCGGCGAAATCTTCCGGGATGGCGAACACCTTGCCCGCTGTCCGGTACTTGACGATACCCGCGGCGGTACGCGGAGCAATCCCCAGCAGGCGCAACTCCTCATACGTTACGGTATTGGGGTCGAAACGGAACAACCGGAGCCTGCGCACTCCAACCGTATCGGCACCGCCGGCCGGGTGTTTCTCCTCCTCGGCAAGCGTATCGCCCAGCAGCGGGGCACTGTCGCCGAACCGGGGCCGGAGCGTCTCCGACACGAGCCACACGAGCGCACCGAGCAACGGGAGCAGCAACAATACCGCCCTGCGCTCACGGGCCGGGAACTCCCAGCACCGCCGGGTACGATTCCTGTCGGAAGCCATATATTATTATACTGTCTCTGTTTGTACTGCAAACATGCAAGGTCACGCCTCACGAACGGCACGCAACCGTTCGGATACCCCGCCGCTCCTACGAAATCTCCGCCCCTCCGCCGCGCAGCAGCCGACAGTAACGGTCCGAAGGAGAGGGCAGAAACTCGCCTATGTCATACTCCTTCCACCGTGCATCCACAAGCGCAATCGTGGCTTCGGAAGCGGCGACCACATTCGGGAAACGCGGAGGATAGTCCGTCCCGCTCCCCGGCAGCTTCGTCCGCGCATCGGCCAGCAGCGTACCGCCGCTGAAACGGATATCGCGCCCGGCATCGGTATCGGCCGTGGCCAGCCACAGCAGGTCGCCGCCGTCCAACCCCTGCGCAGCGGTATCGAAGAGCACGGCGATGCGGGCCTCCGGACAGTTCTCCCGGACGAAAGCGGCAATGTCCGCCTCGGCACCGGGCTCGGCATAAAGCGCCACGATACCCCACTCCGCATAGAATGCCATGCTCCACGCCGCGATACCCCCCGCAGGAACGATTCGCTCCGGCACGGCCAGGAGGGGTACCTCTCCCTCCGGAACACCGGTCAGGTCGAGTGCGAGCTTGCCTCCGTAACCGGTCTCGGCCGCAGCGTGGTCAAGCACGTCGAGCGCCCCTTCGCCGCGAATGGCCGCCCGTTCCGGCTCCACGCCGCGCAGCAGCCGGGCCAACTCCTGCGGAGTACGCACGTCGCTGCCCGCCGGTGCGACGAGCATGTATTTGTTAAACATCATCTGCCCCGCTCCCCCACAGCGAAGAGACGGCCTGTCGCACACGCCCCGGATAACGAACATGCAGTCCCACGACGGCGAGGTTGTGCGCCACCCCCGGGGCAGGCATATACATCTCCTCCATATCGGGCTGCAGGGCGAGCCGGATGGGAGCAAGGAATATCTTCTCCGTCGCCTGCGCCATATAATAGTCCTCCTGCACCGGAATACCCACCACCGTGGCGGGCCACACAGCGTCACGGCGGTGCGTCACCGCCGTAACATGAAAGAGCGGATAACGGTCTTCGAGGGAGTAGAAACCGGTATGGTCGCCGAAGGGGCCCTCCACCGCCTTCTCTTCGGCCGGGTCCACGTACCCCTCTATTACGAAATCACAGTCGGCCGGGACATAGAGGTCGTTCGTCACGCACCTAACCAGCCGCACGGGCCGACCCCGCAGGAATCCCGCCAGCAGATACTCGTCGATGCCGTCCGGCACGGGCGCAGTGGCGGCGTAGGTGTAGGCCGGATCGCCGCCGAGGCAGACACTCACGGGCATCCGCCGTCCCGCACGCCGATAGGCTTCGTAATGTTTCGCGCCGGTCTTGTGCATGTGCCAGTGCATCCCCGTGGTGCGGCCGTCGAACACCTGCATGCGGTACATGCCCACATTGACCGCTCCGGTCGCCGGGTCTGCCGTATTCACCATGGGCAGCGTCACGAAGCGCCCGCCGTCGGCGGGCCAGCACTTAAGCACCGGAAGCAGGTCAAGCGAGGCATCGCCGCCCGTGCGGACGACCTGCTGACACGCACCGCGACCGCGCATCCGTTTCGGGAACCAGCGGGCCGCTTCGCCCAGCAACGGCAAGGCCCCTATTTTCTGGACGAACGAACCTTTGGGCGACATGACCTCGCCGACCAGCCGCTCTATCCGGGCCGGAAGTTCATCCAGCGAAGCGACGCCGAGGGCCAGCGCCATCCGACGCTCGGAACCGAAGAGGTTCATCGCCACCGGAAACGCCGTCCCCGTATTCTCGAAAAGCAGCGCCCGCCCGCCATGCTTCACCACCCGGTCGGCTATCTCCGCCATCTCCTCCACAGGATTCACGCATGCCTTTATCCGTACCAACTCGCCCTCCCGTTCGAGCAGGTCGATATATTCCCGCAAACTGCCGTACATAAGCAGAATTATTTCTATTTTTACAAAAGTAATCAATTTAGCCGATTCGGGTCATAACTTTCGGACGGACATTCCGCCCGGCAAACGACACACGGATGAAATTCGCATCGCTTCTCTGCTTTGCCCTCCTGCTGCCGCAGGCATGGGGCACGGTTTCCGGGCAGACCGTACACGGTACCGTCACCGACCGCACGACCGGAGAGCCGGTCGGCTACGCGAACATCTGGTTCAACGGCACGGGCCGCGGTACGGTCGCCGACGGGCACGGCATCTATTCGATCGACGCAGGTACCGTCACCCCCGACCATACGCTCAGCTTCAACTGTATCGGTTACGACACATGCACCGTCCGTCTGCGGGACATCCCGCAGGACGGCACGTTCGACGCCTTCCTCGCCCCCGTACCCCAGGTCATCGAGGAAGTGACCGTCGTACCGGTGAAAACCCGGCTCAAACGGCTGGGCAACAATTTCAGGTCGCCGCTGATGGAGGCGGTGCATCAGGATGACCTGACCGGCGTAGAATTCGGTACGATAATCAAAATCAAAAAAAGGACCTGGCTGGAAGAAGTCCGGATAAACGTCCTGAGCTGTTCGTACGACGACCTGGCCTTCCGGCTCAACATCTACGGCCGGGACGAAACGGGGCGCTTCGTGAACATCCTCCGGCAGCCCATCTACGCCTCCGTACCGCGAACCGACGACCCGACTACCGTAACGATAAACCTCGCCGACCTCCACATCGTGACCGATGACGACCTCATCGTAGCCTACCAACATATCAGCAGTTCCCTGACCGGGCAAATCCGTTTTCCGATAGGCCTCACGGGCGCCCGGAGCTGCGTCCGATACAACCAGGGCGATGCGTGGGAGGATACAGAGTGGTCGTTCCGCTTTCCCATCAGCCTCATTGCACGGGTGGAACGGTAAACGGTCCGGCAACACTGTGAATCCGCTAACAATTTAATGCCGGTCCCATCACCTTATCAAAAAATTTATAACTTTGTAGGTTGAAGCGATTAAGAATCTAAGTGACGACAAGATATTAACCTTCATATAAAAAAGTTATGGCAAATAACACGGAAGAGAAGCTGTTCTCCCAATTCCCGCCGGTGAGCACCGAACAGTGGGAAGCGGTGATAACGGCCGACCTCAAGGGAGCCGATTACCAGAAAAAACTGGTATGGCGCACGACCGAGGGGTTCAATGTCCGCCCGTACTACCGGGCCGAAGACCTCGAAGGAATCAAGTATTTAGGTAAAAAAGCGGCGAATTCCCCTACGTCAGGGGGAACCGGTGCAACAACCGCTGGCGCATCCACGAAACCATCGCGGTGAAAGACGTGGCCGAGGCCAACCGTCTCGCCCTACATGCGGTGGAAGCGGGTGCCGACTCCATCGGTTTCGACCTGTCGGAAAAAGCTCTCCGCGCAGCAGGTCGCCGACCTCATGGCCGACATCGACCTGAACGCCACCGAACTGGCTTTCAGCGGAAAACCGGACGCCGAACTGCCCGACAAAGGTGCTGTCGGTGGCCGAAGCCAAAAAAGGCGGACCCGGAGAAATTCCGCGTCTTCTTCGGCTACGACCCGCTCATCCGGCAGCTTTCGCTCACGGGCGCCTTCTGCGACGGCGACGACGGACAGCAGTGTTACAAGACCATCGCCGGGTTCGTCCGGGGGGCCAAGGCGTGGCCCAAGGCGAAATTCGTGACCGTCTCGGGCGAAACGTTCCAGAACAGCGGTTCGACCATTACGCAGGAGTTGGCCTTCACGCTCGCGGCAGGACACGAATACCTCGTAAAACTGACGGAAGCAGGGCTGAGCGCCGAAGAGGCTGCCCGGACCATCCGCTTCTCGATGGCGGTCAGCTCCAATTACTTCATGGAGATGGCCAAGTTCCGTGCCGGACGCATGCTGTGGGCCAACATCGTAAACGCCTACACGGGCGGTTGCGCCCGCAAAATGTTCACCCACGCCGTGACATCGGGCTGGAACATCACCGCCTACGACCCCTACGTGAACATGCTGCGCGGTACGACCGAGGCGATGAGCGCCTCGCTGGCCGGAGTACACTCGCTGGAAGTGCTCCCGTTCGATACGGCCTACGAAAGCCCCACGGAGTTCTCCTCGCGCATCGCCCGCAATGTGCAGCTGCTGCTCAAGAACGAGTCCCATTTCGATAACGTGGTAGACCCCGCCGGCGGTTCCTATTACATCGAAAACCTCACGCAGAGCATCGCCGAGCAGGCATGGAAGCTCTTCAAGGAAGTGGAGGAACGGGGCGGTTATACGGCCGCTTTCCGCGACGGTTTCATTCCCGACGCCGTGAAGGCTTCGGCGAGGCGAAGGACAACGCCGTGGCCACGCGCCGCATCGTACTCCTCGGCACGAACCAATACCCTAATTTCAACGAAGTGGCCGACAGCGCCATTACCGAAGCGTGCATCACGCCGCAGGCATGGGACGCCAAGGTACTGCGCCCCTACCGCGGCGGCATGGCCTTCGAACAACTCCGCCTGAAGGTGGACCGCAGCGGCCGCAGTCCGCGGGCCTTCATGCTCACCTGCGGCACGCTCGCCATGGCGCGCGCCCGCTCGCAGTTCGCATGCAACTTCTTCGCCTGCGCAGGCATCCGGGTAGTGGACAACACCTTCTTCCATTCGGTGGAGGAAGGCGCGAAAGCCGCGCTCGACGCCGGAGCCGGAATCGTGGTCATCTGCGCCGCGGACGACGATTACGCAACGCTCGCCCCGAAAGCGAAAGAACTGCTCGACGAACGGGCGCTCTTCGTCGTGGCCGGTGCACCGGCATCGCAGCCCGAACTCGAAGCGCAGGGCATCACCCGCTTCATCAGCGTAAGGAGCAACGTACTCGAAAACCCTCAGGGAATACGTTAAGGAACTCGGAATCTAACAAGGGGTAACACACGACAGAACGATGAGAGCAAAATTTTCAGAAATGACATACGAAGGCGGGCCCGCCAAGTGCTGCCACGCCGGAAAGGGCGGCCACGGCGAAAGCGTGTGGATGCCCGCCGAACAGATACCCGTCAAGGGCTCCTATACGGAAAAGGACCTCGAAGGGCTCGAACATCTCAACTATGCGGCCGGCATCGCCCCGTTCCTGCGCGGCCCGTACAGCACGATGTACGTGATGCGTCCGTGGACCATCCGTCAGTACGCCGGCTTCTCGACCGCCGAAGAGAGCAACGCCTTCTACCGCCGCAACCTCGCATCGGGGCAGAAGGGTCTTTCGGTGGCGTTCGACCTCGCCACCCACCGCGGCTACGACGCCGACCATCCGCGCGTGGTGGGCGACGTGGGCAAGGCGGGCGTCTCGATATGCTCCGTGGAGGACATGAAAGTGCTCTTCGACGGCATTCCGCTCGACCAGATGTCCGTATCGATGACGATGAACGGCGCCGTGCTCCCGGTACTGGCCTTCTACATCGTCTCCGGGCTCGAACAGGGCGTCCGTCTCGACCAGATGGCCGGCACGATACAGAACGACATCCTCAAGGAGTTCATGGTGCGCAACACCTACATCTACCCGCCCGAATTCTCCATGCGGATTATCGCCGACATCTTCGAATATACGGCCAAGAACATGCCCAAGTTCAACTCCATCTCCATTTCCGGCTACCACATGCAGGAGGCGGGGGCAACGGCCGACATCGAGCTGGCCTATACGCTGGCCGACGGTCTGGAGTACATCCGCGCCGGTATCAATGCGGGCATGACCGTGGACCAGTTCGCGCCGCGCCTTTCGTTTTTCTGGGGCGTGGGCATGAACCACTTCATGGAAATCGCCAAGATGCGTGCCGCAAGGCTCCTGTGGGCTAAAATTGTGAGCCAGTTCAACCCGAAGAACCCGAAATCCATGGCGCTGCGCACGCACTGCCAGACCTCCGGCTGGTCGCTCACCGAGCAGGACCCGTTCAACAACGTGGCCCGCACCGCCATCGAGGCCATGGGTGCGGCACTCGGTCACACGCAGTCGCTGCACACCAACGCGCTGGACGAGGCCATCGCGCTGCCGACGGACTTCTCCGCACGTATCGCCCGCAACACGCAGATTTACATCCAGGAAGAGACCTACATCACGAAGGAGGTGGACCCGTGGGCAGGTTCCTATTACGTGGAGGCGCTGACGCACGAAATCGCCCACAAGGCATGGGAACACATCCAGGAAATCGAAAGCCTCGGCGGCATGGCGAAAGCCATCGAAACGGGTATTCCGAAGATGCGCATCGAGGAGGCGGCCGCACGCAAGCAGGCCCACATCGACTCCGGCAGCGAAATCATCGTAGGCGTGAACAAATACCGCCTGCCGAAGGAAGACCCCATCGACATCCTCGCCGTGGACAACACGGCCGTGCGCGAGGCGCAAATCAAGCGACTGCATGACCTGCGGGCCAACCGCAACGAGGCCGACGTGCAGCGGGCGCTGGCCGCTATCACCGAATGCGTCCGCAGCGGAAAAGGCAACCTGCTCGAACTCGCCGTGGAGGCCGCGAAGGTGCGGGCGACGCTCGGCGAGATATCGGATGCCTGCGAAGTGGTGGTGGGCCGCTACAAAGCCGTAATACGTTCCATATCGGGAGTTTATTCAAGCGAAGTGAAGACAGACGAGAATTTCGCGAAAGCCAAGGCGATGGCCGAGGAGTTCGCACGGAGGGAGGGGCGCCAGCCGCGCATCATGATTGCCAAACTCGGCCAGGACGGCCACGACCGCGGCGCCAAAGTGGTGGCTACGGGCTACGCCGACATCGGGTTCGACGTGGACATGGGCCCGCTCTTCCAGACGCCGGCCGAAGCGGCCAAACAGGCCGTCGAAAACGACGTGCACGTGGTGGGCGTATCGTCGCTCGCCGCAGGGCACCTCACCCTCGTCCCGCAGATAATCGCCGAACTCAAGAAGCTGGGCCGCGAGGACATCGTGGTCATCGTGGGCGGCGTCATCCCTGCGCAGGATTACGAGGAACTCTATGCCGACGGCGCCGCCGCCATCTTCGGCCCCGGCACGCCGATAGCCACGGCAGCTATCAAGATACTCGAAATTCTCATGCAGGAGTAATCCCCTCCGCACGGCACGCCATACAATGACGAACGAGGGTGCCCGCTAAAGCGGGCACCCTCGTTCGTACTCCTACAGCCGGCAATCCGCACACGACACGCAGAATCGAATATAAAAACGGGCACCGTTCCCATCACTGCAGCCGCCGTCATGCACTCGATGCACATCCTTTCGCGGCCTCCAACGCGCAACGAACAGGAGTACCCGCAAAAACGAACGCCCCCGCCGATTCCTACTGACCGCCTTTCCGGTTCGGCCGTCAGTCGTAATAGGTAAAAGCATACCTGTCGCTACTCCCGTAACCATAGTTCACCGTCATACGGACAATGCGGCCCGTTGTGTCCGTTTCATACGATATCTCCGCAGCCTCCGTCTCGCCATAGGAACTCTCCGCGCATCGGAACGACGAAAGCAGTCCGGCACAAGAGACCCCCTCGAAACGGGGAACCACCGTTGAAAGGGGATTAAAATAACTGCATGTCAACGCATTCATGTCGATACTGTAGGTATTGGCGTGCGGACTGTAAGTACATGCCAACAACTCGGTCCACACATCCCCCTCCCCCTCGTCATCGTCCGGGTCCTCGAACGCATACAGCAAATCGGCCGAAACGATATTCCCGGCATCCCATACGATGCCACCGACCCGCGTCACCAGATTGCTGCGATACTCGACGACCGCGCCGTTCTCATAGGTATATTTCCACCGCACAGCCTCCTCGCCGCCGGTAATCGTCAGTTCCGTTATCCGACCGGAACCGTCCAGCGAGAAGGTACCCCGGAAGCTCTCTCCATCGCCGTAATCGGTAGTTACCGTGAGCTTTGTCTCCTCCCACGCATATCCGACCGCATAGCTGCCGTCCTCATCGGTAACATCGATACGCGACAGCCGCCAGGCATCGTCGTAACGAAATACAGCTTTGCTTTCGGAAACGGCCCCAAAGAGTTCGCAAACGCTCTTCACGGATTTCACGTAATGAATCCCCTCCTGCCGCTCCGTTCCGCCGGTGCCGTCCACCGTCTTTTTCCTTGCAGGATACGGCCGCCAGCAACACACCGCAAGCGACCGCGCACAAACCATAAAAAATCTCATCGTCCCGTCATTTTAACATGAATGAATCCGGCATCCGGCCTGTCGGTCGGATTACCCAATACGACAACGTCCCCTTCTCCCGCGAATCAAGAACACCGCCGAGTCTCCGGCGAAGATACGTCGCCCGACGGAAAAAATGCAACAACATAAAAGTCAATCATTTTTGCAGATACGACGAATAAAAAGCGGCAGGCTTTCCCGCAGGAAAACTGCCGCATACGGCTCCCGACCAGCCGACGGCACGCATCGTACCGGCACCGGACGGAAAACGGTCCTCTATCCATCAGAACTTGAACCCGATGCCCAACATGGGTGTTCCCCAATTGACGCCGGCATAATACATCGGAGTATCCATACCGTCCTCACCGCCCAATGCAAGTGCAGCATTCCCTGCGGAAAGGGTAAGCATCCAACGGTCATTGATGAAATAATTCAGCATGGGCACGACGGAGAGTATTCCGAAATTCGCACAACTGCTACCCTTTTCCTTGTTGTCACCGACTTTGTACACCGACCACGACGACATCCCGAAATACCCGACGAATCCATTGAAAGACAAATAGAACCTATTGCCGAGAGGTATATAATAATTGACGGAAGGCCCTACGAAGTAGCCCAATACCCCGTCTTTATCAATGCTTTTTCCCAACTGTTCGTAGTCCGCCTTGTCTCTCGACCATGCATTCAATATCCCCGCAGAAAAACCGACCGACAGTCTGTCCGTAGCAAAATATTCAAACTGCGGTGTAAAGGCCACGAGGTTATAAGAGCTTGCGTATTTTCCTCCGAACGGACTTTCATACGGCAGTACCCCTGCCGTATTCAACCCCACGCGGCCTTTTATCATGTAATCGCCGGCAGAAATCTGGGCCACAGCCGTCCCACACATCGCCAGGGCAGCCGCCAAAGTCACAAAACATTTTTTCATGAGTCAGAAAGTTTTTGGTTAACAGATAAATATCAGATACAACAATCTCCGGCAATGATAGTACATACGGATAGAATTTGCAACAATATATACACATTTGCACATCCGGACTGCTCAAACCGCAAACGATATCGCCGCCTCCCGAAAGCCTCCTTTCCCATCATGCCCGTCCCGAACCGCCTTGTCCTCCACCGCAAAGCCTCCGACACGACGGTTTGTGCGGAAAAAAGTCGCCATTATTTTTTATTCTGAAAAACTGTCGTACTTTTTGCGGGCGAATTTTCCTCTTCGCACGGCCCGGCAAAAACGCCGGAATCCCGCGGGGACGGAAAGGAAAGAAAACGGTTCTTTGCATTTTGAGATACGCGACGTTTTTTTGCGCTTATTTTTTGCACATTAAGATTTTATCGCTATTTTTGTCACCCCGAAAGCCATGCCGATGTAGCTCAGTTGGCCAGAGCAGCTGATTTGTAATCAGCTGGTCGGGGTTCGAATCCTCCATCGGCTCGAAGGAGGGGCGGAAAAAGCCGGACACCGCATCACAAAAGAGGAGAACGGCAAAAGAGCGCGGAAAACGTTTTAACAAGATACGGGAGAATACCAGAGTGGCCAAATGGGGCAGACTGTAAATCTGCTGGTTTATACCTTCGGTGGTTCGAATCCATCTTCTCCCACGAAGCCGAAGTGGCTTTAGTAAAGGCTGATATTCCGGACGGGATTCCCGACGGGATAGCGACCTTTACCAACAAGCGGAAGTAGCTCAGTTGATAGAGCATCAGCCTTCCAAGCTGAGGGTCGCGAGTTTGAGCCTCGTCTTCCGCTCAAAAAAGGATGATATGCATGACCGTCCTGCTCGCGCCGGCCGGCCATGAACGATTCGGGCGAGGTGGTATAAAAATCAGCAGGTTCTTTTGCGGACAAATGTCCGGAGGACGTTTTTTATATCACTGCGTTTTTTGCGAACGGAGTGCACGGCGGATTTATCCGTTTTCCGGCCAGGCGGGTAAAATATGCCCTTGCCGCCGGATTTGTCCGTAGAGCGCAGGGACCGGAAAACAGGTCGCCGAAACGACGAAAACCGGGCCGGAAGTTCCGTAAGAAACGGCAAGAATTTTTTTTTAAATTAATTCCTAAATAACTATCAAATTATGGCAAAAGAGAAATTTGACAGGTCCAAGCCGCACGTAAATATCGGTACCATCGGACACGTGGACCACGGTAAAACGACCCTCACCGCCGCAATTACCACCGTACTTGCAAAGAAGGGCCTCTCGGAACTCCGCAGCTTCGACTCTATCGACAACGCTCCGGAGGAGAAGGAACGCGGTATCACGATTAATACCTCGCACGTAGAGTACCAGACGGCTTCCCGTCACTATGCACACGTGGACTGCCCCGGTCACGCCGACTATGTGAAGAACATGGTTACCGGTGCCGCCCAGATGGACGGTGCCATCCTTGTGGTTGCCGCAACCGACGGTCCCATGCCCCAGACCCGCGAGCACGTGCTTCTCGCCCGTCAGGTGAACGTTCCGAGAATCGTGGTGTTCATGAACAAGGTGGACATGGTGGACGACCCGGAAATGCTCGACCTCGTAGAGATGGAGCTCCGCGACCTGCTCAACTTCTACAACTACGACGGCGACAACGCTCCCATCATCCGCGGTTCCGCACTCGGCGCACTCAACGGCGAACCGAAGTGGGAAGAGAAGGTGATGGAGCTCATGGACGCTGTGGACAGCTACATACCGCTGCCTCCGCGTGAAGTGGACAAGCCGTTCCTCATGCCTGTCGAGGACGTATTCTCGATTACGGGCCGCGGTACGGTGCTTACCGGCCGTATCGAAACCGGCGTTATCCACGTAGGCGACCCGGTGGAAATCATCGGTATCGGCCAGAAACTCTCCTCTACCTGCACGGGCGTGGAGATGTTCCGCAAGCTGCTCGACGAGGGTGAAGCCGGCGACAACGTAGGTCTGCTCATGCGCGGTATCGACAAGAAGGATGTGAAACGCGGTATGGTAGTTGCGAAACCCGGTTCCATAACCCCTCACACCAAGTTCGAGGCTGAGGTTTATATCCTGAAGAAAGACGAGGGAGGTCGGCACACCCCGTTCCACAACAAATACCGTCCGCAGTTCTACCTCCGTACGCTCGACGTAACCGGCGAGGTACACCTCCCGGAGGGCGTGGATATGGTCATGCCGGGTGACAATACGACGATTACCGTAGAGCTTATCTACCCGGTTGCCCTCAACGTAGGTCTCCGTTTCGCTATCCGTGAAGGCGGCCGTACGGTAGGTGCCGGTCAGATAACCAAGATTATCGAGTAACCGACGATGATTACGACGGGCGCGGCAGATGCGCTGTGCCCGTTTACCGATATGCGGCCGGGGGCTGAATATTAAAGGCTTTACGACAATCCGGCCGCATCATAGGAATGTAGTTCAAGGGTAGAATAGCGGTCTCCAAAACCGTTGATGGGGGTTCGAATCCCTCCATTCCTGCAAACAAGAAAATATAAGTATGAAAAAACTTATACGTTATTTCAAAGAATCCTATTCGGAGCTGGTTCATAAGGTTTCCTGGACGCCGGTGAAGGAGCTGCAGAGTTTAGCAATTACCGTCATGGTAGCTTCCTTTGATATTCGCTGTGGTCGTACTGGCGATGGACCTCTCTTTCGAGAATATCATGAAAGTAGTCTACAGGTATCTGGCAAGGTAATTCATTATTAATCAGGTTACAGATTATGAGTGAAAAAGAGGCCAGACAGTGGTACGTGATACGCGCCGTCGGCGGAAAGGAAAAAAAGGTCAAGGAGTACATCGAAACGATGGTTCACAACTCCCACCTTGAGGAGTACATTTCGCAGGTGCTGATTCCGACGGAAAAGGTTTACACCATCCGCAACGGAAAGAAAATCAGCAAGGAGAAGGTGTCGTATCCGGGCTACGTACTTGTCGAAGCAGCGATGGTAGGAGAAATTCCGTATGTACTTCGCAACACGCCCAATGTACTCGGCTTCCTCGGCGACTCCAAGGAGGACAGCAAACGCATGATTGCCACGCCGCTCCGTCCACAGGAGGTGGCGCGCATCCTCGGCAGGGTCGACGAATTGAGTCAGGGGTGAGGAGGAGAACGAGATTCCTTTCTTTGTCGGCGAGACGGTCAAGGTTACGGATGGGCCGTTCTCAAGTTTCTCGGGGGTCATAGAGGCCGTCGACAACGACCGCAAGAAGCTCACGGTCTCCGTGAAGATATTCGGACGCAAGACTCCTATGGAGTTGAGTTTTATGCAAGTTGAAAAAGAGTAATTAACCAAGGAAAACTATGGCAAAAGAGGTTGCTGCATTTATTAAATTGCAGATAAAAGGTGGTGCCGCAAATCCTTCACCCCCCGTGGGTCCCGCGCTCGGTTCGAAGGGAGTCAATATCATGGACTTCTGCAAGCAGTTCAATGCGCGTACCCAGGACAAGGCGGGGAAGGTCCTGCCGGTTATCATCACCGTGTACAGCGACAAGTCGTTCGACTTCGTCGTTAAACAGCCGCCCGTAGCCGTCCAGATTAAGGAAGCAGCCAAGATTAGCACTGCGTCAGCCGAGCCGAACCGCAACAAGGTCGGTCAGATTACGTGGGAGCAGGTCGAGGCTATCGCCAAGGATAAGATGAGCGATATGAACTGCTTCACGGTCGAGTCTGCAATGCGCATGGTTGCCGGAACGGCCCGCAGCATGGGTGTCAGCGTTGTCGGCGAATTTCCTAAAAAGTAATTGAATAGACGAAGATGAGTAAGCTGACCAAGAATCAGAAAGCAATGCTTGCGAAGGTGGAGCCGAACAAGGTTTACAAACTGAGTGAGGCCGCCGAACTTCTGAAGGAGATTACCTTTACGAAATTCGACGCGTCCGTGGACATGGACGTACGCCTGGGCGTAGACCCCCGCAAGGCAAACCAGATGGTCAGGGTGTCGTTACCCTGCCGCATGGTACAGGTAAAACAGTAAGGGTGCTCGTGCTTTGTACTCCCGACAAGGAGAACGAAGCGAAAGAGGCCGGCGCCGATTACGTGGGACTCGACGAATACATCGAGAAAATCAAAGGAGGTTGGACCGATGTGGACGTCATCATCACTACTCCCAACGTAATGGCGAAAGTAGGTGCGCTGGGCCGTATTCTGGGTCCGCGCGGCCTGATGCCGAACCCCAAGACCGGTACGGTGACGATGGAGGTCGGCAAGGCCGTCGGCGAGGTGAAGGCCGGTAAAATCGACTTCAAGGTCGACAAGTACGGCATCATCCACTCTTCGATAGGCAAGGCTTCGTTCACTGCCGAACAGATAGCCGACAACGCGAAGGAGTTCCTCGGAACAATCATCAAGTTGAAACCGTCCGCCGCTAAGGGTTCCTACATCCTCAGCATCTATCTCTCCTCGACAATGAGCTGCGGCTTACAGATAGATCCCAAATCTATTGACACGAAATAAAAATTCCGAAGACAATGAACAGGGAAGAAAAAAGACAGGTAATAGAGTCTCTGGCCGCCAAGCTCAACGAATACCCTCATTTCTACATAACGGACATAGCCGAACTCAACGCCGAGCAGACTGCGGCACTCCGCCGTCAGTGCTTCGAAAAGGAGGTAAATCTCATGGTCGTGAAGAATACCCTTTTCGAGAAAGCATTGGAGGCAACCGACAAGGCCGACGAGCAGCTCATCGGAGTGCTCAGCGGCGCGACTTCGATTATGTTCTCCTCCGTAAACAAAGCTCCGGCACAGGTCATCAAGGAGTTCCGTAAGAAGAACCCGCAGGGGAAACCGGTGCTCAAGGCTGCATACGTAGAGGATTGTATTTATGTCGGCGACCAGAACCTCGACATGCTCGTAGCCATCAAGAGCCGCGAAGAGCTTATCGGGGATATCATCGGTCTGCTCCAGTCTCCGGCCAAGAACGTTATTTCCGCCCTTGCCGGCGCTGCGGGACAGAAGGTCGCAGGTATCGTAAAAGCTCTCGAAGAGAGGAACAATTAGCGGAAGTCCTACCGGCATCCGTACAGAAAGAAACGGCTGCGACAGCCGCTTGAAGGTCGCCGGGAGGCAATAAGACATTAACAAAAACATTAAACAAACAATAATCAATACAACAATGGCAGACATCAAGAAATTAGCTGAAGAGTTGGTAAACCTGACAGTTAAGGAAGTAACCGAATTGGCCGCTATCCTCAAGGACGAGTACGGCATCGAACCTGCAGCCGCAGCAGTTGCAGTTGCAGCAGCTCCCGCAGCAGGTGCAGCCGAAGGAGGTGCAGCCGAGAAATCCACTTACGACGTTGTCCTCACCAGCGCAGGTCAGGCCAAAGTAGGCGTTATCAAGGTCGTTAAGGAAATCACCGGTCTCGGTCTCAAGGAAGCCAAGGACCTCGTTGACGGCGCTCCCAAAGCTATCAAGGAAGGTGTTTCCAAAGAGGAAGCTGAGTCTATCAAATCTCAACTCGAAGAAGCAGGAGCTGAAGTTGAACTTAAATAGTTTATACTTCTAACTCGGAACATATTCAGGTATAGAGTCTGGCGACAGGCTCTATACCTTTTGCCGTTTATTTTGTCACAAGGCACGGCAGCAGATGCCGCAGGGCGAAGCAGAGGTGCCGGGAAGCGATGGCGGAGACGTCACAGCGGCGGGAGCGACATCCGCCAAAACGAACGGCAAAGAGTTATCCGAACGACCGCCGCGGGCGGAGGCCGGAGAGACACCGAAACGGGTAAACACCTTTCGGATACTCCGGAACGGGAACTGCGGCGATATGCGACGGAAAGCGGAGAGGGCTGTACACCGCCCGCATCCGCACGGAGACAGGATGCGGCTACGGCCGCTTTCTGTGTCGAGAAACGAAAAGGGTGATTAACCGGCGAAGACAAACGGTCCCCCCGCACAAGGAAAGCACGGCCTGAACGGCTACCGGCCTGCCCACCGGGGTTCCCCCCTACCCTCAACCGACCGGCGACTACTACCTGACAAGCGATAGACGCCAACTTATCTTGGATTAGAATGTGCTACCCGCAACGGCGCCACGAATGCCGCGGGTTCAACTCAAAAACATATTTGTTACATGTCCTTAAAAGCAAATAACCCGAGAATAAGCTTCTCTTCAGTGAAAAAAAAGGATGCACTATCCCGATTTTCTGGAGATTCAGCTCAAATCATTCCACGACTTTTTCCAGCTCGACACCACCGCAGAGAACCGCAAGAACGAGGGGCTCTACAAAGTGTTCATGGAAAATTTCCCGATAACCGATACAAGGAACAACTTCGTTCTGGAATTCATCGATTACTATATCGACCCGCCCCGCTATTCCATAGAGGAGTGCCTCGAACGCGGCCTGACCTACAGCGTCCCGCTCAAGGCGAAACTGAAACTCTACTGTACGGACTCGGAACACGAGGACTTCGACACGGTGGTACAGGATGTCTATTTCGGTACCATCCCCTACATGACGCCGCGCGGCACATTCGTCATCAACGGTGCCGAGAGGGTCATCGTATCGCAGCTACACCGTTCGCCGGGCGTATTCTTCGGGCAGAGCGTACACACCAACGGCACCAAACTCTACTCCACCCGAATCATTCCGTTCAAGGGGTCGTGGATAGAGTTCGCCACGGACATCAACAACGTGATGTACGCCTACATCGACCGCAAGAAGAAGCTCCCCGTCACGACGCTGCTGCGTGCCATCGGCTACGAGAACGACCAGCAGATACTGGAGATATTCGACCTGGCGGACGAGGTGAAAGTAAACCGTGCGAACCTTAAAAGGCCGTAGGCCGCAAGCTGGCCGCAAGGGTACTGAGCACCTGGGTGGAAGACTTCGTTGACGAGGACACCGGCGAAGTGGTATCCATCGAGCGTAACGACGTCATCATCGACCGCGAAACGGTGCTCGAAGCCGACGACATAGACCGAATCATCGACAGCGGCGCCAAAAAGCATCCTCCTGCACAAGGAGAATGCGACGGGCAACGACTATTCCATCATATACAACACGTTACAGAAAGACCCCTGCAACTCCGAAAAGGAAGCGGTGGTTTACATATACAGACAGCTGCGCAATTCCGAACCACCCGACGAGGCGACGGCAAGGGATGTCATCGACAAGCTCTTCTTCTCCGACAAACGCTACGACCTGGGCGAAGTGGGCCGTTTCCGGATAAACAAGAAGCTTGAACTCGACATCGACCCGCAAATCAGGGTGCTGACGAAAGAGGACATGATAGCCATTATCAAATACCTCATCTCGCTCATCAACTCGAAAACCGACGTGGACGACATCGACCACCTGAGCAACCGCCGCGTAAGGACCGTCGGAGAGCAGCTCTCCAACCAGTTCTCGGTGGGCTTCGTCAGGATGGCGCGTACCATCCGCGAACGGATGAACGTGCGCGACAACGAAGTCTTCACCCCGATAGACCTCATCAACGCCAAGACGCTCTCGAGCGTCATCAACTCGTTCTTCGGCACGAACCAGCTCTCGCAGTTCATGGACCAGATAAACCCGCTGGCCGAAATGACGCACAAGCGCCGTCTGTCGGCCCTCGGTCCGGGCGGTCTGTCGCGCGACAGGGCAGGTTTCGAAGTACGAGACGTACACTACACGCATTACGGACGCCTCTGCCCCATCGAGACTCCGGAAGGCCCGAATATCGGTCTTATCTCCTCGCTTTGCGTCTATGCGAAGATAAGCGACATGGGATTCATCGAGACGCCTTACCGCCGCGTGGAAAACGGCAAGGTGGACATGAAGGACGAGGACATCGTCTACATGAGCGCCCGAAGAGGAGGAGAACCTCATCATCGCGCAGGCCACGGCCGGTATCGACGAGGAGGGTAACTTCCTCGAACCGGACCGCATCAAGGCACGCGTGGAGGCCGATTATCCGACGGTGAACGCCCAGCAGGTGAATCTGGTGGACGTGGCACCGAACCAGATAGCCTCCATTGCGGCGAGCCTCATCCCGTTCCTCGAACACGACGATGCCAACCGTGCTCTCATGGGCTCGAACATGATGCGCCAGGCCGTGCCCCTCATCAACCCCGAAGCCCCCATCGTGGGCACGGGTCTCGAATCGGAGATGATGGGCGACAGCCGCATCCATATCGTCGCCGAGAAGGACGGCGAGGTGGTATTTGCCGACGCCCAGCAGATACAGGTACGCTACGAACGCACGGAGGACGAAAAGCTCGTCAGCTTCGACCCGGAAGTGACCACCTATATCCTGCCGCGCTACCGCAAGACCAACCAAAACATGTCCATCACGCTGCGCCCCACCGTCATGCAGGGCGAAAAGGTAACGAAAGGCCAGATACTCACCGAAGGGTATTCGACCGACAACGGCGAACTCGCCCTGGGCCGCAACCTCAAGGTGGCCTACATGCCGTGGAAGGGATACAATTTCGAGGATGCGATCGTGATATCCGAACGCCTCGTGCGCGAAGACCTCTTCACGTCAGTGCACGTCGACGAGTACATCATGGAGGTGCGCGACACCAAGCGCGGTGTCGAGGAGCTGACCTCCGACATCCCGAACGTCAGCGAGGATGCGACCAAAGACCTCGACGAGAACGGTATCATCCGCATCGGTGCGAACGTCAAGCCGGGCGATATCCTCATCGGCAAGATAACGCCCAAGGGCGAGAGCGACCCGAGTCCGGAGGAGAAGCTGCTGCGCGCTATTTTCGGCGACAAAGCCGGCGACGTGAAGGATGCCTCGCTCAAGGCACAGCCTTCGCTCTACGGTGTGGTCATCGACAAGAAGCTCTTCAGCCGCGTGAACAAGGACAACAAGAAGGGCAAACAGGCTGAAAAGGTGCAGCTCGACAAAATCGACGCACAGTTCGCCAAGGAGGCCGCCGCCCTGAAAGCCGTCCTGGTGGATAAGCTGTGGACGATACTGAAGGACAAGACCACGCAGGGTATCAAGGACTACCTCGGCGCGGAGCTCTACGGCAAGGGCGCGAAGTTCAGCCGCAAGATGCTCGAAGAGATAGACTACCTGAACCTCAATACGGACAAGTGGGTGGGCGACGAACGCATAGACCGCCTCGTCGGACAGACCATCAACAACTACATCATCAAGTACAAGGAGCTCGATGCCCGCGTGAAACGCGAGAAGTACAACCTCACCAACGGCGACGAGCTGCCGGCAGGCATCATCCAGCTCGCCAAGGTTTACATCGCCAAGAAACGCAAGCTGAAAGTAGGCGACAAGATGGCGGGCCGCCACGGTAACAAGGGTATCGTGGCGAAAGTGGTGCGCGACGAGGACATGCCTTTCCTCGACGACGGTTCGATAGTGGACATCGTACTGAACCCGCTGGGCGTGCCTTCCCGAATGAACCTCGGCCAGATTTACGAAACCGTACTCGGATGGGCGGGCAAGGAACTCGGGCTCAAGTTCGCCACCCCCATCTTCGACGGCGCCACGCTCGACGAGATAAACGAGTACACGGCCAAGGCGGGCATTCCGCGCAGCGGCCGCACCTATCTGCGCGACGGAGGAACCGGCGAACAGTTCGACCAGCCGGCTACCGTGGGCGTGATATACATGCTGAAGCTCGGCCACATGATAGACGACAAGATGCACGCGCGTTCCATCGGTCCCTACTCGCTCATCACGCAGCAGCCGCTCGGCGGTAAGGCGCAGTTCGGCGGCCAGCGATTCGGAGAGATGGAGGTCTGGGCGCTCGAAGCGTTCGGTGCAGCCAACATCCTGCAGGAGATACTGACCATCAAGAGCGACGACGTCATGGGGCGTGCGAAGGCCTACGAAGCCATCGTCAAGGGGAGACAACCTCCCGCCGGCCGGTATCCCGGAATCGCTCAACGTGCTCCTGCACGAGCTGAGGGGCCTGGCGCTGAGCGTCAAGCTGGAGTAAGACGATGCCCCGTCCGCCGTCCCTCTCGGCAGGGACGGCGCCGGCGGCAGCTTCCGGCGACAGGCCGGAGAGCGTCCGGGAGGCCGGAAACGGTTTTCCGCATGTCGGATAATTTAGAAAGTAAAAGATATGCCAATCAAGAAAGAGAACAAAACTTCGAATTTCAGCAAGATATCGATAGGGCTGGCATCGCCCGAGGAGATACTCGAAAACTCGAGCGGCGAAGTTCTGAAGCCCGAAACCATCAACTACCGCACCTACAAACCGGAGCGGGACGGGCTTTTCTGCGAAAGGATATTCGGTCCGGTCAAGGACTTCGAATGCCATTGCGGAAAATACAAACGCATCCGCTACAAGGGTATCGTTTGCGACCGGTGCGGTGTGGAGGTTACCGAGAAGAAGGTGCGCAGAGAGCGTATGGGGCACATATCGCTCGTCGTCCCGGTAGTGCACATCTGGTATTTCCGTTCGCTTCCATCGAAGATAGGCTACCTGCTCGGCATCCCCACCAAGATGCTCGATGCGGTCATCTATTACGAGCGGTACATCGTGGTACAGCCCGGCGCGGCCGCCGAGTTAGGCGTTTCGGAGAAGGACCTGCTGGCGGAGAAGGAGTACCTCGACATCCTCGCCCAGCTTCCGAAAGGCAACGCCCAGCTCGACGACGACGACCCGAACAAGTTCATCGCCCTCATGGGTGCGGAAGCCATCGACCTGATGCTCCGCAGACTCGACCTCGATACGCTCTCCTATTCGCTACGCCACAAGGCCAGCACGGAGACCTCGCAGCAGCGCAAGGCCGAAGCCCTCAAGAGGCTCCACATCATCGAGGCGTTCCGCGAGTCGCGCGAAATCAACAAACCCGAATGGATGGTGCTGAAGGTCATTCCGGTCATTCCGCCGGAACTGAGGCCCCTCGTCCCGCTGGACGGCGGACGTTTCGCCACCTCCGACTTGAACGACCTCTACCGCCGCGTTATCATCCGCAACAACCGCCTCAAGAGGCTCATCGAAATCAAGGCACCGGAAGTCATCCTCCGCAACGAGAAGCGCATGCTTCAGGAGGCGGTGGACAGCCTGTTCGATAACTCGCGCAAGAACAACGCGGTAAAAACGGAGAGCAACCGACCGCTGAAATCGCTCAGCGACAGTCTCAAGGGGAAACAGGGACGTTTCCGCCAGAACCTCCTCGGTAAGCGCGTAGACTACTCGGCCCGTTCGGTCATCGTCGTGGGCCCGGAGCTCAAGATGCACGAGATGGGTATTCCGAAGGATATGGCGGCAGAGCTGTACAAGCCGTTCATCATCCGCAAGCTCATCGAACGCGGCATTGTCAAGACCGTCAAATCGGCAAAGAAAATCATCGACAGGAAAGACCCCGTCATCTGGGACATCCTCGAAAATGTAATAAAAGGGGCACCCGGTACTGATGAACCGTGCCCCTACCCTGCACCGTCTGGGTATCCAGGCCTTCCAGCCCAAGCTCATCGAGGGCAAGGCCATGCAGTTGCATCCGCTGGCCTGTACGGCCTTCAACGCCGACTTCGACGGCGACCAGATGGCCGTCCACCTGCCGCTGGGCAACGCCGCCATTCTGGAAGCGCAGCTGCTGATGCTGGGTTCGCACAACGTGTTGAACCCCGCCAACGGTGCGCCGATCACCGTTCCCTCGCAGGACATGGTGCTCGGCCTCTACTACATCACCAAATCACGCCCCGGCGCCAAAGGCGAAGGGCTGGTATTCTACGGCCCGGAGGAGGCGATTATCGCCTACAACGAAGGCCGTGCCGACCTGCACGCCAAGGTAAGCGTAATGGTCGATACGGTGGATGAGGAGGGCAACCCGAAACGCGAACTCATCAAGGAGACGACTATCGGCCGTATCCTCTTCAACCAGGTGGTTCCGAAGGAGGTGGGATATATCAACACCCTCCTGAAGAAGAAGAACCTGCGCGACATCATCGGCGTCATCATGAAGAAAGCGGGCGCCGACAAGGCCGCCGTGTTCCTCGACGACATCAAGGCGCTCGGATATCAGATGGCCTTCAAGGGCGGCCTTTCGTTCAACCTCGACGCGGTACTGATACCGAAAGAAAAGGAACAGCTCGTTCGGGAAGGTTACGAAAAAAGGTGGACGAGGTGTACGAAAGCTACAACATGGGTCTCATCACCAACAACGAGCGTTACAATCAGGTCATAGACATCTGGACGCGCGTGAACTCGGAGCTCACCGAAACGGTGTCCCGCCAACTCGAAGCCGACATGGAGGGTTTCAACCCTGTCTTCATGATGCTCGACTCCGGCGCCCGCGGTTCGCGCGAACAGATACGTCAGCTCTCCGGTATGCGCGGTCTGATGGCCAAGCCGCAGAAATCCGGTGCGGAAGGCGGTCAGGTCATCGAGAACCCGATTCTTTCGAACTTCAAGGAAGGGGTCTTTCGGTGCTGGAATACTTCATATCGACGCACGGTGCGCGTAAAGGTTTGGCCGATACCGCACTGAAGACGGCCGATGCAGGTTACCTCACCCGTCGTCTGGTGGACGTGGCCAACGACGTCATCGTGAACGAAGAGGACTGCGGCACGCTCCGCGGACTCACGGCCACGGCGACCAAACGGAACGAAGCCGTCGTGCAGACACTTTACGAGAAGATACTGGGGCGTGTGGCACTTACCGATATCATCCATCCGCTCACGGGCGACATCATCGTACGTGCCGGCGAGGAGATTACGGAGGAAGCCGCCGAAATCATCGAGAAATCGCCCATCGAACAGGTGGAGATACGTTCGGCACTCACCTGCGAGGCGCGTCACGGCGTCTGCGCGAAGTGCTACGGCCGCAACCTGGCCACGGCGCGCATGGTGCAGAAGGGCGAAGTGGTCGGCGTCATCGCCGCACAGAGTATCGGCGAGCCGGGTACGCAGCTGACGCTTCGTACATTCCACGTCGGCGGTGTAGCCAGCGGTTCGGCGGTGGACAACCAGGTCGTCGCACGCTACGGCGGCCGTCTGGAAATCGACGACCTGAAGGTCATCAAGCACAAGGACAAGGACGGCGAAACGGTCAACATCGTGGTGAGCCGTCTCTCCGAAATGCGTATCGTGGACAACCACACGGATATCGTGCTCTACACGCACAACCTGCCTTACGGTTCGCACCTCTTCAAGTTCGACGGGGATGAAATCCAGAACGGCGACGTAATCTGCGAATGGGACCCGTTCAACGCGGTCATCATATCGGAACACGACGGTAAGATAGCATTCGACAACATCATCGAAGGCGTCACCTACCGCGACGAGTCCGACGAACAGACCGGTCTGCGCGAGAAGGTCATCATCGAAAGCAGGGACAAGACGAAGAACCCCGTCATCCGCATCCTCGACAACGAGGGCAACGAAGTGAAACAGTACAACCTGCCGGTAGGCGCACACATCGTGGTGAAGGAGAACGCCAAAATCAAGGCGGGCGATACCCTCATCAAGATACCGCGTGCCTTCGGCAAGGCGGGCGACATCACGGGCGGTCTGCCCCGCGTTACGGAGCTGTTCGAGGCCCGCAACCCGTCGAATCCGGCGATCGTCTCCGAGATCGACGGCGAGGTTTCGTTCGGCAAGATCAAGCGCGGTAACCGCGAGATCGTCATTACCTCCAAGGGCGGCGATATCCGCCGGTATCTCGTGCCGCTGTCGCGCCAGATACTTGTCCAGGAGAACGACTACGTGAAGGCGGGCAGCACGCTGTCGGACGGTGCCATTACGCCGAGCGACATCCTGCGCATTCAGGGCCCGACCAAGGTACAGGAGTACATCGTCAACGAAGTACAGGAAGTGTACCGCGGACAGGGCGTGAAGATAAACGATAAGCATTTCGAGATTATCGTGCGCCAGATGATGAACAAGGTGCAGATTCAGGACCCGGGCGACACGCGGTTCCTCGAAGAGCAAATCGTGGACAAGTGGGAATTCATGGAGGAGAACGACTCCCTCTACGACAAGGTGGTTGTAACCGATGCCGGAGATTCGCAGAACGTACAGCCGGGCATGATAATTTCGATGCGCAAGCTGCGCGACGAGAACTCCATCCTCAAACGCAAGGACCAGAAACTGGTCGAGGTACGGGACATCGTACCGGCCACATCGAGCCAGATCCTGCAAGGTATCACTCGGGCGGCCCTTCAGACGAGCAGTTTCATGTCGGCGGCATCTTTCCAGGAGACGACCAAAGTGCTCAACGAAGCGGCCATCCACGGCAAGGTGGACCCGCTGGAAAACCTCAAGGAGAACGTCATCTGCGGTCACCTGATACCTGCCGGTACGGGCGTCCGCGACTGGGACCACATCCTCGTGGGTTCGCAGAAGGAGTACGAAGCGATGGCGGAAAACGCAGAAGCGAAATAACCGTTGCAAAGTAGGAAAAAAGGGGAGGAACATGGTTCCTCCCCTTTTTTTTTCCAGAGATTATGCCGCGGTAAGACACTCTGCATACACGGGGAAAATACAAAAAGGATAAGCGACAGCCCAGGAAGATTTGACGAAAAAATGCAACATCCCGGTACTTTGAAATTCGGCATGAACTTCGGAGACGGAAGGTTGAATCGATTCGAATTGCGTTTGCAGTTTGCAGGAAGGACGGAACGGATTACACTTTTCCCTTTTTCTGTATCTGTATGAACCGCTCTCCGATGCGGCAGGAGCGTATGGCACAGGAAATTTCCACCGGGACACCTCCGTTGCAGCTATTTAAACACCCTCCAATACAAATAAGAAAGCGGGAAAGAAAACACTCCCCTCCCCGCTTCCCACATCGCAGGCCGACTTGCACACAGCCTACCGATGCTCCTGCCTCTCCCAAAAGGAGAGGGGCAGGATACCGTCTACTTTCTGTAAATCTTGGCGTATCCGTAAACCGCCTCGTCGCCGAGCTCCTCCTCGATACGGAGCAACTGATTGTACTTGGCCATACGGTCGGAACGCGACATCGAACCGGTCTTAATCTGGCCGGAGTTCGTAGCCACCGCAATGTCGGCGATGGTTGCATCCTCCGTCTCTCCGGAACGGTGCGAAGTCACGCTGGTATAGCCGGCACGATGGGCCATCTCGATGGCGTCCATCGTCTCGGTCAGCGTACCTATCTGATTCACCTTGATAAGGATGGAATTGGCACACCCCATCTCGATTCCTTTTTTGAGGAACTCCACGTTCGTCACGAAGAGGTCGTCGCCCACGAGCTGGCAGCGTCCACCGAGTTTCGCCGTAAGAAGCTGCCACCCTTCCCAGTCGTTCTCGCTCATACCGTCCTCTCTATCGAATCTATCGGATATTTCGCAACGAGCTCTTCAAGATAAGCCACCTGCTCGGCCGAGGTACGCTTGGCACCCTTGGCACCTTCAAACTTGGTGTAATCGTAGATGCCGTCCGCATAGAACTCGCTCGACGCACAGTCCATGGCAATGGCCACATCGCCGCCATCCTCCTTGCGTCCCGGCTTGTAACCTGCCCTTTTTTGATAGCCTCTATGATGGATTCGATTGCATCTTCGGTACCGTTCAGTGCCGGGGCGAAACCGCCCTCGTCACCCACTGCGGTGCTCAGGCCGCGTTCATGCAGCACTTTCTTGAGGTTGTGGAATACTTCCGACCCCATCCTGAGTCCCTCTCGGAAAGAGGGTGCACCTACCGGACGTATCATGAACTCCTGGAACGCAATGGGCGCATCGGAGTGGGAGCCGCCGTTGATGATGTTCATCATGGGAACCGGCAGCGTCTTGGCATTCACCCCGCCGATATAACGGTAGAGCGGCATGCCGAGCAGGTCTGCCGCCGCACGCACAAGCAAGCGAAACACCGAGTATCGCATTGGCCCCGAGATTGCTTTTGGTAGGAGTCCCGTCGAGTTGAAGCATCGTCTTATCGATACCTACCTGGTCGGTAACCTCCATTCCGATAATTTCCGGAGCAATCACATCGTTTACATTGGCCACGGCTTTCAGCACGCCCTTACCCAGGTAACGCCCCTTGTCTCCGTCGCGCAGCTCCAGCGCCTCATGTTCACCCGTGGAGGCACCGCTCGGAACCGCAGCACGGCCGAAAGCACCGCTGGCCGTCGTCACCTCGACCTCTACCGTGGGATTTCCTCTGGAGTCGATTATCTCCCTTGCATGTACACTTACAATCTCTGACATCTCTTTCATATTTAAAATGTTATACAACCTTAAACTGCCTGTTACCCGACGGGGAGGCGACAACAACCGTACCGCATCTCCGAACACGCAAAATTACGACATTGCCCGATATTAAACAACAAAATTAAATTTTTTTTAAAATAACTTGTCCGCCTGACAACCAAACGGTAAGCACAGAGAGCAGCCACTTCCGGGGACCCTCAGGCCGGAACATGTCCGACCATCCCGACCGGATAAGGCCGTTCCGCCTACTCCGAGAGGGACAAGATATGTCCCGATACAATCCGACGCCCGAAGAGCGACACCCGAAAGAAAGCTCCAACGGCCTGCCTTGCCGAAAAAAGCACAAACCGGACAACGCATCAAATCAACGCCAACTATCCGGGAAGCAATACCCGCTCCCGAAAAAAGAGCTTTAACACTTACCTTTCTCGTAAAACCGCAAGGCGAACCGTATCCTACAGACAGCGGCTCCGTCCCACTCCGGTTTCAGGGTAGAGTAAAACCTTGCGCCTCGAATCATACATTGGAGACGAAGCAAAGACCGCCCCCGCAGAGACATACGGAGCTTCCACACCCGCAACGCTTGCCCTCCGACAGACACTCGCCCCGTCAGACCCCATCAAGAAAACAGGACGGAGTACCATACAGGCACTCCGCTCCGCTATCAAATATCTGGCTATTAATGTTCTATCACCCTTTTTTCGTCGCCCCCGTCTTAACAGCGGCACTCTTCGCCCCCGAAGTCTTGGGAGCAGGCTTAGCAACCGGCTTGGGAGCAGAGGTCTTTGCAGGAGCCTTCTTTGCAGAAGTCTTCTGAACCTCCTCGGTCCCCTCTGCAGGAACATCTGCCTCAGCGCCCACCGTCTCCTCAGCCACCGGAGCAGCCGCCTTCTTGGCAGCACCGCCACGTCTGCGACGCGTACGGGCTTTCGCCTCGGGAGCCGCACCGGCCTTATAAGTCTCATTGAAATCGACAAGCTCGATGATACACATCTCCGAACCGTCACCGAGACGGAAGCCCGTATGCAGGATGCGGGTGTAACCGCCCGGACGGTCGGCTACGCGGGGAGCCACCTCGCGGAACAGCTCCGTAACCGCATGCTTGTCCTTCAGATAACTGAAAACGACGCGGCGCGAATGGGTAGTATCCTCTTTCGATTTGGTTATCAGCGGCTCTACAAACTTCCTGAGCGCTTTTGCCTTAGCAACGGTCGTCTCTATCCTCTTGTGGAGAATCAGGGAACTTGCCATGTTAGACATCAACGCTTTGCGGTGACCTGCCTGACGACCAAGATGGTTGATTTTCTTATTGTGTCTCATAATTACGTATCGGTTAAGAAATTTCCGTCATCCCGCCGTACGGGAGACAAAAACTGTGAACGGCACTTCGGCCCTAATCCTTATCGAGTTTATACGGTGTGACATCCATGCCGAAGTGGAGATTGAGATTGGCCAGCAGGTCGTCCAACTCCGTGAGCGACTTCTTGCCGAAGTTGCGGAACTTCAGCAGGTCGTTGCGGTTGTAACGAACCAAATCGCCTATCGTGTCGACGTCGGCCGCTTTCAGGCAGTTGAGCGCACGCACGGAAAGGTCCTGGTCGGACAGTTTCGTCTTGAGCAGCTGCCTCATATGGAGAACATCTTCATCGAACTCCTCGGACATGTTATTCTCTTCCATATTGAGCGTAATCTTCTCGTCGGAGAAGAGCATGAAGTGGTGGATAAGGATTTTAGCCGCCTCTTTCAAAGCATCCTTCGGGTGGATGGAACCGTCCGTGGTAATCTCGATGTTGAGTTTCTCATAGTCGGTCTTCTGTTCCACACGGTAGTTCTCCACAGAATATTTTACGTTCTTAATGGGAGTGTGGATAGAGTCAATGGCCAGGACACCGAATTCGGCATCCGGCTGACGGTTCTCGTCTGCCGGGACATACCCGCGACCTTTGTTGATGGTAAGCTCCATCTGCAGTTTGGTCTCAGGAGTCAGGTGGCAGATCACCAGGTCGGGATTCAGCACCTTGAAGTTCGTCATGAAATTCGAGATGTTGCCCGCCGTCAGTTCACTCTGTCCCGCGACATTGATGGTCACGGTTTCCGTGTCCACATTCTCCACCGTCCTGATAAACCGCACCTGCTTGAGATTGAGGATGATATCGATTACGCCCTCCATCACTCCGGGGATAGCGGCAAACTCGTGATCGACACCGGTAATCCTTACGTTCGTTATCGCGTAACCCTCCAGAGGGACAACAGGATACGGCGCAGGGCATTTCCGATAGTCATACCGAATCCCGGCTCCAGAGGACGGAACTCGAATTTCCCGAACTCCGAAGTGGACTCAAGCATGATGACCTTTTCAGGCTTCTGGAATGCTAGTATTGCCATAATTTTCGCTCCTTATTTTTTCTTTATATTCTTTCAGTGTTCATCATCGCGGCCGAAGTCCTGCGGTTGCCGGCCTCCGCATCGCCGTTACGGTCATCCCGACCCTCCGGGCCGCGGGGTACCCGGCTCACGCCGCGTACCTCCCGCCGGATATCCGCATGACCGTCGCGGCGTACCGCGACAGATCAGGGGCTATTTCGAGTAGAGCTCGACTATCAACTGTTCCTTGATATTCTCGGGAATATCCTCACGCTCCGGTTTCTGGAGGAAACGTCCGCTCATCGTCGCACCGTCCCACTCCAGCCACGGATAACGGTTGCGTTTTCCTGCCAGAGATTCGGTGATGACCTCGAGGCTCTTGGATTTCTCCCTGACGGCCACCACGTCGCCCACTTTCAGGCTGTACGAAGGAATGTTCACTACGTTGCCGTTCACAGTGATATGACGGTGAGAAACGAGCTGACGCGCAGCCGCACGCGAAGGAGCGATGCCCAACCTGTATACCACGTTGTCGAGGCGCGATTCGAGCAGCTTGAGCAGGTTCTCGCCCGTGATACCGCCCATACGGGCAGCCTCTTCAAAAGTCTTGTGGAACTGTTTTTCGAGTACACCGTAGGTATATTTCGCCTTCTGTTTCTCGCTGAGCTGAGTACCGTATTCCGATACTTTCTTGCGTTTACGGTTGATGCCGTGCTGTCCGGGAGGATAGTTCTTCTTCTCCAGAGTCTTGTCGACCCCATAGATAGGCTCACCGAACTTACGTGCAATCTTGGTTTTTGGTCCTATATATCTTGCCATTGTTTTTTAATTTTTGTTTTTAAGCATACCGCGCTTCCCGGAACCCTATGCCGACCGGTCGGCGCCACTTACCTAATTGCAGATTCCGCTGACGGATGTTCCGTTCCTCCTGCCGCTTATACCCTGCGACGGTTAGGAGCACGGCAACTTCGTTGTGCGGCAGCGGCGTGACGTCGATGATTTCCATCACCTCGATGCCCGAACCGTGTATCGTACGGATAGCCGATTCGCGGCCGGCACCCGGACCCTTGACGTAAACCTTCACCTTGCGCAGACCGGCATCGTATGCCACTTTCGCACAGTCCGCAGCAGCCATCTGGGCAGCGTAGGGGGGTGTTCTTCTTGGCCCCCCTGAAGCCCATCTTGCCTGCCGAACTCCAACTAATAACCTCTCCGATGCCGTTGGTAAGGGGTGACGATGACGTTGTTGAAGGTAGAATGGACAAACGCCATACCCACGGGCTCAACCTTGACAACCCTTTTTCTTAGTCGTACTTGTTTTCTTTGCCATATTAACTCTTCGAAATTATTACTTGGTTGCTTTTTTTTCTTGTTAGCCACGGTTTTCTTCTTTCCCTTGCGGGTACGAGCATTGTTCTTGGTACTCTGTCCGCGTACCGGAAGGCCCAGACGATGACGGATGCCACGATAACAACCGATATCCATCAGACGTTTGATGTTGAGCTGTACCTGCGAACGGCATTCGCCCTCCACCTTGATACCGCTTTCGGCGATGGCGTTACGAATGGCTGCAACCTGGTCGTCGTTCCAATCCTGTACCTTCATGTTAGGGTCCACGCCGGCCATATCGAGAATCCTGCGCGAAGTGCTGCGGCCTATGCCGTAGATATAGGTAAGGCCTATTTCGCCGCGTTTGTTTTTTTGGGTAAATCTACACCTACTATACGTGCCATAAATCTTTTCTTTAATTTTAATTAGCCTTGGCGCATTTTGTACTTGGGAGTTTTCTTGCAGATAACGTAGAGTTTCCCCTTACGCCTTACAATCTTGCAGTCCTCGCTTCTTTTCTTAATTGATGCTTTTACTTTCATCTTGAAACATCTTTCTAATTGTCAATAGTAAGGGATTGCATTGCGAACCTTTTCGCCGTACCGCGCAGACTCCGCCGTCCCTATTCTTCTGCTCCGACGCGCTCCGCGTCATGCAGAGAGACGACAGGGTTCCATCCGTTACGGTCCCTCCCGCAACCGTTCCCTATTTGTAGCGGAACGATATCCTCCCCTTCGTCAAATCATAGGGGGACATCTCCACTTTTACCTTGTCACCGGGAAGGATTTTGATGTAGTGCATCCTCATCTTTCCCGAGATGTGGGCGGTAATGATATGACCGTTGTCGAGTTCCACCCGGAACATCGCATTGGACAACGCTTCGATAATCGTTCCGTCCTTTTCAATAGCAGCCTGTTTTGCCATAGAGTCTTAAATTTTCTTCCATCCGGAAAACTTTTCTCTTCCTCTGCCGGGAACCGTGTTCCGCTGCACAGGTAAAAGAAATCCCGCCCCCGTCATGAAATCGCTTTCTCGATAATTCCGAAATCGGTCAGTACGTCGGGGCCTCCCTTTGCGGATAGCCACTGCAAATTCGAAATTGGCCGAAGGTTTGCGGTCTGCGGTACGTACCGTCCATCCGTCCTTCTCGAACACCACCTGCCTGCGCCCCATGTTAATCATGGGTTCGATGCAGATGACCATTCCCTCCTTGAGCAGCGGGCCGCGTCCGCGGGCTCCGTAATTGGGTACCTCCGGGTCTTCATGCATGTCCCTGCCGAGCCCGTGCCCCACCAGTTCGCGCACCACCGAAAAGCCGTTCGATTCGGCATGTTGCTGCACAGCCGCAGAGATATCTCCGACGCGGTTGCCCGCCTTCGCCTGTGCGACACCTTTATAAAGAGCTTCTTTGGTCACTTGCAGTAACTTCGCCACCTGCGGGTCGATACTGCCGACCGCGAACGTATAGGCGGAATCGCCATAGAACCCCTTCATAACGGTGCCACAGTCTACCGAAACTACATCGCCTTCCCTGAGTGCGTAATCCGACGGAATACCGTGCACCACCTGTTCGTTTACAGAGACGCAAAGCGTATTCGGGAATCCGCCGTACCCGAGGAAGCCCGGGACTGCTCCGTGCGAACGGATGAACTCCTCGGCAATGCGATCCAGCTCAAGCGTGGTGACACCCGGAGCCACATGCTTTTTGCCACCTCGGCGAGCGTCGCGCTCACCAGCAGGTTGTTCTCACGAAGCAGCCCTATCTCTTCCTCTGTCTTTATCGTTATCATCAGATACCATTAAAACTCATTAAAGCAGCCGTAGCATCAACCGTTGCGGCCTTTCACACGTCCGGTCTTCATCAGACCGTCGTAATGGCGCAGCAGGAGGTAGCTTTCGACCTGCTTGAGAGTGTCGAGAATAACTCCGATGAGAATCAGCAGCGAGGTACCTCCGAAAAAGAGGGAGAACTGCTGGCTGATGCCCAGCTTCGATGCGAACGCCGGCAGAATAGCCACGATAGCAAGGAAGATGGAGCCCGGAAGTGTGATTCTCGTCATGATGGTGTCCAGATAGCGGGAGGTCTCCTTGCCGGGTTTCACACCGGGAATGAAACCGCCGTTACGCTTCAGTTCATCGGCCATCATGTTGGGGTTCACGATAATCGCTGTATAGAAATAAGTGAACAGGATTACCAGTATCGCAAATACGAAGTTGTACCAGAAACCGGTATAGTTGGCCATTGCAGCGCCTACCTTCCCTCCGAAAAGCATCGGGATGAACATAATCGCCTGCGCGAAGATGATGGGCATCACGTTGGCCGCATTCATCTTCAGCGGAATGTACTGCCGCACACCGCCGTACTGCTTGTTGCCGACGATACGCTTCGCATACTGCACGGGGACCTTTCTCACGGCCTGCAATACGGAAATCGTGGCCATGAAGACGAGGTAGAGAATGACTATCTCGACAACCAGCATCACCATGCCTCCGACGGCCTCGGCCCAACGCATGTTGAACTCCACCAGAAGCGCCTGGGGCAGGCGGGCGATGATACCCACCATGATGATGAGCGAAATACCGTTACCAAGACCCTTGTCCGTAATCTTCTCACCGAGCCACATGACGAACATGGTGCCGGCGGTAAGTACCACTATCGTGCTGACCTTGAACAGGAAGTTGTCGGGCCCGAGGACGAATGCCTCGCTCGGGAGCTTGTGGTAAAGATTGGCGATATAGGCCGAACCTTGCAACAGGAGCACGATGATGGTAAGGTACCTTGTCCACTGGTTCATTTTGCGGCGTCCACTCTCCCCCTCGCGCTGCATCCGCTGGAAATAGGGTATCACCATACCCACCAGCTGCATGATGATGGAGGCGGAGATGTAGGGCATCACGCCCAGTGCGAATATCGACGCGTTGGCGAAAGCACCGCCGGAGAAGATATCCAGCAGGCCGAGCAAACCGGTCCCCGACACCTGGTCGGCGAGCGAAGACAATGCATTGGGATTGATACCGGGAATCACCACAAAACTACCGAACCTATATATAAGAAGAAGGCCCAAAGTATAGAGTATTCTCTTCTTCAGTTCCTCTATCTTAAATATGTTCTGGAATGTTTGGATAAGTTTCTTCACGGTCGTCGAAATATTAGAGTTTTACAACGGAGCCTTCCTTGGCCTCTATGGCCGCCACGGCACTCTTGCTGAAAGCATGGGCCGTAACCTTGACCGCTTTGCTGAGCGTACCGTTACCGAGGATTTTCACGCGGTCGTTTTTCGAAACGTAGCCTCCTTCGATAAGCGTCTCGACATTGACTTCGGTAAGGTTGCCCTTGGTCACGAGCGCATCGATGACGCTTAGATTGATAGGCTTGTATTCGATCCTCTTGAGGTTGGTAAAACCGTACTTGGGCAAGCGCCTCTGCAGAGGCATCTGGCCGCCCTCGAAACCGAGCTTGCGCGAATAGCCCGAACGCGACTGGGCACCCTTGTGGCCACGGGTGGAAGTACCGCCGCGCCCGGAACCCTGTCCGCGGCCAATCCGTCTGTCGTGATGGGTCGAGCCTTCTGCGGGTTTAAGATTATTCAGATTCATCGTTATGTTGTTTTTTAATTTACAAACCGTTTTGCCGCCTTCCTCCTGTACGGGACAACTTCCTTGCAAGAATCAGGCGCACAATCCGCCGCAGGCCGGATGCCTGCCTACAGCAAACATCCTCCGCAACGGATACCTCCTATTTCGCCGCTTCTACACGGACGAGGTGCTTCACCTTTTCGAGCATCCCCATGATGATGGCGGAATCTTCGTGTTCCACGGTCTGGTTCATCTTGTGGAGTCCGAGCGCGTCGAGGTTCCTCTTTTGACGTTCGGTAGCGCCGATACGGCTGCGTACCTGAGTGATTTTCAATTTTGCCATAACGCTTTCGTATTAACCGTTAAACACTTTACTGAGCGAAATGCCGCGGGCCTGTGCCACGGTATGCGCATCGCGAAGTTCGGTAAGCGCGCCTATGGTCGCCTTCACGAGGTTGTGGGGGTTGGACGAACCCTTGCTCTTGGCGAGGATGTTCTTGATACCCACGCTCTCGAACACGGCACGCATGGCACCGCCGGCTATCACTCCCGTACCGGGGGCAGCCGGACGCACGATAACCTGCGAACCGCCGAAACGGTATTCCTGGAAATGAGGAATGGTCCCGTTGATTATCGGTATCTTCACGAGGTTCTTCTTGGCATCCTCCACGCCCTTCGCAATGGCGGCGGTAACTTCGCTGGCCTTGCCCAGCCCGTAGCCTACCACGCCGTTTTCGTTGCCTACCACAACAATCGCGGAAAAGCTGAATGTACGACCGCCCTTCGTCACTTTCGTGACGCGCTGAATGCTGACGAGACGGTCCTTGAGTTCGAGGTCGCTCGTGCGTACTTTCTTTATGTTGGTATTTGCCATGATCGTTTAGAATTTAAGTCCGCCTTCGCGTGCTGCTTCGGCCAGCTGTTTAACTCGTCCGTGATAAAGGTAACCGTTGCGGTCAAAAGATACCATCGTGATGCCCTTGGCTGCGGCACGCTCTGCTGCGAGCTTGCCGACGATGGCCGCCTCCTGACACTTGTTGATGCCCTTCATCTGTTCGACAACCTCCTTGTCCAGCGAAGATGCCGACGCCAAGGTAACCCCGCGCAGGTCGTCTATGAACTGAACGTAAATCTGCTTGTTACTCCTGAACACGGTCATACGAGGCCTTTCGGCGGTTCCGCTCACTTTTTTGCGGACACGCATCTTAATCCTGTTGCGTCTCTCTATCTTATTAATTGACATAGCCTTACGTTTTTACTATTTAGCATTAGCGCTCTTACCAGCCTTGCGGCGGAGCTCTTCACCCACGAAGCGGATACCCTTGCCCTTGTACGGTTCCGGTTTGCGGAACGAACGTATCTTGGCGGCAACCTGACCGATAAGCTGTTTGTCGCAACTCTTGAGGATTAAAATAGGAGCGTTCTTCTTCTCCTGGATAACTTCGGCCTTCACCTCCGGCGGCAGCATGAAGAAGATATCATGCGAGAAGCCGAGGGAGAATTCGATAATCTGTCCTTTGACCTCGGCCTTGTAACCGACGCCGATGAGCTCCTGTCTTATCTCGTATCCCTTCGATACGCCAACCACCATGTTATGGATAAGCGCACGGTAGAGACCATGCATGGAGCGGTGGCGGGGCTGGTCCGTAGGACGTGTCACTGTCAATACGTTCCCCTCTACGGCGACCTTGATGTCCGGGTCTACCTTCTGGCTCAGTTCGCCCAGAGGTCCTTTCACGCTTACCACGTTCTTATCGGATACCGTCACGGTAACCCCGGCGGGCAGGTTTACAGGTAATTTTCCAATCCTTGACATTGTTCTTTTATTTTGCTTGGTTTGCGAAAGCGCCCGAAGATATCTTCGCTTCTGCGGAGGCACATCCTCCCGGCAGCACACCGGCGGATTCTCCCGCGGAAAATATCTCGCGGCCCTTCCGTTTTAGTAGATATAACACAATACTTCCCCGCCTACGTTCTCCTCGCGGGCACGCTTGTCGGTCATGATGCCCTTCGGAGTGGAGACGATGGCGATACCGAGACCGTTGAGCACCTTCGGCATCTCCTTCGCACCCGCATAGCGGCGCAGGCCCGGACGGCTCACCCGCTCCAGTCCCTTGATTGCATTGACCTTGGTCTGGGGGTTGTACTTGAGGGCTATCTTGATGGTAGCATGCCCCCCTCTCGTCTTCCCCGAATTTGTACGCAAGGATATACCCCTGATCGTACAGAATCTTGGTGATCTCCTGTTTAATTTTGGAACCGGGAGCTTCAACCACTTTGTGGTTGGCTTTCACCGCGTTTCTAATTCTGGTCAGAAAGTCCGCGATAGGATCAGTCATAATGATTTAGAAGTTAAAAATTAAAGTTTCATCATTCGGCACCTGCATCGCTACTGCGGAAACAGCACAAGCGGAGCATTCCGCCCGCCGTACTGCAGATAGACACAAGCCACCTATTTATCATATAATGTGGATTTTACGGATATTCCGGGCGGATGTTCTCCCGGAAAATATCCGTTAGTCCACAAAAAGACCGCACAAAAAGTACACTTTTATCGGCACAATTCACTATTCCCGAGCGTAAAAAAAGCGTAAATCCTCCATTTCGGTCCGCTTCCGTCTCTCCTGCCGAGCGCTCCGGGAACTCCCGGCCACTCCTCCGGCGACGGCTCCGCATTGCGGAAACCGGCCGGTGGCAGCGCTCCTACCAGGAAGCCTTCTTCACTCCGGGGATGAGCCCTTTGGAAGCCATCTCGCGGAACTGGATACGGCTGATACCGAACTGGCGCATGTATCCTTTCGGACGTCCGGTAATCATACAGCGGTTGTGCAGACGGATGGGGTTCGAGTTGCGCGGGAGCTTGCTCAAACCCTCCTGGTCACCGGCCGCCTTGAGGGCAGCGCGCTTCTCAGCATACCTGTTCACGAGTTTCTGGCGTTTTACCTCGCGGGCTTTCATCGATTCTTTTGCCATATCGAATGTCTGTTATTTTCATGTGCCCACCCCGGCACCGGCATCGAGCCGTTCCGGGGAGTGCCCACAATATTCGTTAGTTCTTTTTGCGTTTTTGAACGGCAGGCCGAATTCCCGGAGCAGCGCATAAGCTTCCTCATCGCTCTTCGCACTGGTCACGAACGTAATCTCCATACCGAATATCTTGGTAATCTTATCGATGTCGATTTCCGGGAAGATTATCTGTTCGGCAACACCGAGGGTATAGTTCCCCTTGCCGTCGAACTTCTCGTTGATGCCCTTGAAATCGCGGATACGCGGCAGGGCAACGGCGATAAGCCTTTCGAGGAACTCGTACATCCTGTCCGACCGGAGGGTCACCATCACGCCGATGGGCATGCCCTTACGGAGCTTGAAGTTCGAAATGTCCTTCCTCGACTTGGTGGTAACGGCCTTCTGACCGGTGATGAGGGAGAGCTCCTCGGCAGCCACTTCGATGAGCTTCTTGTCGGCAACAGCCTGGCCCATTCCCTGGTTTACCACTATCTTCTGGAGCCTGGGTACCTGCATGATGCTCTTGTAACCGAACTCCTTCATCAGGGCAGGAACTATCTGCTCCCTGTAATTCGTCTTGAGTGTAGGTGTGTACGTTGCCATTATTTAATCTCCTCCCTGACTTTTTAGCGTAACGAACTAATTTACCTTTCTCACCTGCACGGCGTCCCACACGGGTCGGTGCACCCGTCTTGGGGTCGGCCAGCATCAGGTTCGATATGTGGATGGGAGCCTCCTGCTCAATGATTCCACCCTGGGGGTGTGCAGAGTTGGGTTTGGTGTGCTTCTTGACCATGTTGAAACCCTCGACGATAGCCCGCTGGTTCTTCACATCGACCTCAAGCACGCGGCCCGTTTTCTCCTTGCTCTTTGCTTTCACCGGCAATCACATAGACGGTGTCCCCTTTCTTGATATGTAATTTTGCTGACATTTTCCTGTTTGTTTCTTGTTCCGCACCGCTGTACTGCCGTTTCCGCTCCCTGCGCCGAAGCGCCGTTCGCACTTGTCGGCCGACCGCCGCGCTAAACTAAAATGAATAATCAGTTCTACAATACTTCGGGTGCAAGAGAGATAATCTTCATGTACTGGTCGCGGAGTTCGCGTGCCACCGGCCCGAAGATACGGGTGCCTCTCATTTCTCCCTGGTTGTTCAGAAGTACCACGGCATTGTCGTCGAAACGAATATAAGAGCCGTTCGCGCGCCTTATCTCCTTCTTGGTCCTTACGACGACGGCCTTGGAAACCGTCCCCTTCTTGATATCCCCCGAAGGCGTAGCGCTTTTCACGCTAACCACTATCTTGTCGCCTATCGTGGCGTAACGCTTGCGCGTTCCGCCCAGCACGCGGATGCAAAGAACCTCTTTCGCACCGCTGTTGTCGGCTACTGTAAGTCTGCTTTCCTGTTGTATCATGACTATTTAGCTCTTTCTATTATTTCAACCAACCTCCAACGTTTCGTCTTGCTCAGCGGACGGGTCTCCATGATACGGACGGTATCGCCCCTCGTTGCACGTATTGGTATCGTCCTGAGCGGTGAACTTGGTCGTCTTGTTCACGAACTTGCCGTAGATAGGGTGTTTAACCTTCCTCTTAACTGCCACCACAATGGATTTGTCCATTTTATTGCTGACAACCACCCCGATTCTTTCTTTTTCTGAGATTCCTTTCCATAGTAGCGGTAATTATTTGTTCATCTTTTCATGCAGAATGGTCATCATGCGTGCGATATCGCGGCGTGCCTTCTTGATGTTCTGCGGATTCTCTATCTGCGAGACTGCATGCGTCACCTTCAACTTGTTCAGATTCGCCTTTTCAGCCTCAATGCGCTCCTGCAGGTCGGCCACGGAGAGCTCCTTAATCTCTACTGCTTTCATGGTCTATCTGTTAGTTTTGGTTTTCGGTATAGTCCCTTCTTACGACGAACTTGGTTGCGATGGGGAGCTTCTGCGCACCCAAACGGAGTGCCTCCTGAGCCACTTCCAACGGCACCCCTTCGGCCTCTATGAGGATACGGCCGGGGGTAACGGGAGCCACGAACCCTTCGGGCGAACCTTTACCCTTACCCATACGTACCTCGGCAGGCTTCTTGGTGATGGGCTTGTCCGGGAAAATCCTTATCCATATCTGACCTTCACGCTTCATGTAACGCACGATAGCCTGACGGGCCGCCTCAATCTGGCGTCCGGTAATCCAGGTAGAGTCGAGCGCCTTGATTCCGAAAGAGCCGAACGCAAGCTGGTTGCCCCTCTGGGCAAGACCTTTCATGCGCCCCTTCTGCATCCTTCTGTATTTGGTCTTTTTTTGGCTGTAACATTGTTTTTTCTGTTTTTAATTGTTGCATTTAATCGGTTCGGCTCCGCATCGGCCCTCAGCCTTTCCGCTCCGTAGCGCGGAGCGTTCCGCATCGGACCCTGCCGGATACCGGCCGGCGACATTAACGTGCCGGACGGTCGCCTCCCCTTCTCTTCCTGTTACCGTCACGCTTGCCGCGCGGACCGCGGTCATCCCTGCGGCCGCCCTCACCCGTACCGGAGAACGAGCTTGCGCCCGATATCTCGAACAGGTCGCGCTTACCATATACTTCGCCGGTACAAATCCACACCTTCACGCCGAGAATACCCACCTTGGTGATGGCTTCGGCCAGTGCGTAATCGACATCGGCACGGAAAGTATGCAACGGGATACGTCCCTCCTTGTAGGTTTTCGCTGCGGGCCATCTCGGCGCCGCCGACACGGCCGGCCACCTGCACCTTGATGCCCTCGGCGCCCATGCGCATCGTCGATGCGACGGCGGTCTTCACGGCACGGCGGAACGACACGCGGCCCTCGAGCTGACGGGCGATGTTCTGGCCCACGATGACGGCATCCACCTCGGGACGCTTCACCTCGAAGATGTTGATCTGGATCTCCTTGCCGGTGAGCTTCTTCAACTCCTCCTTCAACTTGTCGACCTCCTGACCGCCCTTGCCGATGATGATACCGGGGCGTGCGGTCGAGATGGTAACGGTGACGAGCTTCAGCGTCCTTTCTATGATAATCTTCGAGATACTTGCCTTGGCCAGACGGGCGTTCAAGTATTCGCGGATTTTAGCATCCTCCACCAGCTTGGACGAGAAGTCTTTCCCACCGTACCAGTTGGAGTCCCAGCCGCGGATTACGCCGAGGCGGTTAGCTATCGGATTTACTTTCTGTCCCATCTTAGTTCGCTTTTTCTTCGGTTATCTTTTTATCTACTACAATCGTAACGTGGTTGGAACGCTTGCGGATACGGTGTGCGCGCCCCCGGGGAGCGGGCTGTATCCTCTTGAGGATGCGGGCGCTGTCGACCATAATCTCCTTTACGTAAAGGGTATTGTCTTCAAGTCTTTCGCCCTCGTTCTTCGCTTCCCAGTTCGCAATAGCCGAACGGAGCAGCTTCTCCAACCTGATGGAAGCCTCTTTCTTGGAGTAACGCAGCAGTGCCAGCGCCCGGTTCACCTCGACGCCGCGGATGGTATCCGCAACGATACGCATTTTGCGCGGGGAGGTCGGGCAGTCACGCAGGGAGGCAATGGCTATCTGCTTCTTCTCGGCCTTCATCCTCTCGGCCATTTCATGTTTTCTCGAGCCCATTTCCTACTTATTTTTTTCTGTTACCGGCGTGACCGCGGAAGTTGCGCGTCGGCGCGAACTCACCGAGTTTGTGGCCTACCATATTCTCTGTTACATAAACCGGGATGAACTTGTTCCCGTTGTGGACGGCGATGGTCTGCCCCACGAAGTCGGGGGAAATCATGCTTGCCCTCGACCAGGTCTTGATGACGCTTTTCTTACCGCCCTCGTTCTGCGCAATGACGCGCTTTTCGAGTTTCGGTTCGATATATGGTCCTTTTTTTTTTAATGAACGACTCATTATGCTACTATTTTTTACCTTTTAAATTTTCCTTTTTGTTCAGGCAAGGCGCTCATGCGGCCCTACTTTTTCCTTGAAATAATGAACTTCGAGGTAGTCTTTTTCGGGTTGCGGGTCTTGTAGCCTTTGGCGAGCAAACCTTTGCGCGAACGCGGGTGCCCACCGAGGAACGGCCCTCGCCACCACCCATGGGGTGGTCTACCGGGTTCATGGTGACACCGCGGTTGTGCGGCCTGCGGCCCAGCCAGCGGCGGCGGCCGGCTTTACCGTGCTGTTCGAGGCTGTGGTCGGGGTTCGACACGACGCCTACGGTTGCGCGGCACGTGGTCAGCACCATGCGGGTTTCACCCGAAGGGAGTTTGATAATAGCATATTTACCTTCGCGGGCGAGAAGCTGCGCGTAAGTACCGGCGCTGCGTGCCATGGCGGCACCCTGACCGGGATAGAGTTCTATGGCGTGTATCACCGTACCGAGCGGTATCTCGGCCAGCGGAAAGCGTGTTGCCCACTTCGGGGAGCGACACCCGAACCACTCACGATGGTCTGCCCCACCTTGAGGCCGTTCGGAGCGAGGATGTAGCTCTTTTCGCCGTTGGCATAGACGATGAGCGCGATGCGGGCCGAACGGTTCGGGTCGTACTCGATGGCCTTCACCGTGGCAGGCATTCCGTCGTTGGTCCGCTTGAAGTCGATGATACGGTACATCTGCTTGTGGCCGCCGCCGCGGTAGCGGACGGTCATCTTGCCGTTGCTGTTGCGGCCGCCGGTGCTCTTTTTCGGTTCGAGCAACGACTTTTCGGGAGCGCTCTTGGTAACCTCCTCAAACGTTCCGGCGATTTTATGTCTTGTACCCGGAGTAACGGGTTTGAACTTTCTTACTGCCATCTCTTTAGATATTACTGTAAAAATCAATGGTATCTCCCTCCTTCAGGGTTACAATCGCCTTCTTGAAGTGGTTCGAGCGCCCTTCGAGGAGACCGCTCTTGGTATAACGGCTCTTCTCCTTGCCCATGTAGTTCACGGTATTCACATCCGTAACCACGACACCGTACATATCCTCCACGGCCTGGCGAATCTGAATCTTGTTAGCCCTGCGGTCCACTATGAAGGCGAAGCGGTTGAGCTTCTCGCCCTGCGCGGTCATCTTCTCGGTAAGTACCGGCCTGATAATAATCTGCATTTCCATGATTCTCCTAAGCTAACATTTCGTTGATTACATTGACCGCCCCCTCGGCAATCAGTACGCTCGAAGCGTTCATCACGTCGTAGGTATTGAGGTTTGCGGCAGGGATTACCTTTACGTTCTGAAGGTTGCGTGCCGACAGCAGGATATTCCGGTTCGACTCCGGAAGAACGACCAGTATCTTCTTGTCGCTCACTTTGAGACCGTTCATCATGGCTACAATGGTCTTGGTGCGCGGAGCCTCGATAGCGAAATCCTCCACGACCTTGATGGCTTCGTCCTTCATCTTATAAGAGAGTGCGCTGCGGCGGGCCAGCCTCTTGAGCTTCTTGTTGAGCTTGAAGCTGTAGTCACGCGGCACGGGACCGAATACGCGGCCTCCGCCGGGGAAGAGCGGCGAAAGGATGCTGCCCGAACGGGCACCGCCCGTACCCTTCTGACGCTTCAGCTTGCGGGTCGAACCTGCGACTTCGTTGCGCTGCTTCGACTTGTGGGTACCCTGGCGTGCATTGGCGAGATATTGCTTCACGTCCAGGTATATAGCGTGGTCGTTAGGCTCCACGCCGAAGACCGTATCCTCGAGGACTACTTTCTTGGCGGTCTCCTCTCCTGAGGTCTTGTAAACAGTTAATTCCATCTCCTACTTCTCGATTATTAAATAAGAACCTTTTGCCCCCGGGATTGAACCCTTCACGAGGATAAGGTTATTTTCGGGAATTACCTTGAGAACCTTCAGGTTAAGGACTTTAACCTGCGTACCGCCCGCCTGGCCGGGAAGCCTCTTGCCTTTGAACACCCTCGAAGGATACGAAGATGCACCGAGCGAACCCGGTTTGCGCTGACGGTTGTGCTGACCGTGTGTCTGTCCGCCCACACCTGCAAAGCCATGGCGCTTTACGACGCCCTGATAACCTTTTCCTTTGGAGATGCCCGTCACAGCCACCCATTCGCCGTCGGCAATGGAATCCACCGTGATGGTATCACCAAGGTTCACTTCATGGAAATCCCTGAACTCCGCCACCTTGCGTTTGGGAGTCGTACCTGCTTTCGCGAAGTGTCCTGACAGACTTTTGCTGGTGTGTTTTTCGCTTTTGTCGTCATAGGCAATCTGAACCGCTTCGTAGCCATCCTTCTCCACGGTTTTGATTTGCGTAACTACACAGGGACCAGCTTCGATAACAGTGCATGGTATATTCTTACCCTCGGCAGTGAAAACGGAAGTCATTCCGATTTTTTTTTTCCAATTAGTCCTGACATTTTTAGTCGTCTGATTACTTGTTACTTGGTGTTGTTATGAATCTTTTTGCATATATTCTCTCTTCCGGTCTGCGGTTTACCCGGACCCGGCACGGCACTCGCGGCGGTTCCGTACGCACGCCGTACGTTTCATGCGAAGCCTCCCGCCAGGCAGGCTCCGCACGTTCCGCCGGCTCCGGTCAGACCTTAATCTCGACCTCGACACCCGACGGCAGCTCCAGTTTCATGAGCGCGTCGATGGTTTTGGGCGTGGAGCTGTAAATGTCCAATATCCGCTTGAAGGTGGAGAGCTGGAACTGCTCGCGTGCCTTCTTGTTGACGAACGTCGAACGGTTTACCGTAAAAATCTGCTTCTGGGTAGGCAGCGGTATCGGACCGCTCACCACGGCGCCCGTACCCTTTACGGTCTTCACAATCTTTTCAGCCGATTTATCGACCAGATTGTGGTCGTAAGATTTAAGCTTTATTCTGATTTTTTGGCTCATATCGTTAGAACCTTAATTTTAATTGTTATTCAAATTGTCTGTAAAGGGTTACTCCACGTCTTTCCGGCGTCCGGCATTCTTCTCGATAATCTCCTTGGCGATGTTGGCGGGTACCTCCTCGAAGTGCGAGAACTCCATGGAGGACGTCGCACGACCCGAAGAGAGCGTCCTGAGCACGGTCACGTAACCGAACATCTCCGAGAGGGGCACCTTCGCCTTGATGGCACGGGCATTGCCCTTCTGCTCCATACCGGATACTTGTCCGCGGCGTTTGTTCAGGTCGCCTATGATATCGCCCATGTACTCCTCGGGAGTCACCACCTCTACGGACATCACCGGCTCCTTGATGACCGGCCGGGCCTTCACGCCTGCGGCACGGAACGCATTACGGGCAGCGATTTCGAAAGAGAGCGAGTCGGAGTCCACCGGGTGGAACGAACCGTCGCGGAGAATCACCTTCATGCTGTCCACGCCGAACCCTGCGAGCGGGCCGTTGGCCATGGCAGCCGTAAAACCCTTCTGCACCGAGGGAATATACTCCTTCGGAATGTTACCGCCCTTCACCTCGTCGATGAACTGGAGTCCGGTAACGCCCTCGTCGGCCGGACCGAGCTGGAATACGATGTCGGCGAACTTACCGCGGCCGCCCGACTGCTTCTTGAACACTTCGCGGTGTTCCACGGGAGCGGTCAGCGCCTCCTTGTAATTCACCTGAGGCTGTCCCTGGTTGATCTCGACGCCGAACTCGCGGCGCAGACGGTCGACGATGATGTCGAGGTGAAGCTCGCCCATGCCGCTGATGATCGTCTGTCCGCTCTCCTCGTCGGTACGAACCGTGAAGGTCGGGTCCTCTTCGGCCAGCTTGCCCAGTGCGATGCCCAGCTTGTCGAGGTCTTTCTGCGTCTTGGGCTCGACGGCCAGACCGATCACCGGCTCGGGGAAGGTCATGGATTCGAGAATTATCGGAGCCTTCTCATCGCAGAGCGTATCGCCCGTGCGGATCTCCTTGAAACCGACGGCGGCGCAGATGTCGCCCGCAACGACCGTCTCGATCGGGTTCTGCTTGTTGGAGTGCATCTGGTAGATACGGCTAATACGCTCCTTCTTGCCCGACCGGGAGTTGAACACGTAGCTTCCCGCATCGAGCTTGCCCGAATAGACGCGCACAAAAGCGAGGCGGCCCACATAGGGGTCGGTGGCTATCTTGAACGCGAGGGCGCAGAAAGGTTCCGATTCCGACGGATGGCGTACCACCTCTTCGCCGGTAGCGGGATTCACACCCTTGATGGCTTCGATATCGAGCGGCGAGGGCAGGAACGCCACGACGGAGTCGAGCAACAGCTGCACACCCTTGTTCTTGAACGAGGAGCCGCAGAGCATCGGTACGATGGTCATCTCGATGGTCGCCTTGCGGATGGCCGCTTTCAGCTCTTCGGGGGTTATCGAATCCGGGTCCTCGAAGAACTTCTCCATCAGGACCTCGTCCACGGTAGCGACCTCTTCGATGAGTTTCGCACGGTATTCCTCCACCTCGGCCTTCATGTTGGCCGGAACCTCCTCGTAGGTATAGTTAACGAGTTCGTTCTTCTTGGCATCGTCGTATATGAGCGCCCTGTTATATATAAGGTCTATCACGCCGGCGAACTTGTCCTCGGCTCCGATAGGCAGGGCGATGGGCACCGCATTGGCTCCGAGGCGCTCCTTCACCTGTGCGCATACGGCCAGGAAGTCGGCACCGGTACGGTCCATCTTGTTGACGTAACCGATACGGGGCACATTGTATTTGTCGGCCTGACGCCATACTGTCTCTGACTGTGGCTCAACGCCGCCGACTGCACAGAAGGTAGCCACGGCACCGTCGAGCACACGGAGCGAACGCTCCACCTCCACGGTAAAGTCCACGTGTCCGGGAGTGTCGATGAGGTTGATTTGATAGGTCTTGTCCTCATAACGCCAGAAAGCGGTGGTGGCGGCGGAGGTAATGGTAATACCCCTCTCCTGTTCCTGCACCATCCAGTCCATCGTGGCGGCCCCTTCGTGCACCTCGCCGATTTTGTGCGTCTTGCCGGTGTAGAAAAGGATACGTTCGGACGTCGTGGTTTTACCGGCATCGATGTGGGCCATGATGCCTATGTTGCGTGTAAATTTAAGGTCTTTTGCCATATGATTGCAGCCTCCTAAAATCTAAAGTGAGCAAACGCCTTGTTGGCCTCGGCCATACGGTGCATCTCCTCTTTCCGTTTAAAGGCAGCGCCTTCCTGGTTGTAGGCAGCTATTATCTCGGCCGACAGCTTCTCGGCCATGGATTTCCCGGCGCGTTTACGAGAATAAAGGACAAGATTCTTCATCGAAAGGGAAATCTTGCGCTCGGGCCTCACTTCGGTAGGAACCTGGAACGTGGCACCACCGATGCGGCGGGATTTCACCTCCACCTGCGGTGTGATATTTTCCAATGCCTGCTTCCAAATCTCCAGAGGAGCCTTGTCCGCGTCCTTCATCTTCTCGCCGACGATATCCAACGCATCGTAGAATATCGTGTAAGCAATACTCTTCTTACCATCCACCATCAGGTTGTTTACAAACCTTGTCACAAGTACGTCGTTGAACTTGGGATCCGGAAGTAGAATTCGCTTTTTAGGCTTAGCTTTTCTCATTTTATTTAAAAATTCTTCGTTTGTTTGGCGGCGCCTCGTTTGTCGATTCCCTGCGTCACGCGCCCGGCACCGGAAGCCGCGTCCGCATCACGAAAAGTACGGGCCGCTATTTCTTCTTGGCGGGAGCAGCGCCTGCCTTGGGCCTCTTCGCACCGTATTTGGAGCGACGCTGGCGACGGCCGTCCACACCTGCCGAGTCGAGCGCACCGCGCACGAGGTGGTAACGTACACCGGGGAGGTCCTTCACACGGCCTCCGCGCACAAGCACGATGGAGTGTTCCTGCAGGTTATGCCCCTCTCCGGGAATATAGGCATTCACCTCTTTCTGGTTGGTCAGCTTCACCCTGGCGACCTTACGCATTGCAGAGTTAGGCTTCTTGGGTGTGGTGGTGTACACACGCACGCACACGCCGCGCCTCTGCGGACATGCGTCGAGTGCCGGAGCCTTGCTCTTGTCCTCCATCTGCACCCGTCCTTTCCGAACTAACTGTTGAATAGTTGGCATCTTTAAAACTTTTGTCCTTTAGTTTGAGTAACTTAACTGTTGTTTTCTCGTAATTCCGCAATCAAAACGGAGTGCAAATATAGGCAAAATTTCCGAAACGGTATATGAAGCGACAACTTTTTTTCACCTGTTTCGGCCGGATTTACAGCGTTTTTCACGTCTGCCGCCCCTTTGCGCTATTCTTTTTTTGCTTATCGTTTTTTAAACGCATAGAAAATACACATTTAAGAAACAGAAACATACAACGTAAACACATGATTGAAAACAACATACCTGCACACAGCATGGAATCCGCACCTGAAAACCGCCAGCGTCCCGCATGAGCGCGCAATGGCCTGCCGGATGTCCGTGTTCGAACGGGGCATAACGTACCGCACTCCTGCGGAATGAACCGATTTCCAAAACGAAAAAAGGATGCAAAAAGAGAGGAGCGACCGCCCGCTGCGAAGCAGACGCTTTCCGAGCCGACACAGACCGGAATAACCATCGGCCGCCGCGTCATGTATGTAAATGCGATTACCTTCCGGTAGCGGAAAGCCGGGTACCGGGACTTCTCCGGAATACCCGCTGCGTGATTCCGTTGGGATTCGAACCCAAGACCCACAGCTTAGAAGGCTGTTGCTCTATCCAACTGAGCTACGGAACCTTATCGATAGAACCCCTGCGGCCTCAAGGTCCGCAAAGGTCCACAAAAGTAATGCTTTTCCGCCACTTGTGCAAATAGGGCCGTAATCGGGGCGATGAAGCAGGACACAGGAGTACGAAACGACCCTGCCAAAACAAGTAGGGTATCCGTCAAAGCCCCTCTTTCCGGTATTGCCGCGGCGTCATCCCCGTATGATGCCTGAAATACTGCACGAACACCGAGGGACTCGAAAAATTGAGCTCTTCGGATATCTGAAGAACGGTCCGGTCGGTCGTCTTCAACTGCCTTTTGATTTCAATCACCACCACCTCGTCAATCCAGTCGGATATCGAACGGCCTGTAATACGCTTCACCGCCCCGGAAAGGTATTTCGGTGTGCGGTTCATTCGGGAAGCATAAAAAACTTCACGCTCCGTTCCCTGCGGTAGTGACGCGACAGGAGGACGAAAAAATCGTCGGTCAGCTGTTCGTTCCGAGGCTTGGCGACATGCGAGGCCGTCCCCGCTTCCCGACGGTACACTTCACAGAGTTTCAACATCAGCGCATAGAGCAGCGCCTTGGCTATCTCCTCGCGGTAGACGCCCGTTTCGGAGGCATACTGCTTCTCAAGGAAACGGTAATATACCGTCAATCCATCCATCTCCTCCGCAGAAGCCCGCACCACAGGCATGGTGCGGGCCATACTCAGTATTTCGATATCGACCGGCGAAGGAAACTCCAATACCAGTTCCAGCGACATCGCTACCGTGTGCCGTTCCAAATCCTCCGAAGCCCCGCCGTGCTCCACCAACTGATTCGGCGACAGCAGGACGACCGTGCCGGGAACGACGGAATAAGCCTTCCCGTTCACACGGATTTCCTCGCTGCCCCGTAGACAGAGCCCCAGAATAAAGCCGTCGAGAATAAACGGTGTCTCGCCGTGGTAAAAATGCTCCGCTCTGTCGTGCAGGGAGAAGCGGACACCTGCCCCGACCGAAACCTCCTTTTCCTGCGACGGCTCGCCCGCCGCCATTCCGTACAAATCTCCATCAGGTTCCATGTCCGTTCAATCCGACCTTTTACACATTTTTTCTCCCGTAAACATAACGATATTTTTCCATATGTACACCATTTTTGCAGCCGACAAGCAGATTCCGGCCGAACGGAACAGCGTTCCCAAAACGACAGGGGCCGATGCCAGAAGGCAAAATCCCTACCCGACGGCAATGCACCTGCGGAGCGGTACGATAAGCTATCCCGACTCCGCAGTCTCCCGGGCCCGAAAACTGCAAAACGAACCAAACGCACAGAAACGACATGACACAAAACGCGAACGGGCCGCACCTGACCGGCCTGACCGACCGCGAGGTGGAGGAGAGCCGGCGACAGCACGGCCAAAACCTGCTCACCCCGCCTAAACGCCCCTCCATGTGGAGGCTCTATCTCGAAAAGTTCAAAGACCCCGCCATCAAGGTACTGCTCGTAGCGGCCTGCTTCTCGCTGGTCATCTCCGTCATCGAGGGCGAATACGCCGAAACGATAGGCATCTTCTTCGCCATCTTTCTGGCGACGGGCATCGGCTTCTGGTTCGAGTACGACGCCAACCGGAAATTCGACCTGCTAAACACCGTGGGCGAAGAGACGCCCGTATCGGTCGTCCGCAACGGGAAAATCCGGGAAATTCCCCGCAAGGATATCGTAGTGGGCGACATCGTCATCCTCAACACCGGCGAAGAGGTTCCCGCGGACGGCACGCTGCTCGAAGCCGTCTCGCTGCAGATAAACGAATCGAACTTGACAGGGGAACTCATGGTAAACAAGACGGTCGAGGAGACGGCCTTCGACGCCGAAGCGACCTATCCCTCCAACGCCGTCATGCGCGGCACGACGGTCACCGACGGCCACGGCGTCATGCGGGTGGAGCGCGTCGGAGATGCGACCGAAATCGGGAAAGTAGCCCGGCAGGCGACTGAACAGGGAACCGAACGGACACCGCTGAACATCCAGCTTTCGCGGCTGGCGAAGCTGATTGGGCGGGCGGGTTTCACCATTGCGATACTCACCTTCCTCATCTTTACGGGCAAGGACCTCTACGCCTATCTCTCCGTCCACACGGTGACGGGCTGGGAGCAGTGGCTCGACATCGCCAACATCGTCCTGAAATACTTCATGATGGCCGTGACGCTCATCGTCGTGGCCGTTCCGGAAGGGCTGCCCATGAGCGTTACTCTCAGCCTTGCGCTCAACATGCGGCGCATGCTCCGGACAAACAACCTCGTGCGCAAGATGCACGCCTGCGAAACGATGGGAGCGATTACGGTCATCTGCACCGACAAGACGGGCACCTTGACACAGAACCTGATGCAGGTCTATGAAACGCAGCTCGACGAGACATGCCCCGACATCGTCGCCGAAGGCATCGCGGCCAACTCGACGGCCTTCCTGGAGGAGAAAGGCGAAGGGGAACGACCCGCGGGGGACGGAAACCCGACGGAGGTGGCGCTGCTGCTGTGGCTGCAAGGCCGCGGAAGGGACTACATGGCGCTCCGTTCGCAGGCCCGGGTGCTCGACCAGCTCACCTTCTCCACCGAACGCAAATACATGGCGACGCTCGTGGAGTCGCCTGTTGCGGGGAGCCGCGTACTCTACGTCAAGGGGGCGCCCGAAATCGTGATGAGCAGGTGTACGCTGGACGAAGCCCGGAAAAGAGAGTACGAAGAGGCACTGCTCGCCTACCAGAACAAGGCCATGCGTACCCTCGGACTGGCCTACAAGGTCATTCCAGCCGATGCTCCAACCGACTGTGCGGAGCTCGTCGCCGCAGGAGGGCTCACCTTCCTGGGCATCTTCGCTATCAGCGACCCGATACGTCCCGATGTCCCCGATGCCGTCCGGCAGTGCCAATCGGCCGGGATAGCGGTCAAGATAGTGACCGGCGACACACCCGGCACGGCAACCGAAATAGCCCGCCAGATAGGGCTCTGGACACCGGAGGACACCGACCGCAACCGCATCACGGGAGCCGAATTCGCCGCGCTGAGCGACGAGGAGGCGCTTGACCGGGTACTCTCGACCTGAAAGTGATGAGCCGTGCACGCCCCATGGACAAACAGCGGCTCGTACAACTGCTCCAGCAAAGGGAGCGGTGGTAGCCGTTACGGGCGACGGTACGAACGACGCCCCGGCACTCAACCACGCCCAGGTGGGCCTTTCGATGGGCACGGGTACTTCGGTGGCCAAGGAGGCGAGCGACATCACCCTGCTCGACGACTCGTTCCGCAGCATCGCCACGGCCGTCATGTGGGGGCGTTCGCTCTACAAGAACATCCAGCGGTTCATCGTCTTCCAGCTCACCATCAACATCGTGGCGCTGTTGAGCGTCCTGCTGGGCGCCTTCTTCGGCACGGCGCTGCCGCTCACCGTCACGCAGATGCTCTGGGTGAACCTCATCATGGATACTTTCGCCGCCATGGCGCTGGCCTCCATACCTCCGAGCCCGGACGTAATGGCCGAGAAGCCCCGCAAACAAAGCGACTTCATCATCACGCCCGCCATGCGCAACGCCATCCTCGGCGTCGGCATCGCTTTCATCGTCCTCCTCATGGGGCTGCTGGCCTGGATGAACGCCCTCCCCGGCGGCATGGATACCCACCGGCTGACGGTCTTTTCACCGTATTCGTCATGCTGCAATTCTGGAACCTCTTCAACGCAGGCGTCTTCGGCACCGACCACTCCGTCTTCCGGGACGCTTCGCGGGCGAAGGGACTGCTCTGGACCGCCCTGCTGATACTCGCCGGCCAGATAATCATCGTCACGTTCGGAGGCGAAGTATTCCGGACGGAACCGCTGCCGCTGCACGAATGGCTCCTCATCACGGCAGGCACCTCGCTCGTGCTGTGGGCAGGAGAGGCGTGGCGGGCCGTCGCACGGGCACGGCACCGGAAACAGACGGCCCGGTAGTCCCTCTCCGCAACCGGTACCGCAGGAAGTTATTCCCCCGGCGTTTGGCAGTTCGGCAAAAACTCCTTACATTTGCAGGCCGTTTCGTGAAAACGGCAGGACAACAACGATTGTTAATCTAACACATTCAAACAAATGCCTGTAAAAATCAGACTTGCGCGCCACGGTAAGAAAGGCTACGCCTTTTATCATATCGTTGTCGCAGACAGCAGGGCGCCACGCGATGGCAAGTTCATCGAAAAGATTGGTACCTACAATCCGAACACGAATCCTGCTACCATCGACCTGAATTTCGACAAAGCCCTGGAATGGCTCCAGAAGGGTGCACAGCCCACGGACACCTGCCGCGCCATCCTCTCCTACAAGGGTGTGATGTACAAGAAGCACCTCCTCGGAGGCGTTGCCAAAGGAGCTTTCGACGAAGCCGCAGCCGATGCCAAGTTCGAAAAATGGATGAGCGAGAAGGCCGCCAAGATATCCGCCAAGACGCAGAAGCTGACCGGCGAAAAGGAGAAGTCCGAAAAGGCACGCCTCGCAGCGGAGAAAGAAGCCAACGAAAAGAAGGCGAAGGCTATCGAGGCCAAAAGGGCTGAAGCAGCAGCCGCTGCCGCCGCACAAACCGAGGAAGCGGAGGCTCCTGCCGAAGGGAAGCTCCCGCCGCCGAGTAAGACGATGAATACGCTGGAAACCGTCGGCAAGGTATCCAAACCGTTTGGCCGCGAAGGCGAACTGATAATCAACCTGTACGACACTTTTCCGGAAGAATTCGATAAAAAGGGAACCGCTCTTCGCATCTATCGATGCGCTGGCGGTTCCTCTTTTTGTCGAGAAATTCGAGCGACGCGGCCGCAGCAGCGCACTCGTTACATTCGCGGATTTCGACACGCAGGAACGGGCCGCGGAACTTGTCGGTCTGGAACTCTCCCTGCGCACGGGGGATGAGGAGGCGGACGACGACATCGTCTATCTGGAGGATTTGGTCGGCTTCCGGGCGACATTCGACGGTCATCCGCTTTGGGGAGAAATCACGGACTATATCGACAGCGAACAGAACCCGCTGTTCGCAATTACGGCCGAAGGGAGGGAAATCCTCGTACCCGCCGCCGAAGAGATGATATCGGCCCTCGACATCGACGCACGGGAGATAACCTTTGTGCTTCCGGAAGGGCTCCTCGACCTTTACCTGTAATTCCGCCGCCACTCTTCTCCCCGCTTCAGTCCACGGTCCGGCAAAATCCGCTGTCCGACTTTTTCCCGACCGGCCCGCTGCAAGTCTTTCCGCATTCAAACGTCGGCAGCTTCCTATGCGGATACATCCGACTAATCGCTCCTGCCGTGTGCGGCCGCATGTCGCTGCGACGGGATACGACTGCACACAGCAGGCGACACCCCCGCCCTTCCCGCCATAAAAATTTCTTCGCACCGGTGCAACATTCCCGCTCCCCGGTGCATCTTACAGAAAAGCAACGGCATGAAACACTCCATTTACGCGCTCCTTTCCGCCATTTGCTGCACTGCAGCTTATGCCTGTACCCCCCCAATTCCTCCTCTACCAACCGCCCGCCCCGCCCGCCTACGATTATGTAGCGGTAGAGACGCCCTGCGACGAAACCGTCCTCCTCGACGGCGACACCCTCCGTTACGGCATGACACCGGAGCGGCTGGTCGAACAGCTGCATCTCCAAAGCGACCGGAAGGAACTCGACAAATTCGCCCAGATAATCCACGACCTGAATCCGCCACAGACGGTTTACGGTGTATTTCCGACGACATCCGAAAGGGTAACGGTCGAGATACAGACCCGCGATTCGACCTTCGTCTTCGCCATCGGGCCGAACGAACGGGACAAAAAGGTCACACCGGCAAACAAGGGTACAACGTCGGCAGAAGAAGTATTCGCCCGCCCCCGACATCTGCCGCGACGGAGCCGGATACCGCCTCACCCCGAAAAGGGACTTCTTTCCCACAAGGCATCGGGAACAACTGCGCCGTATGCGTTTCGACGGCACATTCCGACCGGGCAGTCTCAACCTCTCCCTGTCTCTTCCGTGGACACACTTCTCCTCCTGCCACCCCGCAGCAGCAGGCGGCGGACGGCGCTTCTGCGGTTTCATCGGGGCAGGAGCCGGCATCGAATACCTCTACCGCGACAAACAGGGAATAGCCGCCGAGTGGAGCGGGATGCTCTTCTCCTTCATCCCCGTCCTGGCACCGCTTGACATTGTATGGAACAGCCCCCACGAGGGGTATTCCGTCATGACGGCCGGCATCTCGGCCTACCATCATCTTCGCCGGTTCACATTCGGCTACGGTCTCAACTGCACCCGCTATCTTTGGGCTTACCATTACGACATACCGGAAGAGGGCGAAATGCCGCCGGCACCGCTGGGACGCGAAAGCTTCCGCGACCATTACTGGGCGGCGGGCGTTTCGGTCGCCGGATACGTCAACATCACACCCCGAATTCTTTTCGGCATATCGTACAAGCCCACCTTCCTGCGGTTCGGCAATCCCGAACCGTGGCGATACGAACATACGATTGCCATCGAACTGAAATTCTACCTGCTGAGATAGCCTCCGGAGAGAGATGCCGTCCGGATGTTCCGCTACGGGAACGGCAGAGGCGACCCTTCCGGCACCGGAAGAGCGCCTCTCCGAAAAAACGACCGGCCGTGCAACAAAACGACGGGGAGATGCATCTGTATATTACAAACCCAAAACGCCAATGCCTATGAACCGAACACTCCTCCTGCCGCTCTCCGGGGCCATACGAAAACTACAGAATAGGGAAAATAGCGTAAGAGTATAAGATATAGAAAGTTAAGGTAAAAAATGGGGAGGAGCGGAAATGATACTTTGCTCTAATATCAGTGTAAGAATTTCAAGGGAAATGCCCCCGTTTAAAGCCTCGAATTATAATTCCGTCCGCCATTTTCAGCGCGAATGTAAAGAAAACGGCCGAAACCTTATCACATCACCCGACAAATGTAAAGAATTTCGCCGAAACTTGTACACAAACGGCGGCATCCGGCCCGCCATCAGCGGCGGCCACCCCGAACGTCCGCGGCGCGGCGGCAATTGAAAGCATGCCGCGAGCCCGTTTAAACACGCTTGTTACGGTCTTTTTCAGCGGCAGCGCGGCGGCGGTGCTCCGTATCGCCCCGCTACGGCCATTCTGGGCCCTATTTTTCGCGCTTCTGCATGTTCAGCATCCATTCCCTCAATTCCCGCATCTCGTCGCGCAAATCGTCTATTTGGTCGCGCTCCGACGGCGGCACGATGTCCGATATGACGAGCTCGACGGTCCATATATTGGATATCTCATCTTCCATTAGCGGTAACGGCGTGTATTTCCGCTGGTTAGGATTGTCGGATGTAAGTATCAGCCTGCCGGATGTCTCTAAATTGTTACGCAATCTTTTGACGTAGCTATTCCCGTCACGGGCGGTCACGACGTACACTTCTCCGCTGCGGATTCTTGCCCATTCCGAACGGTCGAGCAGCCGGACGACGATACGAGTACCATCGTAAATGGTCGGCTCCATAGATTCACCGCTGACACTGATACACAAGCGTTTTGCGGAGGTGCGCGGCAGCATGGAGGCGGGCAGCCGCATGACGTCGGCCTCGTCGAAGTAGTCGCTGTTGATGGCCCCTCCGCCGGCCGCGGCCTCGATATCGACCACCGGAACGGACACGGCACCGACCGCCGTATATGTGCTGCGAATATCCGCGGCTATTGCGGCAGGGGTTGGTCGGCTTTCGCCGTGTATATCCGTTCTCGTGGCCTTCGGAGTGTGCAAATCCACCTTTATTTTCGTCCCGTCCGGGGCCGTGTGTATTTCGGTCGTGTGGTCGGAAAGCGGAGGAATGGGAGCATCGTTGTTTGCTACGTTTTTCTGTAGTTTTCGAATTGTAGCATATTCCGTAGCATTTTTCGTAGCATTTAAATTGCTACGTTTTTCTGTAGTTTTCGAATTATCTTTTTTTTTTTTCGGAAATATTTTCACGGGAGACCAGCATGTCACCCTTGCCGCGTATTAGCCATTCAAGGGAAACTTGAGGATAAGCGGCGATAAATTTCGCCACTATATCTTCCGTGATTCCCGTTTTCGATTCCAGTGTGCCGCGGGATACGTCAATTTTTTCATAAAAACTACGTTTGCTAATCCCCAGTGTTTTAGCAAAATGCAAAATCCGTTGTTTTATTGGCGAAATTTTTTGCTCTTTCTCTTGCATTGTGGCGAAATCTTTCGTATGTTTGCATAAACTTTATTGGCAAAAGTAACAAACAATTTACACAATATGGAATCAACGCTGAATAAAATAATGATTGTCCAAAATCAAGAATTGCGCCGACGCCATATTCTTGATAATCTGCTGATTGGTGATGTCAAGAAAATTGCTAAAAGAATGGGTGTTACCCCTGTATGGGTATCATACGTGTTGCATGGGAAGGGTACGAGCGAGCCGGTTCTCCGGGCTGCGGAGGCGCTGCTGGCCGAACGAAAAGAGAACATCGCATAATTTAATGAATATGGAAAATACAAGATTACAAGGACTTCAAGACAGGCTGAATCGGTATTCCGAGGCCGTCGGTCCTATGATTATCGGCGAAGCGAGAATGGCTATTATGTAACATATAAGAGCAGCCAGATAGCCCTGACGTCAGGTCGAAATATAGAAGAGCTTGCCGCCTACATTGACGGTTTACGCGACATGTTGTTAATAACCACGATGAAAGCATTGGATTACTGAACGAAAAAACAGAACGAATGACGATATGGAAGGGATTACAGTGTTGGACAGACGTCCGCGTCTTCGCTACCGGCTGGAAGTGCAAGCACGGTGGATTATGAACAGGATTATTTATCTAATAACGAAATAGATATGAAACAGAAATTCAAACCTTTCGATTTAGAGGCCGCCAAGGCGGGGGCACCCGTGATGACGCGCGACGGCCGTCCGGCGAGGATTCTCGCGTTCGACCTAAAGGCCGATGAATATCCGATAGCAGCTGCTATTGAATCGTACGACGGAGAGAGTGAGGGGTATCAGAACGTATACTGAGTACGGGAAGTACGATAACACAGTGGATGAACATGATAACGACCTCGTTATGGCTCTCGTAAAACATCGCATGTGGGCGAATATACATAAGAGCAATGACAGTTATACACTAACGGGCTGTCACAAGACGGAGGAAAGTGCGCGGTGGTGCGGACAGCCATGAAGTACATACATTACTACTGTTCCTATTGAATGGGAGGAATAGTCATTCAGGGTACGAAAATAGGGAAACATAGGGTCGCAATCCCCGCGTATCCGAGCGTAGGTCGCAGGTTCGAATCCTGCCGCATTCTCCAAAAACACAAGACATTACGATGGTTAACGACGTGAATATACAAGGTTCTCTCTTCGCCGATGAACCACGGCGGGATACGGCGACCTGTAAATCGAGACGGGAGATACACGAAGATTATGACGGTTTTGTGGAGAAATTCAAGCCCCGAAAAACGACGGATGACTGCTATACTCCGCAGCCCGGTTATGATGCAGTTCTGGGATGGCTTCGGGAAAATGCCGATATCGAGGGGCGGGAAATCGTGCGGCCCTTCTGGCCTGGCGGCGATTACGAGCATTACGATTATCCGGACGGCTGCGTGGTGGTCGATAATCCTCCCTTTTCGATATTTACGCAGGTGTGCCGATTTTTTCAGTCCCGCAACATATCCTTTTTTTTCTGTTCGCGCCGCATCTGACGTTGCTCAGTCCGGTCGGCATGAATTGGACAGGCATAGTGTGCGACGCTCGGGTGACATACGAAAACGGGGCATGCGTCGATACGTCGTTTGCCAGCAACCTTTTCGGCGACATTCGTATTATGACCGCGCCCGACCTGCTCGCCCGCATCAAAAATGCCGCAAAAACGAAGCGACGACTTATGGATTTGCCAAAATACATTTACCCGGACAATGTGGTATCCGCCGCATTGTTGGGCAAGATAGCCCCCCTACGTCAAATTCGAGGTGCGGGCGTCAGAATGTCGAAGGGTCCGCAAACTCGATAACCAGAAAGGGGGAGGTATTTATGGAGGCGGACATCTCCTTTCGGATAAGGCCACGGCGCGAAAAATCGAGGCTTACGAACAGGCGGCGAAGCAAAAACGGATTATCACCGAATTGGAATAACACGGAATCCCGCTACGAACGGACGTCTTTGCCGGAGCGATGCCGGGGCGGGGTACGATTCAAACCATTTAATACAAAACAGTTATGATTAAAAAAACCATCAAGCCGATTATAGACATCATCAAGCATCTGTTTCGGCCCTATAAATATGATAAAGCGCTTATCGATGCTTATACAAAGCACTGTGAACGAATCGAACAGTCAATTGAGCCGGCAAAAAATGATTATGCGACGAAAGCGAGCAGAATTGCGTAAACAGCAAGCACTACGATGGCCGCAGGAAGGAGAATATATGTCAGGCGTTCGCAGATTTTATGAAGCCGTGTTTTGCCGACCGACGTCATCTCGTGAGGTTCACCGCTACGTAATGACTGTGTATATTCATCAATGTATTTCCGACGACCGCGCTCTGCGATTTCTTTTTGACTATATAGGGCAATTGAGCATGCTAAGACTCCCAATGTTAATAGAATCACTGCAATGGCAAACACCCAGCGGATGTATAGCGGAGCTTCATTGGACGTGTGAAGAGAGATTACAATGGATAGAACGCTTGATGATACGAGAAGGAGATGATAAAGAAACGATAGCTGTTTTTCGTATGACGCCATGGTCAGTTCCTGCACTTGCCGCATTGCCGCCTGCAATTTTGCATCCATAACAAATGATTTATTGGTTAATAAAGTTTGACAGACAAAATTAATCAAAATCCCGCAGCGGCGCAAGGCCGCCGCCCGGAGCGAGACCGGGGCGGGAACAACAATAATTAACAATTATGCAAAGGACTACATGGACACCGCAAGCCTCTGAAAATATCGAGGTTATTATTCACATCCTCCACAAGGACGGAACGCGGGAATACGAACGCACGGGGAATCGGATTATCATCCCCCTCCGCGAGCCAGGGTTGGCGAAGAACGACCGGCTGATGCTTCCGTTTTGGATTTATCGGGCCATCAAAACACACATCCAACGGAATGAATCTCTTCGTCGGTTGGTTTACGGAGAAGATTATCCAGAAACTTCAGCGATACAGGGTGATAGTAACGTCGATATATCTTCTGAGCCTTGTCTTCCCACTCTTTTCGACTGCATCGAAATTCGAGAACTTCCACATAACGACCTTTCACCTGGCTTAAACAGGCATTGAAAATTACCGTAAGGTCGGCTTCCGGATGCTGTTGGTCGAAGCTCGTGAGGATGCTCCAAAATTCGACATTGGCTGTTCCGATGTTTTCCAAACGCTGGTCGAAATAGCTGTCATTGTAATTCACGACCCTTTTCATAATGCTTACAGTATAGATTAGCATCCAAATGTAAGCATTTTCCCGCGAAAGGTCAGCCTTTGCCCGGAGCAATACCGGCGCGGGAACAAAGATTTAAACCATTTAATACAAAAGCAGTTATGATTACAAAAACCATTAATCCGATTATCGACGCCAACATCGTGCCCCGTATAGTTATAGGTACACGCATAGAATATCGTCTGTTCGGTCTACTTATTTACCGGAAGACGATGTTTACACCTGAAAAATATGGTATCGCGGAATACGAATTTAATTACCGCATTTGACGAACGATTTTTTCAACCTCAGCTTCTAATTCGCGCATATAAGCGGTGATTGGAGCTATACGAGGGCCGTTCCCTTTGACTTTGCGTTCTATGTCGTCTAATTTTTTCCAAATGACCGCAAGATATAGCATGATGTCATCATTCTGTTGTTCTTCCATGATGTAGATTAATTAAAGTTTGACAGACAAAATTAATCAATTTTCCCGCAGCGGTGCAAGGCCGTCGCCCGGAGCGAGACCGGGGCGGGAACAACGAGAAAAAGCGGGTGAAACCGCGCTTTAAAGAGGTTTAAAGAGGATTTTAAAGAGATGCTATTACCGAACGACATACTGATACGCGAGACCACGGACGGCACGACCGTCTGGGTGTCGCAACGTTTGGTAATGGAGCGCTGTGAAATAGATAGTGAAGTATTGCGTAATGGCCGTGTTCGTTACAAGCAGTCCCTTCCGGCCTCGTGGCAGGCGGTAGCCGCACAGGAGGAGTTCTTTTTGGGGGCGAAGCCCGGCAAATCGTGGCGATGGGGCCGCAAGGGCGGGCAATACTATTATGATATAGACACGATACCGAACAGGAAACCAGCCTGTTACCGTGACCGCCTCCCCACGAAGAAGGAGGAGCTGCTGGCCGAGGTGGAGGGGCGCAATCTCTCCAAGAGCCGGGAACGTCAGGCGGCCCTGCGTGGCATGCTGACGGCCGCGGCACAGGAGCTGACGGACAATGCGGACGCATTGTGGATTCAGACGCAAAGCGGCCTTCAAATAAGCGTGGCTGTTTGCCGCGATTATGCCCGTGCCCTGGCGTGGTGCCGCTTCATCACGGCGACCGTCCGCGAGGGACGGACGGCGGAGTACGGTTTGCCGACCGCGGAGGCATTTTACGGAACGTGCGCGGCCGTTCTCGCCGACCTGCGGCTCTCCAATTTCCGGGTAACGACCGGGGGCAGCCTCCGCAACAAACTGGCGGGGTTCCCGGCCGAGGCGGAGGAGCAGCGCCGATGGATAATATCGGCGAAAATCGGCAACAACAATCGCCGGATAGTGGGTAAATCGCTGGTCGTGGACCACGACACGGGCGAAATATACCGGTTCGACATTCATCAAGCTATCATGCTGATGGCCTACGTCAACCTCGACGGGCCGCAAAAGGAAGCGCTTGCGACCCTTTATCGCGAAAAATACGTCCCGGCCATTTGCGAGGCGGGATATGAACCGGTTGCCGAACGCACCTTTTGCCGAAGCCTTACGTCACTTCCTAACCGTCTGAAATTCGACCTGTTCCGCCACGGAACGGACTACTATAACAAGCATTACCTTACCTACATACCCACCGAAGAGCTCACCTGGGCACACGCTGTTCTGCTGCGACGGTTCCGGCCTGATAAGTTACCGGTATACCGAACGTGTACGCGACCGGAAGACCGGTATATACAGGGAACAGACCCGCACGCGCAACCTGTACGTAGTCATGGTTACGGATGTAGCCAGCGGCTATGTGGCCGGTTACGGCATTGCCCCTGAAGGGTCGAGCGAGGAATCGTTCGCCATCGTGCAGGATGCGGTGCGTATGGCCGTCGACGCAGGCGGACGGCAGACGATGTTCGAGTTCGTGTCGGACAATGCCCCTGCCTTCTCGCGCGGCGAGAGCCGGGAATGGCTGGCCAATGTATTCAACAGGGTGCGGCGCATCGAGCCGGGCAATTCGCAGGCGAATCCGGCTGAAAAATATTTCCACATCTTTAAAAAAATTGTTCTGCGGTCGTGCAGGGAGTTCGTGCGGAGCTCGCACGACACATCCATAGAAGGACGGGCGAATACGGACAATATGAGCGTGTTCGATTACCCGACCTATACGGAAGCGATAGCCGTGCTGGCGGAGCGCATCGAAGCGTGGAACAACCGCCGCGGGGGCGACGGAAGAACTCCCGCCGAACGGTTTGCCGAGAAAAATCCCGCCTGCCAGGTTATGGACGAACGGCAGTTGCGGCAAATCTTCGGTACGACAACGCGACTGTCCATCGAACGGATGCGTGGTTTCGTCACCCCGCAGGGGGCTGCGGCCACGTGTATGTACGAAATCCCCGATTATGCGGGGACAGGGGCTGAAGCCATCGCCAGGGCGACGGGCAACGGCTACGACAGCCGCGTGCAGGTGGTGTACGACGAGAGCGGCGCAGATTTATACAGCATCGACGGACGATACATTATGACATGTCCGCCCGTGGTGAAATCCTCCTCCTCGTATGTGGAGGCCACCCCCGAACAGCGGGCCGCCCGCGAGCACCTGCGGCGGCGAAAAGAGGCCGACCGCCAGGTACCGCACACGGCCCTGGACGAGCTGTTGCGGACTTCCGAATACATGCAGGGGTACGGTTACGACGAGGCTGTACAGCTGGGAATGCGCAAAAGCGATATCAACGAGGCATACGAGCAAAGCATCTCCATCACGGCCGACGACAAGAAGAAGGCAGAACGCCGGCGGAGAAGTCTGGAGAGGCGCGACGCCCGCGAGGCGGACCGTCAGCAGGCAGAGGAGGCTGCCTCCATCGAGGCCCGCTATCTCGCCCGTGAGATGAGAAAATTTAAAGAAAGACAATCAATTAAACAATAAATAAATGGAAAACAGCATCAAAGACCGCATCATGTCCGCCGCGGACGATTATCTGCGCATGAACGGGCTGACGGCCGCGGAGCTTTGCCGCCGTGCGGGGGTCAGCGCCAGTTATTACAGCGTAGCCGCGAAAGGGAAATATACGTATCAGGATACCGAGATAAAGGACGTGTTTTTCCGGAAACTGGCGTCGGCCATCGGCATGCGGCTGGAGACTTCGTACTGGCAGCACGCGGATACGACGCAGTACGTGCAAATCGTCAATACGCTCGACGAGGCTCGCGAGCGCTGCGAGGCTCGCATGGTTCTCGGCGAAACGGGCTGCGGCAAAACCTATGCAATCGACCGGTTTTGCGGGGCGAATCCCGTCGGGGTGTACCGTATCACGGTGAACGACTGCGATACGCTTCGCGACGTGTTGGCCGAGCTCGTCAAACTGCTCCGAATCGACACGAAGGCGAAGAACGGCTCTCTCCTTCGTGTTATCTGCGAGACGCTGCGCGAACGTGCCATGCGGGGTGAGCGTCCTATCCTGATTTTCGACGAGGTCGAGAACCTCAAAAGGACGGGTATCAAGGCCATCAAGGCCGTTTACGACGGCGTGCGGTATGTCGTCCCGGTCGTGCTGGTCGGCACACCGGAATTTGCCGTGGCGCTGCAAAATCTGAAAAACAAGGGGGTAAAGGGCATGGCGCAATTTATCCGCCGGTTCAAGGCAGGACAGACGGCGCTCGCCCCCATCGACCGCCGCTATCTCGATTTTATGGAGCAGATAAAGGACGAGGAACTGCGGCAGCTGCTTTCCCGAATTGCCGACAATTACGGCGAACTGCACGACTATCTGGAGCGGGCTATGCGTGAGGCGGACGAACAGGGCGAGCCGCTGACGGTCGAGCTGTTCAAGGAGATGTATAACATTAAAACTGCATGACATGGACGGAATGAAGAGAGAGACGCGGTTCTCGCGCGTCTGGAAGCCGAAATAGCGGCTATTGAGGAGGAAATCCGCCGGACCGAGCGATACCTCCGTATGAATGCTGGTAGGCCCGCGGAAGATTTGGTCGTGGGTGTCAAAAACGCCTTTACGACCTATGCCGGGGCTGCGAGGAGAAGCGGCGAGAACTGCGGAAGTTGCTCGAGCCAAACGTAATACAAATAACAATCACTTACAATTAACATACATAAACCATGGAAAAAGTATCGAAAGAACAGGTAGAAGAGGCGGTTCGCACCGTCAAGGAGTTGAAAATCAAGGCCGCAGAACTGAACGGACGTCTGAAGGACGCGGAGGCGGTCGTCGAGGCTTACGGGCTCGACCACATGGCCGATTTTTCGGACGGCCGGCTGGCCCTCGAAGCGGGCATTATCGCCATCAAAGCAGGCGCGGCAAAACCGGTCAAGGAGGGGAAGCCGCTCTCGACCGCGGCCCGTTCGGAACTGGCGGCGGCGCTCCCGCCCGCGTATGTCAAGGTAGCGTGCGACTTCGGCGTCTTGTATGATAGCCAGGATAAGGTCGTCAGGCAGATTCTGAAATCCCGCGGCATCGACATCGTCCGGGAGGACAAATTCGCGGTTATCTAATCTTTTTCCCGCCGGGTGGCTTGGGCGGGGGTTCGATTCCCCCGCCGGGAGCAAATACTGAAACGACACGAGTATGACATTAAATGGACAAAAAAAAGTGCTACGGGCTGGTTTCACAATCATTCGCAGAGACGACCAACCAAAGCCGCGTATCAAGACACTGCGACCGACTGGAGAATTGGGTGATCTGAATTGGATAACGCTGGAAAAATTCGATACGAAAGCCGCCCGCGACCGCCGGTTTCGGGAGCTGTTGGAGAATCCGAATGTTTTGGAAGATTGAACATGAAAACACGGAGAACGGATACAGGCATTGCCCTGCAGGAGCTGACGGACGAGGAGGCGGGACTGATGATGACGGCCGTCCTACAGATGGCCGAGGAGGCCGACCGGGCCGGAAACCATAACCACGCGCGTATTTTACGGCGTGCAGGAATGCAGATAGACAAGTGTTTACCTAAAAAATAGCAATTATGGACAGAAACAAGGCATACAAATATTTCCACGCACTGCTGGGCGAGCTCGGTATCCGCGACCGCAAGGCGGATATCCTTTTCCGGCTACGGCGTGGAGAGCACGGCGGAACTGACGGACGGCCAGCTGCAGGGGCTTATCAACACCCTCGAAGATGAGAAGCGTCGCCGGACGGCCGAGCGCGAAGCCCGCGAGGCCGACATCGTGCGCCGTCGCCGTAGCCGGATACTTCGGCTGCTCACCGATATCGGAGTATATTACGTCGAGCCCGGCGAACCGAAAGAGGCTTGCTGGAGGCGGGTGAACCGGTTCCTCTCCTCGCCCCGTATAGCCGGCAAAGTGCTGTATGAAATGACCGTCGAGGAACTCGGCCGGGTCGAGCGGCTGCTCCGTTCGATGCACAACAAGGGCTACGTATATCGACGCGAAGAATCGGCAGCCCACGCCCGCGAGACTTCCCGACCGGTCGTGCTGGTCGTCAGCCCGACCGCTTCCGGCCCGGTGAATTGACGCATAAAAAAAGCCCCGGACACGATTATCCGAGGCAAAGAGCGGCACTCTTTGCAAAGATAATCAAAAATCCGGGGGAAATGGCCTACAACAGAAAAGGATATTATCGACGGGCACGTATTATTCAGGAAATCACCCGGAAACATTACGAGCCGGAGCGGCAGGACAGATGTTATGCGGCAATCTGGAGGAAACATATCCGGGATACTTTCGGGATGTGCTATAATACTTATATGAAATACGTCAAGGCCGAATTGCCGCAGGAGGTGGCCGCGCCGACGCATAAACAGCTCGATTTGTTCGACGAATTGAAATAATCGCTATATTTGCCCTTGCGAAACCATAACATATCCAGGGGCAAAGATAGATTTAGTATAAGCCCGTGTGAGCCGCTTGGAGCGGTAATTTCTTCATACACCCCGTATGTTGTGGTTTCGCAGCACACGGGCTTTTTGTTTTACTATAATGTTCTTCAAAATGCGAAACCAGAAGAGCGAGGTAATGAATCTCGAAGTAACGGAAGGTTTGACCGTTACTGTTTATCCAAATCCAGACCACGAGTTTCTGATGACTACCCGTGAGGTGGCCGCCGGGTATGGCGTAACGGAATACGCCATACGCAAAAACAAGATGTCGTTAGGCGACGAATTGCGGGAAGGAAAGCACTTTATTTCCGCCGTTACCATTGGTAACGGCAGGCCGGACAGTCTCCCCGTCAATGCGCTATTGTGGACAAAACGCGGCATCATACGTTTAGGGTTTGCAATGCGTTCGGAACGTGCTCGGCTGTTCCGGGATTGGGCGGAGGACCTGGTTCTCGCCGTTGCCGAAGGTGCCGCGGCTCCGGCGGCGGTTCCGGCCCGTCCGGCCCGGCGCATCAACCGCCTCACGCCGGAGCGGGTCATCGACCTGCTGTCCGACGTCTGCCGCATCGAGGACAAGGAGCTGCGCGAACGAATCGTCAATAAAATCACGGGAGGGCTTGACTATGGAACTCGTAGGTAGGGGCATCGACCGCAAGGCGGTAATCGAGCTCGACGGTTACGCGGAGGCTCTCGACCGGGTGAAGGCGCTGTTATCCGCCCTCCAGAGCTGGAACGGAGAAATTCCGCCCGATACTTATACACTGTTCTGCATTTCCAGCCTGATAGAATCGCTTTTGCCGACCGAGGAGGACTGCGCCCTGCTCGACCGATATCACAGGCAGCGACAGCTGCAGGAGGAGCAAGAAAACGAGGAATGACGGAAAAGGCGGCAAAAATGCCGCCTTTTTTTGCTTTTGTAAGTGACTGTATTTCAGTGATAGAAAAAATTAATTGCAATTTTTTTGTATTTTTTCTCTTATAAAGTTTACCGAATAAGAAAAAAGCGCTATATTTGCAGTGTAATCAAAAACAATAATCCTTTAAACAAGGCCGCCGGGCTTAAAAACGGGAAAATTATGAAACAGATTTTTTTCAGTACGCTACACAAGGCCGACAGTTGAAAGCAATGA